>Ga0182011_10001931_pt1 | contig 17896 bp, 17 predicted proteins | sample 711E1DmetaG_FD_120481 | JGI IMG/M metagenome (GOLD analysis project Ga0182011, IMG submission 120481) | Permafrost microbial communities from Stordalen Mire, Sweden - 711E1D metaG | ecosystem: Environmental > Terrestrial > Soil > Wetlands > Permafrost | place: Sweden: Stordalen | collected... | reverse complement strand
TCCCAGTCGGATCTGGACAAAGTAGCGCTGCGCTTAAATCAACGCCCACGAAAGACTTTAGGTTTTCAGACTCCTGCGAGTAAACTTCAAGAAAGTGTTGCGTCGACCCATTGAGACCACCTGGCTAATCGGAAACTGGGCCACTATCGATCCTTCCTACAGGATGAGAGGAGCGTTGCCCTCGTATTACAATAAATGCTCGCCCATGAGGCAAACTTTTCCTTTGCTTCGCGCATTCCTGTTCGATCTGGACGGCACGCTGATCGACTCGAAGCTGGACCTGGTGACCTCCGTCAACGCCATGCTGTGCCAGATGGGCCGCGCGGAACTCCCTGCGGAAATCGTGGCGACTTACATCGGCCACGGTGCGCCTCAACTGATCGCCAGCGCACTTGGCCCCGGGGCCACCGACGACCAACAGCGCACTGGACTCTCCCTGTTTCTCGCGCACTATCAACTGCACAAGCTGGATGCCACGCGGCCGTATCCCGGCGTCGTGGAAGCCCTCGATGCACTCGCCGCGTATCCTATGTCAGTCTTGACCAACAAGCCCACGAACATGAGCGTTGACATCCTGCAGGGGCTTGGCCTCGCCAAATACTTCCGCTCCATCTATGGCGGAGACAGCTTCGAGAAAAAGAAGCCCGATCCCACCGGCGCTCTCAAAATTCTTCAAGAGCTTGGCGTATCCCCCGCTCAAGCCGCCCTGGTTGGCGATTCCGAAGTGGACACGCAGACCGCCCGCAATGCCGGCACGCTTGCCGTGGCCGTCAACTACGGATTCGGTGTCCACGACCGCGCCGCGCATCCCGCCGACCTCTATCTCGACACCCTCACCGATCTGGCTGGCTTGACCCGCAATCGCCGCGCCTGAAATTCCCGCGCGGACTTTTCTTCACCAGAGCCCTTGCTTTCGCCCACGCGGGTTTGTCAGACTCACCGCGTGCTCATCGGACTGTTTCCTGAACTCGACGCGCCCGGCGGTATCCAACGAGCGGGGTGCCACATGGCGTTCGTTCTTAGCGAATTTGCCGCCTCCCGGCAGATGGAATACCGCATGCTCAGCTTGAACGACACGCAGGAACTGCACCGCATGCGCGTTGGCGATCGCGAATTTGTCTTCACGGGAGCGGCGCGCGGAAAGGCGCGATTTGCCGCAACCGCGCTGCGCGCGACCAGACGGCATCCAAAGCTCGTGCTGGCGGCTCATGTGAATCTGGCGCCGATTGTGCGCGCCATGCAGTTGGCCGCGCCGCGCATGAAGAGCATCGTCTGCACCCACGGCATCGAAGTCTGGGATCCGCTCCCTCCGCTTCGCCGCCGCGCCTTGCGCCACGCCACTTTGGTCCTCGCTCCCAGCCGCGCCACCGCGGACTATGTCGTGTCTCTCCAGGGCGTGGCACGTGAGCGCGTCCGCGTCCTTCCCTGGGGGCTTGATCCGGACTTTGAATCGAAAATCATCGGCGAGCCCGCCGCCACGCTACCAGCGGAATTCCCCTCGGGCCGCGTGGTGCTGACCGTGGGGAGATGGCTGGCGACCGAGCGCTACAAGGGCATGGACACCTTGATGACCGCCCTGCCGCGTTTGTTGCTGCGCTGGCCGGAACTTCAACTGGTGTTCATCGGCGCGGGCGATGATCGCCCGTGGCTGGAAAACATCGCGCGGGACAGCGGCGTGGGCCGGCACGTCCATTTCCTCACCGGCTTGACCTACGGAGAACTCTCCGCCTGCTATGGCGCCTGCGAAATCTTTGCTTTGCCGAGCCGTGGCGAAGGTTTCGGCTTCGTCTATCTGGAGGCCATGGCCCGCGGCAAGCCGGTCATCGGCGGCGCGCATGGCGGCGCTCCCGAAGTCATCCAGGATGGTGTCACGGGCTACGTCGTGCCGCACGGCGATCCCGTGCAATTGGCCACCTCGATCGACGCCCTGCTTTCCAATCCCGAAATGGCGCGGGAGATGGGCGCGCGGGGCCGCGAACGCGTTCACAACGAATTCCGCTTTAGCGTTTTCGCCAAAGCCTTCAAGAAGATTCTCCGCGAACTATGCGAATCCTGAATGTCACCCAGAGTTATGCGCCGTTCTTCGAATTTGGCGGTCCACCCGTAAAGGTGCGCGCGCTCGCTGAAGGGCTCGCCGCTCGTGGACATGCCATAACCGTCCTCACCGCGGACTGGGGGCTGGACCGGCGGCTCCAGCAATTACCGAACGAACCGCACGCCGAGCACGATCCCTTTGGCCGTGAGCTCAAAACCGCCGGCGTCACGGCGATCTATCTGGGCAACTGGCTGCACTATCGCGCGGCAAGTTGGAATCCCGCCCTGCCCCGCTTCCTGCGCGCGCGATTGCAGGAATTTGAAGTCGTCCACATATTTGGGCTGTACGATATGCTCGGCCTTGGCGCCGCCACCGCCTGCCGCGAAAAGAAAATCCCCTATGTCGTCGAGCCCATCGGCATGTTTGTGCCGCGTGTGCGCAACCTCTGGCTGAAGCGCATGTACCACCGCTTCCTCGGGCGCGAAATGCTCGCCGGGGCAAGCGCGATTGTCGCCACCGCCGAACAGGAAAAGTCCGAACTAATCGCCGGTGGCATTCCCAAGGAGAAAATTGTTCTGCGGCGCAATGGTGTCGAAGGCCCACCCGTCCTGCCCGAACGCGGCCGCTTTCGTGAAGCCATGGGCATCCCGCCGGAAGCAAAACTTCTTCTTTTTCTCGGTCGCCTCTCGGAAAAGAAAAGCCCCTATCTCCTCTTGCAAGCTTTTGCGAAGATCGTCGCCTCGGAAACTCACGGGCAACCTCCCGTGCATCTTGCCTTTGTCGGGCCGGATGAAGCCGGCATGCTCGCCAAGCTGAAAAAGATGGCGGCCTCCATCGCCCCTGCAGGTCGCGTCCACTTTTCCCCGGCACTCGCCGACACCTCGAAATGGCAGGCCTATCGTGACGCAGACATTTTCGTGCTGCCTTCACAAAACGAAAATTTCGGCAATACCGCGGCCGAAGCGGTAGCCGCAGGGACGCCCGTGATTGTCACCGATCAATGCGGAATCGCGCCTGTACTTGCCGGCATTGCCGGACTCGTCGTGAAGCACGACGAGATCGCTCTTACGAATGCCCTTCAAGAACTCCTTCACGATGAGACTCTCTACGCCAGACTGCAGGCGGGCTGTCCAACGGTCCTCGACGCCCTGGAGTGGAATCAGCCAATTGAACAAATGGTCAATGTTTATGCGGCTATTGCAGGACACTCCCACTCGTAGGACAATTCCCCCCTTAGCCAGAGGGACGACGAGTGAACCGCCACCGAATCTTTCGCTCGTGCTGGTGGATGTGCAATTTATTGCTCGCCGCAGCAATCCTTGCCACCCTTTGGACCGGGGTGTGGGAATACTCCGTCCGTCAATACTTGAAAGGCTTCTCCGACGCGATCATCCCGGAAGCCACTTCCCCTCAAGAGAAAGCGCAAGCCATTCTCACTTGGATGCTAAACGGCCCGCCGCGCCTGGAAGCCACCCCGGCCGCGCAGCTTTCGCCCCGCGGTCCGGAAGACACCCTCAACTATCGCCAGCTCCTGGAAGTGTGTGGTAGTGCCACGAACGCCTTCCTCAATCTTACCCGGAGCGCGGGCGTCGAATCGCGCCGCCTCCTGCTGCTTACCCCACAGCGCACCGCGAAACACGTGGTCGCCGAAGTCTATATCGATGGACGCTGGGTCATTGTTGACGCAACCTACCGCACGTTTATCAAGGATGCTCACGGCAATTTGCTTACGCGCCGGAACCTCCAGAATCCCGCAATTTTTCGCGAGGCCACCGGCCTGATCCCACGCTACATCCCCGATTACTCTTACGAAAGCTATGCGCATGTGCGACTGGCGGCGCTGCCGCTTCATGGATTTCACATCCGCTGGGTTCTCGACCGTGTCTTCCCGGCTTGGGACGAGTACGTGGACTGGAGCCTTCTGCTGGAGCGCCGCTCTTTCATGTATTTGTTTCTCTCCGTCAACGCCTTTATCTTTCTCCTGCTCCTGCGGGTGTTTCTCGCCTGGCTGGCCGATATTCGCCTGCGGGTGCCGCGTTTCCACCTGCGTGCGAACCTCACCCGCGCAACGGCCGCATTTTTCACCAGTCCGGAGATAAAATAGCCGCGTGTGCGGAATCTGCGGATTCACCTACGCTTCCAACAGCAAAGAAGCCGAGTCTCGCGTGCGAAGCATGGCTGCGGCCATGCGCCATCGTGGTCCCGATGATGACGGTTTCCTTGTCAACGACCCGCGCGCTCCGGGCCTCGCCCTCGGCATGCGCCGCCTCAGCATCATCGACATTGCCGGTGGTCACCAGCCCGTTTGGAACGAATCCGCCAACTTAGCCGTCGTCTTCAACGGCGAGTTGTACAACTACCGCGAATTGCGCGAACGCCTGCTCCTCGCCGGGCATCATTTCGCGACGCAATCCGACACGGAAATTCTCGTTCACGGCTGGGAAGAGTGGGGCGAAGACCTCCTCGGCGAGCTGCGCGGCATGTTCGCATTTGCTCTTCTCGATTTGCGCAAGCACTACGCCACCGTCCCGGTCCTCTTCCTGGCTCGCGACCCGCTGGGCATCAAGCCGCTCTATTACGCACAAACTTCCGAAGGATTTGTGTTCGCCTCGGAATTGCGCGCTCTGCTGGCGGCCGGCACCCTGCCGCGCCAGATTTCCCCCGATGCCCTCACCTCTTATCTTTTATTCGGAAGTGTCTCCGAACCCGTCACCCTGATCGAAAACGCCTTCTCGCTCCCGCCGGGCCATCGCCTGCTTCTTCATCTCCCGGACCGCCGCAAAGTTCCCCGGACGCGGCCCTGGTGGGATTCTCTCCGGAGTTCCGCGGCACGCGACCCCAAGCGCCCGCGTGATTTCTCTTCTGCCGTTCCCCGGGTGCGCGCGCTTTTGGAAGAATCCATCCGCGGGCATCTCCTTGCCGATGTCCCCGTAGGACTTTTTCTATCCAGCGGCTTGGACTCCAGCGCCATCGCTGCCATCGCCGCGCGTCAGCAGCCCGGCATTCGCAGCTTCACGCTCTCTTTTCCCGATACAGCGTACGATGAAGGGCTGCTTGCCTGGGCAGTGGCCAAGCACACAGGCACGCAGCACACCGATGTGCCTATGCACGGCACCGACATGCTGGTCCGCCTGGAGGAAGCCGTTGCGGCCCTCGATCAGCCCACCATGGACGGCATCAACACCTATTTCGTTTCCTGGGCGGCGCGTCAAGTGGGCCTGAAAGTGGCCCTCTCCGGCCTCGGTGGCGACGAACTGTTTGCCGGTTATCAGAGCTTTGCAGACACTCCCAAGCTCGTGCGCATGGACGCCATCGCTCGGTTTGTTCCGGGCGCTTTCCGTCGTGTCAGCTCTCCTCTGGTCGGCACATTCCTGGGACACCGCGGTTCGGCCGATGCCGTTCGAAAGGCCACCAACGCCTGGCTCATGCCGGACGCGCTTCCTCATCCTTATTTCTTCACGCGGCTCCTGTTTCCCCCCTCCGAATTGGCGCGGCTCACCGATCCCCTCTTCCGCAGCAGCACCGTTTCCGCCGATGGCGTTACCCTCGACCCCACCTGGCTCGCTTGGCTCGAACGCGTAGCGGACCAGGCTCATCTCCTCGAACCCATTGCCGGCATCTCCTGGCTCGAATTGCGCACCTACATGACCAACACTCTTCTGCGCGACACCGATTCCGTCAGCATGGACCGCTCGCTGGAAGTGCGTGTGCCCTTGCTGGATACCGCCCTCGTCGAATTCATGTGCGCCCTTCCCGACGTAGCGCGTGTGCAGCCCGGCCGCCACAAAGCGCTGCTCGTCGCCGCCGTGCAGGACCTCCTCCCGCAGGACATCCTGCAACAGAAGAAACGCACCTTCACCCTGCCGTGGGAAGAATGGCTGCGCGGCGCTCTACGGCCGCGCATCGAAGCGAGTTTCGCGAACCTGGCGCCCGCTCTCGCGCCTCATTTGCATACGGCAGGCGTCCGCATGGTATGGGATAATTTTCTGCACGGCCAGACAACGTGGTCCCGCCCGTGGTCGCTTTATGTGCTGAATGAATGGTGCCGCCGGCATTTGTGCTAGCCGTGGACTTCTGCTCCCCGGCTCCGCCCTCGGAAACACGCCGCCAATCGAGGTAAACTGACAACTCGGCTCATGAACATTCTCGGAATCAATGCGTACCACAGCAACGCCTCCGCGGCGTTGGTTTGTGACGGCCGGCTCATTGCCGCCGTCGAAGAAGAACGCTTCAATCGCGTTAAATATGCGGCGGGATTCCCCGTGGCGGCGATTCGCTATTGCCTAAAGGAAGCCGGCCTAACCCTCGCGGATCTCGATCATGTGGCCGTCCCGCGAAATCCTTATGCGCGGCTAGCCACCAAGCTCTTCTATGCCCTGCGCATGCCTTCCTTTGCCCGCGAGCGCATCAGGGTCATCTCGAAATTCACGGGCATTCCCGCGGCGCTCGCTTGGGCCTTTGACAGTGACCCCGCGAAAATAAAAGCCACTTTTCATCGCGTCGAGCACCACCAGGCTCACCTCGCCAGCACTTACTTCGTCTCTCCGTTTGAGCATGCGGCGCTGCTTTCCGTCGACGGCCTCGGTGATTTCGCCAGTTCCATGTGGGGCACTGGCCGCGGCAATCGCATGCACATCGCCGGCGCCATCGCTTTTCCCCACTCCCTCGGCCTGTACTACAGCGCCGTCACGCAATATCTCGGCTTCTTGAAATTCGGCGACGAATACAAAGTGATGGGTCTCGCAGCTTACGGCCAGCCGCAATATCTCGACGCTTTTCGCGATATCGTGCGCTTCAACTCCAACGGCGGCGAGTTCGGGTTCCACCTGGGCCTCGACTATTTCACCCATCACAAGACCGGCCCGGAAATGTCCTGGGCCGAATCGGACAAAACGCCGGTCCTCGGCAAAATGTTCTCTGACGCCATGTCCAGGAAGCTTGGCGGAGCCGCCCGCCTTCCGGAACAACCTCTGGAGCAGCGCCACCGCGATCTCGCGGCCTCGCTGCAGGCGCGCCTTGAAGAAGTCTATCTGGGCATGCTGAAAAAGCTGGCGGCGCAAACGGGCGCGAAGGCCGTGTGCCTCGCGGGCGGCGTGGCGTTCAACTGCGTTGCCAACGGGAAGATCTTTGACACGACACCTTTCGAGCAGGTCTACGTTCATCCCGCCGCGGGCGATGCCGGGCTCGCGGTGGGCGCAGCCTACTTCGTCTGGCACCAACTCCTCGGTAAACCTCGCTCGTTCGTAATGGATCATGCCTATTGGGGCCCGGACTACACGCCCGCGGAAATCCGCGCCGCCATTCAGGGCAGTCTGGTTTCTCAAGGCGGCTACACGATCTCGGAACTACCTGAGCCGGAGCTCTTGCGCCGCACGGCCGCCATCATCGCGGAAGGAAAAATTCTCGGCTGGTATCAAGGGCGCGCGGAATGGGGCCCGCGGGCGCTCGGCAACCGCAGCATTGTCGCCGATCCTCGCCGCCCGGAAATGAAGGAAACTCTGAATCGCCGGATCAAGCACCGCGAAATCTTCCGCCCCTTCGCTCCCTCCATCCTTGCGGAAAAAACCGGCGAGTGGTTCACCAAGTCCCACCCTTCCCCGTTCATGAATCTGGCCTATCCGGTGCATGCCGACAAACGCGACAAAATCCCTGCGCCTACTCACGTTGACGGCACGGGGCGCCTGCAAACCGTGACCCGCGAAGCAAATCCGCGCTATCACGCCCTCATCAGCGAATTCGCGCGCCAAACCGGCGTGCCCGTGGTTTTAAACACCTCGTTCAACGACAACGAGCCCATCGTCTGCCGCCCCGAAGAAGCCCTGGATTGTTTCGTGCGAACTCAGATGGACGCACTCGTACTCGGCGACATCCTCATCACGCGTCCATGAATCCGCGCATCCGGCCGCCAAGGTCGCCGCGAAAATTCTGAGGGAATTGCTCCGCAAGATGCTCGCCGGGTGTACTTCACTTTCGCGCCGCTACCGCCCCTTCCACCTTCAGCGTAATTTTGGGCGGATGCAACAGCGTGTTGTGCACCAGGCAGTGCTCCACCGCCTCTTCCAGTCCTTGGCGATGTTTCTTCGTCAACTCGACCGGCGCGTCCACTTCGATCACGAAATTGGTCATTCGCGCCACCGGGTCCTTCACTTTTTCGCAGGTCACCCGGACGCGCGTTCCCTCCGTTGCCAGCTTGTTCTTGCGCAGATATTGCGCCGCATAATAACCGGCGCACGAGCCCAGCGACGCCAGCAGCAATTCCGGTGGCGTCATGCCTTCGTCGAAGCCGCCGCTTTCCAGTGGCTGGTCGCTCACGATCGCGTGGCCTCGCGTCTTGATCTCGAATTGCACCGAGCCCAGGTGTTCCACGCTCATTTCCATGGATGCCTCCGTTCTGGAGCGAACCCGGGCGCGCATTGGGGCGTTTTGGAAGGTGTGCCGCGGGCAGGAACTTCTCGTCGTACGTATAACAGAACGCGATGTTGCCGCCAATTCTTTTCGGGAAGGTACGAGTTCTCTCTTGCCCTAAGCGGGTTAAAAAGTTTGCGCCTGGTCTTCGGATTCAAAGGTGGGAATGGCTTCGACGAGGCGCGTGACCGTGAGGGCGTCGCGGACGCGGCCCTGGCCTATCACGAGGTGCAAACCGCCGCCGAGGCGCGCCAGGGAGATGGAGAGTTTCACCAGGACGGAGATGCCGGAGCTGTCAATCTGGGGAATGTCGTCGAGGTTGACGACGATTTTGCGGGCACCCTGCTGGACCAGATTCTGCACGAATTCGAGCAAACGCTCGCTGGGATCGCCGATGGTGAGGCGGCCATGCACGCCGACGTAGTGGATTCCGGCGGCTTCACGCACGGAGACTTCCAAGGGTGGATGCAGGGTCATGCGATGTTCCCCTCAGCGAATTCCAAGAGACGCTGGCTCGCCGCAAGGCAGTGACAGCAATAGTGGCTGTTGCATTATACGATGATAGGCATGGAGTACAAGTCGCGGGAGTGGGCCAAGAGGCATGCCTGGAGAGTTGCGCCGGAACAGGCCCGGGCGATCCAGGAGGAGTTGCGAAAAGAGTGGGAAGGGGCAGACCGCTTGCCGGAGCTTCGGACGGTTGCGGGACTTGACGCGGCGTTTGTGCTCAGAGGCTCGCAGGCGCTGAAGAATCGCAGGGGCCGATGGAATGCGTTGCGGGAGGCCAACCGGGCGATAGGCTGCGTGGTGATGTACCGCTTTCCGGAAATGGAAGAGGTTGAGCGGGCGAGCGCGGTGGTGCCATTGCAATTTCCGTATATTCCCGGGCTGCTGAGTTTCCGTGAGATTCCGGCGCTGCTGGCGGCTTTGCGAAAGCTCCGGAAACTGCCGGATCTGTTGTTTTGCGACGGGCAGGGATACGCGCACCCGCGGCGATTTGGGCTGGCATGCCATTTGGGAGTGCTGCTGGACCGGCCGACGATCGGCTGCGCCAAGAGCCTGCTGGTGGGTACGCACGGAGAGCTGGGAGAAAAGGCGGGTAGCTGGGCGCCAATAGTGGACGGGAGGGCAAAGGGAGAGAGAATTGGAGCCGTGGTGCGGACGCGAAAGGGAGTGCGGCCGATTTATGTGTCGCAGGGCCACCGGGTCAGCCTGGAGACGGCCGTCCGATTGACGTTGCAGGTTGCGGACGGTGTGCGTATCCCGAGGCCTACACGCGAGGCGGATGCGTTCGCCAGCGAAAGAAAACAAAGGTTCTTGCGGGAGCATGTATGAGAAAAACGAATTGGGACCAGCAAAATTTCGCACGCCCTAGCGGTGGCCGGGTGGGTATAATCGGCGCTATATCCTGGTAAGTCCCCAAGACAAGAAGTGAGCGACCCTGAGCAGCCAGTCCTCAATCTTTTCGCAGCGGAGAGTTCGATGAAGTGGAAGGGCGTAGTGTGTTGTTGCCTGATGACCCTGCTGCTGACCGCGTTTCCTCTTCTGGCCCAGCAATCGCAAGTCCCCGCAACGCCCCCCGCCCCCACCGCAATCGCCGCCACCTCGGAAGTTCCCAAAGCCGTCGCCGAACGGTTGAATCAATTGGAGCATAAGGTGGCGGCGGCGCAGTCGTCGGCGGACAACGCGTGGATGCTGGTGAGCGCGGCGCTGGTGTTGCTGATGACCGGGCCGGGGCTAGCGCTGTTTTACGGCGGGTTGGTGCGGCAGAAGAACGTGCTGGCGATCATGATGCAAAGTTTTGCGTTGATGGCGTTGATCACGGTGCTGTGGGCGCTTGTGGGCTACAGCTTGTGCTTCGGCGGCAGCGGGCCGGTGATCGGCAATTTCGAGCATGCGTTTCTGCGGGGCGTCGGAGTAACGCCGAACGCGGATTATGCCGGCACGATCCCGCAGACGACCTTCATGATTTACCAGTTGATGTTTGCGATCATCACGCCGGCGCTGATTACGGGAGCGACCGCGGAACGCATGAAATTTTCCGGCACGGTGCTGTTCATGACGCTGTGGTTTCTGGTGGTGTACGCGCCGATGGCGCACATGGTGTGGGGCAAGGGCGGGATGTTGAACGCCGTGGGGGGACGATTCCCGACGCTGGATTTTGCAGGCGGCACGGTGGTGCATGTCACGTCGGGGGTTTCCGCGCTGGTTTGTGCGCTGTATCTGGGAAAGCGCGTAGGCTACCCGAAACAGCCGATGCCGCCGCACAGCCTGGTGTTGAGCTTTGTTGGTGCGTGTATGTTGTGGGTTGGATGGTTCGGATTCAATGCGGGCAGCGCGCTGGCTTCGAACGGTTTGGCGTCAAGCGCGTTCGTGGCCACGCAGTTCGGAGCGGCTGCAGCGGCGCTGGGATGGAGCCTGGCGGAATGGCTGAAGAATGGAAGAGCCAGCGCGCTGGGAGCGATTTCCGGAGCGGTGGCGGGGCTGGTGGCGATTACGCCCGCGGCGGGATTTGTCGGACCCATGCCGGCGCTGGCGATTGGATTTATTGCCGGGGTGTTCTGCTTCTGGATGGTGACGCGGTTCAAGGCGATGTTCCGCTATGATGACGCGCTGGATGCGTTTGGGGTGCACGGCGCGGGAGGAACAATCGGCGCGTTGCTGACGGGCGTGTTCGCGCAAGCAGCTTTCAACCCGATTTTCGGCGCAGGGAAACCTGTGGGCGGTTTGGATGGGCGGTGGGCACAGGTGTGCAACCAGTTGGTGGGCGTATTAATTGCGTGGACGATCGCGGCAGTCGGCACGATTGTATTGTTGAAGCTGGTGGATCTGCTGACGGGCCTGCGCGTCCATGAAGAGCACGAGATTGCCGGTCTAGACATCTCGCTGCACGGCGAAGAAGGATATAACCTGGAAAGCTGAAGGGGAGGCCGAAAGCCTTCCTGAGACGTGGCGGGAGCGGAAACTCGTATGATGAAAATTGAAGCGATCATTCAGCCGTCGCGGTTGGAATCGGTGAAAGAGGCCTTGCTGGAAATCGGCATCGAGGGGATCACGGTGACCGAGGTGCGGGGCCACGGCCGCCAAAAGGGCCACACGGAGGTGTACCGCGGCCGGGAATACACGGTGGATCTACTGCCGAAGATCAAGTTGGAGATGGTGATGGCGGATGGGCTGGTGAATCGCGCGGTGGAAGCAATTCTGAAAAGTGCGAAGACAGGCAAAATCGGAGACGGTAAAATATTCCTATCGAGGATCGAGGAAGCGATCCGGATTCGGAATGAGGAACGCGGCGAGGGCGTGCTCTAGGCATGACGATGGCCTTCCCCCGCTCAGGTCTAGAAGCCGGCTTTCGGCCGAACAAGAAAATGACAGACCCGGTAAGCTCGTTCTCAGTGCTGGGGCCGCAGTGCGACGCCCAGCGTGAGCGGATTCGCAAGCTGTTTGATAACGGTGCCAGCGCGCAAGACACGCTGCGGCAGTTGTGTGAACTGGCGGACGGCACGATCCAGCAGGTTTTTACGGAACTCTTGCGGGTTCGCCAAACGCCGGTGCAGGGGTTCTGCCTGCTGGCGCTTGGCGGCTACGGCCGCGAGATGCTGTTTCCCTACTCGGACCTCGACCTGCTGTTTCTCTTTGGGAACGATAAATCGGAGGAAGAGTTTAGGCCGCTGATCGCGGAGTTTTCGCGGACGCTGTGGGACTTGGGATTTCGCGTGAGTTCGGCGGGGCGCACGCTGGACGAGTGCCGGCGGATCGAAGAAGACAACGCGGAATTCCACCTGGCCATGCTGGACCGGCGCTTCCTGGATGGCAACGCTTCGCTCTTTGAAAAACTGGACGCGAAAGTGATGTCTGGCCCGGAAAAGCAGGCGCGGCCGTTTCTGCTGACCGAATTGCAGCGGCTGACGCGAGACCGGCTGAACCGTTACGGAAACACCATTTTTCACCTGGAGCCGAATGTCAAGGAGGCGCCAGGTGGCCTGCGCGACTACCACGCCACACTGTGGATGCGGCAACTTGCGGGCGACCGCCGCGATCCGCGCATCAGCCCCGTGAACGAGGACGAACTGACGCGCAATGCGGTGGAGTTTCTGAGCGCCATCCGTTGCTTTCTGCATTACAGCAACGCGCGAAACGACAACACACTGACGTACGAATTGCAGGCGGGGGCGGCGGAGCGCTCGCTGGGCATTGACGACAATCTGCGACGCAATGCAGCCGAATGGATGCGCCTGTATTTCCGGCACGCGCGCACGCTGAACCGGCAATTGCTGCGCTACATGGAGCAGCGGCCGCAAACCACGATGACGCTGCGGCAACGGCTGGTGAATGCAACGCTGGGAGCGCGGCAGGAAGGCACGAATGGAAAGCCCTTCATGGTGCGCGATGGATTGCTGGAACTGACGAATGAGCAGGCGTATGCCGATCGCAACGTGACTTATGCACTGTTGACCGAGGCGTCGCGAACGGGAATACCGGTAAGCCGCGAGGCCGAGCGCAGCATCGCCTACATCATGACGCATCCCGAATTGCCGCAGCGGAATTCGCGGATTGCTTGGCCGGTGCTGAGCGAGATTCTGGGCGCGGATTACCCGGGGATGGCGTTGCGGCCCATGCACCGGCTGGGAATGCTGATTGAAGTGCTGCCGGAATTCCGCACCATCGATTCGTTGGTGGTGCGCGACTTTTATCACCGCTACACGGTGGACGAACATTCGCTGCGCACGATCGAGCACCTGCAGGAGCTGGCGGAGCCGCCGGATTCGCGCGGCGCGCACTTCACGCAGCTGTGGCGCACGGTGGACCGCCGCGACCTCTTGATTCTTTCCCTGCTGCTGCATGACGTAGGCAAAGGCATGCCGGTGGAAAATCACGTTGTGGGTAGTCTGCAGGCGCTGGAAATCGCCGCCGACCGGCTGAGACTCGAGCCGGAAGAGAAAGCGGAAGTTCACTTTCTGATTGAGCACCATCTGGACATGTCCGCGACGGTGCAGCGCCGCGACATTTTCGATCCCGCCACGGTTTCGGCGTTTGCCACGAATGTGGTCACGCATGAACGGTTGCAGCGCTTGTGCCTCTTGACCTACGCGGACATCCACGCGGTGAACCCGGAAGCGCTCACGCCCTGGAAAGCGGAAATGCTGTGGCGCCTGTTCGTTTCGACCTCAAATTTCTTCAGCCGGACGCTGGACCGCGACCGGCTGCACGCTTCCGACGAAGCGATCCTGCTGGAACAAGTGCGGCAACTGGCGCTGGGTGCCTCAAAGGCGGATATAGAGCGGTTCCTCGAAGGATTCCCGCGGCGCTACCTGGCGATGCACTCGCCGGTGGAAATTGCGGCGCACTTTGCGTTGTACCGGAAACTGGGCGCGGAACCCGTGCAGACGGATGTCAAGGCGACGCACCACGCGTATACACTGACGCTGCTATCGGCGGACCGGCCGGCGCTGTTCGCGGCGATTGCGGGGGTGCTGGCGGCGTGGGGCATGAACATCGTGAAGGCCGACGCCTTTGCGAACGCCGCCGGGGTTGTGCTGGATACGTTCAACTTCGTGGACCTGCACCGCACGCTGGAGCTGAATCCTGGGGAAATTGCGCGGTTCCAACAGAGCATCGCGGACATCGTCAACGGGAAACAGGCGCTGGAGCCGCTGTTGAAGGGAAGATTGGCGGCGGCGCTGGCGCGTCCGCCGAAGGTCGCTGTGCCAACGACCCTGATTTTCGACGATGCATCGTCGGATCAGTGCACGCTGATGGAAATCGTGACGCAGGACCGGCCGGGGCTGTTGTATGGCATTGGGTCGGCATTGTCGCGGCTGGGCTGCAACATTGAAGTGGCGCTGATCGATACGGAAGGCCAGAAGGCGATTGACGTGTTTTATCTTACCGGACAAGGGAAGAAGCTCGCGCCGCAGAAACAGGAATTGCTGCGGGAAGTTCTGAACGCAACGTTATCGTGATCCGCCGCACTGAAATACGCGCAGTAAATATCAGAAAAAACTGACTGGACGTTGAGACCCCGCCGAGAGGGGACGCAGTCCCATTGAGGTTCGGGTTAGAAGTGCTGTGGCCCTGAAAAGGCGGAGGGGCGCTGGGTGTTGATCCGGCTCAGGCCATCAGCTCGCGGACTTTGGCGACGAGTTGTGCGGAATCGTACACGGGCTTTTCGAGGTAGCCATCGGCGCCAGAAGATTCGAGGAGGCGATCGCGGTCGCCGCTCATCGCATGAGCGGTGGCGAGAAGGATGGGGAGTCGGCGGGGGGATTTTTCCTTGAGAATGCGGCAGAGTTCGACCCCGTTGACGTTACGGCCATCCCATTCAGCATTGGTCAGAGAGACATCGAGCAGGACGAGGTCAACTCCGCCTGCGGCGACTTCGCCAAGGATGCTGGGCACATCTTCGGTAACGAGACAGGAAAAACCGCCGGCACGTTCCAGCGCCACCTGGAAAAACTTGGCGACCAGGGCGTTATCCTCGATGATGATGATGCGCTGCTTTCCTCTCTGCGGGGCGGGCTGAATCATGCGGGCTGGGCCTCCGACGGTTGCCCATGCGAGGCCAGCGGAAGCGTGAACCAGGCGATGGAGCCATGGCCGTTGGAGCCGCCTTCCAAACCGATTTTGCCGTGCATCATTTCGACTAGGCGTTTGGCAATGGCCAAGCCGAGGCCGGACCCGGGAATTCCGCGCAACGACGCGGGATCTTGGCGCACGAATTTTTCGAAGATGGAACCGCGCCTTTCCATCGGAACGCCAATGCCGGTGTCTTCAATTTCGATGCGCAGGAAGCCTTGCGCGTGGTCGGCGGAGGCACGAATCGTTACTCCTCCGCTGGGAGTGAATTTCACGGCATTGAAGAGCAGGTTCAGCAGCACCTGGCGAAAACGGATTTCGTCGCCCCGCACCTGCGGGAGTTGCTCCTCCAGTGTTTCGTCAACGAGCCGCAAATTACGGGAAGCCGCCTGGACAGCGACGCACTGGAGCGCCCATACCAGGCAAAGCTGACGGTGCTGCACGCGGTGGAGGAAAAAGGCGATCCCTCGCAAGGGGGGCACGAAATTGTGCGAGATTTCCTGGTCAACCGGCTGAAAAAGGTAATGCCAGCGGCCTGCAAGAATAGCTGCGAGCCGAAGTTTCTGGTGCGGTTTGGTGAAGCGGCACACGAAATGTTGCGAACGGCAATGGAGCAAGACGCAGATCTGCTCGTATTAGGCTTGCGGGGCAGTCCAAAAGTTGCGGGGCAACTGCCTTCGGCGACCGCCTACGAGCTGGTGCGCCAAGCGCCCTGCCCCGTACTCACGCTGAGATCATAAACAAGTGCAGGGGTGGAAAGAAACAGGGAGAGCGAACGCAAGCTAAGGAGTTTCGGCAATTTCGAACGGATCGAGGGGCACGCCTGCTAACCACGCAAACGTTCAAGATGGCGCCCCATCAGAGGATCAGGCGGCTAGAAGTTATCTCATAAACACTTTGAAGTCATTTAGTGCTCGTGGGTTATGCAAACTAGCGTAAATCAGGAGCATGGACCTAACCGAGGCGCAGTGGGAGAAGCTCAAACCCCAACTTGCTCCGAAACGACGTCCCGACGGTCGAGGTCGGCCTTGGCGCGATACGCGAGCCGTGCTGAACGGGATTCTTTGGGTTTTGCGCACCGGCGCTCCTTGGCACGATCTGCCCGACCGCTATCCACCCTATCAAACCTGCCATCGCCGCTTCCAACAGTGGCAGCGCGACGGCACGCTGACTCGGCTGTTGCACGCGCTGGCCGAAGACCTGCGAGCGCGCGGCAAGCTGGATCTGTCGGAGACCTTCATCGACGCCAGCTTCAGTTCGGCGAAAAAGGGGGCGCTGCTGGCGGCCCGACTCGCCGAGGAAAAGGCAGTAAAATCATGGCGATTGCAGACCGCCATGGTCTTCCTACTGCCTGCAGCATCGCCAGCGCTTCGCCGCATGAAACGAAACTCGTCGAAGCCACCGTCGAGCAGCGCTTCACGCGAGCCAAACCAAAACGAATGATCGGCGACCGTGCCTACGACTGCGATCCGTTGGACCAGCGCCTCCGGCAAAAACACCGCATCCAGCTCATCGCGCCGCACAAATACAATCGCCGCCGTAAGAGCACCCAGGACGGCCGTGAACTGCGCCGCTACTGCCGTCGCTGGAAAATCGGCGTGTCCAGCCAAGGGCACATCAACCAGTCGGTGGAAGTCCGACCGAGGCTAAACACGGCGTCCTAAGTAATTGCGCATAAGCGACGCAAGGTAATGTTGCCGCGTACCCACTGCGTGAATTGGGCCTCGACGGAATTGACGACCTCGCTGAGTACCGGGAAGTATCGGTTGTGTAAGCATTTTCGCCGGGTAAGCTTGCAAACCCGTTCGATCGGGTTGAGATCTGGGCTGTACGGCGGCAGATAGTCGAGGACGAATCTGTCCGCGTGTTCCTCCCGCCAGTTTCGATGAAGCCGGGCATGGTGATACCGGGCATTGTCGGTGATCACGACGACCCGTCGCGGTCCAGTGGTGCTGGTGCGGTAGAGGGCTTTCAGGAAGACAAAGAAGGTGGCGCCGTTGAACTTGTCCGTCTCGCGATGGAAGAAGAACTTGCCGTCGCGAAGCCGTACGGCACCAAAGTAGCCTACGCCGCGGCGAGTGGGATGATGTAGCAAAATCGGGTCCTTTGTCTCCGGCGGAATCCACATCTGACAGCGCGAACCATGTTGCTGAAAATGCACCTCGTCGGTCGCCCACAGGTCTACGTTCGGATCTGCCATTAGGGCCTGGAGTTTTTTTTATGCGCCTTCTGTCGTTCCGGGTTCGCCTGCGCCACCAGAGGACGCGGCTTGCGCAAACGGAATCCCAATTGTCGAAATAGTCTTTGGCACTGGCGCACTCCCAAGCGCGCTCCATACTGTCGTTCGATCCATGCGGCCAAGGTCTTGCCGTCCCATAAATTGCCGCCCATGCCTACCTCGCTCGGCGTCTTCCGAAGAACGGCATCGACCTTCCCCAATTGCTTCGGGCTCAGCCGACGTGGACGACCAGGGCGTTCACCCTCCTGCAGACCCGCCAACCCCTCCTCTTCGAAACGCCGCACCCAGTATTCGACCGAGCGGGGAGCATCGCCCAGCAAACCAGCGACTTCCGGGCAGGTTAAGCCTTGAGCAACCAAGAGCACACCATGCAAGCGGTGATCGTAGCGTGATTCTCCGCATCGTCGAATCTCGTCGTGCAGCCCGAGAACCACAGTTGCGGAGTCGGCAACACGAAGTGCTTTCCTGCCCCCATGAAAACATAATCTCTCGACATACGCAATTACTTATGTCGCTGCGTTTAGCGATGAAACTGGCGCAAGCCGGTAGAGCAAAGGGGGAGATGGATTGAGAAGCACTGGACCACGGCAACTGCCCTTCGCATTCGCCGACAGCCCGAAAGGGGACAAGGATCGCGTGCCCCG
>Ga0182011_10001930_pt1 | contig 17900 bp, 12 predicted proteins | sample 711E1DmetaG_FD_120481 | JGI IMG/M metagenome (GOLD analysis project Ga0182011, IMG submission 120481) | Permafrost microbial communities from Stordalen Mire, Sweden - 711E1D metaG | ecosystem: Environmental > Terrestrial > Soil > Wetlands > Permafrost | place: Sweden: Stordalen | collected... | reverse complement strand
GTCGTCAGGAAAGCAACAGCAGATCCCTACGGGATGACAAACTAAAAGAGTACGCGGTTACATCATCACACGGTCACGGTACTAGTTACTCTATAGCAATAGTGATAAGGCTCAAAGTCTAAGGCGCAACGCTGCGTCGAAATATTTCTGAGAAGTAAGGCGATTCGCAAAGAACCCCCTCGGATGAGGGGGTTCTTTGCACATGCGGGATGTGTATGAAACTCGATTGGATCGGGCGGTGGGTTACAGTTTGTAGGCCTTGCGCACGAGGTTGACGGTGAGGTCCTTGATCAGCTCAAACGCTTCGTCGCCATCGATGCGGTGTTCGGCGACCAGTCGTGCCAGGAACGCGCTGTCAACGCGGCGGGCAACGTCGTGACGAGCCGGAATCGATAGGAAGGCGCGCGTGTCGTCGTTGAAGCCGACCGTGTTGTAGAAGCCGGCGGTCTCAGTGGCGCACTCGCGGAAGCGCATCATGCCTTCGGGTGAATCGTGGAACCACCAGGACGGCCCCAGCTTGACGGAAGGGAAGTGACCGGCGATCGGAGCGAGTTCGCGCGAGTAGGTCGTCTCGTCCAGCGTGAACAGAATCATGTTGAAGTTGGGATCGTTGCCGTACTTGTTCAGCAGCGGACGAAGCGCGCGCACATACTCGGTGGGCGAGGGGATGTCAGCTCCCTTGTCGCGTCCGAACTTCTCGTAGATTGGCGTGTTGTAGTTGCGGATGGAGCCGGGATGAAGCTGCATAACCAGCCCATCGTCGGCGCTCATGCCCGCCATCTCGGTTAGCATTTGAGCTTGGAAGAGTTCCACATCGCCGGGGGACATGCGATTGGTCGAGACGCGCTTGAAGAGCTTCTCCGCATCCAGTTCCGACAGATCGGCGGTGAGCGCGGTCAGATGCCCGTGATCGGTGGCCGTGGCCCCGTTCTGCTTGAAGTATTCGCGACGCAGGCGTAGTGCCTCAAGGTAGCCCTTCCAACTGAATACGTCCTCGTCGGTGACTTCGCCCAGCTTCTTCAGATTCTCCTGAAAGCCCGAGTACTCGGCGTCGATGACGGCATCGGGACGGAAGGTCGGAATCAAACGGCCCTTCCAGCCGGAGGCCTTGATCGCCTTGTGGTACTCGAGCGAATCGACTGCTGCGTCGGTGGTCGAGAGCAACTCAATGTTGAACTTCTCAAACAGCGCGCGCGGCAGAAACTCCGGCGTCGCCAGCTTCTTCGAGATCACATCGTAATATTGAAAGGCGTTGTTGGCGTTCAACCGATCCGTCAGGCCGAAGACCTCGCTCAGCGCAAAGTCCATCCACAGGCGCGTCGGCGTACCGCGGAACAGGAAATAGTTCTTGGCAAAGATGTGCCAAACCTCGCGCGGATCGGCGCTCTCCTTGCCGTCGACCTGCGGAACGCCCAGTGCTTCCAGTCGAATTCCCTGCGAGTACAACATGCGGAAGATGTAGTGATCGGGCTGGATGAACAGCGCGGCCGGATTGGGGAACGGCTTGTTCTCGGCAAACCAGCGCGGATCGGTGTGCCCGTGCGGCGAGATGATCGGCAGGCTGCGGACGCTCTCGTACAGCTTCTGGGCAACCCCGCGGGTGGTCGCGTCAGAGGGAAAAAGACGGCTTGCATTCATCATTGTGCTTCACTCCTCGAAAAATCGATTCTAGACCCGACCGATAGCCTCAACGAACGGGGCCATTACGCGGTTCGTGTTCTCCAACTCATGGTTCAACTCAGCGAAACTTCACTGCAACTCTTGTGCCGCTCATTCACGCAGATCTAAATCTTGGCGAATGATGCCGGAATCTCTTCCGTCTCGCTCCGAAGGCCAAATCTACCGACTCGAATAAGTATAGGACAAATTGGTCCGGCCACGACACTGCCGAGCCCTATCGTCCGCGCAGCTCATCCCTGAAATCGTGTACAAAAAGTTGCTATGGTTGGATTACGATCTTCATCGAGCTGGCCTGCGGGTGAGACGCAAGATCGATTGCTTTGGCCGCCTCTTCCAGCGAGAAGCGATGCGAGATGAGCCGCGTCAGGTCGAAGCTGCCGTCGCGGTAGCCGTCGAAGACAAGCTGCGCGACGTCGTCGTTGATCGCCACCGACGCCGAATAGGAACCCATCAGCGTCTTCTCATCCATGCAGACGGCGGCGGGGTCAAAGGTCGTTTCGCCGTGCTGCGTTGCCGCAAAGAGCATCACGCGCCCGCCCGGTCGAACCGCGTCCATTGCCGTGCGAATCAGAGCGTCTGCGCCGACCGCAACCAGTGCGACATCCGCGCCACGACCCTCGGTCGCAGCTTTGGCGGCAGCGACCACATCGCCGCGCGCGTCCAGCGGATGCGTAAGCCCGAACTTCGCCGCAATCGCGTGCCGTTCGGGGTAAAGATCGCTGGTAAAAATGGTCGCACCGGTGCGACGCGCCAGAGCCGCCAGCAGAATCCCAATCGGCCCCTGCCCGATGACCAACACCGTCTCATCGGGCTTGAGGTCGAGCAGACGCACTGCCTTGGAGCAAGTGTTTGTCGGCTCAATAAACGAGGCTTGCTCGAAGGGAATGTCGTCGGGAATGCGAATGAGCCCCGCCGTCTTTCCGGGTTTGCCAACGATCCAGTCTGCGACGCGAATGTACTCGGAAAAGCCACCGCCTGCGGGCGCGAATCCTGCGGTGCAGCCGACCTTCTTGTAGGTCTCGCACTGCGCGAAGGTGCGCTTACGACAGTAGTAGCACTCGCCGCAAGGAATGTGATGATAGGCCATGACGCGGTCGCCAATGGCGAAGTGAGTGACGCCCGTGCCGACCCGCACGATGGTGCCGGCCATCTCGTGGCCGAAGATGCGCGGGGCCGCATGTGAGCCGGAATGAATTTTTTTGAGGTCGGTGCCGCAGATGCCGCAGGTATCGATGCGCACCAGCACTTCGCCGGGATCGATTGTGCCGTCGGCGTTGACGGGGACAGGGACCGTCTCGACGCGCACGTCGTTGATGCCGCGATAGACCGCCGCGCGCATGGTGGACGGAATCGTTGGCAACGTCACAATCGGCTTGGCGCTGATTTTTTCTGTGGTGATATTGCTTGCTGCAATCGGCTTCGTACTAATCTGCTCCACGTTCATTCTTTCCACTCCAATTTGTTCGACGTTGATCGAGACGGTGCGAATCGGCGCTGCGTGAATCAGCGCGCCATTGCTAGACTCGACCGGATTGATCGGCTCGCTCGACATTTTTCTTTTCCACCAAGATCCACCAAGACAAACTTCAGCCGTTCTTCCTGTACCAGTCTAGCTCTCCGCGCAACGTCTCGGTCAGTGCGCTGACGGCCTTGCCGCTGTTGCGGTCCAACGCAATCACCTTGCCCCACATCGCCGGATGCAGCGCTGCGTACAGCGCAAACGCTGCCTCGCGAAACTGTCCTTCCGCTGTCGAGAAACGCGCCAACTCCGCCAGCTCAAAGTCTGCTTCGTCGGAGATTACCTTGATTGCGTGAAAGTCGAGACCCTGTGCTTGCGCGATTCGAGCTACTGCGGCAGCTTCCATATCGACAGCGTGTGCGTAGTAAGTTGCGTGCAGCCGAGCTTTCTCCTGCACGCTGGCAATCGTGTTCGCGCTGACTAGAACCTGCTTGAACCGCGAATCCTCAAACCGTTCGTTTGTTTGCAAATCCACAACGACACCCGCGCGAACGATCTCGCCCACACGCAGTTTGGGATCGCAGGCCCCGGCGAGGCCCACCGAAATCAGATCCGTCACCGGCATCGCATCCATTGCAGCCTTGACCGCAAGGGCCACGCGTGCCGCGCCCATCCCGGCGCAAGCAACTACCGCATCGCCGTTGGTGTAGACCGCAACGTCGCTAGCAACCGTCTGTCGCTTCCAGCCCTTGACCAACGTGGCGATTTCGCGCGGAAGTGCGGCAATCATTGCCGGAACCCGCTTCATTGTTGAGCGCTCGCAAGCGGCGGTGCGTAGCCGTGCGCGAGAAACCACTCGATGGACGAGCGCATCGCCGCGTCAACCGGCAGTACGCGGAAGCCCAACTCGCGCTCCGCCTTCGCAGATGATGCGAACATCATCTTGCGCGACATGCGGACCTCCTCGACGGTGGCGCGTGGCTCCTTGCCCAGCAGCTTGCCGGTAAAGTTTTCGTCGAAGTAGGCAAAGGCCAGCGCTACGGCGTGTGGCACCTTCATCGTCGGCGAGGGTAGGCCGGTGATTGCTGCCATGCGATCCAGAATCTGCTTAAGCGTGACGTTCTCGCCGCCTAGAATGTATCGCTCGCCGGGAGTGCCACGCTCAAGCGCGATGACGTTCGTCCGCGCGATCTCCGAGACATCGACGAGGTTCAGGCCGGTGTCGACATAAGCCGGAAACTTGCGGTTGAGGAAGTCGACGAAGATTCTCCCGGTTGGCGTGGGCTTGGCGTCGCCTGCGCCGATTGGCGTGGTGGGGTTGAGGATTATCACATGCTGGCCTGCGCGCGCGGCCTTGATCGCTTCCTGCTCGGCCATGAACTTCGAGCGTTTGTACGGTCCGATCATGTCGTCGAGCGAGACCGGCGTGGTTTCGTCGACGATGCTGCCGTCGGTCTTGAAGCCCATCGTCGCCACGCTCGACGTGTAGACGACCCTGCCCACGCCCTCTTCGCGCGCCAGCTTCAGTAGCTCGCGTGTGCCATCGACGTTGGCGGAGTACATCTCAGCGGGATCGCGCACCCAGAGGCGGTAGTCTGCCGCCACATGCACCAGCGCATCGCATCCGCGTAGCGCCGTGCGCAGCGACTCCGGCTGTCGTAGATCGCCGACAACAACGTCGGCAGAGATTCCCTCAATCGCCGTCAGCTTGCTTGATTTGCGCGTCAGCAGGCGCAAATCCGCACCCGCCGCTGCATAAGCTCGCGCTACATGGCTGCCAACAAATCCCGTAGATCCTGTAAGAAATACTTTCATCGAGTTAGGTTGTCATTCTGAGCGTAGCGAAGAATCCCCGTATTTCGCTCGCAGTGCTAAAAAACTGTAGTGTCAATAAAATTGTTCTAGTACTGCGACCGTGTGATGATGTAACCGCGTACTCTTTTAGTTTGTCATCCCGTAGGGATCTGCTGTTGCCTTCCTGACGACCTTTTCATGCGGTCGCGGTACTAGTCCAATTTCTCCGGTTCAATCTGAATATTTTTCTCACCGGCGGCTTTCTTTTCCCAATATTTTTTTACCCAAGCGTCGAAGGTCTTGCCGGCAGCATTATCGCGCCCGGTAAATGCCAGCGCGGCAACGTCGGAGTAGGCAATATTTAGCTTGGTTTTATTATCGGTTGGAATAATTCGCACAAAAGAATTTTCCAGCGTGGAGCCGCTGCGTCGGTCGAATAAATAGCCCTGCACCTGCGAGCCATCCTTGCGCGTGATGGTAATATCTCCGCGATAGTCGAAGGCTTTTTCCAACGCCTCGCGCACTTCGGCTTCGGTCGCTAGCTCCGGCACCCAGCCCTCAAGCTGCTCGCGCTCATGCCCTGCTGCAACCTCGATCTCGTCCGAGTCCAAATGTCCCAGTTGATCCAACGTCGTCGCCTCCTGTGCCGTGCTACTCACGCGAAACCCCCTGTAACTCTTCCGCCTCTTGCTTGGCGTCGGCGGGCGCGATCTGTACCAGCGGCCCACGTTCGGTCTTCGGCCACTCGTTGAGTAGCTTCTGCGCCTCGGCGTCTTTGTAGAGGGACGGGGAGATGTAACGCTTCGCTGTCTCCCAGAATCCCTTCAGCGAGCTGAAATTATAGTCTACCGCCGAGGCCTCGTGGCCGGAGTGAACCATGCAGTTCGAGCACTTGGGGTTGCCGCTCTTTGCGCCGTAGTTCTCCCATTCCACCGAGTCTAGTAATTCCTGGAAGGTGTCGGCGTAGCCATCCTGTAGCAGGTAGCAAGGTTTTTGCCAGCCGAAGATCGAGTAGGTTGGCATTCCCCACGGGGTACATTCGAAGTTCTGCTTGCCCATTAAATATTCCGAAAATAATGGGTGGGTATTAAATTCCCACGTCTTTTTTCGATTGGAAAGGATGGCGCGAAATAGTCTGCGCGAGCGGGCTTTGCCGAGAAAATGATTCTGGTCGGGAGCCTTGTCGTAGGTGTATCCGGGCGAGACCATCATGCTTTCGACGCCGACGGCCATCACTTCATCAAAGTGGGCGCGCACGCTGTTGGGGTCGGCTCCGTCGAAGAGCGTGGTGTTGGTGGTGACGCGGAAGCCCGCAGCCACGGCGGCTTTGATGCCCTCCATCGCAATGTCGTAACCACCCTCGCGGCAGACGCCGAAGTCGTGGTGTTCGCGCTGGCCGTCGAGATGCACCGAGAAGGAGAGGTACTTGCTGGGAGTAAATAGATGCAGCTTTTCCTTCAGCAGCAGTGCGTTGGTACACATGTAGACGTACTTCTTGCGCGCGACGAGGCCAGCGACGATCTCCGGCATCTGCGGATGCAGCAGCGGCTCTCCACCGGGGATGGAGACCATCGGCGTGCCGCACTCTTCTACCGCGCGGAAGCATTCCTCCGGCGTTAGGTCGGTCTTGAGAATATGCGCGGGATACTGAATCTTTCCGCACCCGGCACACGCCAGGTTGCAGCGAAACAGAGGCTCCAGCATCAGCACCAGCGGATAACGCTTGCGCCCCATGAGCTTCTGCTTCAACACGTAGGTTGCGACGGTCCAAGCTTGTGAGATTGGCACGGCCATCTTATAAGTTCTCCTCTCCCGTTGGGGACATGCAGAATTCAGTTACTTAGAAAACACTGCTGCCCCGAACGAGCCCCCCTAATTAATTTCTTCGGTTCATCTTGGAAAGTAGCCGCAAAATCTCCAGATAGAGCCACACCAGCGTGACCAGGATTCCGAAGGCACCGTACCATTCCATATACTTTGGCGCGCCGACTTGTACTCCACGCTCGATAAAATCGAAGTCAAGCACTAGATTCAGCGCGGCGATAGCTACGACGATCAGACTGAATCCGATGCCGAACATTCCTGAGCCGTTGATCGCTGAGAAGTGAACGCCAAAGAATCCTAGCAGCATTTGTAGTAGGTAGAAGACCATGATGCCGCCGGTCGCGGCAACGATCCCTAGGCGGAACTTGTCGGTGACCTTGATCCAACCCGAGCTATAGGCCAGCAGCAGAATCAGGAGTGTGCCGAAAGTTAGGCTTACGGCTTGGATCGCAATGCCGTGATAGCGCATATCGAAGGTCGCCGAGATGCCGCCCAGTGCCAGACCCTCCAGCAGCGCGTAGATCGGCGCTGTTACTGGAGCCCACTCTTTTTTGAAGGTCGTGATTAGGGCGCAGATGAATCCGCCAAACAATCCGACGAGCATTAACGGATAAACCGCCGTTAAGCCGTCCGGCTGTAGAAAAAGATGCCACGTCCAGCCAGCGGTGGCGATAGCGCATAGCAGAAGAATGCCGGTTTTATTGACCGTGCCGTTCAAGGTCATGTGATCGGTGTCGGCAAAGCCACCGTACTGTGTACGAGCGAAATCGTTGAAGGTCTTGTCGCTCAGTGCTGGATTGGATGTCTTCATCAGTGCCATCGTGCTAACTCCTTACTGCAAGATCGTTATTCTTACACAATATTCTGGCAAGACAAATACTCGAAACGACGAACTAGTACCGCGACCGGATGAATTTGTACCTCCCACCCTTGCGGCAAATGCAAATACGCCGCAAGGATGGGGTACCCAAATTGATACAAGATCAAGCGGTCAGAGACCTAGTACCGCGACCGGGTGAAAAGGTCGTCAGGAAAGCAACAGCAGAGCCCTACGGGATGACAAACTAAAAGAGTATGCGGTTGCATCACACGGTCGCGGTACTAGCTACTCATAAACTACAAAAACAGCTACTTGCAACACATAACTACCAACTCACAACTGTTTCTAAGCTGCGCCGACCTCGCGATCCATTACGCGTTTGTAGGTGGTCAACGCCAGTAGGGGGAAGTATTGCTTGTACAGGTGATAGCCGAGATAGAAGACGCGCGGGAATCCGGTTCCGGTGTAGTAGCTTTCGCCGTTGCGTCCGACGGCAAGCTCGTCCCACGATCCGTCTTCGTGCTGATGCGTGGTGAGCCAGCGAACCCCCTTGGCCACCGAGTCCGAGCGTGTGTCTCCACCCGCCAGTAGCGCGAGCAGCGCCCAAGCCGTTTGCGAGGCCGTGCTGGGGCCTTCGCCGCGAGTCGCGGGATCGTCGTAGGTTCCGCAGGTCTCTCCCCAGCCGCCGTCGGCGTTCTGCACCATGCGAATCCATTCGGTGGCCTGCTGAATCTGCGGCTCATGATTCCACACGCCCATCGCTTCCAAGCCGCGCAGGACGAGGAAAGTTCCGTACAGATAGTTGACGCCCCAGCGTCCGAACCAGCTTCCGTCAGGTTCCTGCTCCTTGAGCATGAACTGGATTGCCTGCTCGACGCGCTTGTCGCGGCGCGTGTAACCGTAGTCGGCGAGCATCTCCAGAATGCGCCCGGTGATGTCGACCGTCGGCGGATCGAGCATCGCGTTGTGGTCGGCAAACGGAATGTACTGGAAGATCATCTTGGTATTGTTTTTGTCGAAGCTGGCCCATCCACCGCCCTTGCACTGCATAGCCATCAGCCAGTTGATGGCGCGTTCGCAGACCTCGTGTTGATAGCGGTCGCGCGGATTATCGACGCACTTCATCGCCATCAATACCTGCGCCGTGTCGTCGACGTCGGGATAGAACTCGTTGTTGAACTCGAAGCACCAGCCGCCGGGCTCGACGTTCGGCACCTTGACGGCCCAGTCGCCTTTCTGGCGAATCTCCTTGGCCAGTAGCCAGTCGACGGCCTTCAACATCCGCGGGTCTTTCTTCGACACGCCCGCATCGCCCAGCGCGCAGAGGGCCTGCGCCGTATCCCACACCGGCGGTTTGCAGGGCTGCATCCGGAAGGTGGGCGTCGGGTAGCTCGGCTCACCATTGGGGCAGTCGATGCCGAGTTTTTCAAACTCGTCCATGGCGCGGATGAACTGCGGGTCGTCGTCCGAATAACCCAAGCAGCGCAGGGCAATAATCGAGTTCAGCATGGCGGGATAGATTGCACCCAACCCGTCGGACTTTTCGAAGCGCTCCATCATCCATTTTTCTGCCTTGCGCAGAGCGATCTTGCGCACCGGGCGAATGTGTACGCGTTCGGCCAGATGCATAATGCGGTCGAGAAAGATGAAGAAGTTTCGCCAACTAACAATCTTCTTGCGATCCCAGCGCAGGTGCAGGTTGGCCTTTCTGCGTCCGCCGACGAAGAGTTCGTCGATGTTCTGCTCCGCGGTCAGTTTTTTGAATGGCTTCTTCGCGTACATGATCGACATCGGCACCAACATGCTGCGCGACCACGACGAAATCTCATAGATGTTGAAGTAGAACCAGCGCGGAAAGAGGATAATCTCCGGCGGAATCGCGGGCATTGCGTTGTAGTCATATTGGCCCAGCGCACAGAGGTAGATCTTGGTGAAGGTATTGCATTTGACCACGCCTCCTTGAGCCAGCACACTCTCACGCGCCCGCACCAGCACCGGGTGATCCTTCGACCAGCCCATCAGGGTCAGCGCCAGATAGGCCTTGACGCCGTAGTCGACAAACGATGGCCCTCCGGGATACTGGCCCCATCCGCCGTCGGCGTTCTGGTGGCGCAGAATCTCGTTGAGTGCGCGCTGCATCTTGCCCTCGTCGCCGGTGCCCAGCAGCTTGTGCATGAAGATGTAGTCGGCCTCCAACATGACATCGGCTTCTAGCTCGCCGCACCAGTAGCCGTCGGCGTGTTGCTGGCTGAAGAGCCACTTGACGGACTGCGCAATGCTTGCCGCGACCTTATCTAATCCGATGTCCATTCGGCCATAGCGCGGCTGGGCGGGCTTTGCGGGCGCAGCCGTCGGATTTCCTGAAGTTTTGCTCATTGATTTCTAACTCTCTGAATCGTCTGGCTGAAACATCGTACAAGGCCTGATCGATCTGGAATAGCAACTCGCAGGCTCTCTACTGTTGGCCCGCGTAGATTGCTTTTAGTTTTGAGGGGCAGTGGCCTTCTTTGTGGAAGGCGCAGACGCGATGGCCTGCACAATCTCCGGTGGCAGTCCGAAGCGCACGTTTTCCGGCATTACCTCGACCTCGTCCACCGTTGCGTACCCCATGTTCTGCAAGTAATCTACTACATGCTGTACCAGCACCTCAGGAGCCGACGCGCCCGCCGTCACGGCGACCGTATTGACTCCGGTAAGCCACTCCGGCTGAATCGCCTCCGCCGAGTCGATCAGGTAGGAGTTGGTGTGCAGATTCTTTGACACCTCAACCAGCCGGTTGGAGTTTGAGCTGTTCTTCGAGCCCACCACCAGCACCATATCCGCCTCGTGAGCCACATTCTTTACCGCGACCTGCCGGTTTTCCGTCGCATAACAGATGTCCTGCGCGTGTGGCCCGACGATGTTAGGAAACTTGCGCTTCAGCGCGTCAATCATATACCGCGCCTCGTCCAGCGACAGCGTCGTCTGGGTCAAGTACGCAACCTTATCGTGGTCGGGAAGCACCAGCGCCTCAACCTCTTCAACAGTCGAGACGACGTGCGTCACATCCGGCGCCTCGCCCTGCGTTCCCTCAACCTCTTCGTGGTCGCGGTGTCCGACCAGCACCAGCGAGTAGCCCTGCCGGGAGAACTTGATCGCCTCCAGATGCACCTTGGTCACCAGCGGGCACGTTGCGTCAATCACCTTCAGCCCAAGCTGTTTGGCGTGCTCGCGCACCAACGGTGCCACGCCGTGCGCCGAATAGATCACGCGCGCGCCAGCCGGCACCTCTTCCAATTCGTTGACGAAGATTGCGCCCTTCTTGGCCAGATCGTTCACCACATAGCTGTTGTGGACGATCTCCTTGCGCACATAGATCGGCGCGCCAAAGGTCTCAAGGGCGATCTGCACCACGTCGATGGCGCGCACCACGCCCGCGCAGAATCCCCGCGGCTTCAACAGCAGCACGCGCTTGGTGGACTTCGCCGAGTCGTTCTCTTCCGTGCCGGATGCTGCCAGTGTGGTAATAGTCACAATCCCAAGTATACCGTGTTTGCCCAATTCTTTGTCATTCCCAAAGCAAATCTGCAACTTGGTGCTGCCACCCGTTGCGGATGCGCATCGTGAGATGCCTCCATATTTTTCGATCGACATTTCCGCGTGGGCAGTGTAGCCTACTCTATATAGGTTGAGACGGAGGGGATGCGTGGCTAGACCGATTGCAATCGACCTGTTCGCGGGTGCCGGAGGCTTGACCCTTGGCTTCGAGCAGGCCGGATTCGACGTGGTCGCGTCGGTTGAGATCGATCCAATTCATGCGGCCGTACACCGGTTCAATTTTCCTCGTTGTGCCATTGTGCCCAAATCGATAGCAGATGTGACCGGAGCAGAGTTGAGAAAGGTCGCAGGCATCGGGAGCAGGAAGGTTGATGTTATCTTCGGCGGCCCTCCTTGTCAGGGATTTTCCTTGATCGGGCATCGAATGTTCGACGATCCTCGCAATTCTCTTGTGCGTGAGTTCGTACGCATCGTGGACGAACTGAAGCCATCCTATTTTGTTTTTGAAAATGTGAAGGGTTTGACGATAGGAAAGCATCGCGCTTTCCTCGAAGAAATCATCGCGGCATTTACGGCGGTTGGGTATCGAATTCGCTTGCCTTGGCGAGTTCTCGACGCTGCTGATTACGGAGTTCCGCAGCATCGAGAGCGTTTGATCCTGCTCGGTGCGCGTAAGGGGCTTCCTCTTCCTGAGTATCCGCCTGCTGTCTGCTATGCGGCAGATCGCACCCAAATGGCCCGCTTGCCTAAAGGCCCGACCTGTCAGGATGCGCTTGGAGATCTTCCTGATGCAGATAGTTTTGACGAGCTTTCCGGTTGCGATGTGGTCAAAGCAGGCGCGTCTGGGACACCTAGCACCTATGCTCGCGAGTTGCGTTCTCTTACAAAGGGGGCTTGGCATTATGGATACGTCCGCGAGTGGGACTCACGGAGGATGACATCCAGCGCCAGAACAGAGCATACAGCGATGTCGCAGAAGCGATTCTCTAAGACCTCTCCAGGAGAGGTTGAGCCGATCTCACGCTTCTTCAAGCTGTCTCCCGATGGACTTTGCAATACTCTGCGAGCAGGAACCGACTCGGCGCGTGGGGCTTTTACGAGTCCTCGGCCCATTCATTACGCCTGGCCTCGCTGTATTACGGTGAGGGAGATGGCGCGACTTCACGGATTTCCCGACTGGTTCCGATTCCATGTGACAAAATGGCACGGCGCTCGTCAGATCGGAAATTCCGTGCCGCCGCCTCTAGCGCGCTCTGTAGCGGCAAAGGTTATTGCGTTGATCCCAGAGGGGGAATCTACGCGGCCCAGCGAAGTCATTTCACTCGGAGAGCCAGCACTTTTAAGCATGGACATGTCGGCAGCTTCCAAATATTTTGGCATAGCGATTCCGATTGCCAATCGAGATCGGAAGAGCGGAGCAAAGAAGAGCAAACAATATGTGTCCGAGTTGTTTACGGTCTATGAGGAGGCGGTCGTTGCCTGAAAGTCAAGAGAACCGTTACAAGCGTCTTCTGGAACATATCTTTTTCGCCGCAGATTTTGGCGGCTATAAAAAAGGCGTCACAACAATAGAATTTGCGCGCGAAAATCTGGAGCGTGCGGCAACGGCGCTCGACATCAAACTGCCCAAGAACCTTGGCGACGTGGTGTATGCGATTCGCTATCGAACGCCGATGCCCAAAGCCATACTTGAAACCGAGCCGGAAGGTATGGAGTGGATCATCGAAGGTGTTGGCCGCTCTCTCTATAAGTTCTGTCTGGTTCCGATCAACAGGATTGTGCCAAATAGAGAGCTGAGGGCCATAAAAGTCCCGGATGCTACACCGGAGATCATCAGCGCCTATGCGCTCAATGACGAGCAGGCGCTACTGGCAAAGGTTCGATACAATCGCCTGATCGACGTTTTTCTGGGCGTAACCGCGTATTCCCTGCAAAACCACATGCGAACGACAGTCAAGGGAATCGGTCAAATTGAGATCGACGAAGTGTATGTCGCTTTGGACAGGAACGGCGTCCAGTATGTAATTCCCGTGCAAGCAAAGGGCGGGAAGGATCAGCTTTCGGTCGTTCAGGCAAAGCAGGATCTTGGCTGTTGCGCGGAAAAGTTTCCGACCTTGGTGTGTCGATCCGTCTCCGCGCAATTTATGGAGGACGACCGGATAGCGATGTTTGAACTGGTCGTCGAAAACGAGCAGGTTTCCATCGCCGACGAGAAGCACTATCGCCTAGTTCCGGCATCAGAGATCGGGCCGGACGATTTGCTGGCATACAGGAAGCGATAAGCCTCAGAGTCCAGATACTGCGCTATAACGCGGGAGCAGGCGTTGGAGTTGGTGCTGTAGCTACGGGCGTTGTCGCAGGTGCGGCGACGACCGGGACGGCGGCGGGTGGGGTGATGCGCAGGGCCATGCGCGGGAAGGTGAAGGTGCCGCCCGCGTCGTCAATGACGTTGACTTGGCAGACGTACGTTCCCGGCTTCAACCCGGCGAGCGGTACGTCGAACTGGAAGCCGACCGCGTCGCGCTCTGGGATGTTGATGGCCGTGGCCTCGACCATCGGCGTCTCGTAGACCTTCACCCCGCCCAGCAGGAACTCGATGCTGGTGAGGACGTGGACCGGCGTGCCCTCCTTCTTGACGGCGTCCTTATCCTTGGCGGGGCTGTAGACCTCGTAGAGGAAGCTCAGGTGCTGGTCTTGCCGGAAGACGTGGGGGACGTTGGGCACCCACTCCTTGCCGTCGCGCACCAGCGGGCTGATGACCTTCTTTGCGGTGTTGGGCGAGCTCTGACTGGAGAGGATGACGGAGCTAAGTTTTAGCGGTGCCTTCTTCATGTCCGGCACCTGAATGTCGGTCTCGAAGCTGCCCATGTTGCCCGACTGATTCTCCCGCACCACGAACTTGACGTGGTACTTGCCGGGAGCAAGCGTGAATCCGGTCGAGTATTGCACATTCTTCTTCTGCACCTGCAGGTTGGCGTCGACGGCGAGGTTGACCGTCTGGCGCACCTCGCCGACGGCGATGCCCGTCGAGTTCTTCACCGAGCCAAGAATGTCGATGGTGGCCTTATCCTTGTCCTTCACCGTGACCGCGTTGATCTGCGATCCGGGAATGACCAGCGAGACGGGGATGTAGTATTTGCCATCTTGCAGCTTGAAGAAGAAGGCTTGCAGGTAGATGGAGACGTCGGTGGCGGGCAGCTCGCTGCGCATCTGCTCGGTCAGTGCCAGTTCGCGGTCCTCGCTCTTGGCGTGCTGGAAGTCGGCGGGCGCGTAATAGCCGGGGCGATACTCCAGCTTGGCCTCGGGATGGTTCAGCAGCGTGATGGTCAGGTGGCGATATCCTCCGTCGCGCCGCGGGTTGGTCGTGTGGTAGCCGAGAATGTAGTAGGCCTCGGTGTCGCGCTGCACCTGCGTGAAGGCTGGGCCGAAGTCGTTCGAGTCGACGAAGAGCTTGCCGCCGGTGTCCGAGGCCAGCGTGCCAAGCGTCTCCTGCGAGCTGAAGTTTGAGCTGAGCTGCGACTTCATGGATGCGCCGCTGTAGGCTCCTGTGCCGCGCTGGCTGCCCTGTGATGCGTCGCCGACCGGGTTTAGCGCCTGTAGGCCGCGCGTGTCGACCGCGTACATCGCGGTGTTGGCCTTGACGCAGGCGTTGGTAGCCGAACGCAGGCTGGCTTCGTTCTCAATGCCTTGCTTGCTGAGCCCACCGGAGAAGTACATCATGCTCTTCTTCTGCTCAACTTTCTCGATGGACTTGCAGATCGTGCGGATGGCGAAGAGCTGGCGGTCGGTGTTCAGCGCGTTGAACTCGCTGTCGTCGGCGACGAAGCTGCTGGAGTCATCGGAGGTGGAGTCGGTGCCGCCGCCCTCGCTGCCCGTGTCGTAGCCTGTGCTGTTGGTGGCGTCGTACTTGCTGACGGCCTTCAGCAGCGCGGTCTTGTCGCTGGTGAAGTCCTGATCCATGCTGAGGCTGGAGACAAGGCTGACCAGCGCGACCATATCGGCCGGTGCCATCTGCTTGTTGATGTAATCCTTGGCCGAGTCGACCGCGCGCGTAATGTCTTCGGGCTGCATACTGCTCAGGTCGAAGAACATGACAATCAGGCGGCGGTCCTTCAACTCATCGGGCTTGGATGCGAAGTCGCTGCTGATGAGGTCGGCAATGGATTTCTTCTTGGTCGTCGATGCGCCGCTGACGGTTGCAGTCTCGGCCAGCGTGACGGCCTCGTCCACATTCTGGTAGTCGAAGCTGATGACGTGCTGCGGCTTCTTGTCCTCGCTGACAAGGAAGTCGCTCACCTTCAGGTCCTTGATGATGGCGCCAGTCTTCTTATCACGCACGATGACGTTGGTCAGAACAGCCTCGGCGCGGACTTTGATGGTGTCGATTCTCGTCTGCGCGATCCGAGGCTGCTGGGCCTCTGGCTGTTGCGCCATGGCCGCCTGCGGCGCGCCTGTCGGCGAAACTGCCATTCCCGCTACTAAGATCGCTGCTATCGTTCGCCGCATGATTACTTCCTCCACAAATACTTTCGCTAAAAATATTTCGACCAATAATATCGACCAATATTGCCGAGATGGATCACAGACTCATCGCTGTAGTTAGAAGCGGAAGCGTGCGCTGTAACTTAGGGATCGCATCGCTGCGGCTTTGGTTACCTGCCCGAAGTCGGTTGAGTTGATCGTGGTGCCAACGCCCGCGTACTGCACAGTGTTCAATGCGTTGTTGGCGTTGACGCGCACTTCCATGCTGCGTGTTCCTCCGAAGGTGACCGTGCGCGAGAGCGATCCGTTGACCGAGAGCGTCCCCGGCAGCTCGATGGAGTTGCGCGATGCAGTGCCGTAAGTCCCGGCGGTTGGCGCAGTAAAGGCTGCGGTGTTGAACCATGCGGCACGCGTGCCTGCGCCCTTGATCTTCTGGCCCGAGACCAGATTGGCGCGCAAAGAGCTGCCCGCGCCCGCTGCGATCTCGGCGGTCGTTCCTGAGTAGGAGGGCGAGGCAAATCCGCCAGTCGCAGTGTTGAAGCTTCCGCTGATCGAGTAGCCATCGAGAATCTTGGCCCAGATGCCGCCCTTGTTGAAGTAAGCGCGGTTGGGGCCAAACGGCGGCTCGATGATAAAGCTAACGTTCAGCGAGTGGCGACGGTCAAAGCTGGAGTTGCTCTCTTCGGCACCGAGTCTCGCGTCGTCCTGCGCGATGGAGTTCCCGCTTCCGCCCACCGAGCTGGCATCATCAATCGAGTGCGAGTAAGTATAGGCGGCTTGTAGCCCAATCCCCTTGTGCATCCGCTGGCGGGCGCTGATGGAGAGAGCGTTCGAGCGTTGATAGCCAAGCGAATCCTCGTAGTTGAACTGGACGGAGTGGGCGTTGAGAACGCCAGCGGCATTCCGATTGGGCGCGCGCACTATGTCCAGATTGCCCGCATAGGCTCCGGTGTAGTCGATGTTTAAAACGACGCCTTGCGGCAGCGTGCGCTGGATGCCCAAGTTGTACGCCTGCACCATGCCGACGCGATAGTTGGGACTAACACCAAAGTTACTCTGCGTGTTTTGCGTCGAGCAACCGAAGCCGTTGGCCAATGTCATGTTGGACGTGGTGCAAGTTGTCGGGCTGTTCACCGTGGTCAGCGTGTTGGTCTGGGTGATTGCAAAGGGCTGCTGTAGGGAGAGGTTCTTGGCAAAGCTTGAGTAAGCTCCCGTATTGTAGTTGATGCCGTAGCCGGAGCGTACAACGGTCTGCTTGGTCCACTTGAACTTGGGCTGCCATGCAATGGCGACCCTCGGCGAATACATCGCCTTGTCTGGATGGATCAGCGAGGCAGGTGTGCCAAATTGGTTGCCGTATAGCGCGCATCCGGCGTTGTAAGTTGAGCAGACGTTGGAAATCTGCGGGATTCCTAAATTATCGTAGTCGAGTTTGAGATTGACCAAACGATTGTCCTTCTCCACATAGGGCGAGAAGTACTCCCAGCGCAGGCCGTAGCTAACGGTGAAGTTGCTCTTGGCGCGCCAGTCATCTTGCGCGTACCAGTCCCACGAGTTGCCGCGCAGATAGATTTTGTTGGGGCTGGCGGTAATCTTGGTCTGCTGCGGCAGGCCGATCAGAAGGTCGGCAATCGACGAGCCCGAGGTTGCAAAGGTGCAGGTCGGATTCGGGTTCGTTGCGCTGACCGGGTCGCTGTTCGTTACACAGGATTGCTGCTGCGGATCTTCCGTTGCGTAGCCCGAGAAGGTGAACGAGCCCAGAACATTGGTGCCGCCAATCGTGTCTGCGTGTATGCGCCGGAAGTCGAAGCCATAGCGCATGTTGTGCTTCTTGTGGCTATAGCTAACCATCTCCGACAGCGAGATCGTCTGGTTGACGGAGTTGCTCGGCGTTGTGTCGCTGAGGCTCGCCACACCGGTCGTACCAGTCATGCTGAGCGACGGTACTCCGTAGTAGAAGGGATTGCCGTAGATTGACGAATCGCCGACAGTGACGCCTGCCTTCTGCGCTGGGTTCGAAGAGCCATCAGTGGAATGGTTGCTTGTAAGGCTACGTGAACGATTCCACCCCAGCGTCGTTGTGGTGTTGATGCGTCCGTAGCCTACCGAGTACGAGCTGCTCAAGTTGTAGCCATTCGACACCGAAGTGCCGCCAAGCAAAGGCGAGAAGTTCTGGCTGTCACTGGCCGAGTGCGAGTAGGCGAAACTCTCGGAAATGCTCTGGCGCAGAGCGGCCGGGGCGTTACGATTCTTTGTCCTCACCCCACTGTTTCCACCGGAGCCACGCTGCCCGCGCACCGGCGT
>Ga0182011_10001928_pt1 | contig 17916 bp, 10 predicted proteins | sample 711E1DmetaG_FD_120481 | JGI IMG/M metagenome (GOLD analysis project Ga0182011, IMG submission 120481) | Permafrost microbial communities from Stordalen Mire, Sweden - 711E1D metaG | ecosystem: Environmental > Terrestrial > Soil > Wetlands > Permafrost | place: Sweden: Stordalen | collected... | reverse complement strand
GGCCGGTGGACATAAGGATTTTCCCCAGACCAGCTTGGGCCTCTGACTCCGTAGGATCGAGTTCCGCAGCGCGCAAGTAATGTTTCCTCGCGTTCTCGTTGTCGCCACCCAAGCCGAAAAGCGCGCCCAGACGGCATTCCGACTTGGCGTCGCCGGGATTCTCCGCAATGGCGGCTTCGAATTCCTTTTGCGCTTCCTGTTGCCCCACGGTAGCACCTGAGTCCATTAGAATCGCCTCGCCCAGCTCAAAATGCGTTCCCGGAAGATGCGGGTCAATCCGAATGGCTTCCCGATATTGCGTGACCGCGTGCTTGGCATCTCGCTCATTGATCAGGTGCTGGGCGAGAAGCTGGTGCATGCGGGCGGAATCGGGGGCGACCATGGCGAGGGTTTGGCGCGCCTCGGTGGCTAGATCGGTGTGGATTCGATAAACGACATAGAGAACATCGGCGTTGGTTGGATCCGTGTTCTGAAGCAAGCTGAGAACGCCCAGTGCTTTCTCCATATCCCGGCGTCGATAATCGAGTTCGACCAGAGCAAGCCCCGCGCGGACTTGTAGTTTTGGATCCTGCTGCAGATGTGGAACAGACTTTTCCAGGAGCGTTTTCGCGGAGTCGAGTCTTCCCTGGGCTTTTTCGCATAAGCCGAGGATCGCTTGCGCTTTCCAGAGGGAAGGCTGGGCCCGGACTGCCGCCTGAAGATTAGGGCTCGCGTCGGCGTATTTTCCCTGGAAAAACTGTACGACACCCAGATCTCCGCGGGCTTCGACGTTCTTGGGATCGAGTGCCAGAATGGCGCTGAATTCACCGAATGCAGTATCGAGTTGCCTTCCCTGCATGGCCTGCTGAGCTTTGGTGAAGTGTTCGCGGATCTCGCGCTGTGGAGCGGTAGGGGATTTCTGTGCAGAGAGGACGAATGAGAACGACAGGCAAATCAGGAAGGAGACCGTCTTAAAGATTCTGAACATTTGCACTCCCAAATCAGCGTAGAGTAGCACGAGCTTTTCCAGCAAATTGGTCGGACTGGCAGAAACTGCAGGCGGTATCGACATCTGTGAAAAAGCGTAGGGTCGTTTGCATGAGCCCAAGTTCCTCCACAATTCCGTAGTCAGCCGCCGCAAACCACCAGAAGGTCGCCGCAATCGTTGTTTCAAACCTGCCACTGAACTGTTTCGAACTTGACGCTCAGGCGCGAAGGCTCGACAAAGGTACGCTAGAGTGCGTGTTCCGTCCCCCTTCATCTGCTGTGAAGCGGGTGGACCTGTATATAAGGAGAAATTGGTGATGTCGTCCTTCGGACCCAGCAGGTTGCGTTTTGTATCCGTCCTCGCTTTATTGATTCCTTCATTCTTCGTCCCGGCTGTCGGCCAGAGCCGGCAGAGCGGCGAGATTCGGGGAACGGTCACGGACCAGTCTCAGGCGGTGTTACCCGGCGTCAAGGTTGCAATCACCAACATTTTCACGGGGGTCGTCCAGACGGTCACGACCGATCCTTCGGGTGTATACGACGCTCCCTATGTCGCGCCGGGCCAATATTCGCTGACATTTTCGAAGGACGCATTCAAAACGCTGGTACGGGATGGTATTGAATTGCACGTTCAGACCATTACGATCAATGCGGCCCTCGATGTGGGCATGAGTTCGGAGAAAGTCACGGTTACTGCGACGCAGCCCGACCTGGAAACCGAGACTACGGACACAAACACCCGGTTCGGCACCGATCTGGTGGCCGACGCGCCGACTGGCAATCGTAGTTGGATGGACATTCTTGCCTCCTTGCCGGGCGTGAATCCCGGCTGGAATGAGAAGACGGGTGGCGACTCGGTCGGCGTGAATGGGCAGGCGGGATATTTCTCCAATTGGCAGATCGATGGCGGCATCGCGATGTTTGGTCAGTCTTCGAACGCCGATTTGCTGGCTCCGCCGATTGACTCCATTGAAGAGGTCAGCGCTAACACCTCGAACTTTGGGGCGGAGCACGGCAGCGGCTTCTCGGTTTTCAACGTGATCACCAAGAGTGGGACCAACAGTTTTCACGGCACGGTTTACGAATACATCCAAAACGACGCCTTCAACGCGCTCAACAAATTTGCGCAAAGCAATCCGCCAATTCGCTGGAACGAATATGGGTTCAACATTGGCGGTCCGATCAAGAAAGACAAAGCATTCTTTTTCTTTGCCTATCAGAGAAATCCGAGCAATACGTCCTCGCCCGCTCCGACCAGCTATCCAACGACGGGGGCGACGGGATACACGAGCGGTGATTTTTCTGTACTCCTCGGGGCGCCGGCAGTCGATAATAACGGCAATCCGATCATTAACCCTTGCAATGGACAGCAAGTCATTAACGGCCAGATCTTCGATCCGGCTACGACCGATCCCAGCAATGGGAACTGCCGTCTACCTTTTGCCGGCAACATCATTCCGCAGAACCGGATGGATTCAGTGGCGCTGGAGGTGCAGAAAAACTTCCCGACGCCCAACCGACCAGGACTTTTCAATAACTACTACACGAATCTGGCGTCACCGAACACGAACACCTGGTTTCAGGGCAAAGTAGATTACGACATCACACCCAAGAATCGCCTGACAGGTTCGATGATGTATGTGAAGTACAACACTCCGTTGAACGACCAGAACTGTGCCATCAACTGTGGAACCTGGGGCGGAACGGAGCCTCAGGGACAGCTTACGGACGTCTGGACGGTCACCCCGAATCTGGTCAGCGAATTCCGCTTTTCTCTCAGCCGCGCGCGCGGTGTTGCTACGGTCAACAACCAGGGACAGGGATGGCCCGCGAAGCTAGGAATGACCTACGCACCGGACAACATGTTTCCATCGATGTCGATGGAAGGCGCTCTCAGCACGGCGATTGGGTACACGCCATTTCCTCCCGCGATCGCTGCGGAAACTACCTTTGTACCTTCGGAAGTCATGACTTGGGTCAAAGGCAAACACATTCTCAAGTTTGGTGGAGAGTTCGACCGGTGGTGGGTGAACACGGGCTGGGGGACGGCAAGTGCGGGAGCATTCGATTTTAGCGGTGTATTTACCCAGAATCCAGCGGACCAGGCGTTAACCAACGGCATCCCGACCGAGGGTGAAGGATATGCGGATTTTCTCCTGGGAGCGCCGTCTTCATGGAGCGTCTCGATTAATCCGGAGACCGGTGGGCGGATGTATAGCGCGCAGGCTTTCGCCCAGGATGAATACAAGGTTAAGCCGAACCTGACTCTGACCCTGGGGGTGCGCTACACGCTGCAGAGTGGGTGGAGCGAGATTCACAACAAGCTGTCCACATTCCAGCCGAATATCGTGAATCCGGCTGACGGTTCACTTGGAGCCATGTGGTACGCGGGGCAGAACGGACGCAACTCGCTGACGGAGACCAAGCCCGCGATTTTTTCGCCGCGGCTCGGCTTCGCATGGGCGCCCGGCAAAGACTGGTCGATCCGTGGCGGTTTCGGAATCTACAACATCATTGCGGGGCAGAACATCACTGCCCCCGCACAAGCCTGGGGACAGGGCTGGGTGCCATCGGGCTCGATGACCTACGATTCCTCGAACCCGGCGCTTCTGTTCCAGCTCTCAGCTGGACCACCGCCAGGAAGACTTGTCTATCCGAGCAATTCGACTCGGACTCCCGACCTCCTGAACGGCACCGACGTCAACTATTCGTTTTACAACTCGCCGATTCCTTATACCGAGCAATTCCATCTCGATGTACAGCACGAGTTGAAGGGTGGCGTGGTTCTCGATGTGGGTTATGTTGGCAACCGGGGCGTCAACCTGCAATACACGCGAGACCTGAATCAGGTGCCCGCCAACAAACTGGGAGGCGGACAAGGTGCCCGTCCCTACCCGCTTTTCGGGCAGATCAGTGCTGCCTACTTTGACGGGTGGTCCAACTACAATGCGCTTCAAATCACGGTCAAGAAACAGCTCTCAAGAGAATTTTCGTTGCAGGCGAACTACAGTTGGGCGAAGGCGATGGATACGCTGACCAGCGCTGGTTGGGGCGGCGCCGGCTCGGCTGATCGGGTGGGCTGGCAGAACGCCAGCAACCCGGCAGGGAACTATGGCCGGGCGGCTACTGACATCCGAAATATGTTCAACGGAAATTTCGTGTACCACCTTCCCTTCGGAAGAGGGAAGCGCTTCCTGCAACAGGGAGGGCTGGTGAATGCTGTCGCCGGCGGTTGGCAACTCTCCTCCATCTACCAGATTCGCAGCGGCTTGCCCTTCAGCCCATTCGACAGTGCGAACAACAGTGGAGCGCTCTCGGGGACCTTTCGCCCCAACCAGGTCGGCAACCCGCGCAGTGGCAATTGCCCGAGTGGGGATCGGGTGGGGACCATCAACTGCTGGTTCAACACGTCCGCCTTTGTGCAGGCACCCGCCAACACGTTCGGAAACACGGGAAGAAATATTGTGAACGCGCCGAACTGGCGGACGGTGGATCTGGCGCTCTTGAAAGACTTCTCTCTCGCCCAGCTCCACGAGGGAATGAACGTAGAACTCAAGTTCCAGGCTACCGACGTGTTCAATCATCCCAACCTCGGTTTTCCGGAGCGAGACATTGAGTCCAGCGGCTTTGGCGTGATCAGCTACGCCAACACCAGCCGGCAGATGCAGTTGGGGATGAAGATCAGCTTCTAGCACCGGAGAGCCGAAACGTTGTATCCATCTGAAGTTGGTTCACGAATATTTGAAGAGAGGGTGCGCGTTTTCATGAAATCGCTCTTTGTCGTTCTAATGGCCGCGGTTCTAACTGCCAATGCGGCGGCCCAGCAACCGTCGGATCCCTGTGCGTCTCTCAAAGAAGACCAGAAAGAAATGGAAGCGACCCTGCGCGACTGGCCGAACCTGGCCAAATATCGCGACGATGATGCCAAGCTCGGCTTGCCCGCCAAGGGAGAAGCGAGAGTCGTGTTCCTGGGCGATTCCATCACGGAATTCTGGTCGTTGCCGGAGTCTTTTCCAGGTAAGCCTTATGTGAATCGCGGGATCAGCGGGCAAACCACTCCGCAGATGGTACTTCGCTTTCGCCAAGACGTGATCGCACTGCGGCCTGAGGTCGTGGTGATCCTCGCTGGTACCAACGATATTGCGGAAAATACTGGCCCCATCACAATCGGAGCGATCGAAGATAATCTCGCTTCGATGGTGGATCTTGCGAAGCGCAACGGAATCAGGGTGGTTCTGTCGGCGCTCGTGCCGGCGCTGAAATATCCATGGCGGCCGGACCTGGCGCCGGTGGAGAAGATTCACTCTCTCAATGACTGGATGAAAGACTACGCCGCGAAAGAAGGATTGCTTTTCCTCGACTACCACTCCGCCATGGCGAATGAGCAGCGCGGTCTCAAAGCGGAACTGTCCGAGGATGGAGTCCACCCAAACAAAGCTGGCTATGCCGTGATGGCTCCGTTGGCGGAGAAGGCAATCGCCGCAGTATTGGGCAGGAAGTGAGAGTTGTCTCTTATGCGCGGCAAGTTAACAGCCTTTGTTGTCTACGCCCTCTTGTTCTTCACTTCATCCGCAACCGGGCGAGTCAAGGCGGATTGGACGGTGGCTTCCAGTGGCGAGGTTGACGGCCGGATTCAGCGTCAGCTGCACGAGCTTGCATCGCAAAATGACGCGTCGCTTAGTTTTTCAGCCGATGCCGCGCAAAACACCGTCGCACCTCGCAATGCCAGCGGATTGCTGATCCAGTTGGATCGCGTAGCCGATGCCGCCGCGTTCCTCGCGGAACTCGAGAAGGAAGGCGGCGGGGCGAAGGTTGAACCCACGGCAGAGCTGGCTGCCGAAGGCTACATTCTGCGCTGTTCTTATTCAGGTGTTGATGCTCCGAGTGGTCCGCGACCCAATCGCATTCGCATTCAGGCGGTTTCCGCCATTGGTCTTCACAACGCATTGCTGCGAATTCCGGATCTCCTTGCAATCGAGGCGTCGAAAAGCCCGTTGGATCTCATCCCGCGACCGCAGTTCGTAAGCCTTCAAGAGAACGGCGCAGAAGTTATCTTCGCCGATTATCCATCCTTTCCCATTCGGGGCATTGTGGAAGGTTTCTACGGAACGCCTTGGAGCCACGCCGACCGCCTGGACGTGCTGCGTTTCGAAGGGCAGCACGGAATGAACCTCTACATTTACGGGCCGAAGGATGATCCGTATCACCGCAAACTCTGGCGCGAGCCCTATCCGGCGGAGCAACTGAAACACCTGAGCAGACTTGAGGAGACTGCAAGAGAAAACTTCGTGGACCTCAGCTTCGCGATAAGCCCAGGACTTTCCATAACTTATTCCAGCGAGACGGATTTTCAGACCCTTGCGCACAAGCTGGAGAATGTCGGCAAGCTTGGAATCACAAATTTCGCTCTCTTCCTGGACGACGTGCCGCAGGACCTGGTGCATCCGGAAGACAAGGCGCGCTTTAAGACGCTCGCCCAGGCGCACATCCAACTGATCAACCGTTTGTACGATCACCTCAAATCGCTCTCGGTGAAGAATCGTCTGATGGTATGTCCTACCACCTACACGAATGAATGGGGCAATCGCGAATACATTCGAGAGCTGGGGGCAGGCGTGAATCCGGAGATCCCGCTGAATTGGACTGGGACGGAGGTTATCCCGCGGACGATCACGGCGGTTCAAGCTAAGGAATGGGAGGGATACATCCGCCGCAAGCCTCTCGTCTGGGACAACTATCCCACCAACGACAACGGTGGGTGGTGGCTAAACCTGGATCCCCTCCGCGGACGCGACCCGGACCTTTTTACGGCGACGCAGGGTTTGTTTTCCAATCCCATGAATCAAGCGCATGCCACTCTGATTCCCCTCCAGACCGTAGCCGACTACTTATGGAACCCGCCAGCGTACGATCCTGAAAGATCGCAGAGACATGCTCTGATCAGTCAGTATGGCTCCGACGCACCAGCGCTCCTCGCCCCATTGCTGAAAGTTTTTGCGGCGGAGCGGGGAGACGGCTTGATCTTTAAGTCCATCTTTGAAGAGACTTGGACTCCAGTTGATGTTTCCGCTGTCGAGTCGCAGGTTGCCCGCTTGAGTTCTGCAATCGCAGCCCTACAGGGCCAGTCCCGGTTCGAGAAACTGGTTTCCGAAATCTCTCCGATCCCGAATTTGCTCCGCGATCAACTGGCACGTATTCGAGCAGACGCTGCATTCAGGCATCTGCCAGACGGAAAGATTCAGTGGGATCGCGAGCGAGATGTTCTGAAAGCAACAAAAGTCGCGAGCAAACCCGCTATTGATGGTGATTTCTCGAAGTGGGAGGCTGGGCCTGTATATCTCCTGAATAGGAAGTCGCAGGTCATTGAAGGCGAAGACCTGTGGAAGGGGAAATCGCAGTTTTCGGCTCGGGTTGCGCTGGCTTGGGACGAAGAAAACCTTTACATCGGAGTGGACGTCACTGATCCTGGCCTCTACCAGCCTTTCTTGGGAAGAGGGGTGCAGAACGGAGACGCTTTCCGCCTAATCCTGGACACGATGTTGCCTGTTGCAGACAAGCCCGGCAGACTAGCTGACGTCTTCGACGTTTATCTAAGTCCCGGAGATTTTGCAGGTGTGAATCCCAGTGTCTTTTGCAATGAAGATTTCTTCCCCCTAAGGTCACGGCTCCACGACTACAACCGCGAGATAAAGGCGACATGGAAGAAGACGGCGACGGGATTCTCCGGTGACGTGATTGTGCCGGTGGCTTTCTTCGCGCGCCCGAATTTTGCGGCGGGCTATGAAATCGGCTTTAGCTTCGAAGCGCAAAAAGTATTTCCCCCCAAGGACCCATTCGAGGATGATCCAGCCCGGATCGTCCTTTCCTCGAAGGAAGGCACGTTGTTCCCTGTAGAATCGCAAAGCCCCGCCACGTTTCAGCGTATGGAGTTACTGGGCCCAGCCGACGGCTCCATATCTGGCTCCCGTTTGTTTTGAAGCGGAACAGACGGAGCCGAGTGATTACTCGTCGTTTCTGCTCACCAGGGAACGCCCTGGCCGTGACGGAGGTGGTGGCGTGGGCTGCCAGCAACGGCGATCGTAGTGAAAACGCCGACTATCAGTACGGCAAGCGGCGGCTGCGGCAGATCGATGGGCGGATTCGCTTTCTCACAAAGCGAATCGAGGCCGCGGAAGTGGTGGACCCGGAAGCTCCGAGAGCGGGGCAGGCGGCGACGAGGGCATTCTTCGGAGCGACGGTGCGCTATGCCAATGCCGCGGGAGTATCGCGAGTGGTGAGCATCGTGGGCACCGACGAGGTCGATCTCAACCGCAATCACATCCACATCAGTTAGGTGTCACCTCTGGGGCGCCCGTTGATGAAGTCGGCAGTGGGTGACAGCGTAGTCCTTCAATTGCCGGGCGGTACAGAATACCTGACCGTGCTGGAAGTGTGTTACGAGCGCATTTGTGTGGAACCGTTCCGTGAACCACCAGGATCCGAGGCCTCGGCAAAGGGACCCTCGCCGACGCTAATCCACCTGACGAAGAAACAGCGAGATTGGCTTATCTGCAACGGTGTGCGGGGCCGCACTTCCAAGCGGGCGTGACCAGTCTTCTCTCGACATAATAAGATAGAAATGGTACAACGTAATAGGATAATAATAATACAGCGCAATAGTATAACTACGGCGCAACACAATCGGATAATGGAAACACGAAGCCTGAAGGAACTCGGCTATGGCCAGACCGCCTGAAAAACTCGCGCAGTCCCTCGAAATCCTGCGGAACCTCCAGATCGCGGAAGGGGCTGGGGCGATCCGGGCGCGCGACCTGTCACGTACGCACCGGGAGCGCCTCCTGCGCAACGGCTTCCTGCAGGAAGTCATCAAGGGCTGGTATATCCCGAGCCGCCCGGACGACGTGAAGGGCGAGAGCACGGCCTGGTACGCGTCATTCTGGCGCTTCTGCGCCGTGTATCTGGAAGCGCGTTTCGGCGTTCGGTGGTGCCTTTCACCGGAGCAATCGCTTTCGCTTCATGCCGGCAACTGGACCGTGCCTGGCCAGCTCGCGGCGCGGTCGCCGCGCGCGGGCAACAAGGTCACCAAACTCCCGCATGGCACGTCCCTGCTGGAGCTTCGCATCGCGCTGCCGGGTGTGGCGGACCGGAAGGAAGAGGCCGGCCTGCGGCTGTTCTCGGTGGAATCTGCCCTGATTGCGTGCTCCCCCAACTATTTTTCGAACAACGCGACGGATGTCCGCGCGGTGTTGCCGATGATACGGGACGCCTCCCGTCTTCTCGCCCGACTCCTTGAGGGCGGTCACACGGTGATCGCCGGACGGGTGGCCGGGGCCTTCCGCAACACCGGACGCGACCGCATCGCGGACGATATCGTAAAAACGATGACGGCGGCCGGTTATGCCGTGCGGGAGAACGATCCCTTCACGGACAAGCCGTCCCTGGTCATCGGAGTCCGCGAAACCTCTCCTTACGTAAACAGGCTGCGGCTGCTCTGGCAGAAAATGCGAGAGCCGGTCATCGAACGCTTCCCAAAAGCGCCGGGCCCGCCCCTCAATATCGATGCATACCTCAAGCGCGTCAACGACGCCTACGTCACAGACGCCTATCATTCGCTGTCGATCGAGGGCTACCGCGTCACGCCCGCTCTTATCGAACGCGTCCGCAGCGGCACTTGGAATCCGGAAGCCGATGAGGGCGATCGCGAACAGCGAAACGCCATGGCGGCGCGGGGCTACTGGCAGGCCTTTCAGTCCGTGCAGAAAAGCCTCGGCAAAATTCTGAATGGGGAAAATCCGGGAGAGGTCGCGGACGTGGACCACGGCACGTGGTATCGAGAGCTGTTCGCGCCGAGCGTCACCGTCGGCCTGCTGAAGCCCGCCGATCTCGCCGGCTATCGCAACGGCCAGGTCTATATCCGCAAGTCGATGCACGTGCCGCTGAACCGGGACGCGGTGAGGGACGCCATGCCGGCGTTCTTCGACCTCTTGCGCGAAGAGCCACATCCGGCCGTCCGCGTGGTGCTCGGGCACTTCATCTTCGTCTACATCCACCCTTATATGGATGGCAACGGCCGCGTCGGGCGCTTCCTGATGAACACGATGATGGCGTCGGGCGGATACCCGTGGACGGTCATTCCGGTAACCGACCGCAACGCCTACGTGAACGCTCTCGAAAAAGCGAGTGTCGGCGAGGATATTGCGCCCTTCGCGGACTTCCTCGCCGGTTTGGTGAAAAAACGGCTGGCGGGCGAGCCCTTGCCGGCGGTGCCGAAAGCTTCATTGTAGACGAACGCTAAAACAATTCTCGATCTGCAGGGAGTGCGCATGTACGAGTTGCCGAGAACGATTCCAGACGTGAAGATGCTGCTGGCGCGCGCGATGGAAAGCGCAGCGGATTTCAAAAGCTGCAAGGCTCACGGTGTGATCGCTCGCTGTCCCTTGACTGTCCAACAAGGATTCCCTGTCGCTTCTTACAAGGCTTTTCGAGGGCCACCCGCGTCTTGTAAGTTGTTGAAATTCCAATTAACCGCTCATAACCCAAAGGTCGGTGGTTCAAATCCACCCCCCGCAACCAACCTTAACCTCCACAAAGACAATCACTTGGACTGGATCTCGTCAGGCCCTAGGTCCATTCGATTATTGCCTGTTCGCTCCCCGTTGCTGGAAAGCTACGCCGCAGGGGCAATTTCATTGAATAGAACTCCTACCACTACGCTGTTCGCGATGCGTTTCTGCTCCGAAACTGCTTGGGTATAAATGTTCATGGTGCTCTGGATGGTGGCGTGCCGAAGCAATTCTTGTTGCACCTTGATGTCGGTGCCTGCACCGCGCAACATCGTTGAGTACGAATGCCGAAAAGTGTGCCAACCGATCTTCCCGATTCCAGCCCGTAACGCCGCCGATCTCAAGTGACGCCGGAGGATGTCCTGCTGCGCTCTCGGTCGGCCAGTGCGATTTGAAAAGACCCAGTCTTGAGGGCCTTTATACGAACTGCCTTGCCACAACTCTTTCAGAGAACTGGCGAGGCGAGGATCGATGGGCAGTGGCTTTTGAGAGGCTTCCGTTTTGGTGTCCCCACTCCGGCCGTTTACAACTCCCCGCCGAATCAGGACCGTGAGATCCTCCCAGTTGAAATCCCGCCACTGCAGGCCCATGATTTCACTGGCGCGAAGGCCTAAACATGCCGCGACCAGAACCATGGTAAGGAGGCGGTAAGGGAGATCCTGCACTTTGACTCGGGTGCCATTTCGCGCAAGCGACTCTTCTGCGGTGTTCAGTTCAAACGGACCGAAGCGATAACGAATCCCTTTTGGTGTCCCCCGGCACGGTACCCCCAGTTGGAGAAGATCCTAGCACAGGTTACGGCCTAGGGCTCCGGTTAAGACGGGCCTGTAAGTGATTGACCAGCAATGACTGTTTGGTTAAGGGAGACTTAAAACCCAGTTTCATTGACCGCGCAGCAGATTTGAATCACATTCGCGTTCGCCGGGGGCTGGATGTCGCGTTCAGGGAATCGACTCTTGGACGGCGGACGATGGGGCCGGCCTCTGGGGCTTTTTCGATACTTCGGACAAGGAGAACATCATGATTCGCAAAACCACCCGAACCCGCCTGCGTCATGCCGTGTGCGCACTGGGGCTTCTGCTCTCACTCGCCGCCCTGCCTGCCTATGGGCAGCATGTCCATCAACTTTCCTATAACGGCTCTGCCTGGGTAGACGAGCAGCTTCCCAGTGCCCAAACGACCGTTGTCACGTCCATCGCCTCAATTCTGACAACGCCCAACAACCAGGGGCATGTCTACTACTTCGCAGGGGACGGTGAATTTGGCGATGTGCATCAGCTTTTCTATAACGGCACAAGTTGGGCCGACGAAGATCTGACGGCTGAAGCGGGGGCGCCGCAGGCTAACCCATTCTCTGTAACCGCCTTCTCGGTTGGGAACTACCAGTACGTCTACTACGTCGCGTTTGGCGGCGATGTCCATCAGTTGCTTTACAACAACAGCGGTTGGTCTGATACCGATCTGACAGAAATCACCGGGGGGCCTCAGGCCCGTGGACAACTGGTTGCTTTCACCACTTCGCCTGCAGTGCACGTCTTTTATACCGAAGGAGACAACAATGACGTTCACCAGATTTTTAACACCAATGGCGCCAACTGGCAGGACCAAGATCTGACCGTCGCCACGGGTGGGGCGACGGTTGGCGGAGAAGGAGTCTCCGGGTTCAACATCGGCAACTTTCAATACATTTACTTACTTGATGGCTCCGGTCACGTGCACCAATTTCTTTACAACAACTTCAACTGGTCCGATGAAGATTTGACGGCTTTAACCAAAAGCCTTCCCTCTCTGTTTGGAAATCGCGTCGATGCCTTTGTAGTCCCCGGCACGAAGAAGTTGCGCGTCTATGTCCAGGCTGAAAACGATCACATTTTGCAGCTTTCTTCCACGAACAACGTGAAATGGAGCAGCTCCGATTTGACGAAGAAAACAAAAGCGCCGGCAGGATACCCCGGCACGAACATTGCCGGTTTTGCCACTGCGAACAACCAGCTCCAGGTCTACTACGATTCGGAACAGAGTCACATCAACCAGTTCGTGCTTCCAGCCCACACAACTACGTGGCAAAACAGCGATCTGATGCCCGGGCCCATCGGCGGTGTCGCCGCCAATAGCGGTATCTCCGGGTTCTCCCTGCAGAATCTGCCTTACGTGTTTTACCAGGGCGATTGAAGCAGGTCACTCCAGTACATCTGGTTATTGATGACAGCTTGCTCGCCGAAATGAGTTAGTCAACAAGATAGTACGTCGACCATATTCAGCAGGAGGAGTTATGCACCACAGCAAGAAAGTGCGCTTCCGAGTTTTGCTCTCTCTGGTTTTCACCTTGATTTTCTCCGCCATCCTGGCGGCACAAACCGAGACTGGATCTCCATCAAAGAACTCCTCGGCGAACCCGGTCAAGCAGCGGCTGGAACAAATTCTAGTGCACTTTGGACAAACCCCTCCGACTGGTGTGGAAGCGCAACCGCAACCGGTGCCTGCGCGCCTCGACCCTCGTTCGGCTGAAGCTCATCAAAGTTCTCCGCTACAAGAGGTCCGTCTGTCGGGCGCGCCGACGGCCGCCGAGAGATATGTTTTCGGCCGGATGGACTTGGCCACCGGCAACTATCCCAACGGGGTCGCTGCCGGGGCATTTCAGACCGGCGGGCCGCAGAGCATCGCAGTGGCCAACGACTATTCAGAGACGGTCTCGATCTACGTCGCCAATGCTGACGGAACCTTCCAGCCTCGCGTCGACTACGCCACGGGAGTGGAACCCGGGGCTATCGCGGTCGCAGACTTCAATGGGGACCACAACCTGGACTTGGCGGTCGCGAATTGGGCGAGCGGCACCGTATCGGTTCTCTTGGGCAATGGCGACGGCACGTTTCAGCCCCACATCGATTATTCCGTAGGAGGCGGATACGTCGCCGCCGTCACCGTAGGCGACTTCAACCACGATAACAAACTCGATCTCGCTTTGACCAGCGAGGCAACAAACTCGGTAGCCATTCTGTTAGGTAACGGAGACGGTACCTTCCAGCCGGAGGTGAGCTATGAGGTGGGCAATGACCCTCGTGTCGTAGTCGCTGGCGACTTCAACGGTGACAATCATCTCGATCTGGCGGTGGTGGCGGGTTCGGAACAGGTCGCGATCTTGCTCGGCAATGGCGATGGAACCTTCAAGCCCGCCGTTGAGTATCAGTCTGGCGCCCTTTGCTGGTCGTTGGTGTTGGGCGATTTCAACGGCGATCACAAACTTGATCTTGCGGTTGCCAGCGTGGATAGCAACAACGTTTCCATTCTGCTGGGCAACGGCGATGGCACGTTTCAGTCCCACGTCGACTACCCGACCGGTAACAGCCCCTACGACTTGGCGGTCGGCGACTTCAACGGCGACGGCGTGCTTGATTTGGCGACAGCGGACTACGTCGATAACACGGTTTCGGTATTGCTCGGGAAAGGGAATGGCACGTTCAAAGCGAGAGAAGTTTATGGGACGGGTTTGCAGCCATGGGCGTTAGCCGCCGCAGATCTGAATGGAGACGGCAAGTTGGATTTGGCCGTAGTCAATTCGGGATCAAACACCGTGACTATTCTAGCCAACGAAGGCAAGGCTGTATTTCAAACTCACGCCACCTTTGCTGTCGGAAAGTCGACAGTGCCATTCACAGTGGGCGTCGCAGATTTTAACGGCGACCATATTCCAGACCTCGCCGTCTCGGATTTCGGGAGCAATACTGCGTCGATTTTTCTCGGCAAGGGCGCGGGCAAATTCAAGTCTCCAGTCACCTACACAACCGGGTTCAGTCCTGCTGGTTTAAGTATCGGAGACTTCAACGGAGATGGACTTCCGGACTTGGCCATGCCAACTGCCGGGTCGAACGCCGTTTCCATCCTCCTCGACCAGAGCAATGGTACTTTCGAATCTGCTCCCGCAGTCGCGACAGGCCAATGGCCTCTGGGAATCGCAACCGGCGACTTTAACGGCGATGGAAACCTGGATTTGGTCACAACGAACGATGATGTCGACACGGTTTCCGTCGCGCTCGGCAACGGGCGGGGCGGATTTTCGTCTCACGTGGACTATCAGGCAGGGCTGTATCCGGTAGCAATCGTCATCGCCGACTTTAACCTCGACGGGAAACTCGATGTGGTTACTGCGAACACAGGCGCTGACACCGTCAGTGTTTTGCTGGGCAAAGGCGATGGCACATTTCAGCCGGCCCTGACCTTCGCTGCGGGCAATGTCGTTTTTCAAATGGTCGAGGGGGATTTTAATCATGACGGCAAACCCGACCTGGCCCTTGCGAACAACGGAACAAATACAGTCTCGATTCTACTCGGGAACGGCGACGGCACATTTCAGCCGAGCGTCGATTATCCGATTAACAGCTTGGGTTTTGGCATAGTCACCGGCGATTTCAACAGCGATGGAGCGTTGGACCTGGCTGTAACGAGCAACAACTGCAACACTCCGGCGTCCAACTGTCTGGGTACGATTTCCGTCCTTCTTGGCAACGGCGATGGCACGTTCCAACCGCGCGTGGACTATCCAGGTGAAATTTATCCAGCGTTCCTCACCGCAGCTGACTTGAATGGCAATGGTGGAACCGACCTGGTGGTGCCCGATGCCTATCTCGGAACTGTTTCGGTCATGCTCAATCTTCCCGTCATCGGCGTCTTTCCGAATGCGTTGAATTTCGGTAGTGGGAAGGTCGGAGTTAAGAGCACTCCACAAACGATCACCATCGGCAACCCGAGCGGCACGCCCATCACCGTCAAGAAGCCGACGATCAGCGGTGCTGATGCGAGCGATTTCGCTCAAACCACAACGTGTCCGTTATCACCCGCCACGCTCGCTCCGGGGCTGAGTTGTTCCGTCGTCGTGACTTTCACTCCCAAGGCAACGGGCTCTCGGACAGCGACGCTCAAGATTACCGATAGCGTTCCCGGAAGCTCGCAGCTCGTGGGTTTGGGAGGAATGGGGCAATGAATGCAATCAGGGACCGCGGCAAAAGTAAATGAAGCAATGGACGCCTAGCCAAAACTGAAGGTGTGGAGAGATCGCCGTCACGGACCGGGGAAGGACGCGGCGGCGCGGGGAGTCTGCGGAACACGCAGACTCCCAGACTTTAGAGAATCACCGCGGCACTGTAGGAACTTGAATACCAACATATCGAGAGGACCATGACCATGAGAACGATTCCAGCTTTCCGCGCGAGCTTGGTGCTCGCCCTGTTGATTTGCATGTCGGCTACCATCGCCTTGGCGCAGATCACTCCCAGCGACGATTCCTACACGCTAACCAGTTCTCCCACGGTTAACTTCGGTGCGAAGAATACTCTGGAAGTGGAGAGTGCGGGAGCAACCGCCTTCGTTCGCTTTGACCTGTCCGGCATTCCGTCGAGCATCACCGGTTCCATGGTCGCCAAAGCCACCCTGAAGATCTACGTCAGCACCGTCACTACCGCGGGATCGTTCAACCTGGACCTGGTCACGAGCACGTGGACGGAGAGCACGATTACCGCGAACAACACGCCCACACTCGGAAGCGCCATCGCCTCGGCGATACCAGTCACGACGGCTGACAAGAATAAGTATGTTCTGGTGGATGTCACCGCAGCCGCCGTGGACTGGTTGAACGGGACGGCGAACGACGGCATCGCGATCGTGCCGGACGGGACTGTATCGTTTGCGCTGAATAGTAAAGAAACGACAACGACGAGCCATCCGCCGGAGTTGGACGTCGTGCTGACAGGACCTCCGGGACCGGCAGGATCGATTACCGGAGTGACAGCGGGCGCGGGCCTGGCGGGCGGCGGCACGAAAGGCAATGTCACGCTGAGTCTGCTGACGTCATGCTCAAGCGGACAAGTTCTGCAATGGAACGGCTCAACATGGGCCTGTTCGGCGGCAGGTACGGGTACGATCACGGGCGTGACCGCGGGCACCGATCTCACAGGCGGCGGCACCGGCGGCAAGGTCACGCTCAATCTGGACACAACCAAGGTTCCGCAACTCGCAACCAGCAATACCTTCAGTGCGGATCAATCTATCACGGGGAACTTGACCGCCACGGGCGCGATCACCGGGCAAACGATAAACGGATTCTATGGAATCTTCAGTGGCTCGACAGCCTATAACCAGCCGTTAGTGGAGGTAATAAACAGTGACGGGAATGGTATCTATGTGAATTCGACCGGCGGTGACGCATTCGCTGCCATAACAACAGACGGCGTTGGCGTTATCGGGGACTCCGGTACTTATTACGGCATTGAGGGTATCTCGGGTACCGGCACAGGAATATATGGGCAAACATACGGGAACGCGGTCGGTGTGGTGGGCGAGGCAAGTAATAATCCTGGTGGGGGCATAGGCGTCTACGGGGACACGCAATACGGCGGACAAGGCGTTTGGGGTGAATCATTCGGCAACAGCTTCTTCAACGGAGCCGGTCCGGATGGTGTGCACGGCATCGCGAACGGCAACTCGGGATCGGGAGTTGCAGGCGTAAATACTGCTTCGGGAGGAACCGGCGTGTACGGCGCGGTCTATGACAGCTCCAGCTACGCCGGACACTTTGACGGGAATGTGTTTGTTAACGGCAATCTCTCCAAGAATGGCGGTTCTTTCAAGATCGATCATCCACTCGACCCTTCCAATCAATATCTCTACCACTCCTTCGTGGAATCTCCCGACATGAAGAACATGTACGACGGAGTGGTAGCCCTGGATGCAAGGGGCGAAGCCGTGATCACCTTGCCCGAGTGGTTTGGCGCGCTCAATCGCGACTTCCGCTACCAGTTGACCTGTGTCGGTGGATTTGCTCCCGTCTATGTCGCAGAGGAGATCGCTAACAATCAGTTCAAGATTAGCGGTGGGCGAATCGGCCTGAAGGTGTCGTGGCAAGTCACAGGGATTCGCCAGGACGCATGGGCGAATGCACACCGCATTCCAGTCGAAGAACCTAAGTCCGAAGAAGAGCGCGGCACTTATCTGCATCCCGAACTCTTTGGAGCGCCCAAAGAAGCCGGGCTTAGCTGGCGCCGTTACCGCTTTCCAGACAATGTGCAACCACGCAAGGCACTCATTTCTCCGACACCTAGGTATCGCGCAACCGTGAAGCCGGTACCAACTGCGACGATGGCCAAGCACTAAGCACTAAGTCTGAAAAGAATGAGGAAATCCACCGGTGTACATCACCGGGGGAAATGCCAGCCAGTTCAAGATCGGCGGCAGTCAACTGGCGACGACACATAGTGAGGGTAAATGGTCCGTGTTAGGGAACCTCTGAGCAACCGGTCAATTTTGAAGGCGGCAGGAATCTCAGACCTGCACAGGCCAGGAATTTCCCTGTATTGTTGGCGACCTTACCGGAACCCGCTATTTACGAGAGGTTCAG
>Ga0182011_10001925_pt1 | contig 17928 bp, 19 predicted proteins | sample 711E1DmetaG_FD_120481 | JGI IMG/M metagenome (GOLD analysis project Ga0182011, IMG submission 120481) | Permafrost microbial communities from Stordalen Mire, Sweden - 711E1D metaG | ecosystem: Environmental > Terrestrial > Soil > Wetlands > Permafrost | place: Sweden: Stordalen | collected... | reverse complement strand
TAACCCCGGGCGGAATGATCACACGGAGTCTCCCGGCGTCGTCGGCGGGGAAGCCATGAACTACCGGGAACGCCGGATGTTGTCTTTGACATCCTTGACGCCTTGCGTTCCGCGGGCAATGCTGACGGCGACGGCGGCGACGGTCGCGTCCGGCACGAGTCCTTCGAGCGTAACCACCCCGTCGCGTGACGAGACGCTGATCGAATACGGGTTCAGGAGCGAGTTCTGATCGAAGTGGTTGTTGATGTCGGTGACTATGCTGTGATCGTCCGGGGCCTTTGGCGAGGCGGCCGTATAGTCGGGATAGGTCGTGCAACCGCAGAAACTTGCGCAGGCTATGCAGGCAGCGAACAGCAACACGCTATAAACTTTCATCAGCCGCCCTCCGTCCGTTGAAACGAACCGACTTCGCGTCCACGAATTCCAACCATGATAAAGAACTTCCGGGGCAGCGTCAATGCGCAGCGGCGGGGCAATGCGGTCGCTACATCTTCCCGCCCGACGGGTTCTTCAGGGGAACCGGCTCGTCCGGCGACTCGCCCTTCTTCGTAAGGTGGTCCTTGGCGTTTTCGAAGGCCTGATCCAGTTTCTTGGAGTGCTCGGCCAGATTCACGGCGTAGAGCGTGTCCGTGCGGGACGACATGGTCTTGGGCACTCGGGTCACCACGACGGGCAGATCGCGGGACAGCTTGTAGTAGAAATCCTCGCCGCTGAACGGGTCCTTCGAGAAGGAACGGTGGCCGTACAGGGTGAGTTCGTCGAGCTTGGCGGGCCACGTATGAACCTCCGCGTGGAAGAGCGCAGCGGCGCAGAGAATATCCGCTATCGCAAACTGGGCGTCCGCCAGGAGGAAGCGCTGGTAGAGGTCGGTGGCCGGCGGAACCATCAGCGGGACGAGGGGGTTGTCGCCGCGCGCCGGGTCGTCGGCAATCTTCCGGCGCTCCTTGTCGAACGCGCGGACCTTGGCGAAGCCCGTGCTGTACGGTTCGCTCACCGCGTCTGCCAGGCGGTTCATGCGGTTCCGGTAATCCTGTACCCACGCCTGCAGACGCTGCTCTTTCTTGTCATTCGGAAGAGTCGCGAGTTGCTCGACCGCCGGCTTGGACGGCGAGTTGCCATAGAGCAGGTCGAGCCGTTCCTGCGCGCGCGCCGGGGCCGCGAGCAGCCAATCCCCGTTTCGTCGCGCCTCGCTGCGCAGGTAGTTGCTCAAGTGAAAAACCGGCGGGTGGTTTTCTTTGAAGTACCGCTGAAGATACTCCATCGCGTCGCCCGGTGGCTGTCGGCAGACGAACCCTTCGATCTGCTGCAGGATCAGCTGCAGGAGTTCAATGCCCAGGAAACCGGAGGTTGCATTATCGTCCTGGTCGAGATGCCGGGTCAGTTTGAAGAGATCGACGTAGATCACCGCGGCGCCGGGCCGGTTATCGGCATACTCGTACGCCTTCGCCGTCGCGAGCGCCCTCCGCGCCAGGGAGCGGATTCGCGCGAGGTGGCTCAGGTCCAGGGCCGCCTCGCCGGGGTTTTGGATCAGGAACGAGCAAACGGGCAACTGTGCGCCGGCATCCAGGGCCCCCAGCATGCCGCGTTCGTTGAGCAGCCAGCGCAAGGCGCTGGGCTGCAGGCTCAGGATCCGGGGTGGGAGCTGGATGAGGTCGGAGTCCATGAATTGGGCGAGGTCGAACTGATCGCAATCCTGCGGCTGCAACATCAGGCCGCAGGCTTTCCAATAGAAGAACGCGGCGTTGGTTTCCGGCTTGCGGGTGGTGTCCAGCTGCGCCTGCGAATCAGGGCCGGCGGCGAAAAAGGCGGAGACGAGCAGAACCAGTCCGGCCGTCCGGCGCGCGGATCGGAAGCTGAGATATTGCCGAAGCAACATGCCCTACCTTTAAGGGATTCCGGCTGCGTCCTCAAGCTTATCTTGCCTGGGCCTTCCAGCGGGTATATTTTCATCGGATAGGAAGCCCGCGCGGGCCGGGTGGAATGGAACGCAACGGCGGACATGAATTATGACTGACGAGAAGAACGATCGGATTGTCGGTATTTTGGGGCTGGGCTTCGACAACGAGGACCGGCACATCCGGATCACGCGCGGCAAGAACTTCGCCATTTACCTCGGCTCCGAGACCACGCACGAGAAGATGCAGGAGGCCTGCATCAAGATCAACGAGAAGCTTGACCGGCGCGGCCGGCGGCTCGAGGACCTTTCGCGGGACGAGTTCATCGACCTGGTCACGGATCTCGAAGGCCGGTGACGCTGGATCCATGAAAATCCTGTTCATCTCCACGCGCCTGCCCCACCCGCGGGTGGTGAGTGGCCATCTCATTGTGTACCAGCGCATCCGGCGCCTGGTCGCGCGCGGCCACGAGGTGGGCCTGGCCGTGTTCTCTCAGGATGACGATGCCGCGCACCTCCCTGAAATCGCGCCGATGCTGCGGGAGTACGAGATCGTACCGCGCCCGGGCGCCGCGTCGGCGCGGGGACGGCTCTGGAACTACCTCTTCCCCACCGTGCCCGACCGGTTCGCCGCCTACTACTCGCCCGAAATGTTCAAGTGCGTCGGCGACATGGTCGAGCGGAGGAGGTACGACGTGGTGCTGTCCGAATTCTCCGTGATGGGGCAGTACGTGAACCGGAACCCGTATCTTTCGGCGGTACGCCGGATCGTTTCGGTACACCAGTGCCAGACCATTACCACGCAGAAGGCGCTGGACGTGCTCGGGTTCCGGCCGCGGGCGATCCGGGAGTGGCTGGCCATGCGCGGCCTCCGGCAGTACGAATTCGAGGCCTACCGGAGCGCGGACCGGCTGCTGGTCCTGACCCAGGAAGAACGGTTCGGCATTCTGAACTACGCGCCCGACCTCCGCATCACCGTGATCCCGAGCGGCGTGGACACGGACTACTTCCAACCCGGCGACACGGCCATCAAGGAGCAGGCGATCGTCTTCACCGGCTACTACTCCGACGAGCCGAATCGCGACGCGGTCATGTGGTTCGCCCACACCGTCTGGCCGCGCCTGAAGAGCCGGTACCCGGATCTGGCCTTCTACGTGGTCGGCCCGAGCCCCACCTCCGACATGATTGAACTCGCCCGGAAAGATCCGCGGATCATCGTGACCGGCGAGGTGGACGACATCCGGCCGTACTTGGCGAAGGCGCGGGCGTTCGTGTGCCCCAACCGCCTCGGCTCCGGCATGCGCGGGAAGATCCTGCAGGCGATGGCCTCGGGTGTGCCGGTGGTGGCCACGACCCAGAGCGCGGAAGGTATCCCCATCCAGATGGGCGACAATGGCTTCCTCGCCGACAAGCCGCGGATCATGGCGCAGTACATCGATCTCCTGCTCGGCGATCCCGCGCTCCAGTTCAGCATTGCCCAGCACGCCCGGGAGATGGTCGTCGAGAAGTTCTCCTGGGATCGCGGCGTGGACCTGCTGGAAGGCGTACTCGACGACGTCCTCGCCGGCCGCTGACGCCGCTCGATTCCCCGGCCCACAAACCATGACCACACTTTGCGAAGTGTGGTTACGTCACTGTGGCCGCGACGAAGACCCTGCCCGCACCAGCGTCGAGGTGATCACGTTGGCCACCGGGATCAGCACTTCGGTTTGATAGCGGCGGGATTGCTCGCCGCAGCGCGCGACGATTTCGATCCGCGCGGCCTTCGGGCACACGGCGGAACCGTCGAACGGCCACTTGGTTTTCCAGGCGCTTCCGTCGAAGGCGTGAACGGCCAGCCGCTCGATTCCGGTCGCCAGTTCGTTGGTGACGGGCGGGGCGGAGGCGCCGGGGCCGGTCAGAGGATAGCTGACCCGGACCAACCGCCCGGTGCCACCCTTGTCCTCGACCTGGTAGGTGGCGCGTTCGAGCATGAACCAGCGAAGGTCTTTCTCCCCATCAGGCACAACGGCCGTGCAGAACCCGAGGGTCGGGCTCCCCGTTTCGCTTTCGGGAGGGGCCAGATTGAAACTGCACGAAGGATCGTCATCCCGCGCAAAGGTACACGCGAGGTCGCGCGAAAGTTGCTCGAGCGCCACGGCCGCCTGATCGCACCGCTGCCGTTCGCCCTGGCCGGTGAGGGCCACCGTGACCACGTGGTACGTCGAAAACAGCACGGCAACGACCAGGATCGCAATGACGAGCGCCAGGAGCAGTTCGATCAATGACATTCCGGCAAGGGAGGTCCGGCGGCGGCATGTACCGGCAGGTGACATGGGCCGGCGGCTACTGCGTGGTGACGAGCTTGACGAAAACGACGATGACGCCGACGAGGGCCGCCACACCCACAATCGCGATCAGGAGGAACCAGAGACCTTTGCTCTCGCGGCGCCGCGCGCCGAACGGCGAAATGCTGTTGAACGACTCGGGGGCCGCCACGGGACCGGGAGCCACTTCGACGTGCGTCTCCGCGTAGCTGTGCGTTTCCACGGCCTCGCTCTTCTCCGCGTCGAACATGAACTCCACGGAACCGACCTGCACGAGATCCTTGGGGCGGAGATGGCCTTCAGTGACTTCCTTCGCGTTCAGGCGCGTGCCGTTCGTGGATTCGTGATCCCGGAGGACGAAATAGTCCGCCTCGCGGGTGACGCTGCAGTGATGGCCCGAGACCGTCGGATTGTCGATGACGATCGTGTTGTCCTTGCTGCGACCGAGTGTGATCACCTCACGGTCGATGGGGAATATCTTGCCCTTTACGTCCCCGGACATGCCGACGAGAGAGGCCATGAAGTCTCATCCTCCAAACGATTCGTACAAAATATTGGCATGCCGACACTAAACTGTCAACGAGCTAGCCGACCTGATTCCACGTGGTCACGCCCCGGTAGACGGTCCGTACGGCGCGGCCGACCAGCCTCCGGCCTGCGAAGGGCGTGTTTTGCGACTTGGAGATAAAGGCTTCCGGCCGTACCACCCACTCCGACTGGAGATCGAGGATCGTCACGTTCGCCACGGCACCCTGCTTCAGCGACGGAGGGGGCAGGCTGAGAATGGCGGCCGGTCCGACCGTCCACCGGCGGACCCATGTCGGCAGGTCCATCAGGCCGCGGTGAACGGTCTCCGTGAACGTCACACCGATCGCCGTCTCCAGCCCGACGATCCCGAACGGGGCCTTGAGGAAGCCCTCCGCTTTCCTGGCCTTGGTGTGCGGAGCGTGGTCGGTCGCGAACGCCTGCAGCGCGCCGGTCACGATACCCGCGATCAGCGCGGCGCGGTCTTCCCTCGAGCGCAGCGGCGGGTTCATCTTGAAATCCGCGTTAGCGGGATCGACGTCCGCGTCGGTCAATGCCAGGTGGTGCGGCGTGAGTTCGCCCGACGCCTGCAGGCCGCGTTTCCGCGCCGCCGCGATGAGCTTCACGCTCTCGGCGGCGGAGACGTGCTGGATATGAATGGCGCAGCCGGTCTTCTCCGCGATGCCGATGTCGCGGCGCACGATGTTCACTTCGGCGGCGGACGGAATTCCCGGCAGCCCGTACTTCTCGGAATATGCACCGGCATGCATCACGCCGCCCTTCGCCACGGCGGCGTCTTCGGCGTGGTCCATGACCAGCAGGCCCATTCGCGCCGCCTGCTTCATGACCTCGAACATCACGCTCTCGTCCTGCGCCGTGGACCCGTCGTCCGTCAGCGCCACGGCGCCGGCCTTCACGAGTTCCGCAAAACGTGTCAGTTCACGTCCCTCCCGGCCGACCGAGAAACTGGCGGACGGCATCACATGGATCAGGCCCACCCGTTCACCGCACGCCTTGCAGGCGGCGACACGTTCGGGCGTATCGAGCGGAGGCCGCGTATTCGGCATGGCGACGGCGGCGACGAATCCGCCGCGCGCCGCCGCGCGGGATGCGGTCTCGATCGTCTCGGCCTCTTCGCCGCCGGGCTCGCGGAAATGAACGTGCAGGTCGATGAAGCCGGGGACGACGACCAAACCTTGGGCCTCGAGAATCTCCGCATCGGCCGGCGGTTTCGCGGGCGTTGGAGCGATCAGGCCGCGCTGGATGAAGAGGTCTCCGATTTCGTCGCGGCCGGCCGCCGGGTCGACGATCCGCCCGCCTCGGATGTACAGCGAGTTGGTCATTTGGTGATCTGCGTCCGGTCCAATGACTGCCCGGCCGCCTGGGCCATCGCCAGCATTGGCGCCAGCGCCACCGGGTGCTCCTTTTTGCACCGCGGGCAGGTCACGGTCGGCTGGTCGTACCCCGGCGGCAGTTTGATCGTGAGTCCGCAGGAGCACGCGATGGTCGCGTACTGGTTGACCTTGTGCATGATGTTCGTGGCCTGGCGCAGACGGCTTGCCGCGTCCGCCGGCTGGGCCGCCGATGCTTCGCGAACCGGCACATCCGCCGCCTGCAGATTGCGCGCGCCGATCGCGGCGCGGTCGTTGTGCAGGGAACGGTACGCCTGGTCGTACGCGGCCAGCGAGGCGCCGCCCATCGACCGCAGGACCCGGATGCGGTCCGCGGTCGGCGGGTGCGTGCCGAACACGCTGGAAGTGCCGGCGGCGGCGAGCGGGTTGACCGTGAACATCGGAGCGACGGCCCGGCTGATCTGGAGGCCCGGCCCCTGGTACGCCGAAATCTTTTCCAGTGCCGAGGCCAGGCCCGTCGGGAATCGAGTGAACTGGGCGGAGCTGGCGTCGGCGAGATATTCCCGTCGCCGGGAGCAAGCGAAATACAGCAGCTGGGCCAGGATCGGTGCAAGGATCGCGAATACGATCGCCACAATCAGCATGATCGCTGCCGCTTGTCCGCCGCCCTTGTCCGACGAAGAGCGGCGGCTTCGGCCCGAGCCGTACCACATGCCGCGCAGGTACAGGTCCGCGATGAGGATGATCGCGCCCACGGTCACGCCGGCCAGCGTCATGAACAGCGTATCGCGGTTTGCGACATGGCCCATTTCATGCCCGATCACGCCCTGCAGCTCGTCGCGATTGAGCCGGGCCAGCAGGCCGGTCGTAACCGCGATGGCCGCCCGCTGTGCGTTCAGGCCGACGGCGAAGGCGTTCGGGACGTCCGAATCGATGATGTAGACGCGGGGCATGACCGGCAGGCCGGCCGCGATTTTCATCTCCTCCACCACGTTGAACAATTGCGGCGCCTGGTCGTGGTTGACCTCGTGCGCGCCGGCGCTCGCGAGGAGGATCTGTTCGCCGCCGGTCAGCGACGTGAGCATCATCACCACCCAGATGATCATCGCGACCAGCACGCCGAAGAGGCCCCCGGCCTGCGACTCGATGGAGAACCCGATCGCATAGCCGAGGACCATTATTACCGCCGCGAGCAGAATGATCAGCGCGGCGGATTTGCGACGGTTGGACTGGATGATGTCCCACATAGACGCTTTGCGGAACGTCGAACACTGAACATCGAACGTCCAACTTCGAAGTTCGATGTTGGATGTTGGGCGTTCGGCGTTTCTTCCTTAGAACTGCACCTTCGGCACTTCCTTTTCCTCGGCGCTCTCGAGCTGGAAGAACTCGGATTTCTGGAAGCCGAACATTCCGGCGACGAGGTTCGTCGGCACGGTCTCGACCTTGGTGTTATAGGTCAGCACCTGGTCGTTGTAGAACTGGCGGGCGAAGCTGATTTTGTTTTCCGTCGAGGAGAGTTCCTCCTGGATCGCCAGGAAGTTCTGGTTGGCCTTGAGGTCGGGGTAGTTCTCGACGACAAGGAAGAACTTGCTCAGCGCGTCGCCGAGCGCGCCTTCCGCCTTGGACGCCGCCCCCGGGCTCTGCGCCTGCATCGCCGTGCTGCGGGCCTGCGTGATCGCCTCGAGCGTGCCGCGCTCGTGTTTCACGTAGCCCTTCGCGGTCTCGACGAGGTTCGGAATCAGGTCATGCCGCCGCTTGAGCTGGACGTCGATCTGCGACCACGCGTTCTTCACCTGGTTGCGCAGCCGCACCAGCCCGTTGTACATCCCGACGAACAGCATGATCAGGACGACGACTACACCAAGGACAATCCAACCGATCATAACCACCTCCCGTTTGTCTTGTGATTCTTGCGTTCTTTAGCGGCTCTCTTCTTTCGTTCCAAAAACCCCCGCGACGAATTTCGCCAGCGCCGTGGCGTGCACCGCGTCGCCCTTCGCGTTGAGGACTTCCTGCAGTTCGCCCTTGTCCAGCCACAAGCCGTGCGCCTTCACGCACTCGTCGACTTCCACCGGGGTCCCGGGAAGGGATCCGGTTTTCATTTTGCCGTTGCACCGGGGACAGCGTCGCCCGCTCTTGCCCGAATGGCGGATTTCCCAGTCTTCCGGCAGGTGGACCTCGCCGTGCAGGATGAGGCCGAGTTCCCCGCGGTCCAGCCAGCACCCCTCGCAGGCCGGGCAGAAGTCGAGTTCGATGTTCTTGAACTCGAGGATGATCATCGTTTTACTGCATGCGGGACAGTGCATACGCGTCTCTCGTTGCGGCGGATTCTACGAGGCGGGATGGCCCTTTGCCAGACGAAAGCGGGTGGCGTGGCGGCAGAGGCCGGAAACTCTTTGCGGCCCCGGTGATCTTCCGGTAAAAGCAGTTCCGATGAGTTCCCGCGATCTGCCCATTTACGAAATCGAACCCCGCCTGCTGGCCGAGGTCGCGAAGCAGGGCCGCGTGATCGTCCAGGCGCCGACCGGCTCGGGCAAGTCGACCCAGATTCCGCAGATGCTGCTCGACCACGGTCTCCTCGGCGCGGGGCCCGCCCGCAACGCTTCGCGTAGCGATGCGGGCGGGCAAGTCATCATCCTCCAACCGCGGCGGCTGGCCACGCGGATGCTGGCCGCGCGGGTCGCGAAAGAACGCAGCGTCCGGCTCGGCGACGAAGTCGGGTACCAGATCCGCTTCGAGGACGTCTCCGGCAGCCGGACGCGGATCAAGTACGTCACCGAAGGCATCCTGCTGCGCCAGTTGCTGACCAACCCGAAACTCGACGGCGTTTCGGCCGTGATCTTCGACGAGTTTCACGAGCGGCATTTGTACGGCGACATCACGCTCGCCCGCGCGCTGCAGCTCCAGGAATCGGCCCGGCCGGACCTGAGGATCCTCGTGATGTCCGCGACGCTCGACCTCGGCCCGCTGGAGAAGTACCTCGCGCCGTGCCGGGTGCTGACCTCCGAGGGCCGGATGTTCCCGGTGGACGTCGAGTACCTGTCTGTAGGCCGGGTCTCTGACCCGGCGCGCCCGGTCGGAGACCGGGCCTACAGAGACGGTGATCCGGTCTGGGAGGTGGCGACCCAGGAGTTCGAGCGGGCGATCCGCGAGGGCGCCTCCGGCGACGTGCTCATCTTCATGCCCGGCGCGTACGAAATCAGCAGGACCGTGCAGGCGATCAGGAATTCGCCGGCGGCGCGCGGCTTCATCGTCCTGCCGCTCCATGGCGAACTGCCGGTCAACGACCAGGACGCGGCGGTCGCGCGGTACGAACAGCGGAAGGTCGTGGTCTCGACGAACGTGGCCGAGAGTTCGCTGACGATCGACGGCATCCGCGTGGTGATCGACAGCGGGCTCGCGCGGGTTCCGCGGTTCGACCCGTACCGCGGCATCAACACCCTGCTCATCGAGAAGATCAGCCGCGCGTCGGCCGACCAACGGACCGGCCGCGCGGGACGGACAGCGCCGGGCCGGTGCATACGGCTCTGGACGGAGCGCGAACACCAGCAGCGGGCGCCGCAGGAAGTGCCGGAGGTGAAGCGGCTGGACTTGAGCGAGGTCGTGCTGACGCTGAAAGCGAGTGGCGTCGACGACCTGAAAGCCTTCCGCTGGCTCGAGGCGCCGGAGCCGCGCTCGCTGCAACGGGCGGAGCTGCTTCTCCGGGATCTCGGCGCGCTGGACTACCACTCGGGCGGGATCACGGAACTCGGCCGGAGGATGCTGTCCTTCCCGGTCCATCCGCGATATGCGCGGATGCTGATCGCGGGGGGCGAGTACGGCTGTGTGCGTTCCGCGGCGCTCATTGCCGCGCTGACGCAGGGCCGGAGCATTCTCCAGCGGCGGCAGGGGAAGGACGTCGAGGAAGACCGCGAAGACTTGCTCGGCGAGGAATCGGAGTCCGATTTCTTCATCCTGATGCGGGCGTGGCGCTATGCCGACAAGAGCCGCTACGACGTCGGGCGGTGCCAGCGGCTGGGCATCCACGCGCAAGCCGCGCGGCAAGTCCAGCCGCTCTACGACTACTTCCTGAACATCGCGAGGGAAGAGGGGCTCAAGATCGAGGAGACCGCGCCGGACAACGAGGCGATCCAGAAATGCGTCCTGACGGGATTCAGCGATCAGCTCGCGCGTCGGCTGGATTCCGGTACGCTGCGCTGCCAGCTCGTTCACGGGCGCCGCGGCGTGCTGGCGCGGGAAAGCGTGGTCCAGCGAAGCCCGCTGATCGTCGCGGCGGAGGTCCACGAGATCGAAGGCAAGGACCGGGAGCTGAACGTGCTCCTTACGCTGGCCACGGCGGTGAAGGCGGAGTGGCTCAAGGAGATTTTCCCGGAGGATTTCGAGGAATCGATGTCGGTCAGCTTCGACGCGGTCGCGAAACGCGTTGTCGCCGAGAGGCAGATGCTCTTTCGCGACCTGGTGATGGAGAGCAAGCGGACGGACAAGGTGCCGGAAGATGCCGCCGCGGACGTGCTCGCGCAGGAGGTCATCAAGGGCACGTTGACGCTGAAGAGCTGGGACCACGCGGTGGATCAGTGGATCCTGCGGGTCAACAGCCTCGCGAAATGGTGCCCGGATCTGAAGCTGCCGACGATCACCGACGACGGACGGCAGGCGATGATCCAGCAGGTATGCCTCGGCGCGACGTCGTACAAGGGCATCAAGGAGAAGCCCGTGTGGCCGGCGGTGAAGGCGTGGCTCAGCGGGCAGCAGCAGGCGCTGGTAGAGAAGCACGCCCCGGAGCGGCTGGAGCTCTCGAACGGCCGCAAGGCGAAGATCACGTACTCCGTGGATGCGCCGCCGTTCATCTCCATGCGGATCCAGGATCTGTACGACGTGAAGGAGACGCCGCGCATCGCGATGGGCCGCGTCGCGGTCGTCGTCCACATCCTTGGCCCCAATCACCGGCCCGTCCAGATCACGCAGGACCTCGCCGGCTTCTGGCGCGAGCACTATCCGCGCATCAAGCAGGAGCTTCAGCGCAAGTATCCGAAGCATGAGTGGCGGTAGGCGTAGTGCTGCCGATTCCGGTCGAACAGACCTTGTGAGCTTACTTCTTGACGTAATTGATAAACTATATCAATATATGCGAAGCTTGTTTGTCAGAGGGGGTTCATATCGAACACGAACCGCGAGACGAGCCATCTCGGGTCCTTACGCTCAAGACGACGAACTCCGGTTCGGACATGAGTGCTGCAGGTTCCGTCGAAATAGTGTTGTAAAACGTAAACAGTTACGTTATAGGGGACAAGTCGAGGGTGGGTTGTGTGAGTTCCGCAGGAGGAAGTGGTCATGGGAGAGGTCGTTCAGAATAATGTGGCGGGTTCTGTTGTTGATAAGCCGGGAGACTGGCAAGCCTTGGTCTTCGTCGAGCCGCCGGACAATCGCCTGCCGCTCAGCGTCCAGACGCTGCTCCGGCCGGATGTCGATTACGAGGCGCGACTGGCTGTCCTACAACTCCTGCCTACCGAGTTGAGCAGTCGCGAGGTGGAGGGCCTGCTCTATTACGTTTGCCTGGCCGGGCCTCGCGAGGGCCTCATCGGCATGCAGGAGCGTTTGCTCAAGAAGGAAACGATGGACCTGCTGTCCAGGCAGCCCTCGTGCATCGAGCCGGTGGTGCAAGGCTTGGTCTCAACCTATCGCAATGGAAAGCAGGACGTCGTGGTGCGCAACTACGCCTTTCATTACCTGAGCTTCCTCCACGACCGCGTGTCTGACGATCTGCGCGGATTCATCGGGCGCGCACTGTGGAGCGCGCCGCAGCATGGAGAAGTGGTCGCCCGCTAACTAAGGCCTCCGGCCGACGCGGTTGACCGGACGGCCTCATCTTGGGTAAGTTCCCTGCTGACCACAGCGGGGGTTATCCTTGATGCTGTCCGCACGAATTCGGAATCTTCTTCCCGTGCTGCTGCTCCTCGCGCCGGCCGCGCCCGGCGCTGTCATCTCCAATGTCCTGCTCAACGCGGGTTTCGAGAGCGGCTCGGGAACCACGAATGCCAGTTGGTCGGCCGGCGGTTCGGTGTACCGGCTCCCGAACCACGTGCGGAGCGGGACGTACGCCGTCAAGCTGTTCGGCAACTGGTCGTCGCCCGGAGACTGGAACTACTCGTACATCCTCCAACAGTTCCCCGCGGCGAGCGGGCAAAGCTGGGAAGGTGCGGCGTGGGGCATGAACCCGCCGGACGACCTCATGAAGAACGAGAATTTCGCCGCCACGCGGATCGAGTTCATCGACGAAGCCGGCAATGTGATCGGCGGAGCGAATTCGACCGCGCAAATCCTGGCCGCCACGCCGTCCAACCAGTGGCAGGAGTGCCGTGTCCGGGTCCAGGCTCCGCTGAACACGGTGGGCGTCCGCTTCAGCATGGTGTTCGGGCAGGGGCCGTCCCAAGCCGGCGGATCCGCGTGGTTTGACGACTGCGAATTCGGGCTGTCGACGGTCACGGACCAGGTCACGTTCGTGGGCAAGCCGTGGATGATCATCAACGGAAACGCGTATCCCGGTCCGAACAATTTCGCGACGAATTGCATCTGGGTCGACACCAACGGCTGGCTGCACCTGGCGATCCGGCCGGTGGACGGGAAGTGGTCGTCCGCGGAGATGGGCGGTTGGGAGTCGTACGGCTATGGCGAGTACCGCTGGCAGCTGGACACGCGGGTCGATCTCCTGGATCCTGTCACGGTGCTCGGGCTTTTCCCGTACGAGCCGACGAAAGGCGACAACTGGAACGAGATCGACTTCGAGTTCACCCGCGCCTTCGAGGGCATGGCCCAGAGCAACCTCCAGTTCGCGATCCAGCCGTGGTACGACACCGGCAATCTCCACCAGGTGGTCCTGGCACTGACCAACGCGGAGTCGACGTACCGGATGATGTGGACGCCGGGGGACATTCATTTCCTGACGTGGCGCGGCTGGGGGACGGCGCCGACGAGCGCGGCCGACGTCGTCGGCGAATGGACGTACGCCGGGCCGGACGTGCACGTGCACTCCAACGAAGTCGTGTACATGAATTACTACCTCTGGCAGACCAATGCGCCGACGGACACGCAGCACCTCGAGGTCGTGGTCCGCGATTTCTCGTTCACCCCGTTTTCGGGCGAGTACCTGCGCGACGAGTTCGATGACAACGCGCAAAGCAACATCTGGGATCTGACGGGGCTTTGGGGCGTCTGGCCGGTCATCCAGGAGACGAACGGTGGCCTGCGGGTCAGCCCCGGCGACGACTGGCAGACCGCCGGCTACATCACCACCAACGCGATCCACTGGAACGACCGGAAGGAATCTTTCGTCTTCGACGCGCGGTTGGGCACCGTGTCCGTCGAGAGCGCGCGGAGCGGGGAGGACGTGCGCACGGTCCTGTCGCTCTCGTCCGAGGAAGTGAACGGCTGGCTCGCGACGAACTCGCTGGTCCTTTACGGGGAATACGATTCGGGCGGTGATGAGCTGACCTTCTCGCTGCTGACGAAAACGAACCTGCCGAACGCGGATGGCGGCGAACGCTTCAACGGCATACTGACCAACGTCTCCTCGTATCTTTCAGCCACCGGCGGCATCGACATGAACATCATCCTCGGGCAGGGCCGGTATCACCTGTGCTTCGCGGACCGCGATGGCCGGCCTCTGCCGGTGACCACGAATTCCGGGGCGACGGAGGGGCTTCATGACCTGGGCGGCGACCCGCATGCCATGTACTGGCTGGTCGGCGCGATGAACGTAACGAATGCCCGAGGGACCGTCGTGTGGGACCGGACGCAGGTAGGCGTGGATCTGCCGGCGGGCGTGCCGGATGTGTCGCCGGTTGCGGCCGGCAGCCAAGCGATGCAGCTTTCGTGGACCAGTTTCTTCGCGCGAACCTACGCCGTGGAACGATCGACGAACCTTGTTGCCGGATTCACACCGGTCGTGTCGAACATCACCGCCACGCCGCCCGCGAACTTCTTCACCGACCACCTGGATGCCGCAATGGGTTTCTACCGGCTCGGCGCGAAATGACGCTACGCGCCTGCGCCGGAGAACAACCCTTTCACCGTCGGTTTGCTCAGCACGATGATCGTGAACACGCCGAGCACCGTGCCGAACGGCATGAAGATGCATTCGACGGCGGCCACGACCAGGCAGTAGAGGTAATGCGTCCGCTTCCCGAGGTACTGGCCGGTCAGCGCGATGCCGGCGGCGAGCGTCCAGCCCGCGAGAATAAATGCCGCGGCGAACAGCACGAAGAACCAGCCGACAATCATCGGCGCCGCCTGTCCCTGGCCGCCGTGGGCGGCGGGGACGATGATCATCGCGAGGCCGATGATCAGATGGATGATCGGGAAGCACGCGAACAGCGCCGTCATGCCGCCGACCACGTAGTGGAAGATCGAAAGCAGTTTCAGATGTTGCAGGTCGTCTTGCATGGCCCTGTTCCTTAAGCCGTCTTCTCTTTCAGACGCTCGGAAATCCAGACCTTGATGATGGATTGGCGGGTCACCCCAAGTCGATCGGCTTCCTTATCGAGCGAGTGAATCATCCAGGAGGGAAAATCCACATTCACCCTCTTGGGCTCCTGATTTGTTCGCTTGGCTCGAGAGAGGTGCAAGACCTTGGAGATGTCTTCCCCGGCATCGAATTTCCTGTCCAGCTCTTTAGCTTTCATAGAGTTCCATCTCTTCCTTTCGCGATCGCCTGACGGAGATAACTCGAACCCGGTCGTTCCGATAGGTGATGATGGCCGACCAATGCTTCTCTCCGATTCTTCCTATCACAATCGTCCGGGGTTCATCCTCCGTCCTTGCCGGGATCTCCAGCAAATCCGCGTCTTCCCAAAGCGCCCGAGCCTCCACGAAGTCGATGCCGTGCTTCGTCTTGTTTGCCCTGCTTTTCGACTCATCGAATTCAAATTCCATTATGGTATAGATACTATACCGTTTCTATCAGGTGCGTCAATATCTCTCCTTTGTTCGAACAGGCAGCCCGACCCCTCCCTCATCGTTCGACCGCCACCGGGATGCCGATGCGAATCATCTTCAGCAGCTTGTCGGCGTTCCAGTTGGCGAGCCGGAAACAGCCGTGCGACTCCGTCTTGCCGATATCTTCCGGGTACGGCGTGCCGTGAATTCCGTAGCCGGAGAGGTTCAGGCTGATCCACGCCGTGCCGACGGGATTGTTCGGCCCGGGTGGAATCACCAGCCGGCTCGTCATGGTCTGCGCTTCCTCGTCATCCACGAAAAGCGCCGGGTCGAAGTAGTAGTTCGGATTCGCGGCGCCGTTGACCACTTTCAATTCGCCGACCGGCCGCTTCTCCTTGTCCCTGGCGATGGAGCAGGGGAACAGCGCGAGAAGCGCGCCGTGGTCGTCGTATACGCGGACTGTCTTCAGGCTGAGGCTGATCGCGATGCGGGATGCCGGTCGGATCGGAAACGGTTTCGGGTTCGGGACCGTCAGCAACGTGCCGGGCTTTGGATTCGGCCATGTCGCGTCCGGATTCAGCGCCCGCAGCGTGTCTTCTGCGGCGTGCGTTTCCTCGGCAACCGCCTCGAGGATCGTCTCGTAGCCCAACCGCTGGGCCTGCGACTTCCCGAGCCAGGTGCGCGGGACCGGCGCGATCTCGGCATGGTCCTCGGCGGTCACCACGCGGGTGGTGAAAGCGCGGTCAAGCGGACCGAGCTTGGTCAGCGTCAATTCATCCAGTTCGCCGCTGGGCGGAAGTCCGTTCAGCTCCTGCCATGCCCGCAGTGCCGTGTGCGTACGGCTGCCCATCGTACCGTCATCGCAGCCGCAGGAGAGGTTGGCGCGGTCGAGCAGGGTCTGGACGGCGACCGCGTCGCGGAAAGCCAGCGAGGGTTTTGCCGGGGTCTCGACGATCGGCGGTGGGCGTTGCGGTCTTGGCACGGGCCGGGACGGCGGAGTCCGCGTCGGGCGATTCTGCGGTTCCCGTACGACCTGGGCCAAAGGCATTTCGGGCTCTTCGGTGGAACAGCCGGCGGCCAGCAGAATGAACGGCAGGCCGAGGAACATCCAACGCATCGTGCTGGGGGTCTTTCGAGTACTCATGTCAGGAACCGTGTGCCATCGGGACGAAACGAACCGGCAGATCCTCCTCCTGTTCGACGCGTCCGGCTTTCTTCCGCAGAATCACCAGCCGCTGCGGCCCGGTGCCGAGCGGCAGGATCATCCGGCCGCCGTCCTTCAATTGGTCGACCAGCGCCTGCGGCACTTCCCCGGGCGCGCAGGTGACGATGACGGCGTCGACCGGCGCATGTTCCGGCCAGCCCTTGTAGCCATCGCCGGTCAGCACGTGGACCTTGCCGTATCCTTCCGCCGCGAGCACGTGCCGCGCATGATCGGCGAGCTCGGGGATGATCTCGATCGTGTACACGTCCGCGCCGAGTTCCGCCAGGATCGCCGCCTGGTAGCCGGACCCGGTTCCGATCTCGAGGATCTTTTCGCCGGGCTTCGGATCGATTCGCTCGGTCATGTACGCCACGATGTAAGGTTGCGAGATGGTCTGTCCGTGGCCGATGGGCGTGGGGTAATCGCCGTACGGATTGGACAGGTCGCGGTACTTCGCCGGGATGAACTCATGGCGCCGGACCTTCTCCATGGCGGCGAGGACTCGCTCGCTGCGAATGCCGTACGTACGAAGCTGGCTCATCATCGCCGCCCGCTCGCGGTCCCAGGTTTTCGAGTCCTCTCGCGACGAGTTCGCGCCACACGCTGAAAACGTGAGCAGCAGGAAGGACAAGAACCGCCGGCCGAAACAAATGAAACCCTCGCGCATGCCGCTAGACTACTTTTTCCGGCCGGACCGGGCAAGTGGGCAGGAGATTTCCAAGGCGGCGGAAGAAGAATGGACGTCTCTTCCGGAGATTGGACAAACGCGGTTCCGGGAGTATAAAGACACCGTGAAGAAGAAACGCCACATTATCCGGAACGCCGGGTTCGGCGACGCCCGCGCGATCTACGACATCATCAAGCGTCACCCGCAGCAGCTCGTGCCGCGGCCGATCAGCGATATCGTCCAGAACATCGACCGTTTCATCGTCTGCGAGTACCGCGGCGGGGTGGTGGGGACGGCGTCGTGGGGCATCCTGCCGGAGATCGGCCGGGCCGCGCACCCGACCATTGAGATCAAGTCCGTCGCGGTGGAGAAGAAAGTGCGCGACCGCGGCATCGGCCGGGACCTGGTGGACGCCGCAATTGAACGCGTGAAGATCCTCCAGCCCGAGCAGATCATTGTGCTGACCTTTTCGCCGGAGTTCTTCGCCAAATTCGGCTTCGAGGAAGTGCCCAAAGAGAGCCTCATGCACAAGCTGTATTCCGGGTGCCTGAACTGCACGAAGTACGACTCGCCGTTCACCTGTCCGGAAGTGGCGATGAGCCTGGCGGTCAATCCGCAGGCCAGTTGACCAGCAAGCCGGGTCGTGTTGAGTTGTCGCGCTCGGAGATGCGGATTGCCGGGAGGGCGGCGATTCTGGTATGAGCGACCCCATGAAGCGGATACTCTTCGGGTTGTTCGTCCTTTCGGGTTTCTGCGGTCTTCTGTATCAGGTGGTCTGGCTGCGCATGGCGTTCGCCGCGTTCGGTGTCATCACGCCGGTGCTCTCCATCGTCGTCTCGGTCTTCATGCTTGGACTTTCCCTGGGTTCCTACTGGGGCGGGCGATGGATTGATCCGCTTTCGATCCGGACGCACACGCCGGCCATCTGGTTCTACGCGCTGACCGAATTCCTGATCGGCATCGGTGGCCTTACAGTGCCCTCCGCTTTCGCCTGGGGCCAGTCGGCCCTGCTTCCGGCGGGCGCGATGGACTCCGCGTCGTATCTT
>Ga0182011_10001923_pt1 | contig 17932 bp, 10 predicted proteins | sample 711E1DmetaG_FD_120481 | JGI IMG/M metagenome (GOLD analysis project Ga0182011, IMG submission 120481) | Permafrost microbial communities from Stordalen Mire, Sweden - 711E1D metaG | ecosystem: Environmental > Terrestrial > Soil > Wetlands > Permafrost | place: Sweden: Stordalen | collected... | reverse complement strand
TCGGCGTGCATGGAGCCGGCGGAACCCTGGGCGCGCTGCTGACCGGCCTCTTCGCTACCCGCGCCGTCAATGCCGCCTTCGGCAAGGACGCTCCCACAGGAGCCATCGACGGCCACTGGGGCCAGTTGCTCAACCAGGCCGCGGGCGTGGCTATTGCCTGGGGCATCTCGATCGTTGGCACGCTGGCGCTGCTCTTCGTGGTGGACAAGGTCATCGGGCTCCGCGTTACACCGGAGCAGGAATGGGAAGGTCTGGACCTCTCCCAGCACGGCGAGGAAGGCTACGACTTCAACACGTAACAGCCCGCGGTGAAAGTCGAAACGGGAGAAAACCATTTCCCAGGGCTAAAGCCCATCGATTTCTATCAACATTTGCGGCACGGCTGAAGCTGTGCCCTTTCAAAAACCGACTTTCACCACGGGCTGCCAATGGGCTATCATGACCCGTTTTACCAAAAAGAAATGGCGGGGCTGGCGTTCCCAGCCCTCCCGCCTGTTACGCTGTCTAGCGAGGCGTTCTGCACATGCTCAAGATTGAAGCGATTCTCCAGCCCTCCAAGCTGGATGCAGTGAAGGATGCGCTGCTCGAGGCAGGCATCGAGGGAATGACCATTCTGGAGGCCCGCGGCCACGGCCGCCAGAAGGGCCACACCGAGTTCTATCGCGGCCGCGAGTACACGGTCGATCTATTGCCCAAGGTCAAGATCGAACTGGTGGTCAACGACGAGATGAAGGAAAAAACCGTGCAGGCGATCATCGGCGCCGCCCGCACCGGCCGCATCGGCGACGGCAAGATCTTCGTCAGCCGCGTCGAGGACGCCATTCGCATCCGCAACGACGAGCGCGGGGAAACCGCGCTGTAAAGCTCATTCACAATCCCGGCGCCCCACCGGCGGCGCGCATCCTGGGCCCCCGCGGAGAGGTCTTGGTCTGTGAGGTGGTGTCTTCCGCTTGGGGCGGGAAGTCTCGGAAGCTCTACCGGCTCCATTCATCGGGAGAACAATGACAGTGCAAAAGAAACCTACCCGCCGCGTAGCCGTTTACTGCGGATCGGCCTTCGGAAACAATCCGGCCTATCTTGCGGAAGCCCAAGCACTGGGCGCGGCCATCGCCTCCGCCGGTTTGGGGATGGTCTATGGCGGCGCAAGCGTGGGGCTGATGGGGGCTACTGCCGATGCGGCTCTGGCCGGCGGCGCAGAGGTCATCGGCGTGCTGCCCGCGGTGCTCGATGACCGCGAGATCGGCCACGCGGGGCTCACCGTCCTCGAACGGGTTGCGACCATGCACGAGCGCAAGGCGCGCATGGTGGAGCTGGCGGAGGCGTTCCTTGTGCTGCCCGGCGGCTACGGCACACTGGAGGAGCTGCTGGAAGCGGTCACCTGGGCGCAACTGAGCCTCCACGCCAAGCCCTGCATCCTCATCAATACCGCCGGCTACTGGGACGGGCTGCTCAACTTTCTCGATACGGCGGTCTCGGCAGGGTTCCTGAAAGCCCAGAACCGCGCGCTCCTGCGTGTGGCCGCGAGCGGCGAGGAGGCGGTGAGGCTGGCGGCCGGAGGGTGGGCTTGAAGCGTCTATCCCGATAGCAAGGGCTGCGAGCGCTTCAGGAGGGAAAGAGGAGGTCTGAAGCGGCCTCGACCGCGGCTAGCCGGGAGCGGCGGCGCCGCGGCTGGGGATGGGGCGAGGCCAGCAGGCCGGCGATCTCCCGCAACTCGGCGCGGGCGATGCCGATGGCGGCGACGACGGCATCGGAGCGCTGAGCGGCGTCTCCGCCCGCAAGCGGAAAGCTGGACTGAGGCTCGCGACCAGGATCGTGACGGCGTTGGCTCCCTTCCAGGGCCTGGCGGGCGCCGGAGAGTGTGTATCCCTCGGCGTGGACCAGGCGCTTGATCTCCAGGACCAACTCGACGTCGCGCCGGCGATAAAGCCGCTGGCCGGTTCCGCTCTTGTTGGGTTTGAGCTGCGGGAACTGCGACTCCCAAAAGCGCAGGACGTAGGTCTCGACCTCGCAGATGCGCGCGACATCTCCAATCTTGAAGTAGAGACGGTCGGGGATCAGGGGCGAGTCGAAGGCGCGCTTCCGGGAAAGTTGCGTAGCCATAGTCAAGACGAGGAGGCTACCGCAATCGGGCGGGAACCCGCTCTAAACGCAGTATAGGCCATAATTTGCACTCTTTGTGAAGCAAAATAACCCCACACGAATCAAATGTGGTTGCGTGAGGATGTAACCGCAGGTCCTTCGGCTACGCTACGCTCCGCTCAGGATGACAAATCCGGGAATATTACTGCTTCTTGAGGACGGCGGAAGCTCTTTCCGCGGAGAGGATGGCGTTCTCAAGTTTGCGGAAGTCGGCGGCTTTGGCCGGTGGAATCTCGACCTGGCGAAGGACGTATTCGCTCTCGTAGTGGAGGAGGTTGCCCTGAGCCGATACCGAGGAGCGGTAGCTGGCAAAATCAAGATCGATACTCACAGGGTCGGGCGTCTCATCGACGGCATAGCCGGAGGGAATGGCGATATCGAAGGTGTCGCGCCAGCGGCCGGGATGGCCGAGTTCGATGGAGTAGGCGCGAGGCTTGCCCTCCATGACATCGGAAACGGCTTGTGCGTGGCTGCCCAGGATGCGGGGGCGCAGCAACAGCAGCGGGCCGGCGGCATGGGCGTAACCGTTTGCGCTGAAGTGCAGATCGAGGCCGAGGGGCTTGTCGAGGTCGGGTGTCCGGTGGAATTCGAATCCTTTGAAAGTAAGGCTCGGAAGATCGGAGCCGAGAGAATTTTCGAGTTTTTCGCGGAGTTCCTTGGAGTCGTTACCCTTGATGAACCAGCGCTCATTGCTGGCATCATCCCCGGTATAGCTCACGGTAATGTCCCCGGTAAGAGCCCCATCGGCAGTCAGGGTGAAGGTCCCTTTGCGGCTGCGGCCGGCGGACTCCGGCGGAAGCACCGGCATTTGGAGGACCTGGCTGTCCGCGCCGTTGCCGATGTTGCCGTAAGCGCCCTGCAACTGGGCGCGGATGAGCCCGACCGGCGTTACTTCGTCGGTAGGGTCGAAGATGAGGAAGGTCTTGCCGTTCGTGGCCTTGACGCGAGCCATCAGGCGGGGGTCGTTTTCTCCATCGGGCAGCTCAATGGCAGTGATGATGTGATTGCCGGCCAGGGACGGCGTTTCGGGGTCCACGGTGCCGCGCTCGCTATCCACGTGCAGGTAATAAGCGCGGATGCCGATGGCCTGGAGCATGGAGATGAGCAGGGTGGTCTTGTCCTTGCAGTCTCCGTAGCGGTTGCGATAGACGTCTGCGGCATAGTGGGCCTGCCAGCCGCCGATACCGCGCATGATGACAAAGTAGCGGACGTTTTTCTGGATATAGTCGGTGATGCGGCTGAGCTTGGTGTAGAGGTCGGGAGCGCCGGCGGCCAGTTCCTGGGCCTTGGCGGCGATCTCAGGGGTGGGATCGGTCCGATGCTCCTCCAACCGATCGTGCCAAAGACCGATGGTCCGCCACTGGGCATCCGTGCCCTTGACCGCAAAGTCGCCCCATTTGATGGCCATGCGCGCGGCCAGCGCTCTCCAGGGCGGCGCAGCGTGGAGATTTTCCAGGTCCAGCGCGGGCATCTCCTTGATCTCCCAGCGGAGGTGGTTAGGCCCAATCTCGCTGGGTTTTACTGGAGGAGACTTGTGCCATGCCTCGGCGTAATGAGCGCCGGGAGGCAAGGCAAGTTCCAATGCCTCGAAGAGGATGGGGATGGGGGCCTGGATCTCCCAATCTTCTTCGTACATATAGGGGCGTATATGCTGCTCGGTTTCGCAAACGACGACCGCGCCGGGGTCGCTGGCCGGAGGTTTCACAACGCGGAAGCGGTCAGTCGCCTGCATGACGGGATCGGCGTATGCCCCGTAGTCCGTGAAGTCCGATTCCATGGCCTGAAACTGGCGGCCATCGGCGGCGATGGTCCAGGAGCGGATGTAGTTGAGTTTTTCATCGACATCGTACTCCGCATCGCACTCCGCGTACTTCCGTCCCTGGGGCTTGAGGATGCGTATGGCGAGGCGGCGGCGCTCGACGGCGTGGTTCTGCTCATCGACGGTGATCAGGTACTCGTCAAAGAGGACGACGGCGGGGGCGTCCTTGGCGGCGGCGGGGGTGGGGGTTTTGGCGGCGTCCACGGCCCACTGCGGAGCGGGCTGGGGCTTGTCTTTGGCGGCGGCGGGGAGAGATCCCGCAATGGCCACAAAGACGACCAGAGCGGCAATGGCCGGAAGAGTGCGCAGGCGCGCGATCATCAGTTGCCTTTCGCCGCTGGAGCGGCGGTGAGTACCAGTTGCTGCTGATCTGCGGCGGCAACCTTCTGGTAGAAGCCGCGCAGGTCCTGGTACTCCTCCGGCTTGGCGAAGGTGAAGGCGCTGGCCAGCGAGCGAGCGATAGTGATCTGGCCGGGGGCAGATACCGTTTTGTCGATCAGATTCGCGTGCTGCGGCCAGGCGATCTTGTTGTCAGGAGGCGCGCCTTCAACCGAAAAGCCGTCGGGCAGGTGATAGGTAACCTGGTCGGTGACCGTCTCGCCATAGTGCATATCGACGGGCTGCTGACGTTTTTCCTGGGCGACAAAGGGATGCGCGCCGCGAGTCTCGAAGAAGTAGGCGGGGAGCAGGATGCGCTTGGAGGTTGCGGCGCCCAGGGAGCCTTTGGCTTTGACGATGGCGACCAGGTTTACGTCGGGATCGTCGAGTCCTATGAAGTGATCGACATGCGCCTCGACCCCGTCCGGGAAGATGGATTCCAGAGAGCGATCGAACTGCTTCTTGACCTCATCCAGGTCGTTTCCGAGGGCAGTCTGCCGCCAGCGGAGGGCATGCTGGCCGGTCATGATAAAGCGGAAGTTGCCAGTAAGGCCGCCGTGGCCGTCCAGGGTAAGATCGCCAATACGAAAGGTTTTGTTGTCGGGATATTGCTGAAAGGGGGAAGTGGCCAAGGAGCGAATCTTTACGGACTGCATAATCCCTCCGGCGCCGGAGTGCCTCCAACTGATGGTTTGGAAGGGGCACATTTTTTCTCCGGGATCGAGCATGATCTCATTGCCGCCGGTGCTGAGGACGACGAGGGTATCGTCGAGCTGGTCCAAGGTGAGGTAGGAGATATCGAAGAGGCCCCGCTCACGATCGACGACCTTATAGGCGTAAGCGGTGAGTCCGGCGGCGCGCAGCATGGCCAGGTAAAGCAGGGCTATGTCCTCGCTGGAGCCGCTCTTCTGCGTCCAGGTGTCCTCGGCATGCCTGGCGGATTTCAATTTGAGCTGCTTCAGTTCGGAATCGGTCTTCTTGCGGGAGTAGTCGGTGTTGTCAAGGGCCTGCACGGCTTTATAGAGCTTCTTTGCCTTGTCCAGGTCACTGTCGCCGGGGGCGACCAGACTGGCGACCGCCTCGCGGATGGAGTTGGAAGGCTTGGCGAATTGATCCACGTCTTTGGACCATAGCTTGGCATCGTCGATCCAGAAATCGCTGGCGCTGCTGGCGGCTTTGTAATAGAAGAAAACCTTGTAAAGAACGCTTTGGATGGGCGGCATCCATTCCTCGTCCGGAGTGGGGGGCACATCGGCGAGATCGACGCTGTAGTGGCCGCCGGCGTCGGCCTTCACCGTCACGCCTTCGGGCAGCTTGGGCCACCAGAGGAGGGAGTTGACCACGCGTTGATGCTCATCCAGTAGGTAACTGTTGGTCAGGTTCATGATGCCGGGTAAAAAAGCCTTGAAGGGCGTAAAGGAATAATGCGCCTTGTGGACGAAGTAGGTGCGCTGAATCTCCCAGCGCGGGGACGAGCATAAGTTGTCGTCATACGTGATCCGATATTGGTATTCGAGGATGCTTCCGACCTCCACGCTGGGCAGGGTGAATACCTTGCGGTTGTACTGCATCTGATCGCCGTCCTTGGTGGTTTTCTTGGCGATCAAAAGATCCTGGGGCTTGACGGCGAGGGGAATGACGGTTCCGTCGGCGTGGATGGTGCGGGCCTTGATGTCGCTGATTTTGAAGTTGCTGTGCTCGTAAGGGATCTCGACCGTGGCCAGATCTTTGCCCTTCTCCTGGAGCACTTTGATGCGGGCATAAACGGTCTTGTAGTGGAGCGGATCGTTGGTGACTTCCTCGACGTTGAGGTAGACGGCGGCTGCTCCCGGCGCCTTGGGGTCGGCGGTCATCTTGAGTTCTTCTCCGGTGGGCTGCTGGAACTGGGCAAGCAGGAGGGCCGGCGATGCGATGGCGGCGAGCAGGGATATATTGCGCACGAAGGCGGAGAGTCGCATGGTTCTTATCCTATGTTTGAAGGCAATAGGAAGTGTAACCCGAAAAGAGAGAATCGGGGGTGTTTTTCAATACGCCTTTGTAACGGAAATCTGCCCCGAAGACAATCGGTAAGGGCAACGGGCTTTGTTTTCACCGTGAAAGCCGATGACGGACTGTTCAAGGGGGAAACGCACTATTCATTCTTGAGTTAATAACGATTGAATACATGTTAGGGGAGCCGGCGATTTATCAAATTAGAGGAACAGACGCGCTGTGAGGCTGGCAGGATTCGAGGAGCGTGGAGACCAGGGCCAGGGGCAAGCCGACCACATTGAAGTAGTCGCCTTCGATGCGGGGAATCCAGCGTGCGGCGCGGCCCTGGATGGCGTAGGCTCCGGCCTTGTCCATGGGTTCTCCGGTAGCGACGTAGGCGTTGATCTCCTCGTCGGAGAGGGTAAGGAATTTGACGGCGGTGACTTCGGCGGCCGTTTCGGCGCGTTCCGCGGTGACGAGGGCGACACCGGTGATGACGCGGTGGGTGCGGCCGGAGAGGAGGCGCAAGATGCGGGCGGCGCCGGCGGGATCTTCAGGCTTGCCCAGGATGTGGTTGTCGAGGGTGACGGTGGTGTCGGCGCCGAGGACGGCGAGGTTCTTTGTATTCCACCCTTTTGGCAAAGAACGCGAAAAAGATGGGGCACCCATGATTTCGTTGTAGACGGCCTGGGCTTTTTCGCGGGCCAGGCGGGTGACGTAGGCGATGGGGTCCTCATTGGGCTTGGGGTCCTCTGGAACGTGGGCTGGGTGGACCTGAAACGAGTAGCCGGCCCGCGTGAGGAGTTCGCGGCGGCGGGGCGAGGCGGAGGCGAGAACCAGCATACTTCGATTATGCCGCGAGATCGGCGCGGGGTGCCGTTGGAGATGGCCTGGTCACAGCCGGGCCTGTGTTGTCAGAGGGATGTGGCAGCGCGTAGCGGGGCGTTGCAGGGGGAACCGTTTTGGGACCGATCCCTCCCATTCTGGGCATCGTGTCAAGGAGAAAGAATATTCACTCCTGTGTAAGTGGTTGAAAATAATGAGGCAAGTTGAAGCGTCAGGACGCAGATCATTTTCTCGAATTTGGTTAAGCTAAGAACATTCAAAGCGAAACGAATCGAACAGGGAAAGCAAGCGAGGCTTTCCATATCTTCTTCGGGCCATCTCCGCGGGTTCGCTGGCGTAGGGATGAAGAAGAGGCTACCGCATTTCTGATGAAGCATACAGAGGGCAATTCCGCAGTTGGGATTGCCGCTTTTTCCTTTCTACGGGCCGTGCGAATCGCCGTGGAAGGTAGGCCGGGAATGGCGGACAGATGGCAGGAGTAGCACGAAAACAAGCGTTGATGCAAAGGGCCAATTCAGGCCGTAACGGAAAAGTCAGAAAGCTGAACAAAGAAGCGCACAAGATCGTGGACGCGAATGCGGTTGAGATTATCAATTCCCTATTGGTCAAGACTCTCGAAGGCCATGTATTGAGCGCGCGTATGCTGGTTGGCCTGGCCGAGAAGAACGTTGAGGCTGAGGAAGCGATGGAGATGCGTCCGCTTCGCAGCATGGCGTCTGAGTGGGGGGCCGAGCGGCCGTGGCCGGGCGAGGTTGACGAAGCGACGGCGGAGACGTGCTTCGGGTCACGGGAACCGGAGGTCTAGTGCGAGTAGCCCGGCTTCATCCTACAGCGTCGAATCGCCGCGGGTGAAGCCGGTTTGTGGTGAGCCGTGACTTCTCACTTGTGCACACGATGAGGGATGCGCGGGTGGGAAGCCACGGCGCTGGGATGAGGGCGGCCGCGGAGACGGACGCCGGATGGGTTTGGTATCGACTTGTCAGCAGTAGCGGCGCAGAGAGGGATTGACTCTTTGCGGCGCACACGAGAAGAAGGAAGAGACACGGATGAAGCTCACGAAAAACGAGTGGTTGTTCGGCGCCGGCAGACGGATGTGGCTTGGACTGGGAGTGTGCCTGATGGGGATGGCGTTGGGGCGGGCGGCCAACGCGCAGGCGGTCAGCACGACAACAGTCCAGGGAACGGTGTATCTGGCCAATGGACAGGCGGGGGCAGGGACACTGGACGTGAGCTGGCCGGCGTTTACGACGGCCAACAACAAGGCGGTGACGGCGGGCCGTATGTCGGTGACGATTGCGCCGGATGGTTTTGTGAGCGTGAATCTGGCTCCGAACCTGGGGGCGACTCCGGCGGGGCTCTATTACACCGCGGTTTATCACATGAGCGACGGCACCACGAGCACCGAGTACTGGGTGGTGCCGGCGGCGGCGCAGGCGAGCCTGGGGCAGGTGCGGGCGCAACTGATGCCGGCGGCGCAGGCCGTGCAAGCGGTGAGCAAGGCATATGTGGACCAGGCGATCGCGGTGCTGACGGGCAGCTTGTTGACGGCTTCCGGCGGGACGCTGAGCGGGCCGCTTTATCTGAACGGGGACCCGACGCAGCCACTGCAGGCGGCGGACAAGCACTATGTGGATACGACGTTCAATATGGAAGTCCCGATAGCGGGCGGAAGCATGACGGGGCCATTGACGGCGCCCGCCGTGAACGGAGTGCAGTCTCCCGCGGCGGGAAGCGCGCAGACGACGCTCCAAGCGACGATAAGCGCCGCGGGAAGCAATGGAGCGATGGAGATTCCGCCAACCTATGCGGGAACCGACGGCTTCACGAATCCGAATGGCGTACGGGTAATGGATTTGCGCCCGGGGGGCGCGCAGCCGACCGAGCGCAGCGTGAAGGAGTTCGGCGCGGTTTGCAACGGTGTTACGGACGACACGAATGCGCTGCAAGCGGCGCTGAATTTTGCCCAGGCGCATGGGGTGGCGCTGACCATTCCGCAGGGGACGTGCAAGACGCAATCGTTGAACTGGCATGGGGAGTCGATCGGCGGCATGGGCAAGCAGGTATCCGCGCTGATGGGATTTCCGGGGCAGGATGTGCTGTCCACGGTGACCGACAGCACGAATCTGCTGGCGAACACGCGCATCCACGATCTGACAATCTTCGTGGATCAGAGCGTCGATGTCTCCTGTTCGGCTGCTGAGGGACGCGCGGCGGCGGGAAGCTGCGCGCTGGGGCGGCTGCTGGAGAACAACACGATATTTTCCGCGGGCGGGAACGGACTGACCGGTACGGCGGGAACGGGCGCCGGATGGGCGGTGGGCAATTGCGCCATTGCGATGCCGGCGGCGACGGGAACGGGCGGCAACGGGCTGCGAGTGGCGGAGATTGAGAACCTGGCGATAGCGGCCACGGGCGTGGACCCCATGGCGGCGCAGTATCCCGGCGCGCACTCGACGCACACCTGCGGGTTGTATCTGGCGCAGTGGCCGCAGTGGAGCGAGTTCCGGAATATCGACATACGCGGAGTGAATACGGGCATCGCGATTCCCGCGCTGCCGGTAACGGCGCCGGCTGGCCTGAATGCGGATTCCAACCGCTGGCAGAACATCACGATTCAGGCGACGCATGGGTTTACGGCGGCGGCGGGCTCGAACAACGTGCTGGACAATGTGGTGGCGCTGGCCGCGAATTCAGCCGCGACGGGCGAGCCGCCCACCGGGCTGGTGCTGGATTTTGCGGGCTCGCAACAGGGCTGGACGGTGCGGAATGCGGTGGTGTTGCCGTCGTGGAACGCGGTGCAGCCGCAACTGGCGCTGACGGCCTCAGGGGGCGCGGTCACCGGGGTGACGGCGGGGCCGGAGCATGGACTGGGATTCGATCCGTATGGGACGCAGGTTCCTTTGAAGTTCAGCGGGAGCTGCACGGCGCAGGCCACGGCCAACGTGAACAGCGACGGATCGCTGGGGTCGATCAGCGTGACGCAGGGCGGGACGGGCTGCTCGGGAACGACGACGGCAAGCGTGAACGCCGCGGGAACCTGGGATACCTCCGCGCCGGTCAACCTGATTAGCGGGCAGAGCATGTCGTTCTTCGGCGGAAATCTGCTGAAGGGCAACGGCGGCTATACGGTATGGAACGCGACCGGCTCGCAGAGCTATGAAACGCAGTTGGATGGCGGCGGCGGAACGCTGCGGGGCGGCGGAAGCTACGCGGGACTGGTGGCGAACAGCCAGCTTGGCACCGCCAACCCGGTGGACCAGTTTCCTGGGGCGGATTTCGGGGCCAAATTGCAGGCCTGCCTGAACACGTTAAGCGTGGTCTACGGCGGTACGTGCGACGCTCGGAACTTCACCGGGACGCAGTCGATGGGATCGAACCTGACGATCTCGACGGCGAATGCGACGGTGCTGCTTCCATGCGCAACAATCTCGACGGCCAGCCAGGTGATTGTGACCGCTGGAACGCGGAATGCGACCCTGCGCGGATGCGCCTTGCGCGGCGCGAGCAACGCCAGCGGCAGCCAGGGCGGAACGGTGTTTTTGTACTCCGGAACGGGTGCGATGGTGCAGGTGGGAGACCCAACGTATGCGACCAATACGATGGGATTTCATCTGGACAACGCGGTGATCAACACCACCGCGTCCAACAGCGCGACCGCGCAGGGATTGACGGCCTACCGCACACAGGAGATGGATCTGGAAAGCCTGTATTTTCTGGGAAACCAGAACCAAACGGGCATGACGCTGGACGGAACCGGCAACTATACGGGCGGCACGTATTTCGACAACGCGATCAGCGGGTTCCAGACTGCGGTGAACGCAATCGGGCATCAGATCTCGAATCCCGCAACGACGGATTGGGTGAATGCAAGCACGTTTGTGCGGCTGCACATCGACTGCCCGACCAGCGGCGGCAACCCGATCGCCGGAACGTATGGGATCAACCTGCAGCAGGGGGATGGAAACACCTTCACCGGCGGAGACGTGGAGGGATGCTCGACGGCGCTGCACCTGGGGCCGAACGCGCAGAGCAATACGATCGTCGGGTTGCGGAACGAGAATTCCAGCAGTCAGGTAGTGGCGGATGCGGGCAGCGCCTACAACAATTGGATGACCGGCGGGACGATGTTCACGGGAGCGTTGACCGACAACGGGACGCGCAACAGTTTTCTGGACACCTTTCATCGCAGTTTCAACGGCATCAAGGGGGACTGGTATGGGAGCCAGCAAGACGCCACGGTGACGAACCACTACCGTCTCGGGATTGGCGCGGGAAACGAGCGCGGACTTTATGACCGGTACCAGACGGACTATGGCTACCGCTGGACAATGGGTTTGAGCGACGCGACGGCGGGCGAACAGTTCTATCAGATATTGGATGAGCTGAACAACGTCTACCGGTTCTCGATCGGGCAGTATAACAACGGTCAGTCGAGCACCAACAACCAGACGGTGATCAATTCAGCCGGGACGGGCGCGATCGTGCTGAACGGCTCAAACAGCGCAGGAACCGGAGGGGTGGTATTCGGTTCGGGCGGAACGAGCGCGTCCACGGTCGCGACGATCAACAACGCCGGAAACGCGCAGTTCAACGGAACGCTGCAAGTGGGCGGCGCAACGACGTTTACGGCCACGCCTACGGTCAAGAACCAGGCGAATGCGGAGATCGACGCAACTCTGTGGGCGGGCTTGACGACGAGTCAGAAAGAATCCTTCATCTACAAGGACTGGAACGGAAATAGCCAGTGGTACCTGGTGAAGGACGCGAGCAACAACTGGGCGCTGAATTCCGCCGTCGGCGGACTGGACAGCATCAAGGCATACCAGAGCACCAACAGCGGCGACACGTACATCGGCGCCTCGAATTCCACGGGGGCAGTGCGCGTCAACTACGAAACCGGGTCGGGCACGGCGTTCAATATCTACGGCGGCGGCAGCAGCACCTTGTATGCGAGTTTCACGGGAACGACGTCGATCAAGTTTCCCGGTCTTGCGGCGAGCAGCGGCCACTACTGCCTGCAGATCGACAACTCGGGATACATCACGAATACCGGAGCGACCTGCGGCACAGGGAACACCAACGGCACAGTCAGCGTCGGAACATCGGGCCAGATCGCATACTACGGCGGCAATGGGACGGCAATCAGCGGCATCAGCGCAGTTCCGCTCACGGCGGGTGGAACAGGGGCTGCAACCGCATCCGCGGCGCTGGCGAATCTGGGAGTCGGCGCGGTAAGCGTAAAGAATTACGGAGCAACCGGCAACGGCGTAACCGACGATACAACCGCCATTCAGTCGGCCATAACGGCGGTCAGCGCACAAGGAGTCCTCGGCGCATATCCGCCACTGTATTTTCCGCGCGGAACATACAAAATCAGCGCAGTATTGCGCATGCCGGCTTACATCCATGCGTTGGGAGATGGATACGCGGCTTCTACGATTCTCCAAACTTGCGCTGCCTGCAACCTCTTTACGGTCTTCTCAAACGGAAATTCACTTCCGGCCGGCTTTTTCGGCGGTGGGATCGACGGATTGACCTTGGCGGGGAATGGGCACTTGAGCACGGGCACGCTGCTTGAACTGCAAAACACGGGCGGATACACTCTGAGCGACATCCTATTCTACAATTCAGGCGGCCGCGGCATAACTTTGGCCGAGAATTCCGAGCGATCAAAGTTTAACAATCTTTATTTCCAAAGCGTCCGCTGGCCGGAAGTCTTCAATGCCTACGAGATTCATAATGTAGGCCTGACTGTTATGGGAGCGGGGGGAACCGCTGATGGATGGTGCTTCGGAATCAATTGCTTCAACGGGCAATTCCCTGGGCCGGGCGGCCAGACCTTGATCCAAGCCATTGGGAACGGTCTGGGTCAGGGTTACGTGCTGAGCGGTACATCTCCCGTACAGGCCGGGAACTATGTGAGGTTTACCGGGATCACCGGAACGCCCGCGCTGAACGGCTACTACAAGGTGGTCACTGCGGCAAACAATACTCCGACAAGCGGAGAGTTCACGCTCACCGTATCCGGCACGGCAAATGGGACGGGCACCGTAGGCTCTGCAACGTTCGCGGTCGCCTTGATTCCGGACAACAGGCACGCCGCGGTCTGGAGCGCCGGGCAGCAGCAGAGCTTCCAAAACGGAGAGATCAAACCGGCAACCGATCTGCCTGCATTCAAGTTTGCGGGCACCGAGGGCACCAAACTCGACAACTTCTATCTGGAAGGCTATATCAACAGCATCAATCCAGACTTGATACTGGGCGGTTTGCCGGATCAACTCATCGGCGCCGGTACATTGACGACTCGGACGATAGGAAGCACAACCTACCCGGTGATTCCCGTGGCGGATACAAGCTGGTGGCCCGCTTACATCAACGACTTCAATGACATCCCGGCGAATACCGGCGACCATCCCGTGCCCGTGGCAATCATGTGCGCGGATTACAGGTGGCAAAGCACAACGGCATGCGCCGCCAATCCATCCGTACAGCAGGGCCAGGTTGAATATGCCATGGCGCTGGCATCATCGGACGGCAACGCCTATCTGACCGCAAGGAATCAAAGCGGAAGCACGGCCCCCGCCAACACCGTATGGGTTAATCCCGTGATCGACTATGCCGGCGCCAACGCTTTGTCAACCGGCTCGGCGCTGATCGCCCGCGAGGACTCATTTTTCTCAACCAACCCGGAGTCTTTTCAAACCGGGTATGTGCCCTATTGCGCCGACGGCCAATTCAATCAGTGCGCCGACATACAGCTTGGTCCCATTCCCGACGGATATTATGTGCATTTCGGGTCGACGAGCGCCGACAACATATCCACGGGCCTGGGGGCTTTAACTCTCATCAATGGCTTTGCGCCGAATGTCGGATCGGGAAACGATTGGGTTGAGTTGACGGGGAATGGGTGGATCAAGGCAGCAACCAACGGAACACTCACCTTAGTAGGAAATCAGCCAGGTGGAAACGCTGAGAATGGCGAGATCAACACCTCGACTCTTACCAACATTCACACGATTGGAGTTACCTACGCTGCTGGCCCTGTTGCATACTTGACTATCAATGGAGATCAACAAAACTACAGCAACACCAAAGGCGGATATTTTGAGCAGAGCATCAACGCCTTTGACGCGAATCTGGCAGCAAACCCAAACCAACAGCCGGGAGGCGGCGGCTGGGCGAACGGCCACCAGTTCGCCAACTCGACGTGCTGGTATGACACGGGGGCGGGTACTACGAGCGGCACTACGGCTCATGCACTGAACAGGTTTTGCATGAAGGGCAGTCCCAGTCTTACTGGGACAAATGCGGGTTGGGAGTATGACACCTGGAGCGGGTCCGGGTGGGTGAACGCGTTCAGCGTCTCGCCCAGCTCATTGCAGGCATTGCATTATCAAAGTATAACGACCCCAACAGTTGCAGTCGGAGCCGGCGCGGGAACTGGAGCATCGGCTACCATCAGCGGATCGGACTTTGCAGCCGACATCTCGATAACAGCCGGGAGTTCGCCGGCAGCCGGAACAGTGGCAACGGTGAGCTTCGGCAATGCCTATTCATCCCCTCCGCATTGCGTGACGAAAGTGAACGGCGGCGCGGCTTATTTGGGAGAAGGCTGGAGCGCAAGCTCTACCGCGCTTACCGTCACAACCGCAACCGCGATACCGGGCGGCGTAACCAAGATGAGTTATCTGTGCGGGCAGTAGGCGGGTATGACGGGCTCACATGGCACGGTTGAGATATCCGTTTTGCGCGGAGGGAGCGGAAGGCCGCGCTAACCGGCGAGGTTGAGATGAGGGGTCGATGGCGGAAACAGGGAGAGAATGCGCGATTGGAGCTCGGGATCTGGAGCGTTGGCCGGCGGAGTTGGACAGGGAGGAGTTGGAACAATTCGGCAGAATCCTGGACAAGCGCCCTGCCAGCCTCCGGGGGCGGACGGTGGCGATGGCGCTGGCCGAGAAACTTCTTTTTGTCAGGACGCGCGAAGGGTGGACGGCGCCGCTGAAGGCGAACGCTGCGCAGCAGGCATTCGAGCGGCGGCGGGGGGAGCGGAACATCGTGCTGAAGGCGCGGCAGATGGGACTGACGACCTGGGCGGCGGCGCGTTTTTTTCTGAAGACGATCACCCAGCCTGGGACACTGACCCTGGAGGTGGCGCACACCCAGGAGGCTGCCGAGGAGATCTTCCGGATCGTACACCGGTTTGTGGACTGGCTGCCTGACGAGTTGCGGGAGGGGCCGCTGAGGACTTCGCGGGCCAATGTGCGGCAGATCGTCTTTCCCGAGCTGGACTCGCAGTATCGGGTTGTGTCGGCCGGCGATCGGAACGCGGGACGGGGATTGACGGTGCAGAATCTGCACTGCTCGGAGCTGGCGCGCTGGCCCGGCGATCCCGCTGAAACCCTTGCCGGGTTGCGCGCGTCGCTGGCGCCGGGGGCGGAGCTGATCCTGGAGTCGACGCCGGACGGGGTAGGCGGATGCTTTCACGAGGAGTGGCGGAAGGCCGGCGAGACAGGGATGGCGCGGCACTTCTTTCCCTGGTGGTTGGAGCGGCGCTACCGGGCCGGGGCGGTGGAGGAGGCGACCCTGACCGAGGAGGAACGCGAGTTGATCGCGCTGTGGCGCCTGGATCTTGAACAGATCGGATTCCGGCGGCAGATTCGCGCCGACTTTCGCGGGCTGGCGCGGCAGGAGTATGCCGAGGACGAGGAAAGCTGCTTTCTGGCCAGCGGGAATTCGGTCTTCGAGTTGACGGCGATCGAAGCGCGGCTGAAGACGGCGCCGGAGCCGGTTGAGCTGCGGCTGCATGGAGAGTTGGCTGTATGGCTGCCTCCGCTGAAAGGCAAGGAATATCTGGTGGCGGTGGACCCGGCCGGCGGCGGCAGCGAGGGGGATTACTCGGCGGCCCAGGTGCTGGAGCTGGAGACGGGCTTGCAGTGCGCGGAGTTTGCCGGGCATGTGGGCGGAGTGGAGTTGGCGCGGCTGGTGACGGCGCTCGCCGGCGAGTACAACCAGGCCTGGCTGGTGATTGAACGAAACAATCACGGCAGCGGGGTGCTGGCGCTGGCGGAGACGGTCTGCGGATATAAACGAATCTATCGCCAGGAGGGGCAGACCGGGTGGCTGACAACGTCGATGAGCCGGCCGGCGGCGCTGGGGCGGCTGGACGCGGGGCTGGTGGAAGAGCCGGAACGCTTTCAGAGCCGGCGGCTGCTGGGCGAATGCAGGAGTTTTGTGCGCTTGCCGGATGGCAGGACCGGAGCCCGGGCCGGGGCGCATGACGACCGGGTGATGGCGATGGCGATCGGACTGGGAGCGCGGGCGGAGTTGCTGGGAAGAAGCAGCCGCTAGCTGCTAGCCTCTAGCTTCTAGCTGTTCGTGCGGAGAATAGGGCACAGCCGGATCGCAGAAGAATGCAATCGCGGCCAAAGTCTGGCTAGAAGCTAAAAGCTGGAGGCTGGAAGCGGCATTCCGGGCAAAGCGCTTAGAATTCGATTGAGTATCCGGAAAAGGCGGGAAACGGGCTTGGCGGTTCTGGCGGTACAGCATATCCGGCGGATGCGGGGCGGCGCGCAGGGCCAGTTGATGCTGGGCGCGGACGGCCAGGTGTACGTGGTCAAATTCCAGAACAACCCGCAGCACACCCGGGTGCTGGCCAACGAGTTCCTGGCCTCCAGGCTGGCGGCGGCGGCGGGGCTGACGGCCCCCGAGGCGGAGTTGGTGGAGGTCTCCAGCTGGCTGGTGGAGAACACGCCGGAGTTGGAGATTGACCTGGGCCGGAGGCGGGTGCGCTGTCAGGCGGGCTTGCAGTTCGGATCGCGGTTTGTGGGCGGCCTGATGCCGGGGCAGGTGGTGGACTTCCTGCCCGAGGAGCAGATGGCCGAGGTGAGGAACCTGGGCGAGTTTGCCGGCATGCTGGCGCTGGACAAGTGGACCGGGAACGCCAACGGACGGCAGGCCGTCTTTGCGCGCAAGCAGCGTGAACGGCGCTACCGGGCGGTCTTCATCGACTACGGGTACTGCTTTCACGCCGGGGAGTGGAAGTTCGAGGATGCGCCGCTCAGGGGGGTCTACTTCCGCAACGACGTCTACCGGGAGATTGCCGGGTGGGAGTCCTTCGAGCCTTGGCTGACGCGGCTGGAGACCCTGCCGGCGGAGACGGTGTGGGCGGCGGCCAACCAGGTGCCTCCGGAGTGGTATGGGGGCGATTTGAGCGAGATGGAAGCGCTGGTGGAGAAGCTGCTCCGGCGGCGGAGCCGGATCCGGGAGCTGATCGAGGGATTCGGGAACTCCGACCGGAGGCCATTTCCGAAATGGGGCGCGGCGGGTGTGAAAAGCGGCGAAGAGGGTTGGAAGGATGCGCGGTGGGATACTAGTATGGCGGGGAGAGTGAATTGAAAGGCAGCATTCGGCATATAGCGATCGGCTATCAGTTTTCTGCTTTGGTACTGGGCAATTGCTGACCTACAAAGATGAGCTAATGCTGAAGGCTGAGAGCTTGCATCGATGAGCGGTGGAAGCCAGCGGCGGGCAGAGCATGAGTCAAGGAAACGGGAGACGGCCAGGTCATGAGCGGTGGAAGCCAGCGGCGGGCAGAGCATGAGTCAAGGAAACGGGTGACGGCCAGGTCATGAGCGGTGGAAGCCAGCGGCGGGCAGAGCATGAGTCGAGGAAACGGGTGACGGCCAGGTCATGAGCGGTGGAAGCCAGCGGCGGGCAGAGCATGAGTCGAGGAAACGGGTGACGGCCAGGTCATGAGCGGTGGAAGCCAGCGGCGGGCAG
>Ga0182011_10001922_pt1 | contig 17934 bp, 13 predicted proteins | sample 711E1DmetaG_FD_120481 | JGI IMG/M metagenome (GOLD analysis project Ga0182011, IMG submission 120481) | Permafrost microbial communities from Stordalen Mire, Sweden - 711E1D metaG | ecosystem: Environmental > Terrestrial > Soil > Wetlands > Permafrost | place: Sweden: Stordalen | collected... | reverse complement strand
CACAAGCCGAAGGTCCACGAGCCGACCCCGTCGGCCGCGGCCAAGGCTCATGCCAGACCCGCCGACGAGGAGCCGGGCGCCGACGAAGCGTCGGGCAAGATCGAAGCCGCACAAGAAGCGAGTAGCGAGGAGACGCCGGCGGTACCGGCGCCGCCGAGACCCGAGCCGGACACCGGCGCGGCGTCGACTGGAGTGTGAAACCGTGCCCAAGATGAAGAGCCACAAGGGTGCCGCCAAGCGGATTGGCGTGACCGGTAGTGGCAAGGCCGTCCGTGTCAAGTCCTGGCGCGGCCACCACCTCGAGCTCAAGTCGTCTCGGCGCACGCGCCGCTATGACGGCAAGGCGATCGTGACCGGCGAGTCCCTCGCCCAGGTCCGCCGCTTGCTGCCGTACCTGGGAGTCTAATCGTCGATGTCACGCGTCAAGCGGGGCGTAACCGCCCATCACCGTCACAAGCGCCTGCTCAACGACGCCGAGGGTCGTACCGGGACCAATTCGCGGCTCATCCGCCGAGCCCACGAGTCGGCGCTGCACGCCCTCGCATACGCCACGCGAGACCGCAAGCAGCGCAAGCGCCAGATGCGGCGCCTTTGGATCATTCGCATCAACGCGGCGGCGCGCCTCAACGGCATGAGCTACGGCAAGCTGATCTCGGCCCTCAAGGCCGCCCAGATCCAGCTGGATCGCAAGATCCTGGCCGACATCGCCATTCGCGACGCTGCGGCCTTTGCACAGATCGTCGCGGTCGCCAAGGCGGCCTAGCCACCCGAAGCGGCCGGAGGCGGCCAGAGCGCTTCACACGAGCCCTCGACTCGTCCCCGTCCGAAAGGATGGAGGAACGTCCCAGCCGGGACGGTCGGTCGAGGGTTCTAGATTCTCGGAAGTAGCGAATCGGCGGGCCGGGCCCGCGACCAAGTGAGGAACGGCAGGGTGGACTTCGAAAGCCTCAGCGCCGATCTGCGGAGTCTCCAGGAGCGCGCCCTCAAGGAGATTGCGGGCACGGCCGATCCGGCGGCCCTCGAGGCCCTCCAGATCCAGTACCTGGGCAAGAAGGGCGAGTTGACGGCGGTGCTGCGCGGTATCGGGGCGCTGCCGGCTGAAGATCGGCCGCGCGTCGGCGCCATCGCCAACGAGGTGGGGGAGGCCGTCAAAGGCGGGCTGGCGGCTCGCACCACGGAGATCCACGCGCAGGTCCAGACGCAACGCCTCGCGGCAGAAGGTGTCGACGTCACGCTTCCGGGCCGCCCAATCCGGCGTGGCACGCTGCACCCAATTCCCGAGACGGTCGAAGCCATCGCCGAGGTCTTCGAGCAGTTCGGCTTCGTGGTCTACGAGGGGCCCGAGGTCGAGGACGACCTGACGAACTTCCAGATGCTCAACATCGCCCCGGACCACCCGGCCCGCGACCTGTGGGACACGCTCTACGTGGACATCCCTGGATACCTGTTGCGAACCCACACCAGCCCCGGCCAGATCCGCGTGATGCAGACCGAGAGGCCGCCGATCCGCGCACTCCTCCCGGGTCGCTGCTTCCGCTACGAGGCGGTCGATGCCAGCCACGGCTTCGAGTTCTTTCAGGTCGAAGGTTTGATGGTGGACGAGGGGACCTCGATGGCCGACCTGAAAGGCCTTCTCGACGAGTTCGCTCATGCGTTGTTCGGGCCTCGAAAGACCAGGTTCCGACCCGGCTACTACCCGTTCACCGAGCCGTCGGTCGCATTCGACGTGGAATGCGTCGTCTGCGGCGGAGTGGGCTGCCCCGCCTGTTCCAAAACAGGATGGATGACGATCCTGGGCGCCGGAATGGTTCACCCGGTGGTGCTCCAGTACGGCGGCATCGACCCGGAGCGCTATCAGGGCTTCGCCTTCGGGATGGGCGTGGAGCGCATCTCCAACCTGCGCCACGCCGTACCGGACCTCCGTTACTACCTCGAGAACGACCTGCGCTTCCTGGAGCAGTTCCGATGAGAGTCCCGCTGAGCTGGCTGCGCGAGTACGTCGACATCCAGCAGACACCCGAACAGCTCGCCGAGCGCCTGACCCTGCTCGGCATGGAAGTCAAGGGCATCGAGAAGTGGGGCGCCGACTGGCGTTCCGTCGTTGTCGGCGAACTGCTGACCGTCGAGAAGCACCCATATGCCGACCGCCTCCACCTGACCACCGTCAACGTCGGTTCGGGCGAGCCGCTGCACATCGTATGCGGCGCCAACAACATCGCCCCCGGACAGCGCGTCCCGGTGGCACTTCCCGGAGCCGTTCTGCCCGGAGACCGCCGCATCGAGCGGACCGAGAAGATGGGCATTGCCTCAGAGGGGATGCTCTGCTCCGGCGACGAACTCAAGATCACCACAGACGCCGAGGGGATCCTCATCCTGCCGCCGGCGACGCCGCTCGGCCGCGACCTGTCGGACCTGTACGGCGACGTCGTGCTGGACGTGGACGTCAAGCCCAACCGCGGCGACGCCCTATGCCTCATCGGCCTGGCCCGAGAAGTCGCGGCCGCGACAGGCGCCACGGTTCGCTGGCCGGAGATGACGGTCAAGGAGACCGGCGGGCCTGTCAGCGATCGTCTCAAGGTGGAGATCCGCGAGCCGGAGCTTTGCACCCGTTTCGTCGGCCGCTGGATCAGCGGCGCGAAGATGGGCCCCTCCCCGGACACTATCCAGATGCGGCTTCAGGCCGCCGGGATGCGGCCCATCAGCAACGTCGTCGACGCGTCCAACTACGTGATGCTGGAACTGGGCAAGCCCACTCACACGTTCAACGGGGCGGCGGTCCACGACGGCACGATCATCGTCCGCCTGGCCGCGAAGGGAGAGCGGCTCGAAACCCTCGATCACATCGAGCGCGATCTGACGCCGGACACGCTGATCATCGCCGACCCGAAGGGGCCAATCGGCATCGCCGGCGTCATGGGCGGTTTCGAGAGCGAGATCACCGACGAGACGACCGAGATCGCGATCGAGTCGGCTATCTTCGACCCGGTCAGTATCCGCCGCACCGGCCATCGCTACGCCCTACGGTCCGAGGCAAGCCTGCGCTTCGAGAAGGGCCAGGAGTACCGGCTGGCCCGCATCGGCGCCGATCGCGTCGCCCAGCTGACCCTCGCCTGGGCCGGCGGCTCGTGCGCGAGCGGCCGGATAGACACCGCCCCGGACGAACCGACTTCGGCCCGACTGGCGTTCCGGCCGGCTCGAGTTGACAAGCTTCTCGGCGGGCGGATCGCCGTCGCGGACCAGCGCGATCTCCTGAAGCGCGTTGGCATCGAGACAGAGCCAGCACTCGCCGGAGCACGCATCACTGTAGCCGTCGAGCCCAAGCCGCTTGTCGTCGACCCGGACTCCGAGGAAGTGGTCGTGGCCGTGGTTCCGACATGGCGCCGCGACCTCGCCATCGAGGCGGACGTGGCCGAGGAAGTCGCCCGCGTCCGCGGCTACGAGACCACGCCGGCGCATCTTCCCGACACTCTGATGCCGGCCTACCGCCCCTCGCCGCTCAAGGTACGAGAGGCCATTCGGGAGACCCTGGCGGGCGCGGGTCTGACCGAAGTTGTGACGCACGCACTGGTGTCGCCGGAGGACGAGGCGCGGCTCCAGTGGCCGGACGACGATGGAGTGACCGTGGCGGATCCCGCACAAGGGGCTCCAATCACAGTTACCAACCCTCTTTCCAGCCAGCACTCTGTGCTGCGCCGGCACCTGCCGGGGAGCCTGCTGAACGTGCTGGCGCTCAACGAGCACCAGGGACGGGAGGACGTGGCCGTCTTCGAAATCGGCAAGGGCTACGGCAGGGTGGGAGAGAGCCCGCGCGAGTGGACCAGGCTGGCGTTCCTGATCGCCGGCAACGCCGAGCCGACCGCGTGGAACCGCCCCGCTCGCGGCTACGACATCGACGACGCCAAGGGCATGGTCGAGCTGCTGTGCCATAGGCTCGGCCTGCCCGCCCCCACATACAAGCCCGACACTCGCGGCTACCCGCTGCACCCGGGCCGTGCCCTCGCCGCGTATGCCGCATCGTGGGGGGAGTCGCTCAGCGGCCGACTGGCGGAGCTGCACCCCGACGCCATCGAGGCATGGGAGCTGAGGCCGCAGCGCGTCATCGTCGCCGAGCTGGCGATTCGCGGCCTGGACTTTGCCAAACCCAGACCGATCCATGTCGAACAGGTGGGCCGATTCCCCGTGGTCGAACGCGACCTGGCGGTAATCGTCGGCGAGTCTCGATGGCAGGTCGAGGTGGAATCCTCAATCCGCCGACACGCGGGAAAGCTCCTGCGCGACGTGCGGCTGTTCGACCTGTATCGCGGGGCGCCCCTCGAAGCTGAAGAGAAGAGCCTCGCGTATCGACTCGTCTTCGGGACGAACGAGCGGACCCTCACCGAATCGGAAGTCGATTCGGCAATGGCGGCGGTCCGGGCCGGCCTCGAGGCCGACCTGGGCGCCCATATCCGAAGCTAGAACGCGGCTGCGCATGGTCCTATCCGACTCGGTGCGTTGATGTTGCCGCGCCGGCGCTGCTAACCTACCCAGGAGCCGCCTGAAAACGTTCAACCATCAGCCGCCGGCCTGACGGAGGAATTCGGTGGACATCATCGGAGCTATCAAGAGCGCACCCGTCGTCGATCTCGCGCTGTTGATCGGGTTTGGCGTCTTCTTCTTCATGGGAGTGGCGCAGGGGGCTATCCGGAGGCTGATCGGGATCGGCTCGATGCTGTTCGCATTCGTGGTAGCCGGCAACATGCGGGACCCAGCGGGCGACTTCCTGGCCGGAAACTGGTACCAGTTCGATCGGGGATACAACCGTCTGCTCGCCTTCGTCATCGTCTTCATCGTCGTCGCGGCCGCGTCCACCATCCTGACCCAGGGCTTCTACAAGAGAACTGAGATCTCGGCCGAGCACCCCATCCTCGACGACATAGTCGGCGGCCTGCTCGGGCTCGTTCAGGGCGTGATGCTCCTGCTGTTCGTCGTCATCATTCTCAACTCGTACGCGCTGCCGCCGGCGCAAACCGGTGATGTGACGCCGTTGCGCGACGCCCAGCGCCTGATCGTCGACCAATCGCACATCTGCGGCTGGTTCAAGCAGTTCCTGGCCCCAACGTTCCTTCACATCCTGGGCCCTCTTCTGCCGAACGATCTCGTCTCGCTCTTCCACTGAGCCCGGCGCGCGAGGCACGCCAGACCGATGGGCCGCTCCGGAGCCGCCACGGACCGGCTTCCGCGCGACCTCCTCGCCACCGATACCGAGGCGGCGGCCCGGTCCCTGATCGGAGCGCGCTTGGTCAGAGGGAGTGGTCCGGACATGCGTGCCGGCCGAATTGTCGAAGTAGAGGCCTACGTCGGGCAGGCCGACCTTGCTTCCCACGCTCGATTCGGCCGGACACGGCGGAACGAGGTCATGTTCGGGCCTCCCGGAGTCGCCTACGTGTACCTTGTCTACGGCATGTATCACTGTCTCAATGTCGTCACGGAGCCTGAGGGCACGGCCGCGGCGTTGCTCATACGTGCCGTTGAGCCGGTGGCCGGCGAGGATCGAATGCGTCGTGCCCGCCTCGCGTGGCTCGCGTGTCGGGCGCGCCGCGGCAAGGACCTAGCGGAGGCGGCCCGGCGCCGCATCCAGGCCCTGCCGTCGACTCGGCTCGCCTCCGGTCCGGGCCTTGTCTGTGCCGCCTTCTCGATCGACCGATCCGACGACGGGCGCGACCTTTGCGACCCGGCTTCCGAGCTGAGGCTGGAGGTCGCGGCCGGGGACGAGCCACTGGCGATAGCGACCGGCTCGCGAGTGGGCATCGATTACGCGCCCGAACCATGGCGGAGCCGTCCGTGGCGGTTCTTCGTTCCAGGCAGCGCTGCAGTTTCCCTCGCACAGCTGCCACGGCGTCAGGTGACGCAATGACGGCCAATCGCTCACAGATCCAGCCAGACCTTGGACCCGCTTCGAGTCTGGCCAGCGGCAGCCTTGACCGCCGCTCCTTGGCTCTCCTCGAGTACCCGCTGGTTCGGGCGCGGCTGGCGGCGGCAACGGGGTTTTCGCCGGGGCGACGCATCGCCGAATCGCTCGAACCATCCACGGAACCTGTCGTCGTCGCCCGCGGCCTGGAGGAGACGTCCCAGACTCGGACATTCATCGCCGAGCATCCCGGCGCGGGCATCGGCGGCAGCAAGGACATCGGTCCGTGGATCGAGCGGGCGGCGCGCGGTGGCAGGCTGGAGCCAGCCCACTTCCTCGACATAGCCGACACTCTGGCAGCCGCCTCGCGACTCGGCGACGCCCTCAGCGGCGACCGCCGCCCGTTGCTACGCGACCTGGCCCGGGAGATCCACCCGCTTCCCAGCCTGCGCAACACGCTCCAGCGCAGCTTCGACCCGACCGGCGAGCTGCTTGACACGGCCTCTCCTCGACTCGGAGGTCTCCGCCGCGCGGTGCGGATCGCATATGACCGCCTGCGTGCCCGCCTCGATCAGTTCGTCCATTCGGGCGAGCTCGCGGGCTCGCTTCAAGAGCCGATCGTTACGCTCCGCGGCGGTCGCTATGTCATCCCAATCCGGGCCGATGCCCGCGGCAAGGTGAAGGGCATCGTCCACGACGCTTCGGGCAGCGGCCAGACGCTGTTCGTGGAGCCGCTCGTCGCCGTCGAGATGGGCAACGCCTGGCGCGAGGCGCAGGTAGCGGAGCAGGCCGAGATCGAGCGCATCCTCGACGAGCTTTCGACGGCAGTGGCCGGCCAGGCCGGTCCGCTCCGCGAGACCCTCGACGCCCTGGGCCGGTTCGACTTCTGGTCGGCCAAGGCCCGCCTCGCCGAGGCGATGGACGCGATCCCGGCCGAGATCGCCGATCGCCCCGAGATCGTGCTCCTGGGAGCGCGCCATCCGGGCCTGTCCGGGCACGTCGTCCCGGTCGACATCCGTCTCGGTGGCGACTACACGGCACTCCTGATCACCGGCCCAAACACCGGCGGCAAGACCGTGGCACTGCGGACGCTCGGCCTCCTGAGCCTGATGCACCAGTCGGGGCTGCACATCCCCGCCGATACGGGCACTAGCCTGCCGGTCCTCGACGACATCTACGCCGACATCGGCGACGAGCAATCGGTGGCTCAGTCGCTCTCCACATTCAGCGGCCACATGCGCTCGATCGTCCGCGTGGTAGAGGCGGCGGGGCCCAACAAGCTGATCCTGCTCGACGAACTGGGCGCGGGCACGGACCCAACCGAGGGATCCGCCCTGGCGCAGGCCCTGCTGGACTACTTCATCCGCTCCGGTGCTCTGATCGCGGCCACGACCCACTATGCCGAGCTCAAGCTGTACGCCCACACCACCCCTCAGGCACGCAACGCTTCCGTCGAGTTCGATGTCGAGACGCTGCGGCCGACGTACAAGCTGACAATCGGTCTGCCCGGCCAGAGCCAGGCCTTCGCCATCGCCGAGCGCCTCGGGTTGCCGGGTCCGATCGTGGCCGATGCCCGCTCGCGCCTGACCGATGAGCAGCAGGCGTTCGAGGAGACACTGGCTTCGATCAAGGCCACTCAACTCGAAACAACCGACGCCCTGGCCGAGGCAAGGCTTGCCGAGGAACGGGCACGGACGGCACTCGCTGCGGCCGAGGACGAACGGCGCCGCGCCAAACGGGAGCGCGACGAGTCTGTCAAGACGGCCCGCGACGAAGCGGAGCGCATGATCGCAGAGGTGCGGGCCGAAGTGCGCGGCATCCGGCGCAAGCTGGAGCGCGAAACGGTCACTCAAAAGGGCCTAGACGAGGATCTGGAGCGGGCGAATGCGCATATGGACCGTCTACCGGCCTTCGCCGATGCCGAGCCGGTGCGGCGCAGCCCTTCAGCAGAACCGATCCAGTGGCGCATCGGCATGCGGGCGCGGACCGTGACGGCCGGTGCCGAAGGGCGCATTGCGGCGCTCGAAAAGGGCGGGCGGCGTGCGACGCTCGAGGCCGGCGGGTTTCGGATCACGGTTGCGGTGGAGGATCTGGAGCCGGCCGTCGGCGGCGATCCTGAGGCCAGCCGGCAGACCTCGCCGGCGGGCTCGCGGGCCTCGCGCCCCGCACTCCCACCGCGTGGCGACCCCATGCCCTCATCCGCCTCCCGGCTGCAGCTCGAGCGGGCTCGAACAGTAGCGTCGTCCCTCGACCTGCGCGGGGCCACGGTCCAGGAAGCTCTCGAAGTCCTGGACCGCTACCTCGACGACGCGTCACTCGCCGGTCTGGACCAGGCCACGATCATCCACGGCATGGGTACGGGCGCACTCCGCGACGCCGTTCGCGAACACGCCGGAGCACACCCGCTCGTCAAGTCGTGGCGGCCCGGCGGCCGGGGCGAGGGCGGCGACGGAGCCACGATCGTCGAGCTGTAGTGCGCCGCGGTCCGTCGCGGGATGCGACAATCGGCCGCGAGGGCGCCGTCATGTGGCAGCGCCACTCGCAGGAGGAGCGATTGAGCTTGGCCACGCGCCATACGGCCCGGATCGATGTATCGGCGGCGCTTCATCTCGTCGATGCGACGGGCTGGGAGCCATCCGCCTGGGACGATCTGGCCGTCCGCAGCCCGATGGGCGAGGCGTTCCAATCGCACGCCTGGGGAGAACTCAAGCGGGGCCTCGGCTGGACGCCGCTGCGGTATGTCTTCGAACTCGAGGACCACCCGGTCGCAGTCGTCTCGATTCAGGAGCGACCGTTGCTCGGCCGCCGTGCCGGTCCCATGGGCCGCTACCGCATCCACTACGCTCCGCGCGGCCCGATTCTGCTCAGAACGGATCCGGAGGCGATACAGGCGGCACTCACCGGATTGCGCCGGGTGGCCCGCGTCCGCCACTCGGCCACGCTGACCGTGGACCCGGCCTGGGAGGAGGGGAGTGACCTCGAGGCCGCGCTGGGCCGGTCTGGCTTCCATCGCGCGGCCCGAGACGTCCAGGTGTCGAGAACGGCCATGATCGTGCCTCTGCAGCCGTCTGAGGCGGCCCAGCGCGAGCTTCTCGGCCACACCACCTACGCCGACGTGGCGCGAGCCATGTCGTTAGGCGTGACAACCGAGCGGATCGACATGTCAGCGGATGAGGCGCGCGAAGCGGCGCTCGCCGAGTTCTACGAGATGCACGCGGCGACTGGCAAGCGCGAGGGGTTCATCGTCCGCGACCGCGAATACGAGCTGGAACAGTGGCGGCGGCTTGGCCAGGCGCAGGTCGCAAGCCTTTGGTTCGCCGGCCTCGCCGGCGCCCGAGACACGGGCGCGCTGCTCCTGCACAGCGGGTCGGTGCTGGTGTACTTCGCCGCAGGATCGCGCGAGGGCGCCGACATGCGCCGAACCCGCGCCAACCACTTGCTGCAGTGGCAGATCATCCGCTGGGCAGCGGAGGCCGGCTTCACGGGCTACGACATGGGCGGCGTTGACACTCAGTCGGCGCCGGGCGTGCCCCACGACGAGTCCCATCCGCTCTGGAATCTGTACCTGTTCAAGCGCCGCTTTGGGGGACGGCCCGTGGTGCGCCTGCACGCCCAGGAGTACGCCCAAAATGCGCTGCTGGGCACGGCCTGGCGGCTGGCGCGACGGTTCCGATGAGCGAAGACAGGCCCACGCCACCCGGGTCGCCGCGAATGGGCGGATGGCGGCCGCGCAACCTGGTTCCGGCCCGCTTCCGGGGCTCGCCACCGGCCGCCGTGGCGCCGGACCCGATTGCGCCGCCGTCGATGTTGGTCCTGGCAACAGCCCCCGAACCGGCCGAGTCGCCTGAAGAGCCGGCGGCGGGACTCGAGCCCATGGCGCCCGTCGATCCGGCCGGGACCCTGGAGGCCGAGGCGCTCAACGAGCCGGCGCCGTCAACGTCGGCCCTCCGACCGGACGACGAGGAGTACGTCCCGTTCGTGCCCAGCGTGCCGCTCAAGATCCCATCGACAGCCACGGCCCTGGCCAGCACCGATCTCGGCGGCGACATCGTCCTGGCGGCCGATGCCGCGTCTACCGACCTGGCGACCAGTTCGATGGGGCGCCTGGGCGGTCGGGCCATCGCCATGGCCGCGGTGGTCGTGGTGCTGGGGGTCGTGATGTCGCGGATCCTCGGTTGGGGCCGGACGGCAGTGTTCGCGGCTGAGTTCGGCGCCAAGAGCCCCGACCTCGATGCATTCGTCCAGGCTTTCCGGATTCCCGACACGCTCTTTCAGCTTGTCGCCGCCGGAGCGATCGGATCGGCTCTGGTTCCCGTCGCATCGGAACTGATCGCTCGCGGCGAGGATGAGCGAGCGCGCAGGCTCATCTCGACGATGGTCAACCTCATGGTCCTGATCATCGCCCCGCTCGCAGCAATCACCTTCCTGCTCGCGCCGGTGCTGGTGCCGATCGTCACGCCGGGATTCGCTTCCGATCCACACAAGATGCAGACCACCATTGCCCTGACGCAGCTGATGCTGCTATCGCCGATCCTGCTTGCCGTGGGCGCGGTGATGGCCGCCGGCCTCAACTCTCTCGGGCTGTTCGGTTGGTCTGCCCTGGCCCCCAACGTTTACAACCTGGTGATCATCCTGGCCGCAGTCATACTCACGCCCTTCCTGGGAATCCAGGCCCTTGCCATCGGTGTCATCCTCGGTGCGCTTGGTCATGTCTTGACACAGGCAAGGCCCTTCGCGTTGAACCACCTCTATGTGGCCGCGATGGATCTCCACGATCCGGCCGTCCGCGAAACGCTCCTGCTGATGGCTCCTCGTGCATTGGGGCTCGGGGCCTCGCAGCTTGTGTTTCTGGTGTACGGGGTCTTCACCTCGACCGGGGCAACGGGCGACCCTTCGACCTTCTACTACGCATTCACCGCCCTTCAAATCCCAGTGGGTTTGGTCGGCGTGCCGTTGGGCATCGTGCTTTTACCGCCCCTGTCACAGGCTTTCGCTTTGGGTCAGCACGACCGCTTTGGCAGACTGGTCGACCAATCGTTACGACTGCTCTTGTTCGTCGTGATACCGATCACCGGCCTGATGGTCGCGCTCGCGGGGCCGACCATCGCCGTGCTCTACCAATACGGCAAGCTCGATGCGAACGGGGTGGCGGCAATCGTCCCGGTGTATCTGGTTTTCCTGGTGGGCCTGATAGCTCACGTCCTGATTGCACTCCTCGCGCCGATCTTCTACGCCGGAAAGGACACCCGAACGCCCGTCTCAGCGGCCCTCGTGGCAGTGGCAGTGGATATCGGCGCCGCGATCGTCCTCTTCCCGTTGCTGCACCTCCAGGGCCTCGCTCTGGCCATCGGCCTCGGCGCGTGGGTCGAGGTGCTGATGCTCGTGACCAGGTTGGAGCGGAGGATCGGCTTCGACCTGCGGCCGCTGGCCCGCCACTCCATCTCGTTCGCCGGCGGCGCCGTCGTGGCCTCCGCGGCCGCGTTCCTGACGGCCAGGTTCGTGGAGCAGCACTCGACCGGAACGGCTTCGTTCGTTGGCCGGCTTGCCGAACTGGCGCCGGCGGGACTCATCGGGCTGGCCATCTACGCGGCGTGGGTGCGTCTTTTCCGCCTGCCGGAGCTCGGTGCCGCAATACAACTTGCTCGGACCGTCGTCGGCCGGGGGAAGGCAGCACCGGAAGACCAGCTCGACGACTAGCGAACCGCCCGACCGGATCGTCAGTGGCGGCCAGTATGCCCCGAACGACGGCCCGGACGCGCCCTGCCGATCCGACGAACCGCGAAGAGCGGCAGCGGGATCAGCGGCAGAGCCGCCGGCGTGGGCGACGGTGACGGCTCAGGAGTCGGCGTCGTCGTGGGCACGGGAGTGGGCACCGGCGTCGGGGCGGCTGTAGGAGGCGCGGTTGGTTGGAGCGTTGGCGTCGGCGTCGGTGTCGGCGTGGCGAGTGGCGTCGGGGTGGCGAGTGGCGTCGGTGTCGTGCTCGGCGTGGGCGGCGGCGTACCGGTGTTCGAGGTGCAGTAGTCGGTCGGCGCAAAGTCCGCGCCCCACGTCCGACCGAAAGGGGTCCAGAAGCCGGTCTGGTAGAAGTACATCGTGGCCCCGTTGTTGGGCCCGCCTCGAACCCCGACGCCTTGTTTCGCCCGGGCTATCCAGATGTCGTCGTACTTCTGCCAGTCGGGATGGTCCTGGCTCGTGTCGACCTGGCTCAGGTCCAGGTAGCCCTTCGTGTCCTGCACCCCCGGGCAGTCGTACGTCCATAGCTTGTTAGTGGTCGTGTCGATCTGGAAGGAAGTCTTCGTCGTATCGACCTGAGACGGCACGAATCCGTTGACGAAGACCTCGCGAACGGTCGTGGTGGTGTACGGCCCGGGAAGCATGCCGCTGTAGGCATCGACAGTCGCCCAGGTCACGCCGTCTGGCTGCTTGAAGTCGACCACCGGCCTGCCCGCCGTCACTTCCTGCATGAACGCGTGCCAGATCGGTGCGGCCATCTCGAGCGACATGACGCTGTGGCCAGGAGCGTGGTCGCTGTTGCCGGCCCAGACGCCAGCCACGATGGCCGGTGAGTTTGGATCGGTAGGCGGCGCCACGTAGCCCATGGCGAAGAGGTCCTCGGTCTGGTCGCTGGTGCCGGTCTTGAGCGTGGCCGGTCGCCGGGTGCTGCCCTGCATGACCATGTACTGGCTCCACCAGTTGTTCTGGGCCGGATCGGTATTTCCGGCCAGGATGTTGGTCATTACGTACGAAGCTGCCGGGGTCGACGGGTGGGTGACCACCGCTGCCGGCACCGTCACAGGACTGCCCTTGGAGTCGGCGATCGAAAGGATCACGTTCCGGTGGACCAGGGTTCCACCATCCGCGATAGCGCCGTAGGCGGACACCAGGTCTGCCGGATGCACTTCGAGGGTGCCGATGCCGATCGAGACGCCCGGGTTCGACCCCGCGGGGAAGGTCAGCCCAAAGTCCTCGGCGCGCTGCATCAGGTGGCTCACGCCGTTGATCGACGCGGCCTTCACAGCCGGGATGTTCAGCGAGTACTGGAGCGCCTCACGCAGCCGCACGGGGCCGCGCTCGTAGCCGTCGGCGTCGTATGGGATGTAGGGATTGGCGTCCGTGCCGAAGTTAGTAGCCACGTCCATGAACAGCGACGCCGCGGTCAGCGAGCCGTCCTGGATGCCGACCAGGTAGTTGATCGGCTTGAACGATGAGCCCGGCTGGCGGCCGACACCCGACGAAAGAACGTCGAACTCGGGGTCGAAGTAGTCCTGGCCGGCCTTCGCCGGATCCTTGACGGTCGTGCCGTAAAAGTCCGCGCTGCCTACGTAGGCCAGAACCTGACCGGTTCGATAGTCCACGGCGATGAGGGCGCTGTTGTGGATGTTGCCGGTGCGAAGCCCGGTCGAACTCACACCCGTCGGGTTGGGTCCGATGATGCGGTAGTAGTCGTAAGCGTCCGACTTGGCCGTGATGCCCAGGTTGGCGAGATAGGCGATGTCGGCGTCCAGACCGCCGGCTTGATTCGGTCCGAACGTGTAGGCCTTCACCCACTTCTCCGCCGTTGCCTGCATCGAGACGTCCAGCGAGGTTATGACCTTGTAGCCGCCCGTGTCGACCGCGGCGCAGTCGCCTGGGTCGGTGCCCTGGCCACACAGCAGATCCGCAAGCTGCTGGCGCACGATCAGGTCGAATTGCGGGGCGATCATCTTGGGTTGTGGAGCCGGATGGAGCACGACCGGCTCGGACTCGGCCGCGAGTATCTGGGCGTCGGTGTACTCGCCCTTCAGCAGTCCGTACAGGTTGTTTAGCCGCATCTCCTCAAGAACCGTGTTGCGGCGCTGCACGATCGGCTTACTTGCCGGCACGACGAAGCTGCCGTCGTCCTGCTCCACGGAATTCGCGACCAGGTCGTAGGCCGATGGCGCCTGTAGGATCGCGGCCAGAATTGCCGCCTGCGCGATGGTCAGCTTGCTGAGATCCGTTACCCCGAAATAGCCCTGCGCGGCGGCGGCGATGCCGTAGCTCTGGTGCCCGTAGAAGTTCAGGTTCAGATAGGCGGTGATGATCGACTGCTTGCCGGCAACGCCCGGAAACTCCTGGGTCAATCGGACCGACTGAATGATCTCCTTGATCTTGCGATCGAGCGTGCTCGTCGAAGGCGGGAGCATGTTCGGCACGGATCTGACCAGCTGCTGCGTAATCGTCGACGCGCCGCGCGGCGCACCGGACAGGGCATCGCGCAAGGCGGACAGAATCGCGGCCGGATCGAAGCCAGTGTTCGTCCAGAACGTCTTGTCCTCGGTGCTCGTGGTAGTGTCGAGAACGACGTTGGGGATTTCCGCGAACTGCAGAACGCGACGATTCTCCGAACCGAAGGCCGCCAGGCGGACCTTGCCCGTTCGGTCGTACAAGACAGTCTGCTGGTGGAAGTCGATATTCTGGAGGAGGACCTTCGGGTCCTGCAGGTCCTTGTTGTACGCCGAGTAGACCGCGACCGTGCCCGCCAAGGCGACCATGCTCACCGCGAAGAGCATGCCCAGCACGAAAAGGGGCAGGACGGCGGCGATGCGTCCGCCAGCGCCGACACCGGGACGCCGGGAGCCCGAGCGATTGCGACGATGCCGTTCGCGTCGGGCGAGACTGGTCTTCATAGCGGCTCGCAAGATAGCATAGGTAGACAGGCAGGCTTTCCACCCCATCCCGCCGGGGCCTCGGACGGGCAGACGCCGCAGTGCGTGACGATAAGGAGCCGATGACCGCAATGACCCTGGCAGGCAAGACCGACGGCCCCGATCAACCGCCTGCGGCCGGGCTGCCCGGCCTGCTCCCCGAGCTGGAATGGAGGGGAATGCTGCACCAGAGCAGCCACGGCCTGGCCGAACGACTCGCGAGCGGCAAACCGATCAAGGGTTACAACGGCTTCGACCCGACCGCACCCTCGCTGCACATTGGCCACATGGTTCCGATCTTCGGCCTGATCCATCTCCAGCGAGCCGGCGGAACTCCGGTCGTCCTGGTGGGCGGTGGCACCGCCATGATCGGCGATCCGTCCGGGCGCTCAGCGGAACGGCTGCTGCTCAGCCGGGCCACGGTCGAGGAGAACGTGGCCGGCATCCAGGGGCAGTTGACGCGGTTCCTCGACTTTGACGGTCCGGCCGGAGCGGAAGTCGTCGACAACTACGAGTGGCTCAGTTCGTACTCGCTGCTGCGGTTTCTGCGCGACATCGGCAAGCACCTGACTGTTCCCTACATGTTGGCCAAGGATTCCGTCCAGATCCGTCTGGAGGCTGGCCTGAGCTTCACCGAATTCAGCTACATGCTCCTGCAAGCGGCCGACTTCCTGCATCTCTACCGCGTCGGCGGTGTGGAACTGCAGATGGGCGGCGCCGATCAGTGGGGCAACATGACCGCCGGGCTGGAGCTGATCCGCAAGGAATTCGGGGTGGGGGACGGGCAGGACCTCGCCTACGCGGTCAGCTATCCGTTGCTTACCAACGAGAGTGGGGCCAAGTTCGGCAAAACCGCCGCGGGCACCAGCGTCTGGCTCGACCCGCTACGGACGAGTCCGTTCCGCTTCTACCAGTACTGGCTGGACGCGGACGATCGCGATGTCGGCAAGTACCTGCGAACTTTTACCCTGTTCGATCGGGCCAAGATCGAGAACCTCGAGGCGCAGCAGGCGGCTCACCCGGAGACTCGCGTAGCCCAGAAGGCCGTGGGCTACGACCTGACGGCCCGGGTCCACGGCGAAGATGCCGCCCGCAACGTGGTCAGGCTCAGCGAAGCCGCGTTTTCTAAGGAGCCGATTCGCGATCCCGAAGTGCTCGAGGGTCTCTACAAGGAGATCGACGGCTTCGACTTCACGGCCGAAGACATAGCGGGCGGCGCGCTCCGACTCGCGATCGCCAGCGGGCTCTACGCCTCGAACGGCGACGCGCGACGGGCCATCTCGCAGGGTGGTCTGTCGATCAACGACGAGCGACTGAAGGCGTCCGAAGACGCCGTGCCGGCGCCGATCGATGGGCGCTTCCTGGTGCTACGCGCGGGCAAGAAGAGCGTCCGAGTCGGGCGGCTGAAGGGCTGAGGGAGAGGCCGGACTCGGCCCCGCTCCGCAGTGAGGGCCTGAAGCATGCCGTGGCCGTTGATCATCCTCGTTCTCTGGATCTACGGCGTGGTCGTGGTCGCATCGGGACTGGGCTGGAACAGCTACGACTGGCGCCGCTCGGTTCTTATGGCGCAGCGAATCGCGCCACTTGTCCTGTTCATCTGGTTCGTCTACTGGGGCTGGGGGTCCATCGCAGGGACGTTCACCTCGTGGCCCGCCCACCTGGACACCATAGGGATCGACGGCCGCCTCTACTATCGAGCAGCAGTCGCGTACCTGGCCGGCGGAGATCCGTGGCAGGCGTACACCGCGACGAACACCTGGCCGCCGGGCCCAAGCCAGGCCCACTTCCTGTTTACCGGACCGCCGCCAACTGTCCTGGCCTTCGTCCCATTCACGTGGATACCCGAGACGCCGTTCGTCATCGGCTGGTTTGGGCTGTCGGTGGCGGCCGCGATCTACACGCTTCGACGGCTGCGATTGCCTGTCTGGTGGATCCTGTTCCCACCGATGATGCAGGGCTTGCTAGTGGCCAATCCCCAGATCGTCTGCCTGGCCCTGATGCTGGCGAGCTCCAACTGGCTGCGACCTCTGGCGGCGCCGATGAAGGCCTATGCCGTCATCCCGATGGTGGGTCTACGTCAGTGGCGCGCTCTTGCGATCCTGGCCGTGGCGGGGCTGGTGTCCCTGGTCCTGTGCTGGCCGCTATGGTCCCGCTATGCCAGCGAATTCCAGGCCAACTCGACCTGGCTGGTTGGAGCGACGAACGGTGGCTGGTCCGCCGCCAGCGAGCCGCTTCTGTGGGTCGTAGCGGCGATCCTTCTTGCGATTCTGGCCGTCACGAACTGGCGCGACGCCGGCTGGCTGGCGGTGCCTACACTCTGGCCCGCGTCGGAGTTCTTCTACGCCACATTCGTGCTTCCGCTGCGGTCCCCTTGGCTTGCCGCCGCCCTCGCGATGAGCAACCGCGCCCGGTTCCCGACCATGTCGCAGATCCTGGTCGCGTATCTCGCCGTCCGCGTGGCGCAAGATTCGTGGCGATGGCTGGGACGCCGCCGGGTTGCCCGGGCGGACGCTGAGGACGGCAATCGGCTCGACAGGGCCGGCGCCCCCGATGCGCTCACCGTCGAATAGGACTGCCCCGGCGGTCCCGCGCCCGGTCCCGGGCCTCGTGCCGCAAGTCAGGGCTTGTGCCGTTCCCGGAGGCGGGAGATGACCGCAGCCGGCGAGAGCTCGCGCTCACGGAGCAGCACCAGCGTGTGGTACAGAAGGTCGGCAACCTCGCCGGTCAGGGCGTCTCGCGTAGCCGCGCGCGACTCGGGCGGTGCTGTGGCGTCGTCCTTGGCGGCCATGAGCACTTCGGTGGCCTCCTCGGCCACCTTGCGAGCGGGCGAGTCCACGCCCCCCGCCAGAAGCCGGGCAGTATAGGAAGTGGCCGGATCGGCCGTGGCGCGCTCGTCGATAGTGGACCAGAGCGTCTCGAGCCACTCGAAGCCCTGGGCTGGCCGGGGGGTTGCAGCCGGCCGCGCCGCCGCATCCATTGGGTCGAAGCAGCTCCGCGTGTTTCGGTGGCACGTCGGTCCGGTCGGGTTCACCTGCAACAGCAGGGCGTCGCCGTCGCAGTCCGCGGCAATCTCGACCAGCCGAAGCGTGTTCCCGCTCGTTTCGCCCTTGCGCCACAGCCGATCGCGGGATCGAGAGTGGAAATGGACCTCGCCCGTGGCCAGCGTCGCGGCAAGCGCCTCGGCGTCCACATACGCAACCATCAGCACGCGGCCATCCGCCGCGTCCTGGACCACCGCCGGCACGAGACCGGACGGACCCCAGGCCACGTCCTCTTCTGCGGGGATCATCTGCTTGCCGATCATGCGACCTGCTCCTCGATGCGGCGGACGGGCAATCCGGCGCCGGCCATGGCCGCCTTGACGTCGGCGATGGAGAACAT
>Ga0182011_10001921_pt1 | contig 17943 bp, 17 predicted proteins | sample 711E1DmetaG_FD_120481 | JGI IMG/M metagenome (GOLD analysis project Ga0182011, IMG submission 120481) | Permafrost microbial communities from Stordalen Mire, Sweden - 711E1D metaG | ecosystem: Environmental > Terrestrial > Soil > Wetlands > Permafrost | place: Sweden: Stordalen | collected... | reverse complement strand
GACACATGCCTTGCTCTCCGACCCCGCGCTCGACCGGCTCAACGCCTCCCCGATCAGCCGTGTGATCGTCACGAACACGCTCCCGCTGCCGGTCTACCGCCGGATTCCGAAGCTCGAGGTGCTTTCGATCGCGAAGATCGTCGCGGACGCGATCGACGCCGTGTTCGAGGACACCTCGGTGTCGGAGATCTTCGGCGGTCAGAATCTCCTCTGAGCTTTCGTGAGCGCCTTGCGGAGCACCGCTTTGGCGTGCCGGTCGAGCGGGCTCACACGATCGCCTACAATCGGAGTCCTGGAGCGCAAGAACGCACCGTAGGCATGGTCGCGTCCGTCGCTGCACCAGTTCGTCCTCTTCTCTGCAGGAGCGTCACATGGCCGAGATCACACTCAAAGTCGAGTCGGGTCGCCCACTGGGCACGCGTCCGAGCGGACGGCTCCGTACCGCGGGGAAGATCCCCGGCGTCGTGTACGGGCACGGCATGGCTCCGCTGCCAGTGGCGATCGGCGCCCGCGATCTGCGTGCCGCGCTGACGACCGAAGCGGGCCTCAACGCGCTGCTCAGCTTGAGGATCGGCAAGACGACGCACCTTGCAATCGCAAAGGAGCTTCAGCGCCACCCGGTGCGCCAGACCGTGACCCACGTCGACTTCCAGGTCGTGCGGCGCGACGAGATCGTCACGGCCGAGGTCCGCATCGCCCTGATCGGCGACTCCGAGGCGGTACACCGTGTCGAGGGCACCATCGACCAGGAGATGCTGAGCCTGCAGATCAAGGCCAAGCCCGGCGACGTCCCCGCCGTCATCGAGGTCGACATCTCCTCGCTCGAGGTGGGTGACTCCTTGCGGGTATCGGACATTCGGCTTCCCGAGGGAGTGACTAGCGATGTCGATCCCGAGGCCGCGGTCGCGATCGCGCACATGCCGCGCGCTCTCGAGCCCGAGGTCGAGCCCGAGGTCGAGCCGGCCGAAGCAGCCGCCGGAGGCGAACCGCCAGCCGCTTCCGACGAGGACTGAGAGCGGGCAAGCTGTTCCGAGGTATCCGCGCTGCTCGTTCCCGCGACTTGAACGGGGACCGAGAGCACGTGTCGTCGGCCGACCTGCTCGCCGTCGGGCTTGGCAACCCGGGTCCCGAGTACGAGGGGACCCGCCACAACGCCGGTGCCGAGGCCGTGCGCCTGGTCGCGCGACGCCACACGGCAAGGTTGCGTGCAGAGCGGGGCTCGGGTGCCGAGACGGCCGTCGTCCGGATCGGCGGGAGGACTCTCGTCCTGGCGGTTCCCCAGACTTACGTGAACGATTCCGGCCTCGCAGTCAGAGCCCTCGTCCGCCGGTACCTGGGCTCTGAGGAGGCACAGGGTTCCGGCGAAGGGGGCCGCGGCCGCGGCCGCCTCGCCTTCGCGCCAGGATCGCTGGTCATCGTTCACGACGAGCTGGATCTCGATCCCGGCGTCGTCCGGGTCAAGCTCGGGGGAGGAACCGCCGGCCACAACGGGCTTCGCTCGATCCAGTCGCATCTCCGCCATCTCGAGTTCGCCCGGGTCCGCATCGGCGTCGGCAAGCCACCGAGCCCGGCCAGCGGGGCGGACTATGTGCTGAAACGTGCCTCGCGTGCCGACCGGGCCCTGATCTCCGTCGCCGTCGAGGTGGCCGCCGATGCGGTCGAGTGCCTGCTCTCGGAGGGACCCGAAGTGGCGTTGAACCGATTCAACACTCGGGCGTGAGCCAACCGCAGATGAGCTCCCGCCCGCTTGGGGCCCTTCCCGGTCTGCTTGCCGGCGAGGCTGCCATCGCCGATCTCCTCGGTGTCGACGACGCCATCGTCGCGGTTGGCGAGCCGGCCCGATCGGTCGTGCTGGCCGCCCTCGCCGAGCTGAGCACGTCGCCGACGGTGCTTGTCGCGACCGCGACCGCTCGAGAGGCCGAGCAGCTTGTGCACGATCTCGTGCCGTTTCTCGGCGCCGACGCGGTCGAGCTGCTACCGGCATGGGAGACGCTCCCGTTCGAGCGCGTGTCGCCCGCGACCGAGACCATGGGCCGCAGGCTCCGCACGATGTGGCGCCTGCGCCACGGGTCAGCGGCCGGCTCCGCGTCCCAGAGGGACTCCGGCGCACAGCCCACAGCCTTCTTGGTCGTTGCTCCGATCCGCGCACTTTTGCAAAGGCTCGGCCCCAAGGTCGAAGACGCCGAGCCGGTCGTGGTCCGCCAGGGTGCGGACCTGGATCCCGAAGACCTCGTGGCACGCCTGGTCCACGCGGGTTACCGGCGTGAGTACCAGGTCGAGGCGCGGGGAGAGCTTGCGGTCCGGGGCGGGATCGTCGACGTCTTCGGATCGACGGCGAACCATCCGATCCGGATCGACCTGTTCGGCGACGAGGTCGAGCGGCTGACGGCCTTTGAGATCGCCGGCCAGCGCTCGGTCGCCGATCTCGAGCAGGTCGAGCTCTTCGGCTGCCGCGAGATCGTGCTCACCAAGGACGTGCGCGAACGCGCTCGACTCCTGTCTGTCGACGCGCCCTTCGCCCGGGACAACTTCACGAGGATCGCGGACGGGGAGCTCTTCGACGGCATGGAGTCATGGTTGCCGTGGCTCAGCGCGGAGGAACACCTCTTCACCGATCTCCTCGACGAGCGCTGCCGGGTTGTGCTCGTCGAGCCGCGGCGGCTGCGTGACCGGGCGGCCGAGCTCTTGGACGAGGAGGTGGCGCTCAGCGAGAGCCTGGCGACGACCTGGGGGCTCCAGGCGAGCGACGCCACGACCGCCATGCCGAGGCTCCACCTCGGCTTCGACCGCCTCTTGGCGCACACGACCGCCAAGGTCGCGTCGCTGCTTGCGGTTGCCGAGAGCTCCCGCACGGTCACGCTTCAAGCTTCGGGCTGGCCGCCGATGCTGGGCGACTCCGCCGGCCTGGCGCGTCGCCTCAGCGAGCTCGTCCGCGCCGGCAACCGGATCGTGATCTGTGCCGACGGTCGTGGCAGTGCGGAGCGCATGGCGACTGTGCTCGAAGGCGAGGGCCTCTCCTGTGGCCTCCTCCTCGACCAGCCACCGGCCGTTCGTGATGCCGGGATCCGCCGCCCGGGCGTCCACATCGTCGTCGCGCCCTTGGACCGCGGAGGCCTCATCCCCAGTTCGAAGCTCGCGATCGTCGCCGAGCCGGACGTGACAGGGCGGCGGCGGCCGCACCGTCAGGCGCGGCCGCGACCGCGCGCGACGGAGGGTTTCTTCGACGACCTGGCTCCAGGCGACTACGTCGTTCACAACGTGCACGGTGTCGCCCGTTTCGCCGGCATGGTGACCCGGGCGATGGGCGGCGCCGAACGCGACTACCTGCAACTGGAGTACCGCGGCGGGGACAGGTTGTACCTTCCGTCCGAGCAGATCGACGCGATCACGCCCTATACCGGAGGCGAATCGCCGGCGCTCAACCGGATGGGTGGGGCGGAGTGGTCCCGCCAGAAGGCGCGTGTGCGCGCCGCTGTTCGGGAGGTGGCCAAGGAGCTGGTCGAGCTCTACCGGCGCCGCCAGAGCGTCCCGGGCCACTCGTTCGCGCCCGACACACCCTGGCAGACCGAGCTGGAGCAGGCCTTCTTGTATCCGGAGACCCCGGACCAGCTCAAGGCGATCGACGACGTGAAAGCCGACATGGAGCGAGCGCTGCCGATGGACCGGCTCGTTTGCGGGGATGTCGGCTTCGGGAAGACCGAAGTCGCGGTACGTGCGGTGTTCAAGGCGGTGCAGGACGGTTACCAGGCCGCCATCCTCGTGCCAACGACGCTTCTCGCGCAGCAGCATTTCCAGACGTTCTCGGACAGGTACGCGCCGTACCCGGTTCGAGTCGAGGTCCTGTCCCGTTTCCTGACCGTCTCGGAGGCACGCAAGGTCGTCGAGGGCCTGGCCGACGGGTCCGTCGACGTCGTGATCGGGACCCATCGCCTCCTCACGCCCGACGTGCGTTTCAAGAGGCTCGGCCTTCTCGTCGTCGACGAGGAGCAACGCTTCGGGGTCTCCCACAAGGAGGCGATCAAGCAGCTGACCATCGGAGTCGACGTGCTGACCTTGACCGCGAGCCCGATCCCGCGCACGCTCGAGATGAGCCTGACCGGCATCCGAGACCTCTCGCTCATCACCACCCCGCCGTCGGAGCGTCAGCCGATCCTCACCTACGTGGGAGAGCAGGACGAACGCGCCGTAGCCGAGGCGCTCCGTCGAGAGCTGCTTCGCGAAGGCCAGATCTTCTATGTCCACAATCGGGTGCACGACATCGAGCGCGTCGCCGCCGACCTTCGCGCGCTCGTCCCCGACGCCCGGATCGCCGTCGCACACGGCCAGATGGACGAGGGAACGCTCGAGCAGGTCGTGCTCGACTTCTGGGCAGGTGGCTACGACGTGCTGGTCTGCACGACGATCATCGAGTCGGGCATAGACATGCCCTCGGTCAACACCCTCGTGGTGGACCGGGCCGACCGTCTCGGTCTCGGCCAGCTTCACCAGCTTCGTGGCAGGGTCGGGCGTGCAGGCAGGCGTGCGTACGCCTACCTGCTGTTTCCTCCGGACCATGTCCTGAGCGAGCAGGCCTACGAGCGGCTCCGGACGATCGGCGAGCACACCGAGCTCGGATCGGGATTCAAGATCGCGATGCGCGATCTCGAGATCCGGGGCGCCGGGAATCTGCTCGGCAGGGACCAGTCCGGCCATATCGCGGCGGTCGGTTACGACCTGTACGTCCGGCTCGTTGCCGAGGCGGTCTCGGAGCTGAAGGGCGAGCCGGTCCGCGTCCCGGTGGACATCACCGTCGACCTGCCGGTGGACGCGTTCTTGCCGCCGGAGTACGTGGAACGTGAGGACCTCCGTCTCGAGGCTTATCGCAGGCTGGCGGAGGTCAGGGATCCCGCTGCGGTCGAGGACCTGCGCACGGAATGGCTCGACCGCTACGGCCCGTTGCCTCGGGAGGCGGAAGCTCTCGTTGCCGTCGGCCGCCTGAGAGCCGAGTGCGTTCGGACGGGCGTGACCGAAGTGACGGCCTCAGTCGCCCGTCCAGGTGGAGGGGGCCCTGGACGGACAGGCGAAGCCGTCGCCCGCCTTGCGCCGATCCGCCTGCGGGCATCGGCCAGGGTGCGCCTCGTCCGCTTGCATCCCCGGGCGATAGTGAAGCAGGAGGTCGACCAGATCATCGTGCCGCTTGTCGCAGGACCCGATCTTGCCGACCGGCTGGCCGTTCTCCTGAGCGAGCTTGTGCCGGCCGAGCGCGGCGATGGCGCCCGTGGCGATCCCGATGCGACGGCTGTCGACGCGGCCAAGGCACTGGCGGCTGGCAACGGCGCGCGTCACGCCCCTACCATTTGAGAACCGTGAAGCGACTTTCTGCCGTACCAGCAAGCCTGGCCGCGCTGTGCGTCCTGACGCTCGGGCTGTCCGGGTGCAACGTCCGTTTCTCTCCCTATGCCGCCGTCGTCAACGGCTCTGAGATCTCCCAGCAGCAACTGCGCGATTCACTGTCTGCGATAGCGGACAATGCCAGCTACCGGTGCATGATCGAAGCCGGTGGCAGCTCCCGGCTCCTCGGCGCCGGTGAAGGCACTTTCAACTCCACCTTCGGCGCTGAAGTGCTCTCGATCCTCATTCAGGACGAAGTTGTCCGCCAGCATGTCGTCCGGCTGGGGCTTTCAGAGCCGTCGAGCGTGGATCCCATCGCCCTTACACAGCTCCAGGCGGCTTTCACACCCTCGTCCGGCTGCCCGGGATCGGGGGCCTCGCTGATGGCCGCATTCCCCCCGGCCTACCGAAAGCTGCTGCTCGGGTTCCAGGCGGACGAGGACGCGCTGGATGCCCACCTGGCAGGCACCACGCTCAGCCCCGCCTCGCTTGCCGCTTTTGCGGGCCGTTACAGGACCGAGATGGCGCTGACCTGCGTCTCGGTCATCCAAGTCGGCACCAAGGCGGCGGCCGCGTCCCTGCGGGGCCAAATTCTGCGCGGCGCCAGCTTCGCGGCCCTCGCCCGAGCCCACTCGACAGACACCTCGTCCGCCCCACAAGGAGGGGCCATCGGGTGCATTCCCGACACTGAGTTCACCGCTCCGCTCAACAACGTCATCGCCGCGCTCGGCGTCGGGCGCGTCTCGAGCCCTGTCTCCTTCAGCTCGAACTGGCTGCTCTTGCTGGTGCGCCAACGGACTTCGGAGACCTATGCGCAGTTGGTCCCCAGCTTGGTCGCCCAGGAGCAGGGGGCGCTGAACGATCTCTTGCCCCGCATCATCCGGTCGGCCAAGGTCGAAGTCGACCCGCAGTACGGCACCTGGAGCACCAAGGCGAGCGTCGCCCGGGTTCAGCCCAATACCGGACCGCCGGCCCGCATCGTGCCCAACCCGGGCGCCGGCACCGGGCCAAAAGCCTCGAGCTGACGGGCGGTCTGTTCTGCACGGCATCCGCCTCGATCAGCACCCTCGATGAGCGCAGACTCGAACCGGCGCCCGGCCGTCATCGCCGTCGGCCTCGGCCCCGCCGGACCCGAGCTCACCACGCCGGCGGCCGTCGAGGCGCTCTCGAGCGCGCCCATGACGTTCCTGCGGACGTCCCGGCATCCGGCCGCCACGCCGTGGCTCGGGCTCGCGAACGTGGTCGCGCTCGATCACTGCTATAAGACAGGGGCGACTTTCGGCGAGGTGTACCGGTCGATCGTCGACATTGTGCGAGCCGGGGCGGCTGAGCACGGGAGAGTCGCCTACGCGGTTCCCGGGTCGCCGGCCGTGGCCGAGCGCACTGTCGAGCTTCTCCGGTCCGAGGCCTCGATCGAGCTCGAGGTCGTCCCGGGCCTGTCCTTCTGCGAGCTCGCCTGGGCACGGCTCGGCATCGATCCGATCGAGGCGGGTGTCCGGTTGGTGGACGCGGAGAGCTTCGCAGTCCAGGCCGCCGGTGACGCGGGACCGCTTCTCGTCGGGCAGTGCTGGTCGCGGGGCGTGCTCTCCTCGGTCAAGCTCTGCCTGGACGCCGATCCCGGGCCGGCGATCCTCCTTCACCACCTGGGGCTGGCCGACGAGGCCATCGTCGAGGTTTCCTGGTCCGAGATCGACAGGACGCTCGAGGCTGATCACCTGACGTCGTTGTACGTGCCGCGGCTCAAAGTGCCGATCGCGCGGGAGCTGGCGCGTTTGGCGGAGCTTGTGCGGGTGCTGCGCGATCGATGCCCGTGGGATCGTGAGCAGACGCACCGCTCGCTCGTGCCGCACCTGCTCGAGGAGACCTACGAGGCCATGGAGGCCATCGAGCTACTGGGGGACGATCCGGCCGGCGCCCCACCCGCAGTGGTTGCCCATGTCTCAGAAGAGCTGGGGGACCTCCTGTGCCAGGTGCTGTTCCACACGACGCTCGCTGAGGAAGAGGGCTTGTTCAACCTGGCGGACGTTGCCCGTGAGGTCCATGACAAGCTCGTGGTTCGCCACCCGCACGTCTTTGGCGACGTGACGGCGACCACGCCGGGCGCCGTGCTCGCGAACTGGGAACGCAACAAACAGGCCGAGAAGAAGCGCACGCATCTGTTCGAAGGCATTCCCGTCGCGATGCCGGCCTTGGCAAGGGCTGCCAAGGCCGAACGCAAATTGGCGAGCGTGGAGCTTGGCTGGCCCGCGACCGGACTGGATGCCGGAGCTCTCGTCGTCGCGTTGGCAGGCATGCTGCGGCTCACCGACCCGGACGCCGGTGTGGATGCGGACACGGCCGCGGCCGCCGGCGCGTTGCTGGCCGAGGAGGCGAGGCTCGTCGCGCACCGGGGCGAGGACCCCGAGTCGCTCGTGCGCCAGGCACTTGACCGGCTGGCTGCGAGGCTGGCCGTGGTCGAGGCGGCCGCAAGGGACTCCGGGGCCGACCTCGGATCGTTGGATCCCGCCCTTCGCCTCGACTTGTGGCGCGCGGCGGACTGTGAGCCCTGAGGTTCGAAGCCGCGCCGGAGAAAGGTTGGCACAGTGAGGACCTGTCACTTTGCTAACTTGGATCACACCTTTCACAGGAGACACAGGCCAGTGAGCGCCATAGCGCACCTTTCCGCACGGGAGGTCCTCGACTCCCGCGGCAACCCCACCATCGAGGTGACGTGTCGCCTCGCCTCGGGGGCGACAGGGAGCGCGATCGTTCCTTCCGGCGCGTCGACAGGCCGTTTCGAGGCCGTTGAGCTGAGAGACGGCGACGAGCGTTACGGCGGCAAGGGTGTGCGCAAGGCTGTGGGATACGTGACCGGGGAGATCGCCGGCAGGCTGTGCGGCCTGGAGGCCTATGACCAACGGGGAGTCGACCTGGCGCTGATCGATCTCGACGGCACCGCGGACAAGTCCCGCCTCGGGGCGAACGCGATCGTCGGCACCTCTCTCGCCGTCGCGCGCGCGGCCGCCTCGGATGCAGCGGCGCCGCTGTACCGCTACGTCGGAGGGGTCGACGCTCACGTGCTGCCGGTGCCGATGATGAACGTGCTCAACGGCGGCGTGCACTCGGACAACAACGTTGACTTCCAGGAGTTCATGATCGTTCCGGTGGGCGCTGCCTCGTTCAGCGAGGGACTCGAGTGGGGTGCCGAGACCTACCACGCGCTTCACCGGGTGCTGCGCATTCGCGCTCTGTCCGGATCGGTCGGCGACGAGGGCGGCTTCTCCCCGGACCTAGAGACCAACGAGGAAGCGCTCGAGATGTTGGTGGACGCGATCGGGGCCGCCGGGCTGGTGCCCGGCGACGAGGTCGCGCTGGCGCTCGACCCGGCTTCGAGCGAGCTCTGGCGCGACGGCGCCTATGTGCTCGAGGGCGAGGGCCGGGCCCTCTCCTCCGATGAGCTCGTCGCCTACTGGGTGGACCTCGTCGACCGCTACCCCATCATCTCGATCGAGGACGGCATGGCCGAACAGGACTGGGAAGGTTGGGTGGCGCACACCTCTTCTCTCGGCGATCGCATCCAGATCGTTGGCGACGACGTGTTTGTCACCAGTGCCGAGAGGCTCGAACGGGGGATCGCGGCCGGCGTGGCGAACGCCATCCTGGTGAAGGTCAACCAGGTCGGAACGCTGACCGAGACGTTGGGCACCGTGGCGGCCGCGACGCGTGCCTCGTACAGGTCCGTGATCTCACATCGATCGGGCGAGACCGAGGACAGTTTCGTCGCCGACCTGGCGGTCGCGACCAACTGCGGTCAGATCAAGACGGGCGCACCAGCCCGGTCCGAGCGTGTAGCGAAGTACAACCAGCTCCTGCGCATCGAGGAGCAGCTGGGCGGATCGGCCGAGTACCTGGGCGAGGTCGCGTTCGCCCGTTCGCCCCGAGTCGGCCCGTCATGATCCAGCGCGCCCGGTTGTTCTTCTTCGTGGCGTTGTTGATCGCCGTGGTCATCCTCGTGGGCAATTTCCCCCTCGGCGCGCTGGTCCGAGAGCGGTCGACGGTCCGGACCGAGAGCGCCCAGCTCGCGGCGTTGCAAGCGACAAACCGGACGCTTTGGTCACAAGTGCGGGCTCTGCACGATCCGGCGACGGTCGCTCAGATCGCGCATGAGCAGTACAGCCTGGTCGCGCCGGGCCAGCGTTCCGTCGTCGTGCTGCCCGGCGCGGCGGGGTCCTCTTCGTCCACCCCTGACCCGCTCGCGAACAACCCGGTCCCGGCCTCCGATCTCCTGCCGAGCGACGCGATCCTCGATCCGGGCGTGCAAGCTGCCCCGTCCCCGGAGCACGAGCCGGGCTTCTGGCGCCGCGTGCTCGACACCTTGGAGTTCTGGCACTCGCTGTCCTGATCGATGCCCGCCTGCCGCGTGAGCGAAGCGGGGCGATAGCCTCGGACGCCATTCCTGGAGGTGATGGCTCGATGAAGGAAGTGATTGCGGACATCGACCGGTGGCAGGCCGCGGGCCGGCGCGTCGCCATCGCGCGAGTGATCGGCGTCGAAGGCTCTGGGCCACGAGATGCCGGCGCCACGATGGTCGTGAGCGAGGACGGCGAGGTCGCGGGCTCGGTGTCGGGCGGGTGCGTCGAGGGTGCCGTGGTCGCCGAGGCGCTGGCCGTGCTCGAGAGCGGCACGCCAAAAGTGTGCACGTTCGGCTATTCCGACGACGCGGCCTTCGCAGTCGGGCTGACGTGCGGTGGCACAGTGCATGTTCTTGTGGAACCGCTCGACTGGTGACCAGAGAGGCCAACTGGTGAGCGGCGAGCTCTATCGCGAGCTTCGTTCGGCGCTGCTCGGCGACGAGCCCGTGGTGCTCGCGACTGTCACTTCTGTCGAGGGCGAGGCTCAAAGGCACACTGCGCTCGCGGCCAAGCTCGTGGTCCGTCCGGACCGCCGGTGCCTCGGCACGCTCGGTGACCCGGAGCTGGACCGGATCGCGACGCGCGACGCCCTTGCCGCCCTCGACCGGGGTGTGATGGTGACCCGGCACTACGGCCCGCACGGAGAGGCCCGTCGGGCAGAGGTCTCAGTCTTTCTCGAGGTCTTCGCTCCTCCGGCGCGGCTGGTCGTGTTCGGCGCCGTCGACTTCACCAGAGCCCTTGTCGAGGTGGGCAAGGTGCTTGGTTTCGAGGTCACGGTCTGCGACCCTCGCCCCGTCTTTGCCACAAGGGCCCGCTTCCCGCTGGCCGACGAGGTAGCAGTCGAGTGGCCTGACCGGTACCTGGACCGGCTCGGACCCCAGCTCGGACCTCGAGACGCCGTTTGTGTGCTCACGCACGACACGAAGTTCGACGTGCCCGCGATCCTCGGAGCGCTGCGGACCCGGGTCGGCTATCTCGGAGCCATGGGCTCACGGCGGACCCACGAGAGGAGATGGCTGCGCCTCGTCGAGGCGGGTGCCGACGAGGCGGAGCTGAAAGAGCGCCTCATGAGTCCGATCGGTCTCGACATCGGTGCCCGCACACCTGAAGAGACAGCCGTGGCGATCTGTGCCGAGATCATCGCGGTCCGCACCGGCCGGGCGGAGGGCCTCGTCACACCCCTGCGCAGTGCAGCGGGCGCCATCCACGGGAGCTGACCGCTCCTCGCATCGGCCGTCCCCTCGCTTGGGTCGTCCCATCCTGGCGCATCGGCCGTTACGCTCCCGGAGATGTCCGTTGCTGCGGTGATCCTCGCTGCAGGGGCCGGGACCCGTTTCAACCGGGACGACCCCGATGCCCGGCCAGGCGCGAAATTGCTCGCCAAAGCACGCGGCAAGCCACTGCTCGCATGGGCGATCGCCCCGGCCCTCGAAGCTGACCTGGACGAGCTCGTCGTCGTCAGCGGCGCTGCCGACTTGAGCGGGGTCGTGCCCGATGGTGCGACGCTGCTGCGAAACGACGACTGGTCTCTGGGCCAGGCCACCTCGCTGAGGGTCGCGCTCGACTGGTGCGCCCGTCAGGGCCACTTGTCGGCAGTGGTCGGTCTGGGCGACCTTCCCGGGCTCACGGTGGACGCGTGGCGCACCGTTGCGGCCGCGCGTGGGGGCCCAATCGTGTTCGCGACCTACTACGGCCGGCGTGGGCACCCGGTGCGGCTCGACGCGGAGATCTGGTTGCTGCTTCCCATCAGCGGTGACGAGGGCGCCCGGTCCCTGGCCAACCGTCGCCCCGAGCTCGTCACCGAAGTAGCGTGCGAGGGCAGGACGGTTGACATCGATACTCAGGAGGACCTGCGCCGATGGAGTTGAACGACGAATTCGAAGTCTCGGTGCCAGTCGCCGAGGCCTGGGTGGTGCTCACCGACGTCGAGAAGATCGCGCCGTGCCTGCCCGGGATCTGGCTTCGACAGGTGGAAGGCGACGAGTACCAGGGCGTCGTGAAGGTCAAGGTGGGGCCGGTCACGGTGTCGTACGGGGGCTCCGCCCGCTTCGAGTTGCTCGACGCCGACGCGCACAAGGCCGTGCTCAAGGCGGAAGGTCGCGAGCTCCGGGGGCACGCAAACGCGACCGCTCTGGTCAAAGCGGCTCTCTCCCCGTCGGCCAAAGGCACAAGGGTCCAAATCGTCACGGATCTCAACATCGCCGGCAAGCTCGCCCAATTCTCCGGCGAGGTCCTGGCCGGGGTGTCGCGCAAGCTCATCGCCGAGTTTGTCGACAACCTGGAGTCGACAGTGCTCGCCGTGTCAGAGGCGACCACGCCAGAGCCGGTCGTCGAGACCCCTGCCGAGGCCGAGATCGATGCCGAGGCCGCTTCCTACGAGGCCGAGATCGATGCCGAGGTTGCTTTTGACGAGGCCGAGGCCGCTGGGGCGGCCGCTTCCGCCCAGGCCGACTCCGATCACGCGGCGGGCGACCGCTGGATCTCCTCACCGCCCTTGGAGGAGTCCGACCACCTCATCGCGAAAAGGGAATCGTTCATGAGGCGCCTGACGCCGTACTTGACCGTCGCGGGGATCCTTCTCATCGCGCGGATCGTCGTCTACTCGCTGCGCCGCCGCCGGCGGTGAGCCAGGGCGACTGGGAGGCAGTCGCCGGGCTGCTCGGAAGGGCACCCCAAGGAGCCTTCGAGGTCATCGTCCGCGACGCCGCCGGAAGGCCGGTCGTCATCTTGAACTCCCCGCTGCTCGAGGACGGCACGCCCATGCCGACGCGGTACTGGCTCGTGGGCCGGGCGGAGCGGGAGTCTGTGAGCCGACTCGAGTCAACGGGCGGAGTGCGGGCCGCCGAAGCTGCCGTCGACGCCGCCGAGCTCGAGGCCGCGCATCGGAGGTACGAGGCGCTTCGCGACGCGGCGCTGCCGGCGGGGCACCGGGGGCCGAGGCCGACGGGCGGCGTCGGGGGGACCGGCCGCGGCGTGAAGTGCCTACATGCTCATCTCGCCTGGTACCTCGCGGGCGGCTCCGACCCGGTTGGCCGATGGACGTGTGACGAGCTCGGTATCGACCGCTCCCAGTACCGCATCACTCCTTCCGAGGTTCAGGAGCGGGCAGCCGGGGGTGCTCTCGGACCAGTCGCCGCGATCGATTGCGGCACCAACTCCACCCGGCTTCTCGTCGTCGACGCCGGTGGGCGTCCTCTCGAACGACTGATGCGGATCACCCGCCTCGGTCAGGGCGTCGACCGCGAACGGCGCCTTGACGAGGAGGCGATGCAGCGGACCATCAAGGTTCTCTCGGAGTTCCGCGAGGTGCTGGACGACCATGGCGTCACGCGGACGCGGGCAACGGCAACTTCGGCGGCCCGTGACGCCGAGAACTTCGACGAGTTCGCGCGTCGGGTGGCCCAGGTCCTCGGCACCGTACCGGAGGTGCTCCAAGGCGAGGAAGAGGGTCGCCTCACCTACCTCGGATCGACGGCGGACCTCGATCCAGCCGAAGGCGCTTACCTCGTGATCGACGTCGGCGGCGGGTCGACAGAGCTGGTGGGAGGTCTGCGTACCGCCCTGCAGGTCGTCTCGCTCGAGATCGGCTGCGTGCGCGCCACAGAACGGTTCTTCGAACACGACCCCCCGCTTCGAAGCGAGCTGGAAGCTGCCAGGGTGCACGTGCGCCGACTTGTGACCGCAGCGGTCGAGGCACGACCTGAGCTCGACGGCGCCGCACACCTGATCGGCGTCGCCGGCACCGTGGCCGCGCTCGTTCGCCTCGATCAGGGGCTCCTGTGCTACGACCGGAGCCGTATCCATCACGCCCGGCTGACCCTTGCTGCGATCGAAAGGCTGATCGACGAGCTCGGCGCCGTGAGGTCCGCGCGTCGTCTCGAATGGCCGGCGCTGGAGGCGGAGAGGGCAGATGTGATAATCGGCGGCGCCGCCGTACTGGCCGAGGCGATGGTCGTCCTCGGCTTCGACGTGCTGACGGCATCGGAGTCGGACCTGCTCGACGGGATCGTCGCAGAGCTGCTTGCCGGCTGATCACCCGCGTCGCAGGCCTGCCCGGGGCAGGCCGTGGGCGGGACCGGGGTGCTGCCGCTGCGGCCAGGCGAAATGCCTAGGCGCTTGTCTCCCGGTCCGAGAGCGCTGCACCCACCTGATCGGCGATGAAGGCCGCGACGAGCAGGCGGTCGGATGACACCGGCGAGCCGGGCGTCGGGGCCATTACGAAGCGCCCGAAGGTCTTGCCACGGTACTGGACGATGAGCTCGACCTCCCGCCCCGGCAAGCCGGTGCGATTGGCGCCCCAACGCAGCCCGCCCAGCGTGACCACGCCGAAGTGCTCGATGCGGGTTGGGTGGCGGTCCGACATCTCGGTCTCGAAACGGCAGTCCTTCAGCCCGAGCAGCGATGTCAGTTCAGCGGCCGCGCGCCCGACGACGAACTGCGCCGGCTCGCCTGCGGCGACCAGCTCGGTGAAGTTGTGGATGAGGGCCACGTTGTTCGCCTCTTCGGAGGCGTCCTCCCGGTGGCCGCGACTGCGGGCGGCGATCTCGGTGATCGCCAGGCCCACCACCAGCAAGCTGATCTCGGTCTGGAGGTCGGGTCGGTAGGTGATGTTGAACGTCTCGTAGGGCTTGGTAAGGAAGAAGTCGAACCAGGCAGCCGCCGACAGCGCGGCCAGCACGCCTGCGAAGCGACTACCGAAGGAGCCGACAGCGACGACGACCAGGACCAGCACGAGGGCCGAGGCGGGCAGCGCGAAGCTGCTGCGGAACGGCACGAGGGCGGCAGAGACGGCTATCGGCAGAGCCAGGCCGCAACAGGCCGCTATCCAGCCCTTGTCGACTGCCTGAACCCAGCGCCTCATCGAGCCGCTCTCGGTGAGCAGAGCACGACCACGACGCTAGCGCCGCCGAGGCCCGCGGATCATCCGAGGGCGGGCCGCGCAAGCTGGTTCACGCAGTCCACGTGCTCGCTGGTCCCCCAAGTTGGGTGCGCCAACTGTACGCGTGAGGCTGGTGGATCTGCGACGATAGAGACGTGAGCAAGGGTGACAGAAGGCGGAGTTGACATGGCCGGACTGGCGGTTTCTGGCATCTCGTCGGAGCTGGTGGGTCGGCGCGTTCGCCTTCGTCCCTTGCGCGACGACGACTACGAAGCTTGGAGCGAGGTGCGCTCCCGCTGCCGGGACTGGCTGCTCCCATGGGAGCCGCGGCCGGCCGGTGCGCCCTATCCGTCAGAAGACCGGACCAGCTTCATCACTCGTTGCTCCATGCGCGAGCGCGAGAGGCAATTGGGCACTGGGTACGGTTTCGGGATCTTCGCGATGGGGCGCTTCGTCGGCGAGATGAACCTCTCGTCGGTCTCGCGAGGGGCTTTTCAGAACGCCGATGTCGGCTATTGGGTCGATCAGGCGCAGGCAGGACGGGGATACGTGCCGGAAGCCTGCGTGTTGCTGTTCCGCTTTGCGTTCGAGGAGATCGGGCTCCACCGAGTTCAGATCTCGATCATCCCGCGCAACCGTCCGAGCCGCCGCGTGGCTCAGAAGCTCTGGCTGCGCGGCGAGGGCATCGCCCTTCGTTACCTCGAGATCGACGGACGGTGGGAGGACCACGTCCGCTACGCCGTGACAACGGAGGAGTGGACCGAGCGCCGAGACCGGTACCTTCGCCAGTGGCTGTCGGGATCGGCGAACTGGTAGCTCGCCCGGTCAGCTCCGGCGGCGAACGACCGCCGGAGAGTGCCTGAAGAAGGCCTCCAAGTCGGAGTCGTAGCTGTGGCAGGCCACGCGGTCGCCGACCGGCTGACTGAGGCGGCCGGCCCGGGCGAAGAGCTCCACGGTTCCAGCTGACGTCGTGTCGAACCTGAAGCCGAGCCCCTTCAGCGAGGTCGTGTCCACGCCGCGTCCGAAACGCAGCAGGTCCTCGAGCTCCGGGGGCAGATCGAGGAGGTTCAGGCGCACGAGGGGCGCGGCGGCCTCGCGTGTGAAAAGGGGCGGAAGCCGAAGGCGCCACGCCCCGGCAAGCCGGGCGACCTGGCTCCAGGGCAGGCAGCCGTCGGCGGCGACGTTGAAGACGCCCGGGACGCGCTCGCGAACGACGAGCTCGAAGCACCTCACGACATCGTCTTCCTCGACGAACTGTATCTGCGGGTCGTAACCGGCGACCGCGGGGAACATCCCCCTCGCCAGGTTCCGGCTGATCGGTGTCTCGACGCTCGCCCCGAGCACGTTCGCAAACCGGAGGACGGTCACGAGAATGTCCGGGTTGTCGTCGGCGAAGTCTCGAACATAGGTCTCGACCTCGGTGAGTGACCGTTCGAGGCGAGTTCTCGGCGGTCGGGAGCGGGGGGTGTCTTCGGCGAACCAGGCGGGATCCTTCGGTCCCGCGCCGTAGACGACCGTCGAGGACTTCACCACGACGTGGCGAACCGACGATCCCGGTGCGCCGGCCGCGGCCAGGAGGTTCATCGTGCCGATGACGTTGACCTCGTGAAGGTCGCGGCCGCTCGTCCTGGTCGAGTCGACCACCAGGAACGTGTGCACGATCGTGTCGACCTCGGTCGAGCTGACAATTCGCTCCAGGAGCGAGTAGCTCTGTTCTGCCCGGACGTATTCGGTGCGCTCGAGCCCGATGGACGGCTCGCCGGTGCCCATACCGAGGATCATCTCGACTTCGGGGTTCTTCTCCAGCGCGGCCGCCACCTTGCCGCCCCAGAACGTGTCGAGACCGGTGAGGAGAATGCGACGGCCCATCGTCTCAGCCGAACCAGACGCTGGCGCGCCCGGCCAGCATGTCGCAGAGCTCGTCCTGGACCCGTTGGCGGATCGCGTCCGCCTCCTTAACGACACGGCTCAGCGGGTAGCGCTCGAGAGCGGGTTCGACATCGAAGATCACGGGGTCCAGCACGCGGAAGCGGAACTTGGCCGGCAGGTAGACCAGTGTCCCGAGCACCGGGCCCAACAGCAGGTGATTGATCGTGACGGGAACATAAGGCATCCCGAGCGCCTTGCCCAGCACCGGGATCTTGAACAGCATCGGCATGGCCTCCTCGGCCCCGAGCACCGCGATGGGGACCACGGGCACGCCGGCTCGCATGGCGGTCTCGACGAAGCCGCCTCGGCCGAAACGCCGAAGCTGGTACCGCTCGCTTCTCGGCTTCGAGGGTCCCTTCGCCCCCTCCGGGAACGCGAGCACGAGCTGGCCGTCGTCATGGAGCAGCCGGTGCGCGTTGTCGGGATGTGCCGGTATCCCACCAGCGCGGTTCCAGAGCGTTCCAAGGACCGGCACCGTACGGAACCAGTGGTCGGCCAAGCCGTAGACGGGGCGCCCGAGCTCGGTCTCGATGCCCTGCATGATCATCGGCGCGTCAGCCGGGATCGCTCCGCCGTGATTCGCGATCAACAGGGCGCCGCCAGTCAGGGGGATCTTCTCGAGCCCCTCCCACTCCACACGGAACCACCGCTCGTAATAGAAGCGACCGACCTTTCGTACAAGCTCCCTCAGGTGCTCGGACCGTCCCCAGGCGTCGACGTCGTCCTTGCGCGCGTCGGCTGGGTCGGGTTCTGCCGGCAATGCCTCGAACTGCCTGCGCACCACGACCTGGAGCGTAGCCCCAGCCTGCTGAAACCCGGTGGGTGCTACGGCCTGCCGTCAGGGTCGGCCGGCCGAGACGAAACCCGGCCAGTACATCGGGTAGTAGGCGACGTTGGTCCCGACCTCTGCTGCCTGAATGATCGTCTGGGTCCCGTACGGTCCAGAGCCGACGTAGATCGCGACGTGCGTGATCGGCAGGGGGCCGTCGTTGGCGAAGTGGTAGAAGAGGAGGTCGCCCGGTTCGATGGCCGCCAGGCTGACATAGGTGGACTCCTCATCTTGGACAGTCGCCCCGTGCAACAGCTCGACTCCCGCCGCGGCCCACACGACCATCGCAAGGCCCGAGCAGTCGACGCCTTGGCGGCTCGCTCCGCCCCAGACGTAGGGCACGCCCAGGTAGGACTCCGCTGCTGCCACGGCCGCCAGACCTCGAGGAGTGGTTCCAGCTGGAACGAGCGGTTCTCCGTATCCGGGCTGACCACTGCCCGTCCCCGGTCCGAAGGGCCAAGCGCCGCCGCCTCCGCCTGCGTTGCTTCTTGCACCGCTGCCGTGATGGTGCTTGGCGGCTGCAGCGGCCTTGGCAGCCGCGGCGG
>Ga0182011_10001920_pt1 | contig 17952 bp, 11 predicted proteins | sample 711E1DmetaG_FD_120481 | JGI IMG/M metagenome (GOLD analysis project Ga0182011, IMG submission 120481) | Permafrost microbial communities from Stordalen Mire, Sweden - 711E1D metaG | ecosystem: Environmental > Terrestrial > Soil > Wetlands > Permafrost | place: Sweden: Stordalen | collected... | reverse complement strand
TGCCGATTGAATGAGATTGTTCACCTCATCTACACTTTCGATCAAAAGAGGCGGAAGATGCAGCCCTAAGGTTGCCCGGCGCTTTTTTTCTATGTCTTTATATACCCGCTCTACCTGTTCTGAGGTAAGCTGCGCTGCATGAGCTGTTTCAGAAGATTGAAAATTGTGATTGCATCCATAGAGACAAATATCCATTTGCCAGTATGGGAGGGAGAAATAAAATTCCTCTTGAGTTTGAGGAAGGGAAAATGTTTCCGTGGTGGGCGGTCGTTTACGGATTTCATCCGGGATGTCAAGTGCTTCCGCGAGTTGATACACTTGGGATTTGTAGAGGTGGGCAATGGGCTTAAAATCAGCACTGCCATCACCCAGTTTTACAAAAAATCCCTGGTCATATTCAAGACGGTTTGGCGTTCCGCAGACTGCATAGTTAAATCTATCTGCATACAGGTATTCCGTCATTTTTCGTATACGCTGCTTTAAATTTGTAGCAGCAATGAGCTGAAGATATGCTTGTAAAGGTATTCGCGATGACTTTTGAACGCCATCCGGGCTTTGGACGGTGAGGTGAGTCAGATTTAACCGGTCGTTTTCGAGAATGGATGGAAGTGTAACTTTTTGTTTCCAACCTTCTCCATACTCAGGGAATATCTTGCGTATTGCTTCGATTTGAAGCTCATAGCACTTGGCTCCGTTGAGAATCGGGGTAATATCTTCTTTGTAGAGTTTTATTCCAAGAGTCTCTGCAAGTTGTTGTCCCAGTCTCAATGAATCAGGCGAAGAGTCGCGCTCCGGCAAAGACAGGGCAATCACATTTTCCTTCCCCAAGGCTTTTGTACACAATGCTGCACAAACGGAACTATCAACACCGCCGGATACGGCAACGATAGCGCCCTTTTTCCGAAGAACAATTCGTACTTGGTGATGGATGACTTTTGCTATCTTCTCTATTTCGGAAGATGTATTGATCTGTAACCAGTTGTGAGGATTACTCATGTATTCCGGCTTTCTAAGTTAAAATTTTTCGAATCCATGGTAACGTCCATAATGATGAACCTGCGACAGTGCCAAGGGTATTACAGAGAACATCGATCATACTCGTATCTCTGGCAGGAAGCAGGATTTGTAATGACTCGATTATTATTGTCAGCATTAATCCAGCGATCAATGTCAGCCAGAAGCTCAAGGAATATCGTTTTGTGTACATTTCTAAAAGCGGTCTGAGGAGCAATCCCAGTGGTACGAAAAATAATATATTCAATAAAATATTTGAAATGCTCTGTTTTCCCTTATCAAATGAATGGAGCATACTGAAGATCAATCCCTTTGCAGGAGGATTAAACATTGCGGGAATAACAAGATCTGCTAATGAATCTGCTTTTATTAAACCAGATGATTCTGTCTCCCTATGATGAAATGACAAGCTGAGGACAGGAAGCGCCTGGTTCCTCGTCGCTTCAAGTTGGTGAGCATTTGGAATAGTGAAAATACTATCGAAGATATCTAGTGAATAGATAGTACCAGACCATGGTGATGAACCAGATCCGGTATTTGCAAAAACAAAATCAAAAGTTCGGTCCCAGCAAGAAAAATCAAAATCTTTTGCTGTAAGTACCTTACGTACTAATCCATTCTTGAGAATGGTAATTTTTTCGCTGTCGTAAGTAATTGAAATCAAAACGGATTGGTCCTTTTCAAAAATATCTCCGATCCAAATTTTGTGTAGTTCGTTCTTGTCTGTAAGAAAAAATCCGAGACTGCTGCCATTTTGCATCACAAGAAAATTTTGAAGAAAGTAGCTGTACGAGTAACCAAAAATAACACAGCTAATGTCTGCAGTCACATTATCCGGTTTTATCTCAGCGATAATAGAAAACTTTTTCATTTCACAGAGTTTTACAGGCGGCTGGCGAAGGAATGCGATTGAAGGAGACTTAAAATGCAAACCACCATTCACAGGAACCGTAACAGAATTATAAAATGTAATATTATAAGGCCAAAGAGTGAGCAGTAAAGCAGCTCCAAGCCAGAGGCAAAGAAGTATAATTAAATATTTTTTTTTTAGTATTCCCATTCTACATATTTATATTTTCAGAGGTGTAATTTAAAAACTAATCAAACTTTTAATGTGAATCAATTACACGCCGTGAGAAAGAAATAATTACTCAGGTAGTCTGAATGGAGAGGAGTGTACATTATTGAGACTATGCGATTTGTGCCGATAAGGCTCGTACCTGGTTATTACTGTCACTGTAAGACTGAATATTGCGATAGATATTCTCCTTTTTGAGTCTTTGCTTCATTGCCTTCCCCTGTCCGAGTCCAACTTCAAAGCAAAGAAATGAGTCCGGTTTAAGATATTTAGGGGTTTCACGGATTAATCGCGTGAGAATCGTAATTCCGAGAGAGCCTCCGTCAAAAGCCAGACGGGGTTCACATTGTGATATTTCTGAATCCATACTGCCGACCTTCACCGATGGAATATACGGAGGGTTGCACGTTATGAGATCCATCTTCTTATAAAACTCGTTCGACTCAAATGCCGCAAAGAGATCGCTCTGTCTGAATTCGACACGTCTGCCCAAATCCAAATGTTGTGCATTCTTGCGTGCAAGTACCAACGCTTCTTCGGAAAGGTCTGAACCGAATACCCTTGATCGAGATTCGTTGGCAGCGATTCCGAGTGCAACATTTCCCGATCCCGTACACACATCTATAATAGTAACAGCACCTCTTTCATCGGCGAGAGATTTTGCGATAGCAAGTGCTGCGCGGGTAACTATCTCGGTCTCAATTCGCGGTATCAGGGCTTCGGGTCCTGCCAGTAATTCCATCCCCAAAAATTGTTGCCGACCAGTAATATAAGCAAGAGGCAGGCCGTTAAGACGTTTTTCAACAAGATCCTTGAGCCGCATTTGTGCGTTGTCGTCCAACTCTGGAATTGTCTGACGCGAGGCTTTCTGGACTGAAACAGGAATGCCTGCGGCGCAAAAATAAAGCGCCTTCAAAGTTGTCTCAGGTGTTTCCTCCGGCTTATCCGGCTTCGCTATCCAAGACGCGGTAAGGCGTTCTATGAGTGTATTATAGAGCGGGTCGAAGGCCACGTCTTTTTCTTTTTATTTTGGTTTGTAATTCTGCAATACATCTCAAGATTTATTATTGCGCTCCTTATACATTTCTTGCAGATGAACACGATCGGGTTTTCCGGAAGACGTAAGCGGAAAACTCTCCAATTGCCAAATAATATCCGGCCGTAAATATTCGGGCATTTGCGATTTACAATAGAGATTGAGTTCTTTCTGTGAAAACGAAGACGGGTCGGAAGGCACAAGTGCTATGACGATAGTGCTTTTCACATCATCGAAAGGAACAGCGAATGCAACTGCATGAGCAGCCATCTTTGATGCGAAGATACAATCCTCAATTTCTTCGGGACTTACCCGCATACCATGCGATTTGATCATTTGATCTTTGCGACCGATAAAGTATATATATCCTTCTTCATCTGTTTTTACATAATCTCCTGAATAGACCGCAATCTCAGGTTGTCCTCCTTTTCCTTGTTGGAAAGGAGCCGGTCGAAATCGTTTAGAAGTGTTTTCCTGATCTTTCCAATATCCCATGGCAATATTTGCACCGCGGTGAACAAGTTCTCCTTCTTCACCCGGTTTGCAGAGTTCACCCTGCTCATTCAGTACCAGGAGTTCTACATTCGGGATTGCCTTACCGATAGAAGTTGGACGCACATCGGCTTGATCAGGAGGAAGATACGTCGAACGGAATGCTTCAGTTAATCCGAACATTAAAAAAATTTGTACGTGAGGATGAACTTGCCGGAAAAGTTTTGTGATATTCTCAGGCATTCGGCCGCCGGTGTTTGTCATATAGCGAAGATGAGGAAATTGCGTTTTTATAAACGGGGATCGGTTCCCTGCTAATTGCTGCCATACCATCGGCACAGCGCCCATGCCCGTGACCTTCTCAACTTTTAATGTATTGCAAATGTCTGCAGGTAGCACAGAACGCTGAATCACCAAGGTTCCGCCTACGAGCAATGCTGTCAATAATTGGTTGAGTCCATAGTCGAAACTCAATGGCAGCAGACTGATGATGATTTCGTCTTTCGTTAGGCGAAGATAATCGGAGATAATAAAAGCACCGGAGATGAGATTATTGTGCGATAACATAATTCCCTTCGGCATACCGGTGGATCCCGAAGTATAAATGATAAGTGCAAGATCCGCGCCAATGATCCGGGTAGGTGTATATGAACGATCAGAATTTTTTTCTGTATCAATAGTGAGGATGCGGTCGGCGTTCAGTGAAATTTCAGTTAGCGAGGTAAGGAGACGATTGTCGGTAATAAGAAAAGAAGCTTCCGAATGATCAATGATGTAATTGACCTGCCGGTTCTTCAGCACATCGTTGATAATGACGACAACGCCGCCAAGAGACCATACTGCAAAGAGTGCAATAACGGACTCTATAGACCGCTGCAAGTAAACTGCAATATGATCACCTCGCTGTACTCCACGGGCTTGCAACATCGCGGCAAATTGTTCTGTCTGATGAATCAACTGCGTGTACGTGAGGCGTTGTTGACCATCGATGAGGGCAATGTGCGATGCTCGGCTGTTGCGGTGCATCAAGAGGAGATCGGACAAAGAATAAATCATAATGTACACCCTATGATAGTGAGAAACTGGTTCAACAGAAAACAATCGTAAATAAAAAGGCTGTTCACCAACAGCAAATATCCGAACAAAAATTGAGAATTGCTATTTGAAAAATAACTAACCTTTTAGTCCTGTCATTCTGTTTGTATCGATTTCCTGCGATTATGAAACATGGTAACAATTTTATTCGATTAAAAGTTCGGCATCTATATCGCATTCTGACTTTCATTGATATTACACATCACATGACTCTCTTTTTCTGCTTGGACTGGATTTTTGTGGAAAATCCATTTATTGTTTTAATAAGGTTTGTTATTGCGGCAACAATGTGATTTATCGGTCAAATTTTTAAGGGCGATAGATTGGTTAAGGTAGTATAAAACTGATAATAATGGAAAAAATGAAAGGTGAATAATGAACGACAAAACGCCAAAATATACAACTGCGCTCATAGTTCTTACGTCTCTTTTTTTTATGTGGGGATTCATTACGGTGCTCAACGACATTCTTATTCCTTTCCTGAGAAAAATGTTCGAGCTTAACCGCTACCAGTCGATGTTTGTACAGTTCACTTTTTTCGGCGCATATTTTATCGGATCGGTCATTTACTTCATTATTTCGGTTCTCTGGGGAGATCCCATGAGCAAAATGGGATATAAGAACGGTATTATCCTCGGTCTTCTGATCTCTGCCGCTGCTTGTGCCGGATTTTATCCTGCGGCGGATATCAAAGTATATGGCCTTTTTCTCGGACTCCTCTTTATTCTCGGAATCGGATTTACTCTGCTGCAGATAGCAGCTAATCCTTATGTAACACTTCTCGGTAAACCGGAGACCGCATCGAGCCGTCTTAACCTCGCACAGGCGTGGAATTCTCTGGGTACTACCATTGCACCTATCATCGGCGGATATCTTGTATTTCACTTCTTTGCAAAAATAGGTACTCCATTGCTTAATACCTCCGGTCAGCAAATTCTGACCGATCAAGGATTACCAATGACCGCAATGGGAGTTCAATTACCCTATCTTGTATTCGCGGCAATTTTTATCTTATTGGCTGTTGTTGTTAAATTCACACATCTACCGCAATTCATCAGTACCGAAAAGATCGAAAAAGGAATCGGGGCGCTCAAGTATCCCCATCTTGTGTTTGGTATGATAGCTATTTTCGTTTACGTTGGTGCAGAGGTGAGTATCGGCAGTCTTTTTATTAACTATGCAAAAGAAGTTGCTGGACTGGCGGAAATCAACGCCAAATCGCTTCTGGCGTATTACTGGGGCGGACTTATGATTGGCCGGTTCCTGGGTTCAATTTCACTGGGTGATAATAAGAGTACAGTGGCAATGTACTTGAAAATGGCATTGTCGGCGCTTGTCATCTATGGTCTCATCTCCGGTATCGTCCTCTTTGAGAGTACTCAGAGCGGAGAAAAATTCTCGGTGGTCTCAACGCTGCCGTACTTGGGGTTCATGACAATTCAATTCATCGGATTCATTGTCGGGAAATCGCACGCCGCCAGGACATTGTTTGTATTTTCCCTCATCATCATCTGCCTGCTGGTTGTGACGACATTTACCGGAGGAAATACCGCGCTCTGGACGGTGATCGCTATTGGCCTGTTCAATTCCATCATGTGGTCTAATATCTTTACCCTTGCCATTAAAGACCTCGGCCAGCATACTTCGCAAGGTTCGTCACTTCTCGTCATGATGATTCTCGGAGGCGCACTTATCCCGCTCATGCAGGGTTGGTTTGCCGACATGATGGGTGGTTATCATGCTTCTTTCTTTATACCGATTATTTGTTATATCTACCTGGCGTTCTATGGTATTAAAGGACATATTCCAACATATAAAAAAGGATTGGTATGAATCAAAAAGAAGTTGTACTCGGTGTTGATATAGGCGGTACAAATACCGCCTTCGGATATGTTGATCGTGATGGAAATCTTCTCGCTGAAGCTGTCATGCCGACAGAAGCACATAGGCCAGCGGAAGAATTCTTTGCACGGCTCCATACGGAAGCAGAGAATCTCTTTGCGTCAAAAATAAATCAACTGAAACTTGTTGGTATCGGCTTGGGAGCTCCCAATGGCAACTATTATAAAGGTACCATCGAGCAGCCGCCGAATTTAAGCTGGAAATATGTTGATGTTGTCGCAACGCTGAAAAAATGGTACACCATTCCTGTTGTATTAACAAATGATGCGAATGCCGCCGCTCTTGGCGAACAGTTGTTCGGTGCGGCAAAAGGAATGAAAGATTTTATTGTGATTACACTGGGAACCGGCCTCGGCAGCGGCATTGTAGCAAATGGAGAACTTATATACGGCCATGATGGTTTTGCAGGTGAAATTGGTCATACCATAGTCGATCCGAATGGACGCCATTGCGGGTGCGGGCGGCGCGGATGCCTCGAGACGTATGCATCAGCATCCGGAATTTGCCGGACGGTAGAAGAACTTCTCAAAGCACCTGCACCGCCAAGTGAACTCCGCGCATTGGACCCGAAGAACATCACGTCAAAACGCATTTTCGAGGCAGCACAGCACGGAGATACACTTGCATTGGAAGCATTCGATTTGACAGGGAAATATCTCGGGATGAAACTTGCAGATTCTGTTGCACATACGAGTCCGGAGGCAATCATTCTTTTTGGCGGATTGGCTGCTGCAGGAGATTTTATTTTTACTCCCACAAAAAAGTACATGGAACAATTCCTGCTCAATATTTTTAAGAATAAAGTTCGTTTGCTGCCGTCGGGTTTGCCGAAAGGAAATTCTGCAATTCTCGGAGCTGCGGCGCTCATATGGAAGGAATTACTGAAGAAGTAATTCGACTTCATAATGTGAACGAGACAAAGTCTTATTTGAAGCATTCGAGAATCCAAAAAAACAAAAATCGCATTCAATGAAAAACTTCATAATCTTTGCCTGTATAACGGGAATGCTCACCATTCAAAACACATATTCTGCGGATATGAAAGGAATGATGAAGATCGAGATTCGTGATAACTGGAAATTCAAACAGGAGAGTACGGAGCAGTGGTATGCTGCGGAAGTCCCGGGTTGTGTTCATACCGACCTTATGAAAAATACATTGATACCGGATCCGTTCGTTGGAACACATGAGCAGTCGCTGCAATGGATAGGCGAGAAAAATTGGGTCTATGAAACAACGTTCGATGTGCCGCCGGAAATTCTGAAGAAAGAAACTGTCGAACTTGTTTTCCATGGATTAGACACCTATGCGGAAGTAACACTGAACGATTCCCTTATTCTGCATGCGAATAATATGTTCCGCACATGGCGGATTGACTGCCGGAAATTATTGCTCGAACACGGAAATCGTATTGTTGTTCGGTTCAAAAACGTGTTTGATGAAAACCTGCCGAAATATAAAGCAGCTCCTTTTGAACTTCAGGCGTTTCCGAATAATGATCAGGCGGATGTCAAGATTGCCATGTATTCCCGTAAAGCCCAGTTTCATTATGGGTGGGATTGGGGTCCCCGGTTGATCACGTGCGGAATATGGCGTCCGATCTCTGTTGAAGGGTGGAGTACATTAAAAATACAGGATGTCCATGTCCAGCAAAAGAATGTCTCGCCATCCGGCGCCGATATTATTTCGGTCGTCAACATTCTTTCTTCGAGGGAACAAAAAGTTTTTGCTTCTTTTTTCCTTGACAGCCTGAATGTCGTAACAGAGATGCTCAATCTCAAGCCGGGAATAAATAAGGTAATGACCAACAGCCATGTTGCCAATCCGCAGCTCTGGTGGACGAATGGACTCGGTACTCAAAAGCTTTACAACTATCAACTCACAGTCAAAGGCGATTCCGGTTCCCAGGATGTTTATGATACACACATTGGTATTCGATCTGTCGAAGTTGTCCGGGAAAAAAATCTGCTGGGGATAAGTATGATGGTTCGTCTCAATGGCGTTCCTGTGTTCATGAAAGGATCGAATTATATTCCCCAGGATAATTTTCAAAATAGGGTAACACGAGAACGTTGTGAATTTATCGTGCGCTCGGCAGCAGAGGCGAACATGAACATGCTTCGTGTCTGGGGAGGAGGAATTTATGAAGATGATCAGTTCTACGAACTGTGCGACCGGTACGGAATTCTTATCTGGCAGGAAATGATTTTTGCATGTGCGATGTATCCGGGCGATCAGGAGTATTTTGAGAACGTGCGCCATGAAGTCATCGATAACATTGTTCGTATCCGTAACCACGCGTGTGTGGCAATGTACTGCGGTAATAACGAAAACGAAGTTGCATGGGCGCAATGGGGATGGAAAGAAAAATACAGCAAGGACGTACAGCGCATCTTTGAACAGAACGCTCAAAAGTTATTTTACGAACTCATCCCTTCCGCGTTACATGAAGCAGATTCAACCAGGTACTATCATCCTACCAGTCCTGCTGCAGGATTTAACCATATCGCTGCGAGCGAGGGAGATATCCATTATTGGGGAGTATGGCATGGAAAAGAACCTTTTGAAACCTATGCTTCCAATCTTGCCCGATTTGTAAGTGAATATGGATTTCAATCGTATCCGGAATTATCGACTATTGCCCAATATGCAAAACCGGAAGACAGAACGCTTCATTCAGAAGTCATGCTTTCGCATCAGCGCTGTATGGCAGATGAAAGGCGCGATAACGAATACGGGAACCGGTTGATTCAGTGGTATATGGACAAATGGTACCGGACACCAAAAAATTTTGAATCCTATGTCTATGTGAGTCAGGTCCTTCAGGCAGAGGGTGTGCAGGTTGCAATGGAAGCGCATCGTCGTGCAAAGCCGTTTTGTATGGGCAGTTTATTTTGGCAAATCGATGACTGCTGGCCGGTTGCATCATGGTCGAGCATCGATTATTATGGCCGATGGAAAGCTCTTCATTATTTTGCGAAACATTCCTATGCACCGATTTTAATCTCACCTGTTATCTCAAAAGATGATATGAAGATTCATGTAATATCGGATAGTAAAGAGAAGAGAGACGGCGTGCTTGAAGCTGCGGTTATGGATTTTGACGGCAAGGTTGTATTTCATCAATCAATGCCGATAGTTGTGAAATCAAACCAGGCCGAAATCGCCGCAGTTTTTTCCATGTCTCAACTCGTTTCCAATCACAATAAATCACGGCTTGTATTTGTGTGCGGTTTGAAAAAAGGAGATACACTGCTCGCGGAAGATATATCCTATTTTACATCTCCTAAAGATCTGAATCTCAACCAGCCCCAATACTTAAAAAAAATCACAAAGAGAGATTCGGGATTTGTCATAGAATTAATTGCCAATACGCTGGCAAAAAATGTTTATCTTACTTGCAGTGATCGTAATGGGTTTTTTGAAGAAAACTTTTTTGATTTACTTCCAGGAATTCCGCGGACAATAAAAATTAGGACACGGCTTCAGCAAGAAGAATTTGAACGATCATTGATCATTACAAGCCTGGTGGACAGTTATGCTCAATGACGTCCTCATCATTCAAGGATAAGAAAGCGAGTGGATATATGAAATATATCGTTAAGTCTCTTTATGTTGTTTTTCTCTTTCTAGGAGTGAGCACGATGTTGTTTTCAAAGCAGTTTCTTCCTGCGAATAATTCTTTTATCCAATATTACGGCAGGTGGGATATGACCGACTCGCTTCATCCGAAACATTCATGGCCCGGAGTCTATCTCGTTGCTGAGTTTAGCGGAACAAGCATCGGTATTCGTATGACCGATAGTATCAATTATTACAATGTTTATATTGACGGCAAATTTTCTAAAGTTCTTCACGGAATAAAATCAGGCGAGGCCGATTACGCGCTTGCTGATAGTTTGGCAAACACACGACATACTCTTTTATTCAGTAAAAGAAATATTATGTTTGATGCGGTGTTCTCGTTATCCGGCCTCTTGATCGATGAAGGTGCAGAGCTTTTTCCCCCGCCGGCAAAACCGGCACGAAAAATCGAATTCATAGGTGATTCTTTCACTGTCGCTGAGAGCAACGAAGCAACGGTTCAAGAATTACCATGGGAAGGACGGTTCCCCGTTACCAACATCGATAAGGGATTCGCACCAGTCATTGCCCGGCATTATGGCGCACAATATCAAACCACGTGCCGTTCGGGCGCGGGTATGGTCTGTGATTGGCAGGGGAAAATTGATGCAACATTACCAATATTATTCAACCGTGCACTGATGGAATCGCGTGAACCGATATGGGACTTTAAACAATGGATTCCCAATCTTGCTGTGATCTGTTTGGGTTTAAATGACTATTCGGGCCTCAAAGCGAAAGATGGTACCGTACCGGAGGCAAAATCTGCGGTTTTCCGAAAAGGATACCATGATTTTATTACAACTCTTCGTTCAGTGTATCCTCACGTGACCATTCTTGCCGTGGCAGCATATCCGGATTGGATTCAGAAGAACGTGAAACAGATTGTCGACGAGGAGCTGCAGAACGGAAAGAAAGATATTTATTATACTCACTTCGATGATTTCCCGGATGGTAAGGTAGCATACGGCCACCCGACAGTGGAGTCACACAAAAAGATCGCCGATCAAATTATCAAAGCAATGGACCAGTTAAAAATATTCAGCGAAAAGAATTAATGATATTTTAGGAGTTATCATGAAAAATCTTTTGTTCTCTCTCTCTTCCTTCTTTTCTCAAGGATATTCATTTCAATAGTAATAGTCTATCAATTGTTCCATAATGTATATTTATCCTCGTTGGTTATAAACGGGCAATAGAAAACTCTACCTGAAAAGGAAGTCGTCATGGAAAAAGATTCGGCGCTGATAAAAAAAATGCGGGAAGCATTTATGGACGGAATACTGAAACGATGGTATCCGTTGGTCATCGATAAAGAATGCGGAGGTTATTTTACGAATATATCACACGATTGGAACGTGATGCCAGCGCAGGAAAAAATGATTGTGTCGCAAGCACGGCACATCTGGACACTCTCCAAGGCAAGTGAGTTTTTCGGCGGAGTGAAGGAATATGAAGACATGGCGCACCATGGTGTTCCATTCTTGAAGAATTTTATGTGGGATAAAGAGTACGGCGGATTTTTCCAAATTCGAAGCCGTGAAGGCGGGATGTCGGATGTAAACGGATGGCGGGAGGAAAAGCGTGCCTATGGAAACGCCTTCGCTGTGTATGCTCTCGCTGCTCTGTACAAACAAACACACGATCCGGAAGTTTTTAAGTTTACACAAAAAGTCTTCCGCTGGATTGAGGCGCATTCACACGATCCGAAAGGTAAAGGGTACTTTCAATTCATCATGCGTAACGGAAAACCGTTCGACCGCTCCTCGGAGTATAAAACGATTGCTTCCGATGGAAACGAGCTTGGATTTAAGGATCAAAATTCCTCGATTCACATGTTAGAGGCGCTCACCGAACTTTACCATGTTTGGAAGGACCCTTTGGTTCGCACGCGTCTTCAGGAGCTTCTCGAACTTATCCGCGATACCCAGGTTGCCCATAAGGGCTATCTGCAGTTATTTTTCCATAATGACTGGACCCCTGTTTCTTTCCGGGACAGCCCTCAAGAAGAGCGTGATGCGAATTTTGGATTGGATCATGTTTCCTTTGGCCATGATTATGAAACTGCATTCCTCATTCTGGAAGCTTCGCATGCTTTGGGTTTAAACAACGATGTACGCACATTAACTATTGCAAAAAAAATGCTTGACCATGCGATGAAAAACGGTTGGGATGAAAAAATCGGCGGTTTTTATGACGGCGGATATTATTTTAAGGGGGAGGACAAATGCACGATTGTGAAGGATACAAAAAATTGGTGGGCACAAGCAGAAGCTCTCAATGCGCTGCTGTTGTTTTCCAGAATATTTCCTCACGACATACGCTACCCGGCATATTTCCAGCGCCAATGGGAATATGTCAATAAATATATTATTGATTCCGAGAGAGGTGACTGGTTTGAAGGCGGTATTGATAAGGAACCGCATTTCCGAACGGGTCCCAAAAGCCATATGTGGAAATGCACGTATCATACCGGGCGAACACTTATGAATTGCAGTACCATCCTTGAAGGGGATGCCGATCAAGAGGTGAACAAGTTCATCGACTATTGGCGCAAGACTGCAGAATCGCTTCCTCAATAAAAAAAAATCCCGCCGGGTTGAATGAAGATGTACCGGGCGGGATAGTATGACAAGGCAGAAGAACTATGTACGTCCAAGCAGAGCGAGATTCTTTTTTATGAGTTGAATTCTCTGCTGAACACTTATACCTACCCGCAATCCATCCTCGGGTGTGTGAAGAACATAATCAAGAAGCTGGTCGATCGTCGAGACCGCAACATGCATTCTTGTATCGGATGAACCGTAATAAATAAACACTTCACCATTCGGGCGCAGTACCCATCCATTGGTAAACACAACGTTGGAGACATCGCCAACACGTTCTCTGCCTTGAGGGGCGAGGAAATATCCGCCGGGCTTTGCGATAACTTTCGAAGGGTCTTTTAAATCTGTAAGAAACATATATAAAACGTACCGCAATCCTGCAGCTGTATTTCGAACACCATGGGCAAGCTGGAGCCATCCTTTTGCCGTTTTAATCGGTGCCGGGCCTAAACCGTTTTTCACTTCTTTGATAGTGTGGTAGGCACGGTCATCGATAATGAGCTCCTGATCGATCACTGCGTTTTCGATTTTTTCAGATAATCCCCATCCGATGCCGCCACCGGATCCTGCCTCAATGAAACCATCCTGCGGCCGGGTATAAAATGCGTATTTCTTCTGAACAAACTCAGGGTGAAGGACAACATTTCTCTGCTGCGGGGATTTTGTAATTAAATCCGGTAGCCGCTCCCAGTTTATGAAATTTTTTGTTCGTACAATACCGCATTGTGCAATAGCAGACGAAGTGTCGGTTCGCGGGACGTTGGTGTCTTTTCGCTCGGTGCAGAATAAACCGTAAATCCATCCATCCTCGTGTTTTACAAGACGCATATCATACACATTGATATCGGGATCGGATGTTTCTGCGAGTTGAATCGGATAATCCCAGAAACGGAAGTTATCGATACCATTGAGGGATTCTGCTATAGCAAAAAAAGATTTCCGATCCGTTCCTTCTACTCGAACCAATAAAAGAATTTTTCCATTATATTCGATTGCACCGGCGTTGAATGTGCCGTTGACACTTATTCGTTCCATCAAGAATGGATTGGTTTCGTAGTTCAGATCGTACCGCCAGAAGAGAGGAGTATGCTCAGCCGTTACAACCGGATTTGTGTATCGTTGATAAATGCCGTTTCCTTTTTCTGCTTTTACATTCTTTACAGAAAGAAATGTTTCATGATCTTTTGATAACTGCTGTACCTTTTGATCAAATTCTGTTTTCGTCATTGCTTATTCCTTTGTTGCTGATAGTATATAATAAAGATCATTGACTCAGATGTATATAATAAACTATTCCCTGTACAAATTAAACAAAAATGACGCTAGATACAATGAATCATATATCGATGCAATTTTTGGCTGCAGATATTCCTCCTGCATGAAGTTTATAATATTTGTTTTGATAAATATATTGTGCGCATAGTGTCGACCAATGAAGAGGATAGAGAGAAAAAAACAATACTGGAATATTTTTTAGAAAATATCTTTCTATCTTGTTTTCAGGCAAGAATAGTCTTATAATTCTTTTAAAGAGTTGTGAATCGAACCGTGCCGCCTATAATCGTACTCCATACCGGCGAATGATAAACAAATTGCACAGCTCGAGCAAAAATCCTTTTTTATTTTTTTAAATGAACGGAGCAGATCATGCCATCCTATACTCCCCAAAAGAATCGTTATGATGCTCTACGCTATAATAGATGCGGACAGAGCGGGCTTAAATTACCGGCAGTGTCATTGGGATTATGGCACAATTTTGGCGGCGTCGATAGTTTCAAAAATTCAGGCATTATGATGCAGCGGGCGTTTGATCTCGGTATAACACATTTTGACTTGGCGAACAATTACGGCCCGCCTCCGGGATCAGCCGAGGAAAACTTCGGGAAAATTTTTAAAAAGGATTTCTTTTCATACAGGGATGAGCTTATTGTATCGACGAAGGCAGGGTATCAAATGTGGCGGGGACCTTACGGCGATTGGGGATCGCGAAAATATTTGATCGCCAGCCTGGATCAAAGCCTGCACAGAATGGGATTGGAGTATGTTGATATTTTTTATCATCATCGTCCCGACCCCGATACACCGCTTGAAGAAACAATGCACGCATTACATCAAATCGTCGTAAGCGGCAAGGCGTTATATGCTGGTATTTCTAATTATCCTGCAGAGTTGACGTTGAAGGCATCAAAGATATTACGGTCACTCGGCACTCCTTGTCTTATTCATCAGGCAAAATATAGTATGTTGAATCGTTGGGTAGAAAAAGATTTGCTGAACGTGTTGAAGAAAGAAGGAATCGGGTGCATTGCTTTTTCTCCATTGGCACAGGGATTATTGACGGGTAAATACCTTGACGGTATTCCGGCAGATTCGAGGGCGGCGAATCCGAATGGATTCCTCAAACGAGAGGAAGTGACCGAAGATAAAATTTCAAAAGTTCGGCTGCTCAATACACTGGCTCAACAGCGCGGCCAAACCATGGCGCAAATGGCTCTCGCCTGGGTTCTGCGTCATCCTGAAATGACTTCCGTGCTCATCGGAGCGAGCCGCGTGTCTCAAATAGACGACGCTGTTGGGGCTCTCAAGAACTCTGCGTTTTCTGCGCAAGAAATTAAAACAATCGATTCAATACTAAAATAGATTTTATCTTGATCAATTCTCCGGAGCAAAGTTGAACAACCTAAAATATATTTCAGCATACATACTTATCCTTTATCTCATATTCTTCTCTCGCACAAAGGTTTTTGCGCAATCACACATTCCGATTGGAGCCAAATTAGACACGATTGTATCCGGATTGCGTCAACCTGAGGGACCGGTCTGGAAAGACGGACTCGGACTTCTCTTCAGCGATCTCTACTTAAACAGAATTTATCGGTGGTCACCATCCAACGATTCAACAACAATCTATCTCGATCCTTCGAACACGTCCAACGGTTTGACATACGATGCACAGGGACGCCTAGTGTTTACGCAAATGCAATTGCGCCGTGTATCACGTCAGGATTCGAATGGCATCACTCCACTCGCCTCGACATTCAGAGGAAAAAAATTTAACTGTCCGAATGACCTCGTGGTAAAATCCGACGGATCGATTTTTTTTACCGACCCCGACTATAATATTCCTTCCGGTCAGAGCAAGGAATTAAATTTTAAAGGAATATATAAAATCAGTCCGTCAGGCAGCGTGCAATTGCTCGATAGTACCTTCAACGAACCAAATGGAATTTGTTTTTCTCCGAATGAATCAAAATTATATGTCAATGATGTTAGTAAAATTTACGTATGGAATGTTATCAATGATTCCACAATCACTGGTAAAAAATTATTTTATACAATATCGGAAGGTGGTACGGATGGAATGAAAACCGATACTGCCGGGAATATTTTCTGCACAGGAATGACTGGAGTATGGATCATTTCACCGGAAGGACAATATCTAGATAAAATAACCACACCAAGAAACCCTTCGAATTGCGCATGGGGTGATGCAGACAGAAAAACACTCTATATTACAACAGGGAACAGCAGCGTGGGATCAGGCTTCGTTTATCGGATTCGGATAGGAAGTACAACCGGTGTAAAAGATCAGGGCTCCTCACCTTCTAAAACGTTCAAATTAATGGATAACTATCCCAACCCGTTTAATCCTTTTACCATTATTGAGTGTCAAACAATAAAGTACGAATTATTAACATTGAAGGTTTTCGATGGTCTTGGTCGTGAAGTAGCAATGCTGGTGAACGAATTTAAATATCCTGGTATACATAGAGTAGAGTGGAATGCTTCCGGTATGCCGAGCGGCACATACTTTTGTCAATTGCGGTCAGGAAATGAGCAACAGACGAAAAAACTTGTGTTTATTAAATAGATATATTATTATACAAATCCTGATTGAGGATAAGTTGCGCATATCCAATGCGAATATTTTTCAAGAGCAAAATAATAACGGAAAATTCATAGTATGAATAACGAAGATTTATTTATTCGATAGTACAAAACTTTACTCCCAGTTTCAATGAGTATCTGCCGCACGTAAAAAAGTATTGATTTGATTGATTTCTATGGCAATAGCTCTATTAAGAAAAAATAAAGAAATTTTAACTTTTTAGTTGCTTTCACAATCCATAAGTATTACATTCAAACCATCAAATAGAGTGAAATACAATCGAATTAAAATCCGCAGTATAAGTTTTTATAAGGATAGTAAGTCGCCTTAAAAATATGATATTATTTTCGGGTAACGGATTATAGCTTTGGACACTTCTGTAAAATCAAAAAACTCTCAAGAACTTACTAAGGAGAAAAAAAATGTCTATTGGTTCATCTCGAATTAGGAATTCAATAGTCTGCATTATTCTTGCAGCTGTATTTTCTTTAACCTTTCAATCTTTATATGCTGCTGGATCTGGCACTATCAAAGGGCATGTTTTTGATAAAGTAACAAGCGATCCGCTTATTGGAGCGAATGTGGTGGTTCTTAATACAAGTTTGGGAGCATCTGCGAATATTGATGGTTTGGTAACTATCTATGGTGTTCCATCGGGTCCGCAAACTTTAAAGATTTCCTACATTGGATATCAGCCAGTCGTTGTACAAGTGACAATTCCCGATGACGGGGTTCTTGATCAGGAATTTCGGTTAACACCCCAGGCAATCGAAGGGAAAGAGGTCGTTGTTACTGCCCAGGCAAAAGGACAGCAGGAAGCAATTAACCAGCAGCTGTCATCCAATAAGATCGTCAACGTCGTCTCCTCTGAAAAGATGAAAGAACTTCCGGACGCAAATATAGCGGAGTCCATAGGTAGACTTCCCGGTGTATCGCTGGGAAGAACAGCGGGTGAAGCGGATAAAGTTGTCGTCCGTGGTTTATCTGCACAATTCAATAAAGTGACCATTGAAGGCGTACCAATGGTTTCGATGAGTGGTGGACGTGCGTCAGGTAATACGAATACTGGAAGCAGTAATTATTCAGATAGAAGTATTGATTTAAGCATGATAAGCGACGACCTGGTGAAGGGCGTAGAGCTTTCAAAATCATTGCGAGCGGATATGGATGCAGATGCTATTGGAGGAACGATCAATCTGACATTAAGGGAAGCCCC
>Ga0182011_10001919_pt1 | contig 17963 bp, 18 predicted proteins | sample 711E1DmetaG_FD_120481 | JGI IMG/M metagenome (GOLD analysis project Ga0182011, IMG submission 120481) | Permafrost microbial communities from Stordalen Mire, Sweden - 711E1D metaG | ecosystem: Environmental > Terrestrial > Soil > Wetlands > Permafrost | place: Sweden: Stordalen | collected... | reverse complement strand
TGGCATAGATACTTCCAATCGTTCCCGATTAAGTTTTTGTCCATGCCAGAAGCATACATAAGTCGCAACAAATGTCAATTCCTTATTCTAGCGCCTATGGGGGCTGGGGGTGAGGGGGTCAAAGCTGTGAAGCCAGAAACAACGCAATGCTATCGTCAGCGCCGCCCCCTTGCCCGCCGCGAAGCTCAGATTGCCAAGGCCCGCGAGCTTCGCTGCAATGAAACCAAATCCGAGGAAGCCGCTTGGAGATTGTTGCGGGTTCTCAGATTCAAGGGCTTTAAGTTTCGCCGCCAGCACGCGGTGGGTCGGTACATTGTCGATTTCTGCTGCCCCAAGCGGCGTCTAATTGTGGAATTGGACGGCAGCGTTCACGCGCAGCCAAGCCAGACCAGGCGCGACGCGAGCCGCGACGCAGAGCTCAAACGTATGGGGTACGCCGTGACGCGGTTCCCAAATGGCATGGTTCTGGAGGCGCCCGAGCTGTTTGTGGAGAAAGTGCTGGACGCCGCGTGGTCCTTGCCAAGTTTCTTCACCGGCGAGTTGTGAGCTGCAAAAAGAAGGGACAGGTTCGCAGCCCCCTCACCCGGCCCGCCCCGGCGGAAGAGAACGCCAGGGCGGGCCACCCTCTCCCCCAAGGGGGAGAGGGGTGTTTTAACCCCGGCAGGCACGGGGAGGCCGTCCTCTTCTAAAGCTGCCACATAACCCCGAATGGCTTCCCTGATATTCTGGATAGCTTCTTCACGCGTCTTCCCCTGGCTGAGGCATCCAGGCAGGCTAGGACACTCCACTACCCAATAGCCATCTTCGCCTGAATAGATAATGACTTGTCTAATATTATAACATTCTAAACTTTCGCCGCGATGACGCGGCGCGATTCGTAAAGCGGGAATTTCTCGGTCAGGGCTTCGACCTCGCTGCGGATGCGCTGCTGCACCGATTCATCCTCGACGTTGTGCAGCACCTCGGTGATCCAGTGCGCGATGAGCTCCATCTGCGGCTCCCGGAGCCCGCGCGTGGTGACGGCGGGCGTGCCCACGCGGATGCCGCTGGCGACCACGGGAGGGTTCGCATCGAAAGGAATGACGTTCTTGTTGACGGTGATGGCGGCGTTTTCCAGAGCCTTTTCGGCCTGCTTGCCAGTTACCTTCTTTGAAAACACGTCCACCAGCGCCAGGTGAGTGTCCGTGCCGCCGGAGACGATACGGAAGCCATAGGCGGCCAGCGCCTTAGCCAGGGTGCGGGAGTTCAGGACGACTTGCTTCTGATACTCGCGGAACTGCGGCTGCAGCGCTTCCCGGAAGCAGACGGCCTTGGCGGCAAGGACGTGCATCAAGGGGCCGCCTTGGATGCCGGGGAACACGATCTTGTCGAGCTCCTTGGCATACTGTGCCTTGCAGAAGACCGCGCCGCCGCGCGGCCCGCGCAAAGTCTTATGGGTGGTTGTGGTGACGAAATCCGCGTGGGGGAAGGGGCTGGGATGGAGGCCTGCCGCGATGAGCCCCGCAATGTGCGCCATGTCCACCATGAGCAGCGCGCCGCTCTGTTTGGCAATGGCTGCGAAGCGCTCGAAATCCAGGAGGCGCGGGTAGGCGCTGGCGCCGGCCACGATGAGCTTTGGTTTGTGCTCCTGGGCCAGCCGCTCGAGCTCCTCGTAGTCAACTGTCTCCGTGTCCTTCCGTACGCCGTAGGAAACGATCTTGTACATCTTCCCGGAAAAGTTCAGCGGGTGCCCGTGCGTGAGGTGGCCGCCGTGGGCCAGGCTCATGCCCAGCAGGGTGGCTCCCGGCTTCAGCACGGTCATATAAACGGCCTGGTTGGCCTGGCTGCCGGAGTGCGCCTGCACGTTGGCGTGCTCCGCGCTGAAGAGCTTCTTGGCCCGCTCGATGGCGAGATTCTCGGCAATGTCCACGAATTCGCAGCCACCATAGTAGCGCTTGCCCGGCAATCCCTCGGCGTACTTGTTGGTCATCACGGACCCCAGGGCCTCGAGCACGGCCTCGCTGACGAAATTCTCCGAAGCGATCAGCTCCAGCGTCCGCGCCTGGCGGTCAACTTCCAGGTCGAGCGCCTGGGCGATTTCGGGGTCAACTTCGTGCAAGGGAAGGGAAGGGTTCATGCTCTTTTCTCCGTGTGATAGCGTTGGTCTATGGCGTCGATTTTCTCCACGCGCAGCTCGTGCCGTCCGCCGGCGAAGGGGGTCGAGAGCCAGGTGTCCACAATTTGATGCATGCTTGCTTCGTCAATCATCCGGCCGCCCAGGGTGAGGACGTTGGCGTTGTTATGCTCGCGCGCCATGCGCGCCGAAATCGTATCGTTGGCAGCCACGGCGCGAATCCCCGGCACTTTGTTGGCGGCAAGCATCATGCCGATTCCAGTGCCGCACACCAGCACGCCATAATCCGCCTGCGTTGCCGCCACCTCGCCGGCCACCTTCTCCGCGAAGTCGGGATAGTCCACGCGCTCTGTGGTCGACGGGCCGTGGTCTTCAACCTCCAGGCCTTTGCTCTTGAGGTACTCGCGGATTTTCTCCTTCAAGGCAAAACCCGCATGGTCTGCCGCCAGTGCAATCTTCATTTTTCCACCACGTTGCAGCCCTCGAACTCGTCCGGAGGGCCGGCCATGTTTTCCCAGTCCCCCCTTTAATTCTACCGGACAAGACCCAATGGCGTAAATAACGACTTCAATACTCGCATTGAGTGATTGATTCATTGAGCCAAAAGATCATTGAGTTATTGAATCATTGAGTCATTGGTTTATTGAGCGTCGGCGCCAGGAGTTGGCGCAATTCCAAACCTTGAATTGAATTGCTTCCTCGTCGGCGCCGCCTACTGCTTTCCGCCTGCGGCCTTTGAAGAGCCGCCCCGATGCATCGGGGCGCTACACCTGCTTTCTGCCTTCTGCTTACTGCCCACTGCTTACTGCCTTCTGCTTACTGCCCACTGCCTACTGCCTACTATCACTCTAGGGGCTCCTTACTCCTGACTCCTGAATCCTGCTCCTTCCCCCACCTACCACCTATTAACTACCTGTTTTTTCAGCAACATTCCCGCCTTAAACTCGTAACTACCTGTGTTTTCTATAACATTCCCGGTTATTTTCGAGGTTTGGAAATCCGACCCTTTGTTTTCATAGACATTCCCGCGTTATTCCGTCATTTTTAAAAGTTATTAAATCTTTCCTTTCCCCTTCCCAACCGACATACTGTCCAAAGAAGCAAAGCAGTTCAGTACCTCTGTCGGACCGTGAGGGCGTTCTCAAATGTCTTTCTCCCAGCTCCTGAATCCTGAATCTTCCTGCCTGCCTTCGACTGACTATTCTAGCCTACTTTCTTCCGCCTGTCAAGAGACACAACGTCTGCCGCCATCCTCGACCGATTTGTCGATCCCCAGACCTGCCGTTGTAGAGCAACCTGCTGGAGCGGGCGTATAGTTACCGGCATGGAGAAAATAAGAGTCGAGCATCACAGTTTTATGGGGATGGTGTGGGCCTGCGCATGGCTCTTCACCATCGGGTTTCTACACCTGCCTTTTTGGAAGGTTGTCCTGGCGATTGTGTTATGGCCGTACTATCTTGGTCTAACGTTCAGCTCCCTGCTGCACTAATCAAGATCGGCTATTGGAAGCTGTGATTGAACCTTCCCGCACCAATGGTCTTGATGTCCGCTCCGCCATACGCCTGGACCAGATCCGAACCGTGGACCGGCAACGACTGATCAAGCGTTTGGGGGTGATCGACCCCGGCACGATGGCCAAGGTCAACCAAGCCATCCAGATCAGCTTGGGGTTGATTGACGTGTCCGAACCCCGAAGGGGTTAAAGATGAGTAGCCGTGGGCAAGGGCACGCCGTAGGTGCCCGCCGCCCACGGATGTCGCCCCCACCAAGGTCCGCTCGATGGAGAATTCGTATGGAGGCTGTCAAGATTTCACCGAAATTTCAAGTTGTAATCCCGAAGAAGCTTAGGGAGGCTTTGAAGCTATCCCCAGGCCAGAAAGTCCAAATGGTTGTTTATGGCAATAGGATCGAGATGATCCCCCTGAGAAAACTCTCCGAGATGAAGGGATTCCTGAAGGGGATTGACACTGCGGTGGAAAGGGAACCTGGCAGGGTATGAGTCGCAAAGTTGCGCTCACTCTGATGCGCCAGCCGCCGCGAGCAATCGCGGCCTTGGTCATTTATGCTTCGGCAGCGGCACATTCTTTGCATTGCGTTTGCGTGGACCCTGATGCTAACCTCGTGGTTTCATGGTGGTACTCACCGACTACGAAGGGCGACCCGTCAGACTGACCGATGAGCGGTGGATTCATATTGAGGAACACCCTGAGATGGTCGGGTCGCGCGAGGCTGTGGCGGAGACGCTTCTTAAGCCCGAGGCCGTCATCGAGTCACCGAGCGATTCTTTGGTCAGACTTTACTATCGCTTCTATCATCGTACAATGGTGGGGTGAAGCATCTCTGTGTTGTGGTCAAGATAGTGATTGACGACGCCTTCGTCGTGACCGCGTACCTGACAGACCGGGTGAAGAAAGGCACGCTTCTATGGCCGAAAAAATCGTAAAGATGTGGTTGGATCCCGAGGCCGACTTCCTGGAAGTCACTTTCGAGAACAAGCCGGGCTATTCCCGCCCCACAGAGAACGATCAGGTGATGGAACGAGTGGACGAGGAAGGAAACGTCATAGGGTTTTCCGTGCTGCGTGTCAGTTCCCTGAAGAACACGCCACTCGAAGTCGCTCTTCGGTAAGCGGGATTCTGTTATGTGTACCCTGTCCCCTGTTCTTGACGCGGCGGGCCTGCTTCAGTTGCCCGCCACCATGCCCCGAGCCCCGAGCCCCGAATCCCGGCTCCCGTCACTGACACCTGGTACCTGACACCTTTTCCTTTCCTCTTGCATCGCAGGTCAATAAGTTGTTTAATCACGTCATCTTTTAGCCAGCCCGGGAACCCCTGGGAGGTTAGGCGTCATGAATAATAAGCTCCCCTCCTGTTTTAGGAGTGGGCCAGGGGGTGGTAAACTTGGCGTTCGTCGATCACCGTTGGCGCCGTTCTCTGGCCAGCCTGCTCCGAGGCTCTGCGACCGCGCGGTGGCTGGTGCATAGTGATCTCCGCCCTCCGATTTCGCCCGGCTCGAAACGGCGTCCATAGACCGGGAATACGGGGGGCATGGAAAGGGACATGAATCGCAGAGCCGGGCTCGCTCTGCGCAAGCCCGCCCAATACGCAGTTGGGCGTTCATTGGGGGACATTGAACACCCCAAGGAGGTTATCGTGAGGTGGACGATTGCCGTTGCTGGACTGATTCTGGTCTGCGCTGCTTCTGCCTCAGCACAGAAACTGGACGTGAAGATAATTGACCGGCAGGACAAAGAAGATGAATATGATTACGCTGCGGTCTACAATAACGTTGCGGTAGGGAAATCCTTCAAGGTTCATGGTGCCACATTCACACTGCAGCTTCCCGATGGCCGACTAGCAATTGTCAACTGCGAAAGCAAATTTGCGGAACACATGGCTGGGCGTGTAGGGAATCGGAGGAGTTGCCGCACGCCTGTGGTGGATAGTATTCAAGCTGATTTCAAGGGTGACAATGCAAAGTTGATTTGGCCCGTCAGCCTAGATGGCAAGAAAATGCAGTCGGAAACATACAAGATTCTAGGCATCTTGGACAAGCCAAAGAACAACTAGGCAGGGTGGCGCAGGGCGAGCGCCGGTCTGAGATTTTGTGCGAATCAAGCAAGCCGGTCCATGGTCAGGACGGACGAATCGTTCAGACCTTAGAATGGGAATCTGGCCGTGGCGGGGCTCGAAATGGCGTCCGTAGAACGGAAAAACCGGCGGGCATGGCCAAAGACTTGAATCGCAGAGCTGGGCTCGCTCTGCGCCAGCCTGCGTGTAGGGTGAATGGATAGCGCTGGCCAAAGGCGCAGTCCTGCTGCTCGCAGTCACGGTACTCATCAGAGTCAGCCTTTGTGACCGCCGGCCCATGCCTAGCCTTTGATCGGAGCGCGAACATGGAAGACAACGTCTGCGCCATCAGCCCTCTCGACCGGGTGCGGAAAGTTGTCTCCAGTGGGAGCGGCGGGATCATCCGGACTGACCGGGCAGCCTAAAACCAAGCGAAAAGTTGTCAGGCATGGAAGAAAGCGTTACGATCAAAGCGGTGCCGCCCCCGCTCGCCGCCGGCGGTCTCGTCTTAGGCCGGCCAGGACCGGTTTTGTCAACGTCAGCCTAATCGGGAGCTTGGGAGCTCGACATTGCATCCATGAGTCAGTTCCCTGTCGTTCCGGTCGATGCCTGCCCCCTTTGCGGATCAGGTGGTCCCCTATGCGAGAGCCACATTATTCCACGCTTCGTGTTCGATTGGCTGCTGGAGTCGTCCGCTACGGGGTACATGCGGTTCGGTCCCGCGCCGAATTTGCGGGTTCAGGACGGCTTCAAACAGCGGCTTTTGTGCGAGGGGTGCGAGGGCCTACTTAGTGCTTGGGAGGGCGAGACGGCCCGGTCTGTATTCAGGCCCTACCACAGCGACACCTCCGCCGTGATGTCATACGGACCTTGGCTCGCTAAGTTTTGCGCTTCTGTGTGCTGGCGTGTGCTCTTTGTCTTCCGGGGACTCGGTATCAAGAATTTCTCCGACAGCCAGAACGGCCTCGCCAGGGAAGCCCTTGGCGCCTGGGGTAACTTCATGCGCGACCGGGCACCGAACCCAGGTAGGTTCGAGCTGCACTTGCTGCCAGTTGATCTCATTGCAGACGCCACGGATTCGGAACTGCCCCCGAACATGAACCGTTACCTCGCGCGAGCAGTCGAGATGGACGCGGTGTCAAGCAACAAATCGGCGTTCGTTTATGTCAAGCTGTGCAAACTCATTTTGGTCGGACTCGTACAGATGCCAAACCCACGAGAGTGGGTGGGTACACGAGTGGCAATTGAGCACGGAGTTATCAGGCCTGAGCATCGTGGTGCCCCAAGTGACTTCGGGCAGTTCCTCGCCGACCGAGCCCGGAAGATGGCGGCTTTACAGGCGAAAATGTCGGCGCGTCAGAAGGAAAAGATCTCGACCACCATGCGAGCTGACGTTGATCGGGCCGCGGCCTCGGAGAGCTTCGAGGCGATGTCACAAGACGTGTCGATGTTCGGAAGGGGGGCATTCGACGATCCCGAAGAGTAACTTCTGGTCTTTAACAGCCGCCTGGCAGGGTTTGCAGCCGACGGCGGCTGACGAAACAATGAGCCGCCGCGGCTGAAACGAAGCCGTTATGCCGGTCAGTAGAGGGAATCGGTATGCCTCAGTTTCATACGGTCATTCCGATTCATAACGTTGAGCTCGATCCAGCAACATCGTACGAGTTCTCTGGAGGGTTGTTGCTGACTGCGATGCCGGCCTGGATTCCCGGTCAGAAGATGCTCGATCGTCTGAGCGTCATCGACCGAGAGGCGGTCAGGCAGGCGACGCACGCCTTTGTGCTTAGCTACACGGCTGACGGACTCGGCAGCCCCGATCCAGACTGGAAGGGTACCGATCACAAATCGATTCAGGAGACCAAGTATGAAATTGGTGTCATGGCCAATCTCGCGCTTTGGCTGACCCGTCCATCTCCAGTTTGCTTCGCTGTCGTTCTCCACGCTTGCCAATTTGGCAGCCAGCCAGTCATTCAGCAGACTCAGCGGTTTTCCGAGCTGTTGTGCCATCCGAGCGACTTGGAGGCCCGAATCACGGGCACAGACCTGCCGTTTGCAGCGAAGCTTCACAAAGGGCTTCTTGAAGTCACCCGTGACACGGCGCTGTGGACTGCGGTCAGGTCCGCGTGGTCAGGGCTTCAGATGAACATCGAGAGCATCCGATGCCTGCTGTTTTGGGTCGCGCTCGAGGCCGTCTTTGGACCTGAAGATGGTCGCGAGATCACGTATCGACTGTCGCAGCGGGTAGGCTTCTTCCTTGGCGCGAGTCGGGTTGAGGCCCGGCAGCTGTTTGACACGGCCAAGGCCGGTTACGGTTTCCGGTCCAAGATTGTGCATGGCCAATGGAAAGAGGACCTGAACGCAACGAAGCGGATGGCGAAAGCAGAGATCCTGTTTCGGCTGGCGTTGGTGCGGATCCTCCAAGACCAAGCGCTGGTCACGACATTCTCGACAAAGAAACGTGAAAACTTCTTGGACAGTCTCGTATTCAACAGCGCGGCATAAGACGCGCTTGCGACCGACGGCGGCTAGTGCGATCGTGAGGCAAGCGTAGCGCAGACCGCCGACTTTGCGGTCTGCGGCTCTTCATTTGGCGTTGCGTCATCAAAATTCAAGGCTCACGTCAAGAAGAACCGCGGACCCCGGGAGCGGGGGTCCGCGCTACGCGCTCCGACAAGGAGGCGTTATGAAAGGTGGAAGCAGGTAGCGCGACCCCGTCTCCCTGCCATTCGAGGCGGGACAACACAAGCGTGTTGCGGTTAAGATAGGGGATGACCGGGGCATTGAGAGCCTGAAGGTCGTGGAGGTGGCCTGAATGGTGATCGAGGAAACTCTGCGTCTGGCGACGGACCGATTGGTCGAGCAGTTCCGTCCGCAGCGGGTGATTCTCTTCGGATCACAAGCTCGGGGAATGGCCGATGCTCGCAGCGATGTGGATTTACTGGTGATCTGTCCGGTCCCACCGGGGCAAGGCAGCCGGCGCGCGTTGATGGTGGCCATGGACCGAGCCCTTCGTGGGGTGGAGGTGGCCACTGACGTGATCATCCTTACGCCCGAAGAGTTTGAGCGCGACCGCCTGATCCCCGGCACCGTGGCGCGCCCGGCTTGGCGGGAGGGGAGAGTGCTCTATGAAGCTCCCTGACGCGCCCATTCTCGAGAAGGTCAGGCAATGGCTGACCTATGCCGACGAAGACTTGCGAGTCGCACGCCATGCATTCTCCATGCCGGAAGCTCCTCCCTGCCGGGTGATTGCATTTCATGCCCAGCAATGCGCGGAAAAATACCTGAAGGCTTATCTGGTTTTTCACGGCGTAGATTTTCCCTTCACGCATAGTCTCCGCCGCCTGCTGGACCTATCTGCCAGCCCGGCGGCTTGGGCCGAGCGGTTACGGGATGCCGAAGAGCTCAGCCCTTATGCGATCACGGCAAGATATCCGGGAGAGGACCTCGCGGTTAGTGAACCCGAAGCGCGCCGGGCTGTTGAGATCGCTGAACGCGTGCGACAGGCGGTTAGGGGCGCCCTCCAGGATGAAGGGTTCGACCCCGGCGGCGACCAGTTCTGACTGTGGGTTCTTCCCCTGATGGCGAACGCGCAGCCGGCGGGAACGGCTCCATATGAGCCCGGTTCGGAAAGCGGAGAGAATCTAGGGTGTCAATGCGGTACGATGACAAAGTTGTCCCAGATTTCGAACAGTTGGTCAAATTGCTCCCCGCGCGCGCAGTTGCGTCCCCGTTGCGTTCAACGGTGCCCTTGGTCGACTTTTGGCGGACGCCGGAGTCTCGCCTCACTCAGCTAAGCGCGGATATCAGAGCGGACAGAGTAAGCCAAACTGCGCCCACCTCTGCTTTCCCATGCTGCCAAGGCGTGTCATCGGGGTTCGTCTACCGTTCCGGTTGCTCGCCCATCGACGAAGTGGTATGTTGGGGTTAGCATGAAGAATTCATCCAGAGGGAAATCGCCTTCGAGATTTCACATTGTTGTGGACGCTGCCGACCGCTTAACGGTGGAGGAGCAGGAAACCTTGGTTGAGGTCCTGCATCGGCGACTGGCGGACCGCCGGCGTGTCGAGCTGGCCGCCGACATCCGCGCCGGGCAGAGAGAGTTTGAGCAGGGTGCTCTCCGCCCCACTACGCCCGATGAGATCATGAAAGAGATCCTCTCGTGATGCGGCTCTTACTGCGCTCCAGCGCTTTCGTTCGCAGGGCCAAGAAAATTCTCAAAAAACATCCGCATGTCTCCGAAGACCTTCATTCTGCCCTGGAATTGCTTGCCACAGACTGCTTTCATCCCCGCCTGAAAACCCACAAACTTAAGGGTGAACTGGAAGGATCCTGGGCGTGCAGCGCGGGCTACGACTTGAGGATCGTGTTCAAGTTTGTTGAATACGAAGGATCTGAAGCCATTCTCCTGTTGACGCTGGGAACGCATGAAGAAGTGTACTGATTGATTCAGGGGGCTGGCGCAGAACGATAGCTCTGCGCTGCGAAGCAGCGCCCCTCTCCCAAAGCAGATAGCGCGGCCCCCCGTTTTTGGGGTCCGCGATTCTTCCTAAAGGAAAGGCCGCAGACCTTAATGAGGGAGGGCTGCGCCAGCCCGCGGGCATTGATTCATGCCAAAGGAACACGTCAATCCGAGGACCCTCTTTCCGAGCTTGCCGCACGGGTTTTCCCAAATCGTGGTTGCCAGCGGGAGAAAAACGGTGTTCATCTCGGGGCAAACGGCTTGGGACGCACAGAAACGGATAGTTGGCGGGGTTAGCCTTCTGGAGCAGGCAAGGCAGGCGTTGCGTAATGTTCAAGCGGCTATGGAGGCCGTGGGCGGCGCCTTAGGAGATATCGTTGCTCTGCGGATTTACATCGTCAATTATCAGCCCGAGAGCGCAGAAGCGGTGGGAAGCGCGCTAAGAGAATTCTTTTCTGAAGGGAATCCGCCAGCAAGTACCTGGATCGGGGTCTCGGCCTTGGCAGTTTCAGATTTTCTGATCGAGATTGAAGCGACGGCGGTCTTGGACTGAACAATGCGGCCTAGACAAGAGCGGGTGGCCACTGTCAGTGCAGTTCTGACCGTGGGTCTTCCTTTGATGGCGAAGGTATAGCCCGCTGGAATGGTCTCATATGAATCGTGGACGGAAAGGGTTGGTGAAGCGGCCGGAAGATTGGCGGTGGGCGAGTTACAATAATTTTGCTTTGGACAAGGTGACGGTTGCGGCGTGCCCCATTCAGATTGACTGCATGCACATGCCGCTGGGGTATCGGGCATGAGAAGAGCCCACGGTCAGAACTGCACTGACCGTGGCTACTCGCTTTCATACCTTCAAAACGAGGTCCGCGCCACCCGGTCAGCCCGCGGGTTGTTATGCAGGTAAACAAGAGTTGCAAGTCGCCCATAGGAGGGGCAGGAACCCATGAAGATCCTGGTTATCGGTGCAACGGGCACGATTGGCGCCGCCGTTGCGCAGGCACTCGAGGCGCGGCACGAGGTTCTCCGAGCCAGCCATACCCGCTCCGCGCTCAAGGTAGACTTGGCGGACCCTGAGTCGATCAGACGCCTCTACGCGAAGGTTGGCCGGATGGACGCCGTGGTCAGTGTCGCGGGTCAAGCCGCGTTCCGTCCCCTGCTTGCTCTCTCCGACGCCGATTTTACCCTCGGCCTCAACAACAAGCTCATGGGCCAGGTCAACCTGGTCCGCTTCGGCGTCGAGGTGCTCGCGGAGGGAGGCTCGTTCACGCTCACCACGGGGATCCTGAGCCGGCAGCCGATGCCCGGGGGCGCAGCCATCAGCATGGTCAATGCAGGCCTCGAAGGCTTTGTGCGCGCGGCGGCATTGGATCTTCCCCTTGGCCTGCGCATCAATGCGGTCGCTCCGGGTTGGGTTCGCGAGACGCTGGTGGCGATGAAGATGGATCCCATCCCCGGCGTGCCGGCCGCGCTGGTGGCACAGACCTACGTGAAGGCGGTCGAGGGGAGCATGACCGGTCAGATCCTCGATGCTGTTGCGGGCGCTGACTAACCGGCACTTGCTGCTGAAGGCCGCGCGCCGGCCGCAGCGCGGGTGCAGGAGAAGCGAGTTACGTTAGCCATTCGGGATGACACTCGACATGAGCAAATACGTCGTCTTCATGCGTGCGATCAACGTGGCTGGTCACGCCAGCGTAAAAATGAGCGATGTACGGGACGCGTTCGCCGCGGCTGGCTGCCGAAACGTCAGAACCTGCATTCAGAGCGGCAACGTCATCTTCGAGTCGCCGGCGAAAGACGCAGCGGCGATTCTTCGAAAGGTTCGGAGCAAGCTCGGTAACCTGCTGAACACTGAGCCGGACATCTTCTGCCGAACCGCCGGTGGAATCGAGGCGCTAGTCAGGCGAGCTCCCTTCAAGGACTTCGAAGCTGAACCGGGCGTCAAGTTGTACGTGGTGTTTCTGTCTCAGAGGCCTCGAAGCAAGCCGAAACTTCCGCTGATCTCGTCCCAAGAAGCTCTGGAGGCCGTTGCGATGAGCGACCGGGAAGTGTTCGTGGTCAGCCGCCGCAAGACGAACGGGTTCTTTGGCTTTCCCAACAATTTCGTCGAAAAGGAGCTCGGGGTTTCTGCCACCAGTCGGAACTGGTCAACGATCACCAAGATCATCGAGTTCCCGAAGATGGAAAACGATGAAGAATGAAAGACTACCACATCAACCCTGGGCAAGCAGACCACCATCGACTAGCAGCCACGTCCCGGTGACGTACGAAGCATCGCTGGACGCCAGGAAACGGACGGCTTTGGCGATGTCCTCGGGCGTGGCGAAACGCCGGAGCGGGATATTCGAGAGGATGCGCTGCTCATCCTCCGGGCAATTGCGCAGGTGATAGCGCAAGAGAGGCGTATCGGTGGCGCCTGGGATAACGCAGTTGACACGGATTCCGTCCGGGGCGCAGTCCAATGCCGCGGCGCGCATGAACGCCAGCAGGCCTCCCTTGGTGGCTGCGTACGCCGTATAGTTCGGATAGGTCTGAAAGGCGTGTCCGGAAGAAGAGATCACGATGCAGCCCTGCTTTTGTTTCCGCATCACTGGAATGACATGCTTGCAGCAGAGGAACGCGCCTTTCAAATTGACCGAAATCGTCTGATCCCAGTCTTCCTCCGAGGTCCCGGTCAGGGGCTTGTTGATCTGTACGGCCGCATTCGCGAACAAGACATCGATTCTTCCCCAACGTTCGACAATCACTTGCACGGCATGTTGCACTTCATTTGCGTTACTGACGTCGGCCTTGATGAATAAGCCCTGACCTCCGGCCTCTTGGATCAGGTTCACGGTTTCCTGGTCATTCGAGTCGTTCCAATCGATCACCGCGACATGCGATTTCTCGCCCCCGAAAAGTAGGGCTGTGCCACGACCGATGCCGGACCCGCCACCGGTAATGACAATCACTTTTCCGGCAAATTCGCTCATACGCGCCTCCGTGAGGTAAGTTCCTCCACTCTACCTCACTAAAGTCGAGGAGTCGAGAGTCGAGGGTTGAGAAGTTCGACTCCTCAACTTGTAAACAGAACGAGATCCCTCGCTGCGCTCGGAATGACACCCGCCTCAGGGGCGAGATTCGAAAGTCGAGGGTCGAGGACTTCGACTGCTCGACCCTTGACTCCTCGACTTGTTGTATTATCCAGCGATGCTAATGAAACTCGGTTCACTCGATTTCGCCGTCGTCATCACCTACTTCGTCGTCGTGCTCGGGGTTGGCTACTGGCTCAAGGGCAAGATGAAAACCTCTTCGGATTTCCTCTTGTCGAAGCGTTCTTTCTCTCACTGGATCACCGGCATTGCCTTCATGTCAGCGAACCTGGGGGCGCTGGAAGTGATGGGCCATACCGCCAATGGCGCGAAGTATGGTATGAGGACGAACAACTGGTACTGGATCGGAGCCATCCCGCCCATGGTTTTTCTGGGCCTGTTCATGGTGCGCTACTACTACACGAACGGCCTGCGTAGCGTTCCTGAGTATTTGCGCATGCGGTACGACCATCGCGCCCACATCCTCAACGCTTTCAGCTTCGCCACGGTCACCGTGTTGATGTCGGGAATCGACATGTTTGCTTTTGCGGTGGTTTTCCGCAGCATGCTGGGCTGGCCCTTCACCACCAGCGTGCTGCTGGCCAGCGGGGTAGTGCTGCTGTTTGTTTTTTGGGGCGGACTCTCTTCCTCCATTTACAACGAGTTCCTTCAGTTTTTTCTTATTGTGATTGGATTCCTGCCCCTGACCTTCCTCGGGTTGCACGAAGTGGGCGGGTGGAGCGGACTAGTGGCCAAACTGCCGGAGCAGTATCTTCACACATGGAAAGGCATGGCCGGCCCCGGCGATCCGCTGGGTGTGCCTTGGTGGGTGATGGTGGTGGGCATGGGCTTGTGCGCTGCTCCGGCGTATTGGTGCACTGACTTCCTGCTCGTGCAACGCGCCCTGGCCGCCAAGGATTTGGCTTCTGCGAGAAAAACCCCGCTGGTGGCCGCGATTCCTAAGATGCTATTCCCGGCCATCGTGACGGTGCAGGGAATGCTCGCCCTCGCCCTTGCACCCTCGATCGTCAAACACGATTACAACCTGGCTTTGCCAACCCTCATGGGTCGCTACTATCACAGCGGGATGCTGGGGCTGGGGTTGACGGCTCTTTTGGCCAGCTTCATGTCCGGGATGGCCGGCAACATTACGGCCTTCAACACGGTATTCACTTACGACATTTACCAGACTTACTTCGTGAAAAACCGCCCTGACCACCATTACCTGAGGGTGGCGAAGACGGCCACTGTGGTGGGCACTTGTATTGCCTGCGCCTCGTCCTACATCGTCCTCTACTTCAACAACCTGATGGACTACATGCAACTCATCGGGATTTTATTCATTTCACCTTTCTTCATTGTGTTCTTCCTCGGCATGTTCTGGAAGCGCCCGTCGGCGACTGCGGGCTTTTACGGAATGGTTGCAGGGCTCTCCGGAGCAACCCTCGAGTACGTGCTCTACCGGCTGGGCGTGCTGAAGTTCACTTCTCCCATGGCGTCGAATATTTGGACGGCCGTATGGGGATTCGCTGCCGGACTGGCGGTGACTGTGGTTCTCAGCTTCCTGACTGAAGCTCCCCCAGCGGAAAAACTCAAGGGGTTGGTTTATTCCGGAGCGAAAAAGGAAAAGGACCCCGCCCCTTGGTATCGCACGCCGGCATTCTATGCCGTCGTCGTGCTGAGCGTGTTCATTGTCCTCAACATCAAGTTCTTCTGACATTGGTGATTGGTGATTGGCGATTGGCGATTAGTGAATGGACAACCCCCTCACCCGTCCCGATCAGATCGGGACACCCTCTCCCCCAAGGGGGAGAGGGCAGTAAAGTTCGGATCAATTCTGCCTTCTTCCCCTTGGGGGAAGAGGGGCTGGGGGCATAAGCGCTAAAACAACTGTTAGGGAGGCTCGAAAGCCCGCCTGGGCGGGCGTCATAATATGGCCCACGGCGAAAGCCGTGGGGGAAAAAGGGGAAATGGAAATATTCCTCAAGCCCCGGTAGGGGCGACATAATCACGACGAACCGAGCGGGATCCTTATGTCGCCACTATCGTGGCTCAAGTTCTGCTCTGCACCTTGCACTCCCACGGCTTTCGCCGTGGGCTAACATTATGCCGCCCCTTTCGGGGCTCGAATCAGTGACGTAGCCTCCTTATTTTAACGCCTATGGGGGCTGGGGTGAGGGGGTTCCGACTCGCGAATTGAATGGTAATTACGTGACGTCGCCTTGGAACTAACAGTTTCCCCCGTAATCGTTTGAAAGGAGTGTAGGCATCATGCTTCCAGGCTTGCTCTTACTCATGGCGGTGAGCGCGCCACAGCTTCAGAATCCGGGCTTTGAAGCTTCCAAGTTGCTTGCAGGCTGGGAGCTGAACACGCCCGCCCAGGAGAGCCAAGGAGTGCAAGTTGTTTTGGATTCGACGCAAACCAAAGAGGGAAGGCAATCCCTCCTTATCGAAGCCCGCGAACCGGCGAGCTATTCGCTGAATCAGTGGGTCGTTCTTCCGGCCGGCACTCTCTGGCGCGCCCGAATCTGGATCAAGACTGAGATTCTGGTCCCGTCCGGGAGCGGTGTCGCGGGCGGGCAGATGGTGATTGATTCGCGCCAAGGTGTACTGGGCAGAAGCGGTCCGAGGTCCGGCACGTCGCCTTGGCAAGAAGAGGAGGTTGTTTTCGAAGCCCCCACTCCGGAGGACGTGAACATTGTTCTCGTGGGCCTCGAGAAAAGTGTGGGCAGAGTTTGGTTCGACGGTCTTCGCCTGGAATCCGTTCCGCGGCCCGTCGAGAAGGACGTTCGTATTTTTCACCAGAATGTCAGCAAGCTGCCGATTGACCTCAAGCAGTGTGGCCAATTCATCGAGCCCCTTTGCCGCCTTCTCCCTTCCATGCTCGCTCAGCAGGTCGAATCAACCAGCTTCGAAGAGGAAGCGGCCTGGTGGCCCAGCTACAAGAAGGAAATCGACAAGCCCTACCGGCCTTGGTACCCCGACGGGGCCGTGCACGTGGCGAAGTACTCACTGGATACCGAGAATCCCTTCAACGGCAAACGTTCGCAGAAGATCGAACTTCACGTGGCGCGGGCGCGGGCGCGGGCGGGGATTTCACAGGATGGCTTTTATCTTAAGAAGGGGATGGGTTACCGGCTTCGACTGCACCTGCGAGGTCGAGGAAACGTTCCGGTGTGGGCATCCCTGCTTGGCGATGGAGCCAGAGTTGCCGGTCCTGTTTCGCTGGGTCGCACCGGCGAGAGCTGGCAGGGTGTCGAGGCCATGCTGCGGGCAACACGCGACGTCCAGAACGCCACGCTGAACATCGAGTTTGAAGGTCCGGGAACCCTGTGGCTCGACCGAATCTACTTGATCGACGAAGACGCGGTGCTCGGCATCTGGCGGCCCGACGTCGTGGCCGCGCTTAAGGCAATGACGCCGGGGGTGGTCCGGTTTGGCGGGAGCTCGCTGGAAGTTTTTGAGTGGGATCAATGCATTGGTCCTTGGGACACGCGTGTGCCGTACACGACCATGCCCTGGCGCGGCCTCGAGCCGAATTTTGTCGGGGTCGAGGAATTCGTTCAGCTTTGTCAGTATGTTGGCGCAGCGCCTTTGGTTTGCGTTCGCTGGACGGGCAAGACCCCGGCGGATGCCGCGGCCGAAGTCGAATATTTCAATGGCGGCCCCCAAACCCGTTGGGGGAAGGTGCGGGCGCAAAACGGCCATCCAGCGCCCTACGGGGTGAAGTACTGGCAAATCGGGAATGAAATCGGCGGGCCCAAGTACGACGCTTCCGTGCGCGCTTTTGCGGAGGCCATGCGCAAGGTCGATCCCACCCTCAAAGCACTCTCTTCTTTTCCTTCTGCTGAAACGTTGCGCGCGGGTGGCGGCTATCTCGATTACCTCTGCCCCCATCACTACGAATGCGGAGATCTGGTGGGGAAGGACGAGGATTTCAAGTTTCTCGAAAACGAAATCGCGCGGTACGGTGGAGGGAAGGACGTTCGCGTAGCCGTTACGGAATGGAATACGACGGGAGGACAGATGGGGCTCACGCGGGGAATGCTCCAAACTCTGGGGAACGCCCTGAGCTGTTCGCGCTATCAGAACCTGCTGCACCGCTATGCGGACCTGGCTGAGATCGCCATCCGGTCCAACCTCGTAGACAGCTTTGGCTCGGGTGTTTTACTCCCCGGACCAGGCTGGCTCTATCTTGCACCCACCTATTACTCGCAGAAACTCTATGCCCGGGCCGCAGGCTCCTACCCGCTGCGGGTCGAACGCTCCACCTCGCTTCCGTGGCATCTCCAGGAGCCGGATCTGAGCGTCACCTTGAGTGAAGACGGAAAGACGCTACGCATCTACGGCGTCAATTCGACCGCAGAGGCAAGACAACTCAAATTTCATCTTGTCGATTTCCCTGCGTCGTTGAAAGGCGGCACGGTTTGCATCCTGCGAGATCGCGAAGCAGCCGGCACTCCCGAAGTCATGAATAGCCGGGATGACCCCAGCAGGATTACTCCAGTCACAAGCTCAGTGTCTGCCAACGGCACGGATTTTGATTATGCCTTCGCGCCCTTCACCGTGACGCTGCTCGAGCTTGACCTCGGCGGATGACGCTGCGTTTCGTAAATCGGGAGGGCGGGGCTTTAGAGTCTGTGTGAAAACTCGTGGATTCCCGCTTTCGCGGGAATGACAGGTCGGAATACAGCCCCTAAATCCAGCGCTGTCACCCCCGCGGAAGCGGGGGTCCAGCCTGGCCAATGCCAGAC
>Ga0182011_10001918_pt1 | contig 17963 bp, 15 predicted proteins | sample 711E1DmetaG_FD_120481 | JGI IMG/M metagenome (GOLD analysis project Ga0182011, IMG submission 120481) | Permafrost microbial communities from Stordalen Mire, Sweden - 711E1D metaG | ecosystem: Environmental > Terrestrial > Soil > Wetlands > Permafrost | place: Sweden: Stordalen | collected... | reverse complement strand
GTATGTCCCTCAGGACTTTCCTGTGTTGCCTCTACCTGTACCAATACTGCGATCACCGAGACCACGGCACCGGTAACCACGACGGCTGCTGTGGCAACGACAACGACAGCAGCACCGATCGGCACCGTGTCCGGACTCCACACATTCGGACCTGTAACGAAAAGCTGTTTCCTCTTCGGCCTGACGGACTGCAGCGGGAGCTGCGTCAACACTACCTCCGATGGTTCGAACTGTGGCAGTTGCGGGACGAAATGCACCGGTCCCCTCATGGGCTGCTGCAAAAGTACCTGCACGAGCTACGCCTCTGATGCATCCAACTGCGGGAGCTGCGGGCACAAGTGCAGCGTCTACAGCATCTGCAGCGCGGGATCCTGCACCATAAAGAGCGTGGTAACCTTCGGGACGGTGCCAAAGATTACGGCAGTATTAACACCCATTTATCAACAACCGGTGGTATTACCGGGAATTTAATTTAACATCTTTTACCCGGGTTTCAGTCCCCTATTTACCTGATATACCCTTCAAGCATCTCCAGCGCTTCGAGTTCCTTCTTCCCGCCGCACTTCCGCACGATCCCGGCATGGTAATCGATCAGGTCCCTGATCGCCGGGTCCCGGGTGATCGTATACCGGGTGGCGTGCACCGTCGCATCGATCAGGCTGTTGAAGCCCCGGTTGACCGGGTACAGGGAGACCTCCTCAATCAACTCCTTTTCCAGCGTGAGTGAAACGGTCATCGCCTCGGCAGTCCGGTGCTCGACCGTTGCGCTGAATGCAGCCCAGCCGTCTGCGCCGGCAAGGCGGTGCATGGTCTTCCCGTTGACCGGCTCATCGATAAACTGCTCCTTTGGCAGGTCCCCGAACGCGGTCTTCACGTACAGGACAGGATCGTGGACAAGATTTGCCACAACCCAGCCGTCCCGTGCAATGTTCTCCGCGGTGTGGCTGCCTAAAAACAGGACAGCGCGGTATTTCTTCTCCCGGTAATGGATGCCAATCGGGGCCGCGTTGAAGGTGGTGGTGGCGATGACCTCGTTGATGCCGCCTCTCAGGAGTCCCATGACCAGCCCTCCCCGAGCGCAATATAGATGGACGCGATCGTGATGTCGGCAATCGAACCCGGGTTGATGTCCCGCTGGATGCAGTCCTCGTCGAACTGCCGGATGTCGAGTTTCCCGTCAAGGACATCGCGGGCCCGGAGCATCGTCTCCCGCGCCACGTCGAGCCCGTGCTTCTTGATGATGAAGGTATCCGGCTCGGTTGCAAGCAGCGTGAGGAACGCGTCCACGACCGCCTGCCGCCCGGGCCCGAGCTGCTGTAAGAGGTCGGCGCCCCGGCGCACGAGCGAAAACCCGGTCACCCACTCGCGGGCAACCATGTCATGGCCGGCGGAGTGCTGCATAATGTCGAGAAGCGTCATCTCCCGGTCGCGGATCAGGGTGAGGGTGTGGGGGTCGTTCACGTCGAGTTCGTCAGTGGCGTTCATCTTCACTGCGGTCATGGCAAAGGCCTTGTAGAATGCAATGGCATCGGATGTATCGGTCCTGCCGACCGCAGCGATCGCCCCGGGGATGTCCCTGCCGTACACGAGCGGGATGAGGAGGATGAATGCGCCGAAATGGGTATTGCCGCCTTCGTGGCAGTTGGTGTCGCGGACAGCGTGCCGGATGATCTCGCCAATCCTGCCCTTTCCCTGCTCGGCCTCATCGAGCGCCTGCCGGGCAAAGATCGTGGACGCCAGGAAATGCTCGAGGCGTGTCTCGGGATAGTCGTGGCAGCGGTCCACGTTCCCCGGCTTGGGGTAGGCGGTCACCTCGAGCATCATGGCAAGCTGCGCCCGTTCCGCAGGTCGTATCATAAGACAGGTCATGGGAAAACACGGCTCATGATCGTTTCTGAGAGCTCGCGTTTCAGGCGCATATATTCTTTCGTGCTGATGCCGTGTTGTTTTAAGGTCATGTTCCGGAACATGCAGGGCGAAGAGGTCTTGCAGCACCAGGTAAGGCTGCCAAAACAGGTCTGGTTCCCGTGCTCGAGCGGGGTACCCCGGACGGATTCCAGTTTCATCCGGATATACTCTTCGCGGGGCATGCCGATGCGCTCAAGGGTCGGGATGAGCGGGCATTCCTTGACCGGCATGCAGCAGAAGGTGAGTGCCCGGATATCGCCCCCGCGGCAGAGCTGTTTTGGCGAATTATACCAGCCCTCCTCATCGGCATAGCGGGTTATTGCAGCGTCAAGCCCGGTGAGGGTCCGCTCGTCGGACTGGCGGGCAAGCGAGACAAGGTCGGCCCCATGCGAGAGCATCTCACGCATGCGGTCGAAGCTCGTGATGGAGTTGTTGGCAATGATGAGCAGGGGACAGCTGTTCCGGATCTGCCGGAGCTTTGCCGACCCGGCGTCCATGAGGTCGATGTGCAGGATATCGGCACCGGCTTTCCAGAGACTCACGGCCAGTGCCCGGTCATCACCGGCTACGCCGACACGGAACTTCACGGAAACGGTGACCCCTTCTTCCTTCAGTGCCCTGACTGCAGCGATAAGCCCGTCCGGATTTTTCAGGTAGAATTCTCCGCACCCTGCTTCAACCATTGCCGGCTGCCGGCAGTGGGCGTCGATCTCGTAGACAACCGAATCGCCAAGGGCTCTTGCCAGGGACCGGAAGGAATCCGGGGAGCTCCCGCGCAGGTTGATCCCGAGGACCACGTTGCTCTTTTCCGCGAGCGCGATCTGGGCTTTCAGTTCGTCCACCGGGTCCCGGTACAGGAATTCTTTCCTGTCCCCGCCGGCAGCAATGGATTGTGCGGCGGCCATGGTCGGCGCGTCGATGGCATACCCGCCGATGAACGCAAAACCGATATGCCCGGCACGCTCGAGCACATAGGAGGCATCAACGATCCCGGCCATCGATGCAATGCCGACCGGTGTCCTCACGATCCGGTCATTGATCAAAAGCCCGAAGCGTTCAAAAGCATCTCTCATGAGTTCATATCCGTTGACGGTATTGCATCAAATTACTTTGCACTGAGGGATTCAAGCAGGTAGCCGTCTTTCGACCGCGTAAGGGCAATGCCGGAGCGGGCGTCATCGATGGTGATCCCCCGGTTGGCCCTGAAATGCACGACAACCACCGGCCACGGGATCAGGAATGCCTCGCTCGCTCTTCCCGGGCCCTGCCGGAACTCCACCGCGAGAAAGCCGATGCGCCCGGTCTTTAAGAGGAAATCCGAGATCGCGTCCACCTGGTGGACCTTGTTCTTGTCGGAATGAAAGTGCTGGGAGAAGTAGAGTTTCTTGTCGATGATGGACTTGCACTCGATCGAGAGGTAATAGGAAGGATTGAGCGAATCGACCAGCACGTCCACGTACTGGCTGGTGAACTTATGCTGCTTGAGCCGGTAGGCGAACCCCTGGATATGGTGTGTTTTGAAAAAACGGTTCAGGCAGTGGACGATCTCCCGCTCAAAATCACTCATTGGTTATATTGGTGGGATGTCCGGTTAAAAAAAGGGATATGAACAAAGTCCATCCAAATCCTGTGCCTTTTGTTCTGGAATACCTGAGAATGAGTCCCGCTATCAAATAGAAGAACGCTAGTGCGTTCGGTCGAAGACCTGATGGTCTTCTCCTGCTTCGGGTCTGATGACCCTCATCATTCTCCAGCCTGCAGTTCCCTTCGGGAACAGCAGTCTTTGGTAAGAAATTTTAACCATACGGGTAATACTATTTGTTATATGGGTACTAAGGGAATGTTACTCGTAGGCCATGGGAGCACCATGCCCTATAACCAGGAACTCGTGGAGAAGACTGCCGAATTTATCAAGGCAAAAAATGCCGGCTATATCGTGAAATGCGGTTTCATGAATATGAACAAGCCGACGATCAAGGAATCGCTGGATGCGTTCCGGCACGAGAAGATCGAAGCGCTCGTGGTCGTCCCCCTGTTCCTGGCAAAAGGCGTCCACATAGAAAAAGACATTCCCGGGGAGATCGGCCTTGCGGAAGGTGTCAAGAAAGGCAGTTTTGTCCTGAACGGGAAATCCATTCCCCTCCTCTATGCAGACCCGATCGGCAGCGATCCGCTCCTTGCCGAACTGATGGTCAAGAACGCGAATAAAGCTCTTTCACTCCTCTAGAATTTTTTTCTATGCATATCCTGGTACTGGATACAATCCACGGCGGAAAAGAGATCAGTGCGGCCTATGGGGAGGCAGGGCATTTTGTTGATGTCGTGGACGTGTACAGCGGTACCACGCCGGATGAGTTGCATGCGGCGCAGCACCGGCACTATGACCTTGTCGTTGCACCGGTCCACCTGGACCCGGACCTCCCGCTGCTCGCCCGCCGCACGGTCCCGGTCATCAGCCACCACGAGGCAGTGCGCCAGCTGCTGGGGGAGCACCTGCCCCACCCGATGATCGAGATCACCGGGGCGCAGGGAAAGACCACTACAGCTCATGCGCTTGCCCACATCCTCCCCGGGAAAGGCGTCCTCCATACATCCACGGGAACATACACCTATCCGACAAAACACCTGCTCTTGAAAAAAAGCATCACGCCGGCTTCCGAGATTTCCGCAGTCCGGTACGCCAACCAGATGCCGGGCTGGCTGGTTGCCGAGATCTCTCTGGGTGTTACCGGAGCAGGAGACCTTGCTATCATCACCTCGCCGGACAACTACACGTTTGCCAGCGGGAAGAAGTGCGCGATCAAGGAGAAGATAGCATCCACACGGCATGCGAAGCGCGTCCTGGTTGCAGAGGGCGTGTTCTGCGAATTTGAAAATGTGGTCCATGTCGGGGATGTTGCCCGGTGCAATGGCATGAAATGCACGGTTCAGATGGAGGGAATGAAATTTATCCTGACCAATCCCCTGTTCCTCCTCCCCCCCTACCGGACCCCGCTTATGCTCGCTGCTGCTGCTGCCATGATCCTCCATGTCAACCCGACCCCGCTGGACCATTTCACGGCACTGCCGGGCCGCATGTCCATGAGCCATGCAAACGACCTCATTATCATCGATAATGCCAACAGCGGCACCAGCGTGACCACGACCATGTGCGCTGCCCGGTATGCCCGGCACTGTGCCCGGGTCAGCGAACTGACGCTGGTCATCGGGCAGGTGGAGGGTGACGGGGCAGTCTGCGAAGGCTTCTCCTTCGACCAGATCCTCTATGCGATCGACAAGGTCCAGCCCTCCCGGGTAGTCTGGGTCGGCAGGTACCCCGACCCGGGCACCGACCCGTACGAGGCCCTGAAGGGAAGGGTTGACGCAGTCTGCACGACCCTTGAGGAAGGCCGGGAGAAGGCAGTCCGGATCGCCGGGAAAGGTTCGGTTGTCCTGTCGGTAAAAACCTGGAGATAATGATCACCATGAAATACATGCACCCGCGTCCCAGTTCGATTGTTGCCGCTCTCTATACCGCCCGTGACCTGAAAGTCGATGTTGCCATCCTCCATGGCCCGTCCGGCTGCTCCTTCAAGCACGCCCGGCTGCTTGAGGAGGACGGGATGCGTGTGCTCACGACCTCGCTTGCTGACAACGAGTTTATCTTCGGCGGTCAGAAACCACTCGAGGATGTACTGCGGTACGCCGAGGACAAGTTCTCGCCGCACCGCATGGCAGTCATTGGTACGTGCGTGGCTATGATCATTGGCGAGGACCTCCAGTCAGCTATCAATGGGGCCGCAATTACCACCCCCACAATTGCTGTTGACATCCATGCCGGATATATCGAGAATATCGCCGGGGTGCTCTCCACGCTTGAAGCCGCCGAGCAGGCCGGCTGGATCACGCTGGCGGAACTCGAGCGCCAGCGGATCATGATGGGAAAAGCAACCGAAGTTGAGCGCCTGCGGGGCGCTGCCAGCCAGTCCTACATCGAACCCCTGCGGGGCGACCTCAAGCACAAGGCCGCGGAACGGTTGCTCGGACTTGCCCGGAGCGGGAAGCGGGGGGTTGCAATCCTGAACGCAAAGAAGGAGACCGCGTACATGTTTGCCGACGAACTGATCGCACTGCATGATGCCTGCCCCGGTGCGGATATCACGTATATTGCAAACCTTGAAGGGCGCGGGCTTCCCAAGACGCGGCTGGACGCGCAGGTTATCCTCGGGGAGATAATCGAAAAAGGAGTGAAACCGGAACTAACCGGGGCGCTGGACGAGTACGGTGCGAACGGCGACGTCCTCGGGAATCGTATCCGGGAGATTGCCCCTGATTTGGCCCTGATTGACGGTGTCCCGCACGCCATCCCCCAGGAGTATACCGAAGGAATCGAGTGCTTCTCCATAACGAACGGCCCGCGGCAGGTCGGCCCGCTCCATGCGCTCGGCCACGAGCACGTCATGGTGGAGATCGACCTGCACCCGAAGACGCTCGGGGTCAGGAATATTGTCGAGAGCGAGTTCGGGGCCGTGCTCCGGAGCCTGGTATGAAGCAGATCCTCATCACCGGTGACCGAAGCGGCAGCGGCAAGACCAGCATCACGCTTGCCCTTGCGGCGCTCCTTGCAAAAAATAACCGGGTCCAGACGTTCAAGGTGGGCATGGACTATATCGACCCGTCGTACCTCGCGGCAGTCTCGGGCCGTCCCTGCCGGAACCTTGACAGTTTTACCCTGACAGATGCACAGATCCGCGACATCTTCCGGTTCGGGTGCCGGGGTGCTGACATGGCCCTTGTCGAGGGTGTCCGCGGGCTGTACGAAGGAGCTGAGGCACTGGACGATACCGGCAGTACCGCGGCGATCGCAAAGACGCTTGACCTGCCGGTAATTCTCGTGGTGTCTGCACAGAGCATCACCCGGAGTTCTGCGGCGATCGTCAAAGGTTTCCAGTCCTTTGATCCGGCTGTCCGGATCGCCGGTGTTATCCTGAACAATATCAAAGGGGGGTCACACAAGGCCAAGGCAACGACCGCGATCGAACATTACTGCGGCGTGCCGGTAATCGGTGCAATCCCCCGGATGGAGGAGATGATGCTCGCCATGCGGCACCTCGGCCTGGTGCCGTACCGCGAAGGTTCCGGGCAGGGGGACTTCAATAAAAGGATTGGCACCATTACCGATATGATCGGGCAGTACGTGGATCTCGACCGGTTCGTTTCGCTCATGAAGGAATGCGAAATGCCCCCCGGCACGTCCCCGGACTTTGACCCGTCACCGGTGCGGGACGTGACAATCGGCATTGCGCTTGACGAGGCATTCAATTTTTATTATGCCGACCTGTTCGACATCCTGCACTCGCTGGGGGCGGATTATATCCCGTTCAGCCCCGTCCATGACCGGCTCCCGGAAGCGGACGGGTATATCATCGGCGGCGGCTACCCCGAACTTTTTGTGCACGAGCTCGAGGCAAACGACCGCATGCGGGACGCACTCAAAGACGCATCGCGGAACGGGGTCCCGGTATATGCGGAGTGCGGCGGGCTGATGTACCTGACGGATCGGATGATGCTGAAGAAGGGCTGGCAGGGAGCGGAGTCTGACAAGTCCTCAGAGATGTGCGGGGTATTTGCGGGGGAGACCCGGATGCCGGCGCGCCGCGTGGTCAGTTATGTTGAAGGCACCTCCGGCGCGGGCTCACCGCTGGGCAGGGCATCCTTCCGGGGCCATGAGTTCCATTACTCCGATGTCGCGCTTGACCGGGACACGCGGTTTGCCTACCGCCTTTCCCGCGGTGTCGGCATCCGGGACAACCAGGATGGGGCAGTGGTACACAACACGCTGGGCAGTTACACCCACCTGCACCCGGTGGCAAGCACGGGAATGTTCCGGCACTTTGTCGGGATGTGCAGAGAGAAGCGTTAACCCGGTTCTATGGCGATACGGGCCGCCCTTTCCCGCTGGAGTGCACCATGTCTCCGGGTTTTTGGTTTTTTACCGGTATGCTGGTGCACCATGACTTGCTTCGTTCAGACAAAAGAAAAAACTACAAGAACCCCTGCATCGCATGAACAGGTATGATCATTTACATTGATGGGAAGTACGTTCCGGAAGACCAGGCAAAAATATCGGTTTTCGACCACGGGTTCCTGTACGGGGACGGGGTGTTTGAGGGCATCCGGGCCTACAACGGGAAAGTCTTCCGGCTGAAGGAACATATTGACCGGCTGTATGATTCGGCAAAGACGATCGACCTAACCCCCCCGCTCACCAAGGAGGAGATGACGGAGGTCATCTGCGAGGTGCTGCGGAAGAACAAGCTCACCGATGCCTATATCCGCCCGATCATCAGCCGCGGCCACGGGGACCTCGGCCTTGACCCGCGGAAATGCCCGAAACCCTCGGTGGTTGTTATTGCAGTGACCTGGGGCGCGATGTACGGGGACCTGTACGAGAAAGGGCTGAAGGCAGTCACCGTCTCGATACGGCGCAATCCTGCGGAGTGTCTGCCACCGAATGTCAAGAGTCTCAACTATCTCAACAACATCCTTGCGAAGATCGAGGCAAACTACAAGGGCGGCGATGAGGCGATCTTCTTCGATACCAACGGCTATATCTCGGAAGGGAGCGGGGACAACCTCTACGTGGTAAAGAACGGCGAGATTATCACCCCCCCGACCCTGAACAATCTCCGCGGCATCACCCGGATGGTGCTTCTGGAAATGGCAGAGTCACTGGGCATAACGGTAAAGGAGCAGAACCTCGGGTATTACGATATCTATACGGCAGACGAGTTGATCTGTACCGGTACCGCCGCAGAAGTTGCCCCGATCACCTGGTGCGACGGCCGCACGATCGGCAGCGGGAAACCCGGGCCGGTAACCCGGCAGCTGATGGCCGCGTTCAAGCGGGTTACTGAGACAGAAGGCTATCCCATCAATAAAAAATAATTTTTTTAGGTTAACAATTTTTTTAATGAAATGAAATTGATAGCGGAATGTAAACCCGATTAACTGGATTTTAGAGAAATTAATATGAAGGCTCCCCGTATCAGGGCCGCTCGAAGAACCTGATGGTTCTTCTCTCATCTCATCCCTTTGGGATTTGATGCCTCACGGGGCACGGCGGGGCAAGAAGGTTATACGCATTTTCGGATTTTGTCTTTGAACCGCCGCGGGGGCGCCCCGCCTGGGGCGGCGGCGTTACTCATAATAATTTTGAATACCTGCAGTTATTGGTCTCATGAAAAAATAGTTATAAAATTTCCTGCGCTCACTCAATCCGGAGGATCTCCGGGTAATACATCTTGAGGAGCTGCTCAAGGTGGATGTATGCCTTCTTGTGGTCGGTGTAGACCCGGAAGACCTCACCGCTCCGTACCCTGAACGTAATGTACCCGGCAAAGAGCAGGGGTTTTTTCATCTCGATGGTGACGATGTCCTTTCTGGCCACCTCGAAAACCTTCATGCTCCCGAGTTCTGCGATGGACCGCGGGTTGGTATCAACGGTAGTGCCGAAGAGCTCGTCCATGATAAACTCCCCGAACTGCATCTCCTTGGTCTGGGTGGCATCCAGTTCCGGGTTGTGGATGACAAATACCCGCTGGTCGGTGGCATAGATCCCGTACCCGCCGGTCGTGGAGCCCAGCGCCCCGGCAATGGCCCCCATCACCCCTTCGCCGGGGACTTTGACGGTAATGCTGGACAGGCCGCCGATGTATTGCTCTTCTTCAAACCGGTTGATGATGGTATTGATATTCGGCTGCTCGGAATAGAGGATTGACTGGATCGCGGCAATCACTCCTCCCTTGGCGTCATAAATACCCGTGCCCCTTCCCCATATCAGCATCTGTTTGCCGCGTATCGTCACGCTCTCAAGGTTGCCGATGAACGTGTCTCCTTCGCGGGTGATGGCCGGCAGTTCCCCGTGTATCTGCGTATCCGGCGGCATGATGATGTAATCGATGAGCATCGGTTTTCTCTCACCGTAGAACGGGAAGGAATACTCGTACTGGCCTTTGCCTATCATATCGCCCGGGCCGATACCGGTGAGCCGGGTGATTGCCCTGTTCCATGCGATCACAATGCCCTGCCGGTCTATGGCAAAGATCGGGTAGGGGACGTTCTCAATGGATTCTGCAATTTCCCGGCACTGTCCCTGGCTGACCGATATCGAGAGATGGATCGGGATACGGGGCAGGTTCGTGGTTACCTCGTGCGGGATGTCAGTGAACGGGTCCACCGGCTGGAGTTTGCCGATCAGTTCAAGGACCCGGATCTCATCCAGCCACTCGAGATCCGCATCGTCAAGCTCAGTGTCCATCCGGATGATATTGGGATAGAAGAGGTTCAGCAGCTGCTCAAGGTGGACGAATGCTTTTTTGTGATCAACATAGATCCGGTATGATCCCCCGTTGGCAGTCCGGATAATCAGGAATCCTGCAAGGAACCGGGGCGTTTTCATCTCAATGGACGTGATATTGTTGCGCCAGACTTCAAAGACCTTGATCTTTTCGAGATCGGCAATAGACCGTGGGCGCATATCGACAGTGGTCCCGAACAGCTCGTCGATGATAAACTCCCCGAACTGCACGCCTTCATTCCGCGAGGCGTCCAGTTCGGGGTTGTGGACGACCAGCAGGCGCTTGTCCGTGGCATAGACCCCGTATCCGCCGGTGGCTGACCCGATGGCACCGGCTATTGCACCGCCAATCCCTTCGCCGGCAACCTTGAGGATAATACTGGAGACCCCGCCGATATAATGCTCCTCCATCTCGTCAAACAGGCCGTATTCCCCGAATTCCTCATTGACCAGGAGAGACTGGACCGCGGCGATGACATTGCCTTTGCCATCGAAAATGGGGGTACCTTTTCCCCAGACCTGCATGGGTTTTCCCTGGATCGTGACATGCTCTACCTCCCCGTTGTAGGTGTCCCCGTCGCGGGTGATGCCGGGGAATGATTCAATGTCCTGGCCGGAAGCGGCCTTGAGGATTGCATCGATCAGCATCGGGCGGGGCTCGCCATAGATCGGGAACGCATAGGCATAATTCCCCTGCCCGATGATCGTCCGGGCATCGATACCGGTCAGCTCCGCCATCGCGTGGTTCCATGCGATCACAACTCCCTGCTTATCGACCGCGAAGATCGGGTACTGCACCTGGTCGATGGAATCGGCAAGGTCTGCAAGTTCCGTCACCGCGGTCTCACCGGGGGCCGGCGGGCTTACCATCTGCTGGGAGCGCTCGGTTTTTGCTTCGAAAGAACCGTGGGGAAGGATCTCGTCAAGTCGCACCACGTACGAAAGATCCCTTCCCTGTGCCAGGAACTCACTGACCGTCCCTTGTTCAGTGAAAAATGCCCGGTAACTCCACTGGAAGAGGAGTGGTTCTCCTTTGTTATTGAGCACATGGTGCTCTATATAGGTCCCGGGATACTGTGTTGTCAGGCCGGAGAGGAGTTTCTGGATCCGGTCCCGCTCGTTTGCGGGGATGATGGCAAGGAAGTTTGTCTGGGGGATCTCGGTCTCCTTTCTGCCGATAAAATGGGCATATGCTGCGTTTGCGAGCGTGCAGGACCCGTCAGGCAGGAAACAGCAGAGGAGATCCGGTTGCTGCTCGACAAGCGAGCGGTATCGCGTGTCATTGCCGGATGCCTGGTGGCTCAGGCGCCGGTTGTGAATTGCGGTCCGGATAAACCCTTCCACTTTCTGGATGTCAAAGAGGATGTCGACTCCTTTCTGGACGTAATAGTTCCCGCCGTTGTTGAGCGTCTCAATGGCGACCTGGGCCAGGTGGCGCCCGGTGAAGATGATGAACAGGGCCTGATCGTTCTGGGCACGGATTTCCTTTAAAAATGTTATCCCGTCCATCTCGGGCATGGCATAGTCCGAGATGATCGCGTCGAACTGGTACTGGCTGATCAGCCCGAGTGCTTCTGAGGGGGTTGTACAGGTAAACACAGAAAAATCCGGTTCACGCTCAAAATATTTTTTCAGCACATCCAGGATATTAACGTCATCATCCACACACAGGAGCGAGATGGGTTGTGAATTCTCGTGTGATGTTGACATATAGGGTATCCTCCTGCCTTTTTTTATGTGCTCGTGTATAGGGTTGAAGTATCTGCTGAATTATTATAATACATTCCGATTGTCCCGGAATGACAGCAGATATTTGATCTGATAGCAGATGTTTAGTCGTTTTTTATTTTATATCAATGTAACGAAATTTTGCGATCTCAAAAGAGTTCATTTAAACGGTTTTTATAAATTATCAGTTCCAAATTTTCGCAATCATAAAAAAACCTGTAAAACACGGCTTAAATGTCAGGATCGTTCATATGGCCGGGTTCCATAACCTATTTATGACGTGAGGTAAAATTAGTTAAAGCATGTCGCTGCTATAGTGTAGTCCGGCCAATCATGCGGGCCTTTCACGCCCGCGACTGGGGTTCGAATCCCCATAGCAGCACTTTAACACTAACGGTTCTTTTCTCTGGATACTCGTATTTTCCTCGTGGAGACCAGATAGTTCGAGATACTTCCTGCCTGGATTAACCATATAAAAACATAAAAAAATTTTGATAATGTGAATCACTCATCTTTTCACAACGAAAAACCGAAGGAATACGTCGCGTGGATGCGTCTCTGGAACAACACACGTTCTTTAAAACCCCGGCCATAAAGGATACGGATATCGGTGGGAAAAAAGTTGAGTGCAGATCAAGTATTCCCGTAAAAGAGCATCACCGGTTGCACCCGGTTTTAACCCATGGGGGGGAAAAATGGATATCAGGGTGTTGAGGCGGGCGTTGCAGTAACTGCCACCAGGGCTGCCTCGAACTCGACCGTTCCTTTCGGGGCGGTTGTTGCGGCGCGTTTCATGAGGACGCCATCCTTGTAGACCTCGATGGTAAGCTCGGCAGATGTCCCGTCTGATTTCTCGATGGATACAACAACCGGGCCGTCCTTTGTTGGTACCTGGTAAAGGTTACCGCCATTGGGTACCACATCATTTAACCTTCCCGGTGTACCTATGGTTCCGGTAAATTGACCGGTGTAAGTGACTTTCACCCATACACCGGTTGGCGGAACGGATGCCGAAGATGGTGTTACCGGTTGTGGCGTTGCTGTCGGCATCACGGTTGTTACCGCTGCCGTGGGGGCGGCTGTTGTCTGAGGAGCGGTGGTTGCAGGAACCGTGATCGTGGGTGTCGGGGTTATCCCGGGTGTGGCGGCCAGGCCGTGCATGAAAAAGTATGCCCCGGCGATAACTGCAAGGACGACGAGTGCGAGAACCGCTATCAGTTTGATATTAAAGGACATTTTCCGTTGGGGCAGTGCCGGAGGCGGCGATCCCGGGACCTGATGAGCGGCCGGGGCAGCCGATGGTGCTGCGGTATCCGGAATCCCCGATGCTGACAGGACCGGCCATTGCACCTCGCCCGGCTGCGCTGCGGTATCCGGCGTACCGGGTGCAGCTGGTGGCGGGACCTGGTCGGCCGGTTCAGCCGCATCATAGGGTGCCGCGTAGTGGACCTGTTTTGCCGGGACGAGCGGCGCCGGGGCAGTCCGCGGGACTGAATCTTCGATCAGGGGTTCGATCGAGTGGATCACCTCTTCAATCGGACGGTCCTTCTTTTCTGTTGCCTCAGATGGAGGCGTAACCTGGACCTGCTGGAAAGGCGGTGCATGCTGCTGCACCGGAACCGCCATCTCTTCCGGTGACTGGCCAAAAGAGTCCGTTTCCTGTACAACCGGCGTCCCGCACCGGTTGCAGAAGGCGGATTCCGGGGGAACGCGGTTGCCGCACCGGTTGCAGAAAGAGCCGGTGGGAAGGGAGGTCGTTTCAACAGGGACCGGCATCACCGGTGCAGCTTCCACGATCTTCTTCATCGGCCGGGCTATCTCTATCCGCTTCTTCGGCGGCGGAGTATTGGTTATCTCGACCCGGTGTGGGGCAGGTGCCGGTGGTTGTGCTGCCTGTGCGGGTTCCGTTTCCCTTGGTGCGGGTACCTGGGTCACGGGATGATAAACTGTCGACGTGATATTCTGCCTGAGTGCCCTGACCCAGTCATCGCATTCGCGTCTCCGTTCCCCGCCGCTGGTTTTGGAGAAGGTAAGTACCATCTGGCGCGTGTTGCCGCTGATGGTAATGATGGAGATTGTCATCGTGGGATCGCGAATGGCATTCTCACCGCTCTCCACATCCTTCAGGGTCGCAAGGTTGATCTCCTGCGGTGGGATGGAATTCTTTTTTGTATCGATAAGGACAAGGCGGCGTGTGGTGAGGACAACCTCAAACGACACGGACTTCACTTTTACGTTCTGTGCCTGAAGAACAACACGCTCGTCGCTGTACAGCTCGGGATAACTCAAACAACCACCTTCTTATTATATATAAGCGGGCATCAGCAGATAAGGATTTCCGGATTCTTCAATAGTAACCTGTCCTGCAATTATAAAAATTCCCTGCCGTTCATGAACGCCCTGAGAACCTCCGGGACCTCAACGGTACCGTTACTGCGCTGGTTGTTCTCAAGGACTGCCCTGATAACCCGTGACGTAGCAACGGCCGTCGAGTTGAGGGTGTGGATATGCTGCTTGGACTCGAAGTCTGATTTGTCCCGGACCCTGATGTTCAGCCGGACGGCCTGGTATGCGGTGCAGTTTGAACAGGACACCACTTCCTTGTAGGCATTCTCGCGGGGCATCCATACCTCGATATCATACTTTTTGGCAGCTACCGTCCCGATATCTCCCGTGCAGATATTGACCACGCGGTAGGGCAGGTCAAGTCCCTGGAACAACTCTTCTGCATTGGCGAGCAGTTCTTCGTGGATAGCCCACGAGTCTTCCGGTTTGCAGAAGACGAACTGCTCTACCTTGGTAAACTGGTGGACCCGGAACAGCCCTTTGGTATCCAGTCCATGCGCGCCGATCTCGCGGCGGAAGCAGGGTGAGATGCCGGCAAGACGGAGCGGGAGATCTTTCTCCTCAAAGATCTCGTCCTGGTACATAGCCCCGATCGGGTGTTCACTGGTCGCGATCAGGTACGCATCGTCCCCGTCGATCTTATACATTACTTTCTCAAAATCCCCGAGGTCCGTGACTCCTTCGTAGGAGGAACGGTTGATCATGTAGGGCGGGATAACCGGTGTAAAACCTTTCTTCTCCAGAAGGTCGAGCGCATACCGCTGGAGTGCCAGGTCCAGCAGGACAAGGCTGCCTTTCAGGAAATAGAACCCGGCCCCGGCAATTTTGGTTGCCCGCTCGAAGTCGGCCCAGTTATTGTCGGCGGCGAGCTGGCCATGGTTTTTGACTTCAAAGTCAAACTTCCGCGGAGTACCGGATTTTTTTATCTCAACATTTTCAGAATCGTCCTTCCCGACCGGAACACTCTCGTGCAGGATATTGGGGAGGCGCATGAGGTAATTATGGATGGTTTCCCTGATTGCTTCCTGTTCGGCATCGCAGTCGCGGATCTTCCGGGGCAGGGCCGCTGCTTCTGCCATGAGATCCTTTGCGTCCTGTCCGGCTTTTTTTGCCGCGTTGATATCCCGGGCAATCGTGTTCCGCCGCTGGCGAAGGATATCCGTTTCCACCTTGAGTGCCCGGGACCTCGTGTCTTTTTTGAGGAGGTCATCGACCCACTCGACCTTCCCGGGATCGTTTCTCTTCAGTAAATCTGCTTTTACTATCTCCGGTTGTGCCCGGACGAACCTGATGTCAAGCATGGAATAACCTTCGCTCTGTCATTTCTGCTGTACTATGGAATGATAACCCATCATAATTTATCGTTTTAATTCTTATGTTGAACCGATGCATGCGGTTACCTGCCGGGCAACCGGTATTGGCGAAATCGAACTCATCCGGCCGCTCCGGGAGCAGCTCAACGAGTATCACCCTGTGAAGGCATCCCATTTCAGGACACCCTGTGAACCGATGTCCTTCGAAGACCGGAGATCCCAGTTCACCCGGCTTCATGAATCCGGCAAGTTGCAGCTGGACCTGGCACAGGACGTCAGAACCGGCCCCTCTCTCGGGTATTGCGTAAGCTCGGTATCAGCAGAAAAGACCGGCGGACTTGAATCTCTGTTTGTGGATGCAGCGTACCATTCGGAGGGTATTGGCACTGCTCTGGTACCGCGGGGGTTTGCATGGATGGATTCCCTCGGGCGGTCAGAAAACAGGTACCCGCAGGTAACGGCAATGAGACGGCATGGACGTTTTTGCGGAAGTTCGGATTTTACCCGGGAATGACGGTTCTTGAACAGAAACCGGATTGGGACTGATGCGTGGTGTTATTTAGTTCTGCCGGAAATCCTTAATCCTTGGAGGGTGAGTTATCTGTATTATGCGGTCCGGCCGGCTCCTGATCTTTGTCTACCAATGTGACCGGGGAAACCTCTCCGGTATCAAGGATTATTCGCAGAAACTTACTGCTGACAAGGCGCCTGAGTGCAACCTGCTGGCCCTTATCTCGAGTCCGGTTGGTATGAAAAAAAGCTGGAAACGGTTCATCCAGAACCTCGGGATACCCGCCCGTTTCCTTTATCGCGATGAATATGAGGAGGAATTCGGGGCAGTGCTCACGCCACTGCCTGCAGCCTTCCTTCATAACCAGAAAACAAAAAGCCTCTTTATTTCTGCAGAGGAACTCGGTAGGGTGAGCGCCATAGATGACCTTATCCTGCTGGTAAACCAGAAACTCAGGGTATTACCCTCATCGGAGAATGGATAAAATCCCCTGTTTTTTTCAGGGGAATAAACGTGATGGATTATCCATTAAAAAAAGGATTAATTGACACGTTTTTTGTACTCAATAATCTTGTCCACGACCTTGTACGTTTCGCCATTATAGAAATTAGCAGTGACTTCGACGCGGTCCGTCATGGTCGTTCCTTGGAGAGTGACGCTGCTCCCCCGTTCAAGATGCGAAAGCGACTTTGTCTCAACAGTACCATCACCCCGTGTCAGAGTGATGGCAAGTTCCCTGACCCCGTACTGTCCTGTCCCTCCCTGGAATGTCACGGTAATGATGGAGGTGACATCGTCCCGTTCGACATCGATGACAAGAGCACGGTTACTGGGAAGCACATCTGTCGGGCCGGCGGTAATCTCGGCAGACCCGCTGCCGGCAGCGGCCTGAGCGGAGGTGGCTGAGGCACCGGCCGCTGCGGTCTGGACTGCGGTCTGGCCGGACGGTGCTGGAGAAGACGCGGGTCCTGATCCGGACATCATGGGCAGCCCAACAAAATATACCGCTGCACCCAGCAGGGCAAGGATGATGATACCGGCAATGATCAGGGTCTGCCGGGGAATGGGTTTTTTCGGCCCGGTCCCAACGGGCACTTCTTTGACCTTATCCGTTTTGGGAGGTTCTTTTACCGGAGCAGGTGCCGGAATGGTTTTCTCTTCCGCTTTTACCGGAGGTTCAACCGGTGACCTCGCCTCCGAAACCCGAAGTGTTTCAGGTAACGGAACCGCCGGCGCCGGTGCAGCTGCAGGCCCTAACGGTGCACCACAGGATTCACAGAACTTTACATCCGGTACAAGCGCTGCACCGCACTGCGGGCAGGCCGGTAAGGCCTCGATCTTTGCGCCGCAGGATTCGCAGAATTTCATCCCGGGATTCACCGGGCTGCCACATTTCTGGCAGGTCTGGGGTTTTTCAGTCATATATATGCACCATGAGGATTTTGCATGAATGCCAATTCCATTACTAGTAGTGATCTATCAGGAACTCTATATTCATTGTGATTTTTGCAGGGGCTGTCTAGAAAAAAATGGTATCATCTGATTGTTTCGCCGCCGTTGTGTTCCTTTGCTGAGCTGTGCGTCGTACCAAGTACCAGGGGCAAGTGACCGTTAGAACCGCTCATCCGGTCAACGATTGCACGGCAACCGGGTCCACGCGGTTCAGGCCGCCGTTTGTGCCGAGCCAGTAGGTCCCGTCCGTATCCTCGGTCATGACCTTGACCTCCTGCCCGGCAAGTCCCTCTCTGGTCGTGATGATACGCCACGTCCCGTTTGAGCGGACTGCAATGCCATCGTACTCGGAACCAACCCACATCCT
>Ga0182011_10001917_pt1 | contig 17969 bp, 14 predicted proteins | sample 711E1DmetaG_FD_120481 | JGI IMG/M metagenome (GOLD analysis project Ga0182011, IMG submission 120481) | Permafrost microbial communities from Stordalen Mire, Sweden - 711E1D metaG | ecosystem: Environmental > Terrestrial > Soil > Wetlands > Permafrost | place: Sweden: Stordalen | collected... | reverse complement strand
GGCACGCCAACTCATCTGCTGCCGGTTTACATGACGAATCAACGGCTGCTTGCTCCTATTTTCTTGGCTCAGGCCGCGAGCTTACGGCACAACACTCTTTTTGCAAGATTAAAATTCAGGGGGGGGTCTTCACAGCTTCACTCCGTGCCTGGGGCACCCGGCAGAGAAGAGAGGGGAGACGGAGGGATCCCTTGACCCCGGCGAAGCGCACGGAGCGCACAAATCGCGCTGCGCGACCCGACGCGCCAGAATGCGGCGTGGAAGAGAAAATCGGGTCGGCTCCGCTCGGGATGACGGACTTAGGAGCGCGTAGAGGTGTGGGGTTAGAAGAAGCGGGTGCGGACGCGGTCGGGGAGATGGGCCAGGTCGATTAGGGTTAGGAAATCGATGGTCTTGAATTCGCGGTCGATGGCGGGCGGGCCGCAAACGCGGGCGGAAATATCAAGATAGGCGCGGAAGAGTCGCGGGGGACGCGTGATTTCGACGAGCGCGCCCGTGGGAGTGCAGCAGCAACCGGGCTGCGGCACGGTGCGGAGGCGAGGTTCGACGAGGTGTTTGGTCTTCAGGAAGTCGTACATGGCGACGCCGAAGTTTTCGTCCTGCGAAGAGATGGAATTGCAGCCGAGGAGATAGCGCGCTTCGACGTGGGTGGCGTAGATGGCCAGGCCCTTCCAGAGGCTGTGCAGGACCAGGGTGTTGCGGAAATCCGCATGAACGCAGGCGCGGCCGAGCTCGAGGACTTCTCTGCGGACGGGATCGTAGGGTGTGAAATCGAAGAGCTGGTTGCCGTAGTAGCCGAGGTTGGCCGCGGCGGTTTCCCCGGTTTGCAGGCGATAAGTGCCGACGAGCTTGGAGGTTTCGAGGTCGCGGACCATGAGGTGGTCACAGAAGGAATCGAAGGGATCGATGTCCAGACCGGAGCGTTCGGAGGTGGAGAGGCCTTCGCCAAGTTCGAGATTGAAGACGAGATAGCGGAGGCGCTGGCACTCCTCCAAATCCCGAGTGGTCTGCGCGAGAGAGACACGGAAGAGGGAGGTTTCGGCAAGAACGGGGGCGGCCGTTAATGTCTTCACAGTGGACCTCTGGCTGGGTCGAGTGTGGCTTGACCCAGGTTTCAGGAATGTTGCAGCCAGGTTATTTTCGCGTTGCTGCTGGTGACTGATACGAACGGGAGCGAGAACGATGGGAATAGTTTACGCGGGATTTTGGGGCAAGAAAAGGAGTGAAGCGGGGGGAGTTGCGGGAAGGAGGAAGGAATGGTGGACGAGAGGGGATTCCTCCACTACGCGGCCCGACGCGCCACAATACGGCGCGGAAGAGAAAATCGGGCCGCTCCGGTCGGAATGACTAGTTTGGGATGGTGGATGAAGAGAGAGGTGGTTTGGTGGACGAGAGGGGATTCGAACCCCCGACCTCCTCGTTGCGAACGAGGCGCTCTCCCAGCTGAGCTACTCGCCCACGGAGTAGCAACTTTTAGGATTTTAGCAGAGGGAAAGCGGGAGGACAAAGGGGATTAGAGTTTTAAGTTGTCAGTTTTCAGTTTCGGAAAGATGAAGAAGGGAGAGAAGAGAAGAAAAGGAAAGAGAACGGATGACGCCCCGACCGGGTCCCCGAGATGCTCGGGGCGGAGCGGGGTAAACGCCGGCGCGGAGGACGCAGAGACTCGCAGAGAAAAGAAAACAAGAGGAAAGAAGAGAAGAGGACGGAGGTGACCGATCGTAAGAGCCCGCCCTTCGCAAAAGACGCGAAGGATGGGGCACCCTCAAGTACGTGGGTTGGGCGTGGTAAACCAGAAAAAACCCGGCGAAGAAGACCGGAAGAGAAGAGGGACGGAGGTGACCGATCGTAAGAGCCCACCCTTCGCAAAAGACGCAAAGGATGAGGCACCCTCAAGTTCAAGTGTTGGGTGGCATTGGAAGAGGAACCCAAGACCCACACGCAAACCCGGCGTGTGGGGCACCCGGCGAACCGACCTGAAGGTCGGCCACTACAAAAGCAAAGGCAAACCGGAGAGGGGGACGGCGGGCGGGGAATAAAATACCGTTTGGTGGCGGGGCGGGCAGGTGTAAAAGCGGCGGCGAGCCGCCGCACTCCAAATTAGGCGAGGAGCCAAGACACAGAGATTGCGAGGCGCGATGTGTGGGGGTTAGGGTTGGTCGGGGGAGGCGCCGGTGCGCTGGGCCACGATTTTGCGGGCGTTTTCGTAGAGGGCGCGGGCTTGCGGAATGGCTTCGATGGCCTTTTGCATCTGGGGATCGGCTTCGAGAAGGATCTTGAAGCCCTCCTGGGTGCCATAGGTGGACATGAAGACTTCCTGCTTGATCTTGCGCTTGATCCAATCGAGATTTTCAGCCATGTCGGGTTCGGTGTAACGGATGTTGGCGCGCGTGAGGTAATCGCGGAATTCCTTCATGATGCGATCATCCACTTCAAAATTGTGGGTGATGATGGGCTTGGTGCCGAGGTAATAGCGGGTGAAGCTGCCGACGCCCTGTTCGACGGGATAGAAGACGTCGGCGCGATACATGGCTTCCTGGAACTTGGTGAGCTTGGGAGTTTCAACGACGATGTCGGGCGTGATGCCGCCGCCACCGGTGACCGGGCGACCGCTGTCGGTCTGGCGAACTTCCGTGGGGTGATCGGGAACCTTGCGTTCGTAATGGTAGGCGTAGAGCGAGACGGATTTGTAATCGCGTTGGATGAGGCGACCGCTGGGGGTGTAATAGCGCGCGGTGGTGAGAGCGAGGCCGGTGTTTTCGGCGAGGTTCTGCACCGTCTGGACGAGGCCCTTGCCGAAAGTGGTTTCGCCGACGACAAGGCCGCGGTCGTGATCCTGAACGGCGCCGGCGACGATTTCGGCGGCGGAGGCGGAGTTGTTGTTGACGAGGATGACGAGGGGAACGTTCATGCCCTGATTGCCGCGAACGGCGTAGAAGCGGCGCTCCGGGGCGCTGCGTCCGTGATAGGAGACGATGAGCTGATTCTTTTCGAGGAACATGTCGCCGACGGCGACGGCTTCATTGAGGAGGCCGCCGGGATTGCCGCGCATGTCGAGGATGAGGCCATCGAGGGAATTGGCGCCAAGCTGCTTGAGGGCGTCGGCGAGTTCGCGGTCGGTGGTGTCGTTGAATTGCGAGAGGCGAATGTAGCCGATGCCGGGCTTGACGAGGAAAGAGATGTCCACGGAGTGGCGGGGGATTTCGTCGCGAGTGACGGTGAAGACGAGGGGATCGACGTAGCCCTCGCGGGTGACGACAATCTTGACGATGGTGCCCTTGGGGCCCTTGAGCATGTCGGCGACTTCACTGGTGGTGAGGCCGTCGGTGGACTTGTTGTCCACCTGGATGATGACATCGCCGGGGCGGAGGCCGGCGTTGTAGGCGGGCGCGCCGACGTAGGGGGAGATCACAACCGTGTGATTTTCGCGGGGAGCGACGACCATGCCGACGCCATAATACTTGCCATGCTGATCTTCCTTGAGCAGGGCGAATTGACGGGCATCGAAGAAATTGGAGTGCGGGTCGAGCATACGGAGCATACCGGGGATGGCGCCCTGGTAGACGACCTTGTCGGTGTCCACGGGCTCGGCGTAGTTGGACTGGACGATGTCGAGAACCGTGGTGAAGTCGCGGACGGCGGTCTGGTAGTCGTCTGCGTTGGAGGTGGTGGCACGGACGGAGGGGCCGTAGATGCCGCCAAGGACAGCGGAGATGACGAGCACTACGACGACTATGACCAGGCCGCGACGTTCAAGATTCATGAGTACCCTCACTGGTTCGGCGAACTAGAGATCTGGACGACGGTGCTCGAATTGGTGCTGCACTAAAACCTTGCTTCAGGGGCTAACGCCCATTGAAAGACGGGCTTAATGTCGGGCCCTTCGAAACTCAGGGTAAACCTAAAGCTCCGACCCCCTGAAAAAAGAACAAACCCAAGAGCACAGTCAGGAGTGACTGTGCCACAAGAACCAAAGGCGCCCGCCTCCCCGACCGGGTCGGGGTAAACGCCAAGCGACCGCTACAAGCCCGAGAAAGGCCCGAAATCGGGCAATGAAAGTCCAGTATAACATGGGCGGTGGCAAGTGTTGTTTGACACCGCTGGCTACCCTTTCTATGATGCAAAGAGGGCGCGTCGCGACGCATCCCCGAGAAAGAGCAAAGCCAAGAGCGGACTAGGCAAATCAGGGATCTTGCCGAGTAGGGGCGCAGCGTGCTGCGCCCCTACAAAAGCAAGAGAAACCCAAGAGCGGCCCGCCCCGCAACAACATCCGGGGCGCAAACACCACGCCTCAGAAGGACGGGCCCTACAAAAGCAAGAGAAACCCAAGAGCACAGTCAGGAGTGACTGTGCCACAAGGACCAAAGGCGTCCACCTCAAGAGGCGGACCCAAGAGACTATGTTGAGTGTTCCGCACATGATCGTGGTATTCCTGGTGGTGCTGGTGGTCTTTGGACCCCAGAAGCTGCCGGAGCTGGCGCGTAGCCTGGGCAAGCTGATGGCGGAGTTCCGGAAGGCTTCGACGGACTTCAGGAGCGCGTTTGAAGAAGAGATGCGGGACCTGGAACGGCAGGCGCGGCTGGCGGAATTGCGGAAACAGGCCGCGGAAGCAGTGACGGCGGCGACGATTGCCGAGACGGCGGCGCAGAATGCCAAGAATCCTCCGGAGGCGATAGTGGCCCCAACGACCGGGGTTGAGGCGCTGCCCGAGCCTTTTTCCGCCGAGAAACCAGTGACGGAGGGGCCGGTGATTACGCCGGTGGCCGAGGCCGTCCCCCGTACAGACGCTGGAGGGAACGAAAGCGCTGCCAGCGAAGTAGGAAGCAATGAAGCAGGAAGCAATGAAGCAGGAAGCAGCGAAGCGGCGACGAGCGAAAGCGCTACGAACGATGGCGGTAATAACGGTAATGTGACGAAGGATAACGCAAGGCCGACGGAATCCACGCCCTCTCATGACCAACAGCAGCCTGCCTGAGAAAAAAGCGACGTCCATCATGAACCGGGGACAAGAGCCCGGCGGACAGATGACGTTTTTCGAACACCTGTCGGAACTCCGAAAGAGAATTATTAATTCGGTGTATGCCGTCGGAATTGGAGCGATGGTCGGGTTTTACCTGGCGCAGCGGTTCATCGGATTCATCACCCAGCCGATGCTGGAGGCGTTGAAAGCAGCGGGGCTGGAACAAAAGCTCATCTACACGCATCCGGCGGGCTACTTGAACATGATAATCACGCTGGGGGTGTACCTGGGGATTGTGATGGCGTCGCCGATCGTGTTGTACCAGATCTGGTTGTTCGTGGCGCCGGCTTTGTACAAGCACGAACGGAGCGCGGTGACGGGGTTTTTGTTTTCGACGGTGCTGCTGTTCCTGACGGGGATAGCGTTCGGGTATTACGTGACCCTGCCGTATGTGCTGCGGTTTTTGGTGAGCTTCAAAGGACCCGTGGTGCCGATGATCAGCATCAACGAGTACTTTGATTTGATATTGATGATCCTGCTGGGGCTGGGGCTGGTGTTTGAGCTGCCCATTTTGATTTTCTTTTTGTCGCTTTTCGGGATCGTGACGCCGAGTTTTCTGTGGAAGAATTTTCGTTACGCGATCCTGGTTATCGCAATTGTGGCGGCGGTGATTACGCCAACGCCGGATGCGGGGACCATGCTGATTTTCATGTTGCCGATGGTGGGATTGTATTTTGTGGGGATGGCGGTGTCCGCGGCGGTGGTGCGGAGGAAGAGGAAGAGGGAAGAGGCGGAGAAGGCGGGGGCGGGGTGAGGACGGTGGGTTGAGCGAAGAGAAGAGAGAGAGTGAAAGAGTTTAAGAGTTTAAGAGTTTAAGAGTGGAAGAGTGGAAGAGTGGAAGAGTGGAAGAGTGGAAGAGTGGAAGAGTGGAAGAGTGGAAGAGTGGAAGAGTGGAAGAGTGGAAGAGTGGGGAGCAGATAGCCCAAGAGCGGAGTCATGTTGGGGTGGGTTGCATGGGTTGAGGAAAGCCTCACCCCTGAAGGGGTGAGCTACAGATGGGGGATCGTGCCGGGATCCCTCCACTACGCGGCCCGACGCGCCACAAATCGGCGCGAAACAGAAAATCGGGCCGCTCCGGTCGGGATGACAGTTTCGGGTGTGGTGCGATTCGGGATGACGAATTCGGGTGCGGGGCGGCGGGAGATGAAACTTACTTTGGTGCTGGCGGATGCGGGGGTAAAAGCGGCGGCAAGCCGCCGCACTCCACATTGGCTGTGGTATGGGATAAGAGGTATGGGTGTGTGGCAAGCGTGGGTGTTGAGTTTGGTGGCGGTGGTGGCGTTGGGGTGCAAGTCTGGGGGGGTGCCGGCGGCGCCCGCTGCGGGGCAGCCGTTCATGAGCGCGGTGGCGGGGAATCCACCGGCGGTTGTGGAGGATGCGCCTGCGCCGGAAAAGATGGATGGGTTTGACGGGAAACGCGCGTATGAGCAGGTGGTGAAGCAGGTGAGCTTCGGGCCGAGGCCTGCGGGTTCGGCGGCGCTGGGGCAATTGCAGAATTATCTGGAGACGGAGCTGAAGTCGTACGGCTGCGCGGTGGAGACGGATTCGTTTTCGGCGGATACGCCGGCGGGGCGGCTGGCGATGAAGAATTTCCTGGTGAAGATTCCGGGAGAGAAGCCGGGGATTATTTTGCTGGGGACGCATTACGACACGAAGCGGCTGGAGAATTTTGTGGGCGCGGATGACGGCGGGTCGTCAACGGGAGTGATGCTGGAGATCGCGCGGCTGCTGTGCGGGCAGAAGCAGGCGGGGAAGTATGCGGTGTGGATTGCGTTTTTCGACGGGGAAGAGGCGGTGAACAAGGAGTGGGTGGATCCGGACAACCGGTATGGGAGCCGGGAGATGGCGGCGAAGCTGGCGAACAGCGGGGATTTGCCGAAGGTGAAGGCGTTCATCCTGGCGGATCTGGTGGGCGGGAAGAATCCGCACTTCCTGCGGGATGGTGAGTCCACAAAGTGGCTGAAGGATTTCGTGTGGGGCGTTGCGGGAAAACTCGGCTACGGGAACATTTTTGAGAGTGCCCCCACGAACTTTGGGGGCGACGATCACTATTCATTTACGGCGCGGCATGTGCCGTCAGCGGACATCATGGACCTGGATACCAGGGACGTGCCGTATTGGCATACGCCGGAGGATGCGATGGACAAAATTAGCGCGCGAACGTTGGCGATTGTGGGGCATACGATTCTGGAATCGGTGAAGGAACTGCAACAGAAGTAGGACGGACTCGCCTGGGGTTGGAAATCATTTACAAAATGGGTGAGGGATTTGCGGGGAGGGGTGTGTGTTTACGTTTGGAAGGACCAAGAATTACACAGAGGTCGCCCCGACCGGGTCGGGGTAAACGCCGGGCACAGAGTTCGCAGAGAAGAGTGACCGAGGTGCCCCATCGTAAGAGCCCACCCTTCGCACAATTCGCGAAGGATGGGGCACCCTCAAGTACTGGGGATGGGCAGCATAAATAAGGAAGAAGTGAAGAGGGGGCTGCGGCTGGGAGAGGAACTTTGGTCTGGTGACGGGGCTTGGAAAAAGGTTAGGAGAGGAAGGAGGGGGCCTGGTGGAGGGAGATTTGGGAGTGCTTCTGGAATTTATCGTCGTCGCGGTAGGGGAAGTCGGAACGGTAGTGGCTGCCGCGGCTTTCTTCGCGGGCCAGGGCACAGCGGGCGATGAGAATGCCGAGGGCGTGAAGATTTTTGAGTTCGTGATCGCAGCGGCCGTTTTTGTCGGCCAGCGGGATTTCGAGGGACTTCAGGGAATCGATGGCGGCCTTGAGTTCCTTGCCGTTGCGTAGGATGCCGACCTGCTTCCACATCACCTCGCGGAGCTTTTGGAGAGCGGCGGAGGCGGGGGGCTTGGCTTTTTGCGCGGCGGCGTGGGCGTTGCTGGCTTTGCCGGGTTTGGGGACGGGGCTGCCGGGCATGTTGAGCTGCTTTTTCCTGGAGCCGGGCGCATCTTGCATCATGGCGGTGCCGGAGCGCGCGCCAAAGACGAGGCCTTCGAGGAGGGAATTGCTGGCGAGGCGATTGGCACCATGGACGCCGGTGGCGGCGGTTTCGCCGGCAGCGTAAAGGCCGGGGATGGAGGTGCGTCCCCAAAGATCGGTTTTGACGCCGCCCATCATGAAGTGAGCGGCGGGACTGACGGGAGCGAGGTCGGTGGCGAGATCCAGGCCGTAGCCGAGGCAGGTGGCGTAGATGCGCGGGAAACGCTTTTCGAGGAAGTCCTTGGGCTTTTCGGTCATGTCGAGATAGACATGCTGGCTGTCCGTTTTGTGCATTTCGCTGACAATGGCGCGGGCGACGACATCGCGCGGAGCAAGCTCCTGAGCTTCGTGGTAGCGCTTCATGAAGCGTTCGAGATTGATATTGCGGAGGATGCCGCCTTCGCCGCGGAGTGCTTCGCTGAGAAGGAATCGCGGGGCGCCCTTGATGGCGAGCGCGGTGGGATGGAATTGCACGAACTCCATGTCGGAGAGGACGGCGCCGGATTCGTAGGCGATGGCCATGCCATCACCGGTGGCGACATCGGGATTGGTGGTTTCACGGTAAAGCTGGCCTAGCCCGCCGGTGGCGAGGAGAATGGCGCCGGCGCGGACTTCGTGGAGGGAGGCATCGGTTTCGTCGAGGAAGCGAACGCCGGCGGCGCGGCCGTTTTCGAGAATGAGTTCTGTGGTGAAGGCGTGGGCGCGCAGGTGGAGATGCGGGATGGTGTGGGCGCGAGAGAGGAGGGCGCGGCTGATCTCGCGGCCGGTGGAATCGCCGTGGGCGTGGAGGATGCGGGAACGGCTGTGAGCGGCTTCGCGGGTGAAGGCGAGCTTGGTGCCGGCGCGGTCAAATTCGGTGCCCCATTCGATGAGCTGGGTGATGTACTTGGGGCCTTCTTCGACGAGGAGAGCGACGGTGTCGGGGCGGCAGAGGCCGTCGCCGGCGTTGATGGTGTCTTGCTGGTGTAGGCCGATTTCGTCTTCGTCGCTGAGAGCGACGGCGATGCCGCCTTGGGCGTAGGCGGTGGCGGATTCGGAGAGGTCGGACTTGGCGAGGACGAGGACGGTGCCGGACTGGCTGAGCTCGATGGCGGCGCGCACGCCGGCGACTCCGGAACCGATGACGAGGTAATCGGCTTGGCAGGATTTGGGGGAGTGGGTCATGGAGGCCTTCGGGAGGCGCAGAAGTATGGTAGCACGGGGGAGAAAGTTGGCAGTTCTCAGTTTTAAGTTCAGGAGAAGAGAAAAGATAACGCAGAGGCGCCCCGACCGGGTCGGGGTAAACGCCGAACGCAGAGGTTCGCAGAGAAGAATGGAAAGAGAAAGGCAAACAGAGAGGGCACAGAAGGCACAGAGGTTGCAGACAAGGGAAAAGCGGAAGTGAGATCCCTCGACTGCGCGGCCCGACGCGCCAGAAGTCGGCGCGTAAGAAAAAATCGGGCCGCGCAGTCGAGGGATGACAACTAGCAGGTGTGGCGCGGGGAAGAGCAAGCGGGAGGAGGGTGTTGGGGGTTTGGCGAGGGATGGGTTTGTGCACTGGCGAGCGGGTGGGAGGTGGGGCTGGGATCGTAAAAGCGGCGGCGAGCCGCCGCACTCCAAAGGGATGGTGATACATTGTTGGGGAGAGGAAACCTGGAGAGATGAAGAAGGTGAAGACGATGACGCGGACGGAGACTCGGACGAAGACGCGGGCGAAGGCGAGGACTGTGTGGGTGCGGGCGGGGGCGGGGCGATATGGGGTGGTGTGCGCGGCGGGGTTGCTGCGGAGGGCGGGGCGAGAGATTGCGAAGCTGGGGCGGTTTTCTAGCGTGCATGTGGTGAGTTCGCCGAAGGTGTGGCGAGCGGTGGGGAAAGTGTTCGCGGGAAGTTTTGCGCGGGGCGCGGCGCCGGTGGTGCATTTGTTTGACGATGCGGAGGCGGCGAAGAATTTGGCGACGGTGGAGTTGCTGACACGGAAATTAGTGCGGGCGGGCGCGGACCGCAAATCGCTGCTGGTGGCGGTGGGCGGCGGCGTGGTGGGGGATGTGACGGGGTTTGTGGCGGCTGCGTATTTGCGCGGCGTGGCGCTGGTGCAGGTGCCGACGACGCTGGTGGCGCAGGTGGACAGCGCGGTGGGCGGGAAGACCGGCGTGAATTTGCCGGAAGGGAAGAATCTGGTGGGGGGGTTTTATCCGCCGCGGCTGGTGCTGGTTGACCCGGAGGCGCTGGGGAGTTTGCCGGAGCGGGAATTTCGCGGCGGGCTGGCGGAAGTGATCAAGTACGGCGTGATTGCGGATGCGAGGCTGTTTGCGTACCTAGAAGAAAATCTGGAGAAGATTTTGAGGCGCGAGGCTGGGGCGCTGGAGCACATTATCCGGCGGTCGATTGAGATTAAGGCGTGGGTGGTGAGCAAGGATGAGCGCGAATCCGGGCTGCGGGAGATTTTAAATTACGGGCACACGTTTGGGCACGCGCTGGAATCGGCGACGCGCTACCGGCGCTACCAGCATGGGGAGGCGGTGGCGTGGGGGATGATGTGCGCGGCGCTGCTGGGATATGGGGTGGTACACACGCCAGGGGACACGGTGTCTCGCATCGTGGCGCTGATCAAACGGGTGGGGCCGCTGCCTGGGTGGCCGAAGACGAGCCCGAAGAAATTGTTTGACGCGATGCACGCGGACAAGAAGGCGCGCGGTGGAAGAGTGCGATTCGTGCTGGCGCCGCGGCTGGGGGAGGCGAGTTCGTATGACGATGTGCCGGCGAAGATGGTGGAGTGCGTGTTGCGATGCGCGCCGGAGTGTTTGCAGCGGCCGGTGGTGGAGATTGTGAGCGAGGCAACGGGGATGGGCCGTGGCTGAAGGGCGAGCGTTTCCGAAAGGCACACAACCGGAAGGGGCAACGAGCGAGCAGGACGCTTCGCAAAAAGTGCGCGAGATGTTTACGCGGATTGCGCCGCGGTATGACCTGCTGAATCATTTGCTGAGCGGGCAGATGGATAAGAGGTGGCGGGCGCGGACGGCGCGGGAGTTGCAGCCGATTTTGCGGCGTGCGGATGCGGTGGTGCTGGACTTGTGCTGCGGGACGGGGGATCTGGCGTTTTCGCTGGCGCGGGCGGCGAAGGCGCGGATCATCGGCGCGGACTTTTCCCATACGATGCTGGTGCGGGCGCGGGAGAAGAGCGCGGCGGCGGGGAACGGCGCGCGGGCGGTGGAGTTTCTTGAGGCGGATGCGCTGCGGCTGCCGTTCGCGGATGACGCGTTTGATCTGGTGACGACGGCGTTCGGTTTCCGGAATTTGGCGAATTACGAAGCGGGGCTGCGGGAGATTTTGCGGGTGCTGAAGCCGGGAGGGACGCTAGCGATCCTGGAGTTCACGGAGCCTGCGCCCGGAGTGATTGGCGATTTGTACCGGTTTTACTGCCGGAAAGTTTTGCCGGTGATTGGCGGAGCGATTTCGGGGGATGCGATGGCGTACCGGTATTTGCCGAAGTCGGTGGCGCGATTTTTCCGGCCGGAGGAGTTTGTGGCGCAATTGCGGCAGGTGGGGTACGCGGAGCCGCGGTATGTGTTGATGACGTTTGGGACGGTGGCGCTGCATGTAGGGATGAAGAAGAGGTAAGTTATCAGTGGTCAGTTTTAAGTTGCGGAGAAGAGAAGAGAGAGGCGAGACACAGAGTTAACAGAGGGGCCGCAGAGGGAACGGAGACGACGAGGTAGGGAAGAAGAGTGAAAGAGTTTTCACCACGAAGGAAGGCGAAGAGTTACGCAGAGAGCACAGAGTTCACAGAGAAGAGAAACCCAAGAGCACAGTCAGGAGTGACTGTGCCACATAGGGGAGAAAGGCGACGGAGGGGTTCATCGCACAAAAGACGTGCGATGGAAAACCGTACATCGGCCCCGGCCGAAGCGCACGGGGCGCACAAATCGCGCTGCGCGACCCGACGCGCCAAAGTGCGGCGCGGAAGAAAAAGTCGGGTCGCTGCGCTCCCTTCGAGGCTCCCCTCGTAACTCGGGGCGAGCAGGGCAGGCGGGATGACAGATCAGCGCAGAGGTGCCGCACCTACGGCGCTCCGGATTGCGCTTGCACCTGTTCCCAGCCCTTACGGGCTAGGCTAACTTCTGGCGCGCCTACGGCGCTGGAGGCGGGGATTTGAGGATATGGGGGAGGGGTACGAAAGTGTGTGTAGAGGGGTATTGACTGATACGCATGGTCTATTGTGCGGGGCAGGGGCGGTGAGTAGTCTCGGCGGAGCAGGAATATGCGATTGGAAGGGGAACGCCAATGACGATCGCTCCGGCCCTTGATGCACGAACAGAATTGCGAAGACGTATTCGCGCGAGCCACATGGCGGACGCGCTGGCGGGAATGTGCGCGGACTTGTGCATGGAACAGGTGGAGCCGGAACAGGCATTGGAGCGAATCCAGGAGAAGGCGCTGGAGCAGTTGGTGAGCCTGCTGGACACGAGGATACTGTCGGACGCGGAAGCGATGGATAGTTGCCTGGGATTGATCGCGGAAGAGTGTGGGCGGATTGCGTGCGAGGCGCTGGAAAAGGGAATGGCGCGGTTGCGGGAAGGGCTGGCGCTGCTGGAGAGTTTGGAGAGCAGCGAAGAGATGGAAGGGATGGGCGGAGAGTTCGCGGGCGGAAGCGTGAATTGAGAGAAGTTTTCAGTTGTCAGTTTTAAGTTATAAGTAAGGCAAGAGGGTGGGGGATTTGCGGATCGGGGTGAAGCCTTCGAGGATTGGAATAAACGGAAACCGGCGGTAAACGAGCGAGAGAAAGCCGAGAAAAAGCCTCAGGCCTGAAGGCCTGAGCTACACTGGCGAAGCCAAGAGCCGGGCTGAAGCCTGCGCTTACAAAGGCAGACCCAAGACCCACACACAAACACGGCGTGTGGGGCACCTGGCAGTGTGAGCGGGTGCGCAAATAGCGCGGGCTTCTGGTCGGCAGGGATTATGGTTTGTCGGCGGGGCTTGCAATTGTAAAAGCGGCGGCGAGCCGCCGCACTCCAAAACAGCCAAGATGCAGAAATGGTGCGGATATGGGGCGGCAGTGCTGCGCCCCTACGAAGACAAGAGGAACCCAAGAACCGGTCTGAAGACCGGCCACTACAAAGGCAAACCCAAGAGGAAGGCCGCAGGGCCCCCGCCCGAAAACGGCGGGCCTATAACGAGCAAGAAAAGCCCAAGAGCACAGTCAGGAGTGACTGTGCCACGGTGAGTTGCAATGAGCGTGACGCGGGGAACGGGGGTTAGCGGGCCCAGCCGGGATTGCCGCCGGCTTTGCGGAGTTCGTCTTCGAGGTCGATGAGCTGCTGATTGAGGGAGTCAATTTCCTTTTTCTTGGCGTCGATTTTGGCCTGGTTGTCATTGATGTCGGAACGATTGTTCTGCTGCATCAAGGCCTTCTGGGGGTCGCTGTAATACTGGACTTGATTTTTGTCGAGTTCGCGCTGAAGAACGTCTAATTCCTTTTCCGCCTTAGCCACATTGTCGCGAGCCTTCTGGAAGCGTTTGTGCCAATAGGCTTCCGGGTTCTTGACCTTGTCATCGTCAGAGCCCGCGGCGGAGGTGTCGGTGTCGGCGGCTTGCGAGGCGTCGCCGGAGGGCTTGGCGGCTGGGGCAGCGGCAGGCTGGGGCGCGGAGGGGATGTCGTCGTTGGTATAAACCTTTTTTGCGGGCGGGGCGTTTTTTTGCTGTGCGCGGGCTTTGCGGGCGGCGTCGGCGACGGGATCGGCGGACTGGTCCTGCTGCGCGAGGGCGGGGAGCGCGGCGAACGTGGCAAGAGCGAGGAGAGCGGCGAGCCGCAAAAGTGCTATGGAACGCATGTCGAATAACCTCCAACGGAGCAAGCGTAAAGGCTCGGGACCCGCTGGGAGTTCCCAAGACGAGACAGTATAGCCTAGCGGTATTGTAGCGCGATTGTGGGAGGAGGGAGGGGGGAAGAGTTCACAGTTGACAGTTGACAGTTAACAGTCGAAGAGCGGAAGAGGGAAGCGGAGAAGAGCGGACGAGGATAACGCGCCCTTCGCAGTTCGGGGCAAGGAGGCGCAGAGGACGCTGAGGTTCGCAGAGAAGAAAAGAAAGAGAAAGGCTTGCACAGAGGACACAGGATTCGCAGAGAAGAGAGAAGCGGAAGAGGGATCCCTCGACCGCGGCGAAGCGCACGGGGCGCACAAATCGCGCTGCGCGAAAGAAAAAATCGGGCCGCCCCGGTCGGGATGACAAATGGTGGGTGGGGCGCGGGGAAGAGAAAATTGGGCCGCTTCGGTCCCTTCGAGGCTCCCCTCGCAGATCGGGCCAGGGGGGATGCCAAGGTAGGCGAGGCCGCAAATGGCGCGGGGCCGCAGCGATCGGGCGGCGAGATAGAGCTGGGGAAGGCCTCACCCCTGAAGGGGTGAGCTACAGGAAGAGGTGCTGGAGGAGGCGAGGGAGGACGAAGACGACGAAGAGGGCGGCGATGCCGAGGAAGGAGCCGAGGGGGAATTGGTATTGGGAGGCGATGGCGAGACGGAGGGAGTTGGCGTTGCCTTTGCCGAGGCCGCGACGGGCGGCGCGGACGGCGAGATCACGTTTCCAGCCGATGAGGTAGAGAACGACGACGCAGCCGATGCCAATGATGCTGCCCAGGAGGGTGCCGAAGAGAATGGTGAGAAAGGCTCCGCGGAGGCCGAGGAAGGCGCCGACCATGGCCATCATTTTGACGTCGCCCATGCCCATGCCATCGCGCTTGCGAACGAGTTTGTAGAGGACGGCGGCGGCCAGGAGGAGCAAGCTGCCGAACGCGGCGCCGAGGAGGGAGTCAATGATTCCCGCAACGCCTTGCGGAAGTTTGTGGGGCAAACGGAACCAGAGTCCATAGATGCCCAGGAACGAACTGGGGAAAATGCGGGTGGCGAAGGCCAGGCCGAGGCCCAGGCCGAGGAAGTTGACGGCGTCGGGGAGGAGTCGGACGAGGAGGTCGGTGACGATGAGAACGATGAGGAGGCAGCCGAAGAAGAGCCACTTGAAGGTGGGTAGGGTGATGCCGAAGGCGTAGTACGCGAGGACGAAGTAGGCGCCGGTGAGGAACTCGATGATGGGGTACATGGGAGAAATGGGGAGGCCGCAGTGACGACAATTGCCGCGGAGGAAGAGCCAACTGAGGATGGGGATATTGTCGTAGGGCTTGATGGGGGTTTCGCAGCGCGGGCAGCGGGAGGCGGGGCGGACGATGGAGAGTCCTTCGGGGATGCGCGTGATGCAAACATTCAGGAAGCTGCCAATGACAATGCCGAAGAGGAAGAAGAAGAAGGGGATCATCAGGAATGACTGTGCCATAGGAGAAGAAAGGGTTGAAAGTCGAAAGTTTAAAGTTGAGAGGGAACAGTCAACAGCGGGGACAGGTCATCAGCGATCAGGAGGCAGAGTTCGAGAAACGAAATTCGAAAAGCGAAAATAGAGCCAAGACGCGGTGCTTGTGGCACGATCCCTGTCTTGCATCCTGCAAATTGGCACGGGGGCCGCAGCGATCAGGCGGCCAGGAGAAACTGTGGAAGGCCTCACCCCTAAAGGGGTGAGCTACAGGGGTGATGAGAGTTTTAAGTTGTAAGTTATCAGGTTTAAGTTTCGGAGGAAGAATTACACAGAGTTCGCCCCGACCGGGTCGGGGTAAACGCCAGGAGGCCCCTACAAAAGCAGGAGAAACCCAGGGAAAAAAGCCGCAGGGCCGCGCCAGAAAACGGCGAGGCCCTGCGCTACACTACATCTCTATGGCGATGAGTTGGTATGAGCATTGGATACGGCGGTATGAGCACCGGCGGTGGACTACGGACGACAACCGGATGGTGCGGGCGTTTGAGTGGGGGCTGGAGCATATCGGGGGGGACGCGACGCACGATGAGCCGCGCGCGTTTGTGCGGGAGTATGCGCGGGAGGCTACGGCGAAGAGCGAGGAGTGGTATCGGGCGGAAGAGGTGCGGGATTACTGGCTGGATGCGGGGAATGTGCTGACGTTTACGAGCCCGCTGGAATCGGCTTGGGCCGAGAACAACGTTGTGCATGCACAGTTTTTTCAGGGGAAGAAGATTGGGCCGGCGGTGCTGATTTTGCCGAACTGGAATGCGAAGTGGCATGGACAGGCGGCGCTGTGCCACTGGCTGCAGCGAATGGGAATTTCTGCGCTGAAGATGAGTTTGCCGTACCACGACCGGCGGATGGCGAAAGGACATGAGCGCGCGGACCAGTTGGTGGGGCCGAATATCGGGTTGACGCTGCAGGCGAATCGGCAGGCGGTGAAGGATGCGCGGGCGTGTTTGACATGGTTGGAACAGCGGGGCTACGACCGGCTGGGGATTTTAGGGACGAGCATCGGGTCGTCGGTGGGATACATCGCGCTGGTGCATGACCGAAGGGTGCGGGCGGGGGGATTTTTTCATGTGTCCACGTATTTTGCGGACGTGGTGAGCCAGGGGATGACGACGAATCATGTGTGGGAAGGGTTGCGGCACGAGGTGAGTGTGGAGGAGTTGCGGGAGTTTTGGGCGCCGATCAGCCCGATGCCGTACGTGGAGCGGGGGATGGGAGCGCGGCGGAATACGTTTATGGTGTACGGGAAGTACGATCCGACGTTTTTGCCGGAGCTGACACAGGAGATGCTGAGGGCTTTGCGGAAAAATGGAGCGGAGACGCGGACGCTGGAATTGCCGGTGGGGCATTATTCGCTGGAGCTGGCGCCGTTCAGTTATGTGGCGGGGTGGAGGATGTTTACTTATTTTTTGGAGGCGCTGGGGTAGGGGGGAAGAGAGATATGAGCGATCAGAAGGCAAAAAAAAGCTTACACAGAGATCGCCCCGACCAGGTCGGGGTAAACGCCGGACACAGAGTTCGCAGAGAAGAGAAAGGCAAGAGGGACAGTAACGCCTCGACCGGGTCGGGGCAGGCGCCGGTCACAGGGGGAAGAACACAGCGGGCACAGAGGGAGGAAGGAGAGAAAGAGTGAAAGAGTGAAAGAGTAGACATAAGGCCGAGCCGCTGAGAACGCAGAGTTCGCAGAGAAGAGAAAGGCGAAGAGGGATTCATCGCACAAAATACGTGCGATGGAAAATCGTACCTCACTCCGCGGACTCCGTTCGGAATGACGGCATTCGGTTTGCGAGAGTGGCTGTGCCACAGAGAGCAGAGAAGAGAAGTGAAGGACGGAGAAGAGCGGAGAGGTCAGGAGGGGCTTGTGTCGGAAGCGGTGGGGACCAGAGCGAGGAAGGCGGATTTGTATTTATCGGGGAAGTGCTTGACTTGGCCGGTGCGCGTGCAGGCTACGTGGATGGTGTGGCCGGTGGCGAGGAGTTTGTGGTCGGATTGGCGCAAGACTTCGTAGCCGAACTTGAGGGTGCGGGTCTTGGCTTCGAGGATGCGGGTGCGGACGGTGAGGAGTTCGTCGTAACGAGCGGGATGGTGGTAGCGGCAGTGGACGTCGGCGACGACGATGTAGGTGTCGTCCTGGAGTTCCATCTGTTTGTAGTCGAAGCCGAGGGCGCGCATGAGTTCGACGCGGCCGACTTCGAACCAGATGAGGAAGTTGGAGTGGTAAACAACGCCCATTTGATCGGTTTCGGCGTAGCGGACGCGGACGGTGACATCGTGATGAGTGAGCATTTGTGCTGGGGATAGTATGCCGGAAGTGGGGGAGAAGGTTCAAAGTTGAAAGTTGAAAGTTCAAAGAAGAAGAGAAAAGCGAAACGCAGAGGTAACAGAGGGGCCGCCCCGACCGGGTCGGGGTAAACACCGAGCGAAGAGTTCGCAGAGAAGAGTGACCCAAGAGCACAGTCAGGAGTGACTGTGCCACAGGAGGAGCGCAGAGAAGAGGAACCCCAGACCCAGGCACACACGGAAGCTGTGAAGAAACCCCCTGAATTTTAATCTTGCAAAAAGAGTGTTGTGCCGTAAGCTCGCGGCCTGAGCCAAGAAAATAGGAGCAAGCAGCCGTTGATTCGTCATGTAAACCGGCAGCAG
>Ga0182011_10001916_pt1 | contig 17973 bp, 9 predicted proteins | sample 711E1DmetaG_FD_120481 | JGI IMG/M metagenome (GOLD analysis project Ga0182011, IMG submission 120481) | Permafrost microbial communities from Stordalen Mire, Sweden - 711E1D metaG | ecosystem: Environmental > Terrestrial > Soil > Wetlands > Permafrost | place: Sweden: Stordalen | collected... | reverse complement strand
TTTAACAGGAATTCGTACCAAACAGTTGTTTGAAAAAGGTCCGATGTATGGTGCACTCTTCGAAAATTACATAATTTCTGAAACCTATAAAAAGTTGATACACACACGGACGGATGCTGAACTGTTTTTCTTCAGGGAGAGCAACGGAAATGAAATTGATCTGATTATCGATCGGAAGTCAAGCCGGGAACATATCGAGATCAAATCAGGGTACACATTCCGTCCAGAAATGGCAAGACTGCTTCTACAATTATCTAGTGAAGCAAAACACTCATGGGTAGTCTATCGAGGAAAAGACATCGTGCTGGGAGATGATGTCAGCGCCATAAACTTCAAATCATTCTTCGATACCATCAAAGCGTAGAAATACTATCTCTGTTAGTTATGCTATCTCCATGGGTAATTCAGAAGTCGTTGGATATATACGTAAAACCTTTTCTGAACTTTTATTACTTGCGGTCTTTGAAGAAGCTGTCTCATCGATCCTCGATTAAGGTGAACCAGCCGGTACGAAGTCAAAGATTATTGGCATAATCGCAAATATTGCGGCAGGGAGTAAATAGTTTACAGGATGATACATAAATGTGTACGGCTATTTGATAACCTTAAGGCTTAATTGCAGAAAAACAATTCCTGATGTGTGTCGTAACAGCACATATCCAGATAATATGGGTCGTGAAGGCGTAAGTAATGTGGTGAGCGTCGATCGCCATCCCCAATCGGAAACTTCGGGAGAGAAGGAATCGATACGTTTTTCGAATATGTCGATTGGATCGACATGAAAATGGATTATTACCAAAAGACGTAAAAACCTACCTTAACTGTCCATATTCCTTATTTTAAGTTACCCACTAAAACTAAAATAGTACACATCACTTAAGGGAACAGGCATTGGAAAATACGATTAAAATCTCTCGTCAGGAACTCTACAATCTAGTTTGGTCAAAACCTCTTATTCATCTTGCAAAAGAATTCGAAATATCTGATGTAGGTCTTGCAAAGGTTTGTAGACGACATAACATACCATTGCCGCCTGCAGGATATTGGGCTAAGCAGGCCCATGGTCATAATGTGGAAAAGATCCCTTTTCCAGTAATTGGTGATAACGAAGTAAAACAAATCGAATTCGTGATGAAAGAACCATCTTCATTAAACGATATGAATTTAGATGGTATAAAAGAGGATCACATCGATAATGCAATTGGGCATAGCTTTGTCACACTAAATGAATTCAAAAAGGGATTCCATCCCCTTATTGTAGATGCACAAAAAGAATTACGCGAACGGTTGAAATCATATAGAAAACTCGAAGACGGTGAGCGGATCCATTTTCTCAATATGTCGGTTACAAAATCTTCAACTGAGAGAGCTCTATCATTAATGAATTTACTTTTTCAAGTCGCAGAAGTGAATGGTTTTCCAATTAGTCATAAGCCGGGGTATAAAGAAGGAACGTATGTAAAGGTCAATGGAGTTGATGTCCAGGTCGAACTAAAAGAGAGGACGAAGCGGTCGGAAAATCCTGATCAAAAATCATTCAATAAATATGTATTTCACCCAACTGGGATCCTCTATTTTGAATTTGTGAATATTTATGTAAGTGGTGCCAGGAAAATATGGAATGACACGCCAACTGCGAAACTCGAAGAAATTGTAAATAATGTAGCGCTGGGCATCGTTATGGCCGCAATTCTTGATAAAAAAAGAGATGAAGAATTGGAAAGACGTCGTAAGAAAGAGGATGAAGTAAGAGAACAAGAACGATTGAACGAAGAGCGGAAAAAGAATGAGCGAGAAAGAATCCAGGCATTGGTACAAGATGGCCAGAAATGGCAGACAAGTAACATAATACGCACATATATTAAAGCTGTTGAAGAAAAGTACCTCTCGGAGAAAACTCTTCAAGACATAAATGCAGAATTAAAGGATTGGATCAAGTGGGCGAAGGAGCAAGCAGATATTATGGATCCCATACTAAATGAATCCTGGAAAAAGAAGTCAGTTTGATCCAATAGGCCAACCTCTGTTCTGCAATGATTGAACGTGATCATGAAAAGCCCTTTCTTGTCCTATGGAATATGAGATAACGCTTTAACGAATAATTGTATTTATCAGGAATTATTGCAAGATTTAGCACATATTTTGTTCACATTTACAATAGATGTGAACTCCTTCAGCGACGAACAGCTTTGTTCTCGCAAATATTCATACGCTGTATAAGATTCACTTTTATGTAGAAGAAAAAATGTTGTCTGCCAAAGATAACATAAATAATACAAGGAGTCATGATGACAACGAGCAGCGCTAAAAGCAAACAAGTATTAGTTACCGGCGATTTTACAATAGATTGGAATATTGCCCATCTCCGCCGTGCGGAACTAGAGAGTCATACATGGAATCCAGATGATTGGACACGCGCTTGTCGACAACGAGGTGGGGCTGCGCTGCTTGGAGATATTATTGAAGAAGTTGTTTCTCAGATGGAGCAGGGAGAAGGAAAAAATGAGATATGTAAAATCAAGGAACTCGACCAGAACGTTATTACAGGAGATAAACGATTTCATCATTCCTATGCACTTTGGTCTCTTTTCAAATACAGCAAAAAAGCGAACAAGGAAAATCCTGCATGGCGTGTCTCGGAATTTATTGGCATGGACCGAAATAATGATGGATGGATGGAAACCATTAAGCAGCAGCTGCAGGATGTTCACGAACCTGAATTGATTGTTCTCGACGATGCTGATCTCGGTTTTCGTAGTCATCCAGAACTCTGGTCTGAACTTATTAAAGAGGAAAATAATCAACCTTGGATTCTTCTCAAAATGTCACGACCGATAGCCCAGGGTCAACTATTCGAATATCTACACAAAAAATGTGCTGAACGACTGATCGTTGTTATGGGAGTGAATGACTTGAGGCGAACGGAAGTGCAAATCAGTCGAGCACTTTCTTGGGAACGAACCGCGCAGGATCTTGTTTGGGAGCTTGTTCATAATCCACGCGTTAATGCTCTTTCGGACTGTGCCCATGTGATTGTTTCATTTGATACGGCAGGTGCACTTCTCCTATCGGGGAAAAAGGGAAAATTATTTTTCGATCCTCAAGTAGCAGAAGGGATGTGGACGCAAGAGTATCTTGGAGGTATGGTTGGGTACAATTCATGTTTAATGGCCGGAATCGTTCGACAAATATTTCTTTCTCGGGATAAGTATAATATCTATGCTGGTATTCAATCAGGATTGGCTGCTATGCGAAAACTTCATCAGGAGGGGTATGGCGATAGAACCTCAAAGTCGTCGAGTGTTCAACTTTCATTTCCTGTGAAAATGATTGCAAGCGAATTGATGAATGATTCAAAACCCTTTGCTGTGACGGATGTACAAGATCCCGTTCAATTCCTTAAACACATTCCGGCGGACAAATCAACTAATTCGGAAAATACGTTCTGGACTATTCTTCAAGATAAATATTTGAATGCCTTTGAACAGATAGCGATTAATATTGTATTAGAAGGACCGGAGTCTGTATTGCGTGACGTTCCCTTAGGGAAATTCGGACACCTTTTGACTGTTGATAGGCATGAAATCGAAAGCTTCCACAATATTAGTGCATTAGTGGGCGAGTACTGCAGCCAGAGTCACCAGAAACGTCCGCTCTCCATCGCCGTGTTTGGTGCTCCCGGATCGGGAAAATCGTTCGGTATAACAGAGATAGCAAAATCATTATTTCCAGACTTAATTCAGAAAATAGAATTTAACTTATCTCAATTGAAGGATGTGGATGCTCTTCATGATGCATTCCATCAGGTCAGGGATGTTGGACTGTCTGGAAAAATCCCGCTTGTATTTTGGGATGAATTTGATACTTCTTTGGAGAACCAACCATACGGCTGGTTGCGACATTTTCTTGCGCCAATGCAGGATGGAAGTTTTCAGCAAGGTCAGATTACACATCCTATTGGCCCGGCGATATTTATTTTTGCCGGCGGCACAAGCGAAAAGATAGAAACGTTTGGACAAGTCGTAAGCGACGATAAATTCCGGGAAATTAAAGGTCCGGATTTCGTCAGCCGATTGAAAGGATTTGTCAATATTTTGGGGCCGAATCCAGTCGGAGACAACATTGCAGCAGATCCGCATTACGTCATCCGCCGTGCTATTTTACTCAGATCGATTCTGAGTCGAGCCTGTCCTTCTTTCCTGGAAAAAAGGGATGGAAAAGAAATTCTGAATATCGACTCCGGCGTTCTCTTTGCATTTCTCACCATCGGTAAGTATAAGCACGGGGCGCGTTCCATGGAAACTATTTTAACGATGAGTCAGTTGTCGGGGAAAAATCGATTGGAACGTTCGTGTCTTCCCCCGGAAGCTCAGATGAATCTTCATGTCAACGGTTTAGAATTTCAATCCCTCGTTCAACAAATATTGCTGACTCCGGACATATTAGAAAAACTGGCAAAAGCTGCCCATGATATATTTTGTGAAGGTAAGAAAAGGGATGGTTGGAAATATCATGAAGAGAAGAGTGAAGAAAAGAAAACGCATCCATTACTTAAACCGTATGATGAACTTCCTGAATGGGCTAAGGAAGCAAATCGAGTCAACGTCCGTACCATCCCGCATAAGCTTGCAGCAGCAGGATATATTATGATTCCGTCGCGTAGCAATCAGCCGGCATTAGAATTTCCTGGAAATGATCTGGAGAAACTCGCGCGACTAGAGCACGAATTATGGATGAAATCAAAATTAAATGAAGAATTTAAGCTAGGGAAGCCAACCAAGGATGATCCAAAACGGAATGAGTACCTTGTTGAATGGGAACAACTGCCAGATGGTATAAAACAAATAGATCGTGATATGGTAAAAGGAATTCCTCGTATCCTTTCTAACGCAGGCTATGCCATAGAAAAAATATCATAATTCCTATTCAATAGATTCTCGAAGAATTTATTTGCAGACCGACAAAGGAACAAAGGCTATGGATAAAATAAGAGTATTCATAAGCTACAGTCATGAAAACGAAATCTGGCTTACAGAGTGGCTTGATCCCGTCCTGCAAACGGTGAATCCCAGATGTCTGCTTAAGCAGTGGCAACGAACGTTTCGCAACGAGAATGTAGAGTTCTGGTTTGACCGCGAGAGGGATAAAGGACTGCGAGGAGGCGAACGATGGCGCGAAAGAATCTTCAAGGAGATCGACAAAGCTGACATTGCTCTCCTGCTAGTTACACAACAGTTTGTCATTTCACCGTTCATTATGGACGAGGAACTCCCACACATTCTGACAAGGCACAAGAAGCATGAGATGGAAGTGCTTCCCTTATTGGTTCAACCAACGCGGTTAAAGGATCTTCCAACCGGAGACTTTCTGCAATGGGCACCTGGGAAACCGACTCCATTAAGCTCATACTTTGATCGCGGAGACAATGCTTTTGCTGAAGCCTGTAACGAGGTATTGGATGCGCTTGAACAGACGATAGTAAGAGTCCGTGAGAAAAGAAATCAGACTGCGTTGGCTTCGACTCAATCTTCACAGAAGAAGGAAGCGGATATTGAGTTGAATGGAATCAATCCAGGGAAAAAAAATATTGCGAATAATCTCGAGGTTTCCACAAAAGAAAAAGGTCAAACGCTACAAATCTCGTCTGAAGGATCTTCTCCAGAGCCGTATAATCCAATAGTGGGCGTACTTATCAAGGATTTAACTGGTGCCGAAACAAAGCTAACTGAGTTTGGTATCGGTTTGGATAATTTAGAAAGGGCAGTGAGGGACTATCTCAATATCGAACGAGGAAACGGTAGTATGAAAATATTTTGGAATCGGATTGAATCTGTAGTAGTGCACAGTCGAGAAGACATAATGATCCAATTTCGCGATGGCAATTCGATGGATCACGTTAAGCCAAGTTTTGGTAGGCTGGTTGGCATCGATGAGTCTGGCTTCACTGTAGCTTTCGAATTCGCAAATTTGCAGTCAATTACTCTGTTACGCGACACATCCGTTCCTGAGCGCGAAGCTTTGATAAGAGATATTCCAATCCTCGCAAAGCGGACGCTACTAAATTCATCTTATACCTGTACCTGTCAACTTGAGCCTGATAAAGAAGGCATTCTCGTAACGTTGGATGTTTTTTTTCAAAACAAACTTGCAACAAATGGCCATAAGACATTTCGACTGCCAGATCATCACATATTCTCAGCAAGTGGTGAATCCGTCAGTATCACAATCATGTCAAAAGGATTAATCAACTTAGGTCGTTATGATCCTAGAACTGCATTTGCACTGGCCCAAGCACTCAATCGTCTGAACGCATTACTATTCGAAGAAATAAGTGGAACAAATGATGGCGCTGTCAGCCAACATAGCAATGTATTATCACAATTAACAGAGAAACAAGCTATATCGGAAGACAGATTGGCAGTAGCTGTAAATCAGACGAGCGCCCAAAAGGAAACTTTTTCAATAATCGAAATCCCTCATTCTTTGATGGTCGCTCCTGCAGGAATTGAATTTGTTTTTGTCAAAGGCGGTACATTCCAGATGGGCAAATCATTTGCAGGTGATAGTTCGGATCAAAAACCTGTGCATACGGTTACTCTTTCAGATTTTTATTTAGGTAAAACAGAAGTGACAGTAGCACAATACCGGACTTTTTGTAATGCTACGGCCAAGAAAATGCCCTCACAGCCCAAATGGGGTTGGGAGGATAACTATCCAATTGTCAGTATTAGTTGGAAAGATGCGATTGATTTTTGCAAATGGGCTGGATGTCGTCTTCCAACAGAAGCGGAGTGGGAATATGCTGCAAAAGGTGGAAGTCAGAGCAAGGGATATATATACTCGGGGAGTAATAATATAGATGATGTTGCTTGTTATGGATCCCCAAAACCATTACCAGTTGCAACAAAGAAGTCTAATGAACTCGGGATATATGATATGAGTGGAAATGCTTGGGAGTTTTGTTCAGACTGTTTCAGTGATTATAGCAGTGATGCACAAATAAATCCATTGGGGCCAGAAAATTCAAAATGGGGACATCGTGAACACGTGATGCGGGGTGGTACATTTAGTAGTGGTAGTCATGAAATTGGTCCTCGATCGGACTGTTATCCGTCGTACCGTTCGTATGTCGGCGATTGGATACATCAATGTTATGGTTTCCGTTGTGCAAAAACTCCTTAGCCTTTGCTCTTTTATGCAATAGAATACGAAAGTCGAGTGGGATGACATTTGTGATGAAGGAAAGCAAAGTGATGGATATTGGCGACACAATCTAAATATCTTTACAGTGTTTGTTAAGTAATTATACAATTTTAATATAAGTAAACGCTATAATTTTGAGAAACCATAATAGAATGCTTCCTCCCATAATTCCTTACCGTATCAAAATTGGTATCACAGGCCATAGAATATTAAAGGAACCTGAAAGAATTGCTTCCAAAGTCAGGGAAGCATTAAATTCTTCAATCTATGAGTTATTCGATCGGCCTTTTCCTATGCCTGAATCTATAACGCCTTTCGCGTTTACAGTTGTGACAGCTCTAGCGGAAGGTGCGGATCGATTAGTGGCTCGGGAGGTACTCAAATTTCCGGATTCTGAAATCGAAGTTATTCTCCCTTTTATCAAAAATAAATACAAAAATGACTTTACATCGTCTTCTTCCAAGAAGGAATTTGAAGAACTTTATAGATTGGCTTCTAATCGGACAATATTAGAAAGGCAGCCTGAAAAGTATTCCAAAAGTACAAAGAATACTTCGAAAAATCGGGGAAATTCTTATCAAGAAGCCGGACAAAAGGTCATTGATGAATGTGATCTCTTGATTGCTGTATGGGATGGAAAACCTGCGAAAGGAATAGGCGGCACTGGTGAAATTGTCGCGTATGCAAGTGAGAAACAGTGTCCGATTATTATTATTTCGGCTAACGGTCAAAACACGATAACCATAGAAAAATGGAATGGACTTCGAAGCGGTGTTTTTCAAAGGCTTGAAATGTTTAACAGCTTTTCAATACCTGAAGAAACCGTAGATAGGTATATTGGAAATGTGTATAAGGATATATTCGAAACAGCGGAAGGTGAAAATATTCCAGAAATTCTAAAAGCCAATATAAAACAGAAGATTTTACCGTTCTATGTGCGGTCATCATTGCTTGCAAAGCAGAATCAGATGAAATATTTACGTGCAGGAATGATGGTTTATGTATTATCTCCGATTGCTGTTGCAGTAGGAGCTGCTGGTATGATTATACACTCTCTCGCATTTGCAGTTCATTTTTTTGAAATTTTGCTTCTTGCTGCTATTCTGGTCATTATTTTTCAAGCGGATAAAAACAAGGTCCATAAAAAGTGGATCGAATCTCGATTTCTTACAGAACGCATCCGTTCATCTGTATTTTCTATCGCATGCGGTATGCATCCTTCATTATCGTATAATTCCCTTATGATGAAACATTCTGAGGATACTGAGGTATGGACCTTAAAAGTATTTCATGAAATAATAAAAAAAGTGAAAGTTGGAATAAAAGTTAGCCAAAACTCTAGTTCGGAGGATTCTGAATTTGTTAGAAAACGGTGGGTTGAAGAACAGATGAACTACCATACACAAAAAGGGAAGGAAATTGGAAAGAAATGCAGATTTTTAGAGGTCGTTGGAAAAATTGTATTTGTTACAGCAATCTGTATTGCATCTCTTAATCTTATGCTGATGTACATTGGCCAGGATGGAATGTTGAACTGGCTAGACCAACCGATAGTTTTTTTGGCTATCATCCTTCCGGCAATTGGAGCATCCATAGGAAGTATCCGCACGCATAGAGAATACTCCAGATTAGAAAAAAAACACCAGACTATGGCTTCAATTTTGAATCAATTAAATGATCGTTATGCTAAAGCGACGACTAAAGATGTCTTAAAGGTGCTGCTTAAAGAAACAGAAGAAATCATGCTGCAAGAAACAGGAGAGTGGCTGACTCTCATGCGATATCTCAAGATTGATCCAGTCTGAAAATTCTAGCAGAGTACTAATTATATTTTTTAATAAGGATAAATATGAATATGCATAATAGCTTTAGTAGTGAACGAATCTAAACAAACACTAATAAAGAAAAGGATTTGTTATAATTTGTAAATTATTCTTAAGGCTTACTCAGTGAATTATGGTTGAATAAAAGAGAGAAAACACTATGCCGCAGCAAACCAAAATATTCCGTGTATTCGTAAGTTCCACTTTCACCGACATGAAAGAGGAGAGAAGGATTCTTCAAAAAGAAGTATTCCCCAAGTTGGAAAAATATTGCGAAGAGAATGGTGCAAAATTCCAGGCGGTAGATTTAAGATGGGGAGTGAATGAAGGATCCCAGTTAAACCAAAAGACCTTGGAAATCTGCTTAAATGAGATTGCCCGGTGCCAAAGAATCTCGCCTAAACCAAACTTTCTCATCCTTTTAGGGAACAAATATGGCTGGCAGCCTATTCCAGAAAAAATTCCTGAAGGAGAAATGGAACAAATAAAGAAGATCCTTGACCAACCGCCTGGAGAAGAGTTGGAAATAGATAATAGAAAATACAAAGCAAAAGATTTTGTCGATCTTTGGTACAAATTGGATAACAACGCTATTCCTCCCGAATATGTCCTGCAACCTAGGGAAAAGTTGAAACAGATCGAAGGTGAAACAAATGATGAATTAAAAGCGAGGGAATACAATAATTGGAAAGTAAAAGAGGATGTGCTTAGAACTATTCTTAGAAATGCGGTTAATAAAGTTATACCGGGATTCACAGAAGAACAGAAAAGGAAATATTTCTTTTCTGCAACTCACCAGGAAATTATGAACGGGGCTTTGAATCCTCTTGAAGGAACGGAAAAGCCGGAAGAACATGTCTTTGCTCTTGTTCGTGATATTAAAGGATTACCAGGCGATAAAACAGCAGAAGGATTTATCGATTTAGTGGATGGCAAATCAGATGATTATTGTATTGATCAACTCGACAATCTTAAAGAGAAATTAAAAAATATGTTGGGAAGTCATCTTATCCCATATGAGGCTAAGTGGGAAAACGGAAAACTTATAATGGACAAATCTGTTTCTGTGGAGTTTGAAAACAAGGTGTTCACATTTCTCAAAGATATTATTGAACAGCAGATAAAAGAGGTCATAACTCCAGATGAGATAAATCATGAAGTTAAGCTGCATAAGGAATTTAAAGAAAGGCTCACAGAGTATTTTCGCGGCAGAACAGATATTCTTATTAAGATTAAGCTTTATCTGAGCGGCACAGAGGAACAAGTTATGTCCATAATTGGAGAATCGGGGTCTGGGAAATCGAGTGTAATGGCTGAAGGAATAAGGCAATATGAAAGTGAATACAAAAAAGCATTAATTGTCTATCGTTTTATAGGTACCACATCCAATTCATCAAATATCATATCTCTATTACAGAGTATATGCGGACAAATTGCACGCGAGTATAATGTTACGCTGCAATCTCTTGCCGGAGAAGGAAAAGATAAAGCCCTCTATGAAATGAACGGATTAACTGAAATATTTAGAAAATGTCTTGCCTTAGGTACATCGCAAAAACCGATAGTGCTTTTCCTTGATGCCCTTGATCAATTGTCCGATTCTGATAATGCCAGGGAGCTTTATTGGATTCCGCGCGATTTACCCTCCAACGCAAAGATTGTAGTTTCCGCGCTGAAGGAATTAGAGGGGCGATTAAATGGGACATACCCTGAACAATTGACTGTTCTTCCGATTCCGGAAGCAGAACAAATACTTGATCTCTGGTTTAAATCTATTCGCCGGCGGCTCTCGGTTGAACAATATAAAGAAGTGGTGAACAAATTCAGTCATACCGGATTGGCAATTTATCTTAAACTGGCTTTCGAAAAAGCCAGGCATTGGCATTCCTATGATAAAGCTGAAGTGTGTATCCTTAAAGGCGACGTAAAAGGTATAATAAATTCTTTCATTGATGGGCTTGAGGCAGAGCATACAAAAGACTTCGTTCAGCATGTAATATGCTATATGCTGTGCGGAAAGTACGGCGGTTTAGCTGAAAATGAAATACTGGAAATACTTGTTTTTGACAAAGAATACTGGAAAATATTCCTTGATGGTACACATAAAGATCATAGAAAGGAATTAGAAGATTATAAAAAGGAATTGGAAGACCCAAATAACAAAGTAAAAGGAGCAATGAAAATACCTATTGTAGTTTGGTCGCGGCTTTTCCTTGATCTTGAACCTTATCTTACTGAAAGAGATGCAGATGGCATTCCGATAATAACATTTTTCCATAGGCAGTTTAACGAAGTGTTGAGGGAGAGATATAAACTTGATGAAGAGGTGGCGGAAGAAAAGTGATGGCAATAAGAGCGGAAAAATATCACAAAAAGCTAGCAGAATATTTTGAACATCTTGCTGACCCTGACGGAAGCCTAAAATGGAAAGGTGAGAATTTACGACCATTTTTGGAACTACCATTTCAATTACATAAAAGTGATACTGGAAAACTTAAAAAGTTGCTCTGGGATCCTCCTTGGTACCGCGCTAAATTGAAGCACACTGATGTATTCACTCTAGTGATCGATTTTGATTTGGTCAGTGGAGATGATGACTTGCAATTGGTGAGAGAGTCGATCGCTCTTTCTACTAACGTTTTATTGATTGATAAAACAGAACTTGCCACACAGCTTGTGGGCCGCTTAATGCTATGTCAAGAACCTGCTATTAAGGAATTAATATCAAAAATTGTGAACACCCAAGATAAGCCCTGGCTTAAGCCATTAGCACCTACGCTAGCACAAGTTGGCGGCCCTTTATTACAAACTTTGGTAAGTCACAAACAAGCAATTAAAATTGTCGGTGTAACAAATGATGGTAAAGTTATTTCAGTATCTGATGATTTTATTGGCCATTACATGAAAAAATCTGTATTTAAAATAAATATTTGGGATCTTGCCACTGGCACCTTATTGTATACTCTTGAGGAAAATGACACTCTTAATACCCTAAAAATATTAAATGATGGAAGAGCAGTATCAGTAGTTCATTCTTCAACCGGACTGGGTCACTTATTCAAAGTCTGGGATATAATGACAGGTAAATTATTGTACACTTTTGAGATAGATACTCCATTTCTTTCTGTCATTGAAGTATCAGACAATTGTAATGTAGTTTTAGCAGATGATTTCAAAAAATATTTTGTGTTTGATTTGAATTCGGGAAAACTTATGCGCACTGTAGAAGGGCATACAGATTGGATACTTGCTTTTGCTACCACAAATGATGGAAAAATAGTTTCCGCATCAAAAGACCATACACTAAAAGTTTGGGATTTGAATTCTGGTAAACTTATTAAAACTTTAGAAGGACATACAGGCCCTGTGTGCGCTGTAGCAATTACTACCAATGGTAAAATTGTTTCAGGATCAGACGATGGTTCGTTAAAGATTTGGGATATTAATACATACGAACTATTGCACACACTGGAAGGAAACTACATGTCGATAAACAAAATCGAGGTTATCGACGAAAGCAAAGCAGTTACCGCATTAAATGACAATACGCTCAAGGTATGGGATTTGAATTCTGGTAAATTCCACTGTACTCTGGAAGGCCATTCGGATTCGATACTTGATTTTGTACTTACTCACGATGGTAAAGCTGTTTCGTCATCAAAGGATCATACGCTCAATGTATGGGATTTGAACTCAGGCAAACTACAGTGCACTCTGGAAGGGCATAATGATGCCGTTAATGCAATAGCGATTTCTTCTGATGGAAAAGTAATTTCGGGATCGGATGATACAACCCTTAAAATATGGAAATTGAATTCAAATACATCTCGAGATAAAAAGATTCGAGAACGAGGTCCTATAAGGACTGTTTTTGTTGCTAAGGATGGAAAAGTAGTTTCCGCTTCCTCAAATAATTATATAGATACCCGGGAGAATTTCATCCCAAGTGTAAATATCGTCAACATATGGGATTGTAAATCAAGTGCCTTATTATATACGTTAAGAAAAAATGATCTGTCGGTTGATAAAATCACAGTAACATGTGATAATAAAGCAATTTTTGCCTTAACAGATAATACCATCAGAGTTTGGGATTTGAATTCCAGAAAACTTTTGCACACTCTAAAAGGTCACACTAAATTTATTACTGATTTTGCGGTAACAGATAAAGGTAAAGCAGTTTCGGCATCTGGAGACCATACGCTAAAAGTATGGGATTTAAACTCCGGAAAACTTGAGCATACTTTGGAAGGGCATTCTGATGAGGTCTGTGCGGTGGTTATTAGTAATGATGATCAAATTGTTTCCTGGTCGAAAGATAGTACGTTGAAGGTATGGGAATTGAACACGGGACGATTATTACGAACTTTAGAAGGGTATTCCCATTCGTATTATCAAAAAATATTTTTAGCAGTTTCAAAGAATGGTAAAGTTGTATTTGCTCAATCTCTTCATAATATTCCTCATGTATGGGACTTGGCAACAGGAAAATTCTTATATGAGTTAAAGGGATATAAAAACAAAATAAATACTATTAATGATTTAGTGGTTACAGCAGATGGTCGAGCGGTTTCTGTATCAAATATGTCGATTATAGTTTCCGATATAGATTCAGGAGAACTTTTGCATTCTATTAATGAAGAACGTAAATGTTCAGCCAAAAAATTTATATTTTCAGGGAGCGGCAATCCAGAAGACGGAAATGTTACAGAATTTGAAGTTGAAATGAACAGCAACGAATATGTTCACTCGCTAGTTTTGACAGAAGACGGAAATGCAGTTTCATGGTATTGGAATCCCACAAAAAAAGAATTAGAAGCTCTTAAGGTATGGGATCTGAAATCCGGTAAGTTCTTATGTTCTTTTATTGGTGAATTTTGTGTAAGTGCTTGCTCCATTACCGATGAAGGTACCATTGTGGCTGGTGATTCCGGTGGTTATGTGCATTTCTTAAAGCTCGTTTTTCCGAGAAAATATGATCAAACCTAGTCTATTATAAACGATTTATAATAATCTAGTTAATGCATGCAAGATATAAAAATTAAATACCACCAAATCATTGCAAAATATTTTTCTGACAAACCTCTCTATTTAGATTCTGAAGAAAAGAAACCCAACACCCGCAAGCTTGTAGAACTCCCCTGGCAGCAAACAAAAGCGGAAATGTGGGATGAGGCGGACAAGACTCTCTGCGATCTTACTTTTATCGAAGCAAAATGTGCTTTGAGGATGAACTTAATGCTTCTGGACGACTTCCGCCAATTATTAGATGTTTTGCCTGAGAACCTTGCGGCGAAGAATGACGAGAAAATGAAGAATGACCGTATCGATCGGTGGATAAAAGAAATTGTGGCGTACTCCCGATCATGGAGCTCCCGTCTCGACATAATCGCCGACGGTCGGTCTGTAATTGAGAACGAACCCCAATTACCTGAACCTCCACCTGTATGTAATATCCTGACATCAGATGAAATAGAATCGCAATGCGAGCAGATTCTTAAGAACCCGTCACGTATTGATAGACTGAATGCATACCTTGGTTTTCTTGAAAAGGAGTTTCACTCATTACAATTGATGGGTACAAGACCAGTATTTGTTGTACATCATGCATACAATTATGTATCTGCCGGTCCGATATATTCCGACGCTGCAACAAGAATAAATACGATAAAAAACCCAATGATATTGCGAGTATGGCAAAAAGGAGATAGCTATAATCCGAGGCCGGCATTGACGAAGACGCTTGAAGGCCACCTGGAACGAGTGAACTCTGTCGACTTGACACCGGACAAACGTATTGCGGTTTCAGGAAGCGATGATGGTACTATACGAATATGGGATGTGGCGAGTGGTCGGTGTGTGAATGTGATAAAAATAAATCAATTTGTAAAAGCTGTCTGCGTTACTCCCGACGGGCGTTTCGTTGCGTCTGGAGGTCGAGTCCCTAACACAGTCCGAGTATGGAAGATTAATTCGGGGATACTGTACAGGGAACTCGAAGGACATTCCGGCGACATTGAGTGTGTAGATATGACTCCCGACGGTCGTCGAATTGCTTCATCGGGCGCCGATAAATCAATTCGTGTCTGGGATGTTGAGAAGGGTATTTGTCTCAGTGTGTTCGAAGGTCACGATGGCTCAGTTACTAGGGTGTGTATCCGATCGGATGGAAGATCCGTGGTTTCGGTAGGTCTCGATTTTACAATTCGCATTTGGGATGTTGAAAGAAATGAATGCCTCAAAACTATACGACAAGCAGATAAGAAATATCCATCATTGCCACTTAAAATTAGCGAAATTGGTGTTTCCGCCGACTGGAGATTCATTGTATCCACGGCAGAATCTCAAGGAGGTTGGCGTATATGGGACATAAATACAGGAACATGTTTACGTGAAATAGATAACTCTCCAAGTGCGCAATATCTTAATATCACGCCAAATGGACAACTTGCAATAACTGTAACCTCTGGATATTGGATTGTACCTACACTAGTTGTGAATATTGAGACAGGGAAGGTTTTAAGAATATTTAAGGGACACACTGCATCCGTTAATAGTGCAAAATTAACACCGGATGGTCGATGTGGGATTACTGCGAGTTGGGATAACACCTTGAAAGTATGGGATATCGAGAGAGGGAATTGTGCATCAAAAAAAGCTGGAGATAGAATCGAAAAGATATTAGTAGTACCGAATCGACGGCAGGCAATCTGCATGTCGTCAAAATCGATGCGTGTCTGGGACATGAATTCTGCTGTATTTATCAAGGAATCCGGAATTTCAATTGTCGGCCAATTTGGAATTTCTCCTGGGTGTCAATATGTAGCAACAGTTTCACAGATTGGACATAACGTCTGTATTTGGGATTTCGAGTCAGAGAAGTTGTTGCATGAAATGAAAGGCCACACAGAAAGGATCTGCTCAATAAGTTTTACTTCGAATGGACAATATGTCATTTCTTCCTCTTATGATATGACGCTTAGGGTCTGGGAAGTGGAATCCGGAATATGTCTTTTTATATTCAACCATCCCGAAACTAAAAATAAAGGTATATCCGGTTTTAGCATTACCCCGGATGACAAACTGTTGATTGCCACAAATTATGATCAAATCGCTCGAATTTGGAGTCTGGAATCCGGTAAATGTCTCATAAGCATCCAACGTGATTATGAACAAGGGAGGGGATATGTATTCCGAATCATGGATGACGGACTCGACAAGAGTGCAGGTGTGGAATTCAAGGTCATTCCTCAATTGGCATTCGCAGTTTCACGATATTATCACAATGTGTTCTTCTGGAATTTAGCGGGAAATACCGGGAGTGGGTTTTGCCAATGGGCGTTGAGCATAGATAATCAAAGGTTTTCCTTTCTGAAAGAAATAATCTCGAATGACACATTCGCTCTTGTTCGTAGGAATACAGAACTCATACTAGTGGAAATAGAAACACGCAAATGCATACAGTCATACTACGATCCCATTATGGAATATGTACCGAAGGGCGCAAGTGGCATTTCGGACTTCCTCCTTACGCCGGACGGCAAATCTGTTATATCGATGACGATCTACGACAGGGTTTTGCGCGTTTGGGATTTCAAAACCGGTCTCTGCATAGCTGCCGAACGCATACCGTCTGGACGAACGCTTGCCTTTGATGAACAATATAACCGCATCCTCGTGGGAACAGATGAGGGAGAAATACAAATGTTCGATTTGACAGGATTGTAGAGCGCTTCAAATGGGAAGTTAAATGGATGACAATAACACGGACTGAAATAGCACAAAAGGCGATTCGACTATTAAAGCAGCCGACACCGGAACTTGATAGTCATACCGATTATTCCAGACCCAGCACTCCATATTTCACAGATGTAAATGAACAAGTTACTAAGGAGGTAGATATTGTTGTCTCTTGTGATTTTCGAAATAGAAATGCTGATAGCGAATCGAATTACAGGGATCTACTAAAATTATTTTCGATTCCTGCTCAAGCTTTTTATAAAACTCTTGGAAAATTACGACCCGGATGTGATGTCTCGATGGAGACGGACAGTGATCTCGTCGACATAGACCGGGCTTGGGGATTCGACTGTCTCGAATTTTTTTGCAAGGAAAGGCGTGAAAAGATACGAATAATATTACAGATAGGAATATCAAAAGACATGAAAACGGTAACTCTCAAACTGCTGCGTCGAGAAGGAGATGATTTTATCCCATATGCCCAATTGCAGCAAACCTGTAATGCTCGATTATCTTAACCATTGATGGTATATTTTTTGTTTATGTATAACATGAAAAGTCGATGAGTTTAAATGCAATTAAATATCATACCACTCTTGCAGAATATTTTACCAGCCAACCACTGTATTTGGACGAGGAGAAAGAGAAACCGAATACAAGGAAGCTTGTGGAGCAGCCCTGGCAGCAGACAAAAGCGGAGATGTGGGATGATGTAATTGTAACCCTTTGCGATTTACTTCTAATTGAGGCGAAATGCAAAGCAGGAATGGTCTATGAGCTTGGGAGCGATTACAATCTTACAATGGCGGCTCTACCGGAGAATCAAGAAAAGCAAAGAGAAGATCGAGAGCGTGAGTCTTGTCTTCAACACTGGACGGTTAACATGATCACTTTCGCAAAGGAATGGAGCAAACGCCGGGATAGGAGAGCACGAGGTGTGCCGGTTCTCTTTTATAAGCATAAACTACCCTCACCAATTCCCACCTGCCGAAGGTGGACGGACGAGGAGATTGAGGTAGAGTGTCAACGGATCATGGAGCATCCAAATAGATTAGATCGATTGACGGCATTTGAGGGATTAGTAATGACCTGCCCCCATTTGATGTGCCAATGATAAGTTAGTATTATTTCACAATCAAGCATTGGCAACCTGATAGGGAATAAATGTTTCAGGTGCAGGAGGTCGGTATCCCAAAGCACTATGTGG
>Ga0182011_10001915_pt1 | contig 17974 bp, 18 predicted proteins | sample 711E1DmetaG_FD_120481 | JGI IMG/M metagenome (GOLD analysis project Ga0182011, IMG submission 120481) | Permafrost microbial communities from Stordalen Mire, Sweden - 711E1D metaG | ecosystem: Environmental > Terrestrial > Soil > Wetlands > Permafrost | place: Sweden: Stordalen | collected... | reverse complement strand
CGTGATAGCAGCCGGCAAACTTGATGATTTTATCGCGCTTCGTGAAGCCGCGGGCCAGGCGGACGGCCGACATCGTCGCCTCCGTGCCGCTGTTGCACATCCGCACCTTCTGGATCGAGGGCACCAGGCGCGTGATCCATTCCGCCATCTCCACCTCATAGGGATTGGGCGTGCCGAAGCTGGTGCCATTTTCGAGCGCGGCGGCGATGGCGGCCTTGATCGCCGGATGATTGTGGCCGTGGATCGCCGGGCCCCAGGTGCAGACAAAATCGATCAGCTCGCGGTCGTCGGCCGTCACCAGCATCGCGCCATGCGCGGCCTTGACGAAGAACGGGGCGCCGCCGACAGAACGGAAGGCGCGCACCGGCGAGTTCACTCCGCCAGGGATCAGTTGCAGCGCGCGGGCAAAAAGTTGTTCGGAAGTCATGGTGGCGTGTAACCACGGATTCACACTAGCTGATGTACTTTTGCACGATGGGGATGCGGCGGCCAACACCGAAGGCCAGTGGAGTGATCTTGAGGCCGGGGGCGGCCTGTTTGCGCTTGTACTCGCTCAGGTCGACTTTGTGCACGACATCGTTCACGACCGCCTCCGCGAAACCCTGCGCCACCAAATCGCGGCGGGACAAGCCCTCCTCGATGTAGCCGCGCAGGATGGCGTCAAGCAGATCGTAGGGCGGCAGGCTGTCCTGGTCCGTCTGCCCGGGGCGCAATTCGGCGGAGGGCGGCTTGTCGATCGAACTCTGCGGGATGGGCGGCAGGCGGCCCGCGCGCCGCGCATCATCGTTGATCCACCGGGCCAGCGCATAAACCTGCGTCTTGAACACATCCGAAATCACGGCCAGGCCGCCGCACATGTCACCGTAAAGGGTGCAATAGCCCACGGCCATTTCGCTCTTGTTGCCGGTCGTGAGCAGCAGTGCCCCTGACTTGTTCGACAGGGCCATCATCAGCACCCCGCGGACCCGCGCCTGGATGTTCTCCTCGGTCACGTCCCGTGGCCTTCCGGCAAAAGCCGGAACGAGCGCCTCCTCCGCCGCGGCCACCGCCTCCGCAATGGCGATCGTCTGGAACGACAGGCCGAGGGTGGCGGCGAGTTCCCGCGCGTCGTCCCGGCTGTGCTGGCTCGAGATGGAAGAGGGAAGGCTGACGCCGGTAACGTTGGCCGGCCCGAACGCCGCGGCGGCGATGACGCCCACGACCGCCGAGTCGATGCCCCCGCTCAGCGCGACCAACCCTTTCTTGAAACCGCTTTTGGCGGCGTAGTCGCGGGTGCCCAGCACCAACGCGTCGTAGATGTCACCGGTGTCGGATTGGGGCCACGGCTCGGCGGGCTCGGCGGCCACTTCGGCCGCCAGATCGACCACCTGCAGATCCTCGCGAAACGCGGCGAGAGCCTTCATGATCCGACCCTGGGCCGAGGACACCACGGAACAGCCGTCGAAGATCAGCTCATCGTTGCCCCCAACCGCGTTGCAGTACACGACCGGGCAGGCCATCCGGGCGGCCGCGTCCGTCACCAGCATGCCGCGCACCCGGTCCTTGCCGTGATGCCACGGACTCGCCGATAGATTCAGCACCAGGTCGCACTTCTGCGCGGCCAGCTGGTCAATCGGCTCCAGGCCGTTGTACAGCCGGCGGGTGGAAATCATCGGATGCGTCCAGATGTCTTCGCAGATGGTCACGCCCACGCGTCGCCCGTCGAAATCAATGACCCGCGGAGCGTCCGCCGGTTCGAAGTAGCGGTCTTCGTCAAACACATCGTAAGTGGGCAGCAGGCATTTTCGGGCGATCACCGCCACCTCGCCGCGGCGGCACCAGGCGGCCGCGTTGAAAAACGGGCGCCCCTGTCCCGAAGCGTTGGTCTCGACGAATCCGACCACCGCCGGCGCGTCACCCACTGCCGCCGCGATCTCGGCGAGCGTCAAGGCAACGTCCGGGACGAACCGCCGTTTGAAGAGCAGGTCGCGTGGCGGGTAGCCGCAGACCGCCAATTCGGGGAACAACACGAGTTCGGCCCCGCGAGCCACCAGTTTCCGGTACGCTTCGACGATCAACCGGCGGTTGCCGGAGAGGTCTCCGACGGTGGTGTTGATCTGAGCGAGGCCGACGCGCATGGGCAGGACGCTTAATGTGGGCGGGAATCTGGCGCCTGACAACCCGCAAGGCGGAAAAGGCAAGATTCCGTACCTTCGGATGCGAAATCTTCGAGCTAGCGGAGCCCGGGGAAAAACTGTACGACTTTCGGCTTCCCTTGATGCGAACCTGTGCCTTTTTCCCGGTTTCGCTCCCGGCTGCGGCCTGTCTGGCCGGCGGAGGAATTCTGGCGCTGGCTCGCGTCAGGTTCTGCGGGCGGTCGGCCTGAGGGCCGGATTCTCCGATGCGTGATCCGGCCCCCGTGCTCGTCCTTGCTTCCGCCTCGCCCCGCCGGCGGGAACTGCTCGCCGGCCTGGGGGTGAAGTTCGAGGTGGTGGTACCTCAAGTAACCGAGCACGAGGACGCTGCGACCGACCCGCGCGTCATGGTGTGCCACAATGCCGAGTTGAAGGCGGCCTGGGTGGCCGAGCGCCGTCGGGAGGCGTGGGTCCTCGGCGCCGACACGACCGTGTTTGTCGAGGGCCGGGTGCTCAACAAGCCGGCAGACCTGGCGGAGGCGCGGCGCATGCTCCGGCTCCTCTCCGGCCGCACCCACCGGGTCTGCACCGGTCTCTCCCTGCAGCGGCGAAGCGAAGGAGCGGTGCTCGCCACCGTGGTGGAAAGCGAAGTGCAGTTCAAGGTACTGGACGAGGCCGTGATCGACCGCTACCTGGCCCGCGTGGACCCTCTTGACAAGGCGGGGGCCTACGCCATCCAACAGGAGACGGACCTGATCATCGCCGGGTGGCGGGGCTCCTACACGAATATTGTGGGTCTGCCGGTGGAAGAAACGAAACAATTTTTGACACTTTGCGGTCTTTGCTGAGACTCACGTGATAAACGCTGACATGCCGACGCTGCAGGACGACCAGCCGACCACGGCCCGCCGCCGTTTCCGGGTTCCCGGCCTTTCCAAGGACCCGGACACGCGTTCCATCCAAGTGGGCCTCATCTGGACGCTGCTGGTGCACCTGCTGCTGCTCCTGCTCGCTCCGCGGATTTTCCACAGCGAAGGTTCGCCCGGGCAGTTTGTGCGACCGGGGACCAACGCCCGAAATTTCGACATCGAGCTGACCCCCGAAAGCCTCGCTTTTGCGCCCCGATCCGCTCCGAGGCCGATGCGTTTCGTGGAAACGAACCCGGACGCGAACAACAACATCCCGGACAATACCGACAATTTCGGAGCGCAAAACCAGCAGGCCGCCCAGCCGATTCCGGACAAGAACAGCAAGTCGAGGATGCCCAAGACCGAGGGCGAGAAGGACTTCCAAAACGACAGCCAAATCGTCACCGGGAGTCTCCAGAAGCCGGACGTGACGCCTCCGGCACCACCCGCCCAGCAGCAGCAGGCGACCGAAAAGAAGAGTGAGACGCAGAAGAAGCTCGAAGTGCCGCTCCCGGGCTACGTCAAGTCGCAGGGCGACAATCCCGATGCGTTCGGCACCGAGGCCGTGCGGTATCCGGAGCCGTCCACCGGCGCGGACAAGCGGGTCGAGGGCGACAAGAATGGCAAGGCGAACGCCGGCGAGGGCACCCAAGCTGCGCAGGAGGTCCGCCCCCAGCCGATGGCCCGGCCACGCCTCGCCCAGGTCCGCCCCGGCATCCTGCAGGCCCGCCCGGAAGGCGTCTCCAACGCCGGGGTGATCGGCGTGGACGCCCATTTCAGCCAGTTTGGCGATTACCTGCAGGAGTTGGTCAACATCGTCCAGGTCCAGTGGGAGCGGATCCTCTCGGGCGGCGTCCATCCTCCGCACAGCCACGTGGCGATCAGTTTCCGGATCAACTTCAAGGGTGAGATTTCGGAGATCATCAAAGTGGAAGGCGACGCGGGTGAATACGGGACCGGTGCCGCCTTGAGCGCCATCCGCGAACCGGCGCCCTACCGGGCGTGGACGAAGGAGATGGTGGCGATCCTGGGGGAGGACCAGGTGATCAACTTCACCTTCTACTACTGGTGAGCGCCGCCGGGGCCGAATATTGGGACACCCTGCCGCTGGGGCGCGGCGTCCGCCTCGTGACCCGCGACGAAAACGGGATGGCGGCACTGGCCAAACCCGCTGGAGCGCTGTCCCACCCAAACTCAGCGAAAGGCGAGGCGCGCGCCCTGCTCACCTGCGCCTACGAACAGGGCCGGGAGTGTTTCACCTGGCACGGTCCGGATGGTGCGGAGCGCCGGTTGTGGCTGCTCAACCGGCTCGATTCGGCGACCTCGGGCCTGGTGCTGGCCGCGTCGGACGAGGCCGTGGCGCGGGCCATCAAGGAGCAGTTTGCCCGGCGGCAGGTGCACAAGGTCTACCAAGCGCTGGTCTTCGGCGTGCCGCGGGAACCGCGCCAGACGTGGCGGGACCGGCTCACGGTCGAACGCCGTGGAGGTACGCTGCGCACGGGCGCCGGCGGCAACCTGCCCGCGGAGGCGGATTTCGCCGTCGTGCGCCAACAACCGGGGCCGCCCGCGCTCGCCCTCGTGCAACTCGAGCCGCGGACCGGCCGCAGCCACCAATTGCGGGTGCAGTGCGCCCGCCGCGGCCTGCCGATCGTCGGCGACCAAACGTATGGCGACTTCCGCGCCAACCACCAATACGCCCGCGCGACCGGCCGCAAACGGATGTTCCTGCATTCACTCGAAACGAGCTTCGCCTATGAATGGGCCGGGCGGCGGTGGAACTTCCGTGCCACCGACCCGCTCCCGCCGGAATTCACGATCGGAGGATAAGACGGGTCACGGAGTGCACAGAGAGCAAAAAAGGGATTCCCTGACATTTTGGCCCGGTAGATCCGGCAGGACCCCGCCAGCTGCCCGGAGTTGACAAAACCTACGCCGCGCGTCACTCCAATCCCCGCCATCATGAACTTCGCCGCCTTTCTCTTTACTTTTGGCTTCTGGGCCTCTTACGCCCCGAAGTCCGGCGGCGGCTGACGCGAAAACTGGAACAACCCATCATCCACACAATTTCGCCAAGAGCCGCCTTCCCGAGGCGGCTCTTGTGCTTTCCCGAGGTCTCACCGCCATGATCCTGCCCAAAGCTGCCAAACTCACTCCCGACCAACTCCAGGAAGTCACCGCCATCGTAACCGAATTCGGCTGCCGCATTCACCCAATCGTCGGTGCGCTGCGCACGATCTACGCCATTCTCGGCGACGAGCGCGACGAACTGATGATCAACCGGCTGGAGGGCTTGCCCTACATCGAGCGCATCGACCGGATCCAGTCGCCGTTCAAACTGATGGACAGCCGCTCGGATCTGGCGACGCACCGGATCCGTATCGGCGGCGTGACGCTGGGCGAGGAACTGCTCGTGATTGCCGGCCACTGCACGATCGACCCGAAGCATCCGGAGTACTTCTACGAAACGGCGCACGCCGTGAAGGAGGCCGGGGCGCGCGTCCTGCGCGGCGGAGTCTGGAAGCCGCGCACCAATCCGTATGCCTTCCAGGGCGACGACAAGTCACTCGACATCCTGATGGAGGCATCCCGCCGCACCGGATTGCCGGTCGACACCGAGGTGATGGACGAATGCCAGCTCAAGCTCGCCCTCGACGCCGGCGTGCACATGCTCCAGGTGGGCGCCCGCAACGCGCTGAACTATTCACTGCTGCGGCAAATCGGCGCCGCCGTCGCGGGGCGCGCGACGATCGTGCTGCTCAAGCGCAGCTTGCACATGGGCACGCTCAACGAGTTCATCTCCGCCGCCGAGTACATCGCCAATTTCGGCAACCCCAACATCATCCTGTGCCCGCGCGGGACGGCGCCGGCGCTCGACGGCTACCGCAACCATCCGGACGAATCGATCGTTCCGCTCCTCCGGGAGCACACCTGGGCGCCGGTGGTGGTCGACCCCTCGCACGCGGTGGGCAAGGCCTCCTATGTCCCCGCAGCGGCCCTGGCCGCCATCGCTTACGGAGCCGACGGACTCTGCCTTGAGGCGCACGTCCAGCCCAGCAAAGGCATCGGCGACGATCCCAAGCAGGCCGTCACCCCGGATATGCTGGCCGCGATCATCCACCGGGCGCGCGCCATCTGGGACCTGAACCACGCGGAGACCGGCGGCCGTTGACCGCGTTGCTCTGGATCCTCGGAAGAGAGGGCCACGAAGAAACACGAATCGGCACCCATGCGCGGCCGGGCTAATGCCGCCGAACAACCCGACGCGTTTCGCCCCGGACGGAAACACATCGTTGGGCGTGGCGGTCGGGGTCGTCGACCTCGCGCCGGCCTCAACGAGGCCGGCTGCAACGCAGGGGCTGTTTCTCAACGAGGAGTTGAGGTAGGGCGCGTTTTCCGCAACGCGCCGGCATGGAGCAGCGTCCAATTGGCCGGCGGGTTAAGGATAACCCGCCCTACCGTTGGGTCGGCCGTTTTTCCAACGTCGCTCGGGGCAACGGCCTGATCCCGGCTCAGAGCAGATCCAGCTGGCCGTCGTCGGTCAGGCGGACGGTGAGCTTCTTCTTGGGCCGGGCGGCCGGCGAGGGGAGCTCAACCTCGGTGTCGTCGGACTCGAGCTTGCTCAGGATGAGCTTGGCCCGCTCGATCACGCTCAACGGCAGGCCGGCCAGTCGCGCCACCTGGATGCCGTAGCTGCGGTCGGCCGCGCCGGGCACGACCCGGCGGACGAAAACGATCTCCTCGTTCCACTCCTTGACTGCGACGGAGAAATTGCGCAGGCGGGGCAGGTGCTTTTCGAGCTGGGTGAGCTCCTGATAATGCGTGGCGAACAGCGTGCGCGGCCCGTGCTGCGGATCGCGATGCAGGTGCTCAACCACGGCCCAGGCGATGCTCAAGCCGTCGTAGGTCGAGGTGCCGCGGGCGATCTCGTCGAGGATGATCAGGCTGCGCGGCGTGCAGTTGTTGAGGATGTTCGCGGTCTCGTTCATTTCGACCATGAAGGTCGAGTTGCCGCGCGCGAGGTCGTCGCTCGCGCCGACGCGGGAGTAGATCCGGTCGACCAGCCCCAGGCGGCAGCGCTTGGCCGGCACCCAGCACCCAATCTGGGCGAGGAGCGCGATCAGCGCCACCTGGCGGATGTAAGTCGACTTGCCCGCCATGTTGGGGCCGGTGACGAGGAGGATCTGCGCCTCGCCGCAGGAGAGCACGGCATCGTTGGGCACGAAGGCCTGGCTGCCCAACGCGGGCGCGGCGTCCGGCGCCTTGAGCATCTGCTCCACCACCGGGTGCCGGCCCTCGATGATCTCCAGCGTCTCGCTTTCATCCAGCTCGGGACGGCAGTAATCCCACTCGCGCGCCAGTTCCGCCCAGCCCGACAGCACATCCAATTCGGCCAGCACGTCCGCGGTCTGTTGGAGCGCCGCCGCCTCGGCGATCACCGCCGCCACCAACGCGCCAAACAACTCCAGCTCCCGCGCGACGACTTTCTCCTCGGCGTGCAGGATCTCCTTTTCCTTCTGGCGGAGCCCTTCGGTGATATACCGCTCGCCGCCCACCGTGGTCTGGCGGCGGATGTAATCGGCTGGGACGAGGTGCAGGTTCGCCTTGGTCACCTCGATGTAATAGCCGAACACCGAATTGAAGCGGATCTTCAGGCTCTTGATGCCCGTGCGCTCCTGCTCCTTGCGTTCGAGGTCGGAGAGCCAGGTCTTGTTGTCGTGCGTGAGACTCCGCAAGCGGTCGACCTCGGCATCGTAGCCGCTGCGGATGTAGCCGCCTTCCTGGAGATCGGCAGGAAGTTCGTCGGCGAACGCCCGCCCCAGCAGTTCGCGCAGGGCCGGGAAGTCGACCAGGCGGGTGCGAAGGCGGCCGATCGCGGTGGCGACCCCGGCGCCCAATTCGGCGGCCGGCACCAAGCAGCTCTCGAAGGCGGTGAGGCAGTCCAGAATCGCCGGTAGTTGCGCCAGGGTGTCGCGAATGCCGCCCAGTTCACGCGGGTTGCGCAGACGGTTTTGCAGGCGGCCGAGAATACGCGGGATATCGCGGACCTGGCGGAGGAACTCGTGGAGCTGCGCGAGGCGCAGCGGTTGCTGCACCAACTCGCCCACGACGGACTGGCGCCGACGGATTTCGTCGAGGTCGAGTGTTGCGACCGCGAGCCACCGCTCGAGCTGGCGGGCGCCGGCGGCCGTGACCGTGCGGCCGATGGCGCCGAGGAGGGAGCCGTCGCGGGTGCCGCGGATGGACTGGAAGATCTCCAGGTTGCGCAGGGTCGCCGGATCGAGGAGCAGCGTCTGTGCGCTCCGGTATTCCTGCACGGTGCGCAGGTTGGCCGGCTTGGCACAGAGGTTTTCCGTGGCGTAGTCGATCAGCGCGCCCGCCGGGCCCAGCCCGCCGTGAGTATGGGCGAGACCGAATCCCTCCAGGTTGAGGACACCGAGGGCCTCCATCACCGCCCGGGCGCCGGCGGCCGGGTCGAAATGGTAGCCGGGCAGCTCGGTGCAGGCGCGGCCGGTGCAGAAGGCGTGCAGGGCGTGCACGGCGGTCTGCTCGTGGGGGGCCGCGCGCCAGGCTTCGAGCGCCCCTTCGGCGACGATCACTTCGCGCGGGTCGAGGGCCGCGAGTACGGGCAGCAGGTTTTCGGGGCGAGGGTCGGCGGCAAGTTTGAATTCGCCGGTCGACAGGTCGAGCCACGCGGCGCGCAGGGCGCCGTCTTCGAGCGCGACGGCACACAGGTAGTGGTTGCGCGCGGCATCGAGCTGGTTGGGCGCGAGGGTGGTGCCGGGGCTCAGGATGCGGATCAGGGTGCGGCGCACGAGCCGACCGGGGTGGGCGGGCTCCTGTTGGTCGCAGATCGCCACTTTGCGGCCCGCCGCCAGCAACCGATTCACATAGGTATCGACCGCGTGAAACGGCAGGCCGGCCATGGGCGCATCCTGCCGCCGGGTCAGCGTGAGGCCGAGCAACCGGGCGCCGGCCTCGGCGTCCTCGTAGAACATCTCGAAGAAATCGCCGAGCCGGAAAAGCAGGATCGTGCCCGGCGGAAGCCCGCGTTTGACCTCGAAGTACTGCTGCATCATCGGGGTCTGGCGCTCGGAAGACATGGGCTTTGTATTTGAACCACGAAGGCACGAAGGGCACGAAGAATCTTAGCCGCGGGCGGCCCCGGGGACCCATGGTCGGGTGACTGCGCGGCGCACTCGGGTTCCGCCTGGGGCGGGTTGAATTGCCTTTATCCGGACCGCGCTTCGTGTTCTTCGTGTCCTTCGTGGTTGAACTCTTCCATCGTGACCTCGGCGGCGCGGGGCAGCCGCCCCTCGTGCTGCTGCACGGCTTCCTCGGCTCGTCCCGCAACTGGCAGACGGCGGGAGCCGCCCTGGCGTCACATTATCACGTCTGCGCCCTCGATCTGCGCAACCACGGCCGTTCGCCCCACGCGCCGGAGATGACTTTCGCCGCAATGCTCGACGACGTGATGGGCTGGCTCGACGCCCGGGGCCTGGCCCGCGCCTCGATCCTCGGGCACAGTCTGGGCGGGAAGCTGGCGATGCGGCTGGCCTGCCGGCATCCGGCGCGCGTGGCACGGTTGATCGTGGTCGACATCGCGCCGAAAGCCTATCCGGGCATGGCGCAACGGACGGAGATCGTGGCGATGAAGGAGCTGCGGCTCGAGGGACTGCGGTCGCGCGCGGAGGCCGAGGTGCGGATGGAGGGGAGGGTCGCCGATTGGGCGACGAGGAAATTCCTCACCACCAATCTGGAGCGGGGCGACGACGGCGCCTGGCGCTGGATCGTCAATGTCGCGGCGTTGACGGCGGCGCTGCCGGACCTGATCGCCGCCCCGGTCGGGCCGGAGGAACGTTTCGCGGGCCCGGCGCAGTTCATTCTGGGAGGCAAATCGCACTTCGTCTCGGCCGAGGATCATGCGGGCATCCGGCGGCATTTCCCGCACGCGCGCATCGACGTCGTGGCCGGCTCCGGCCACAACCCGCACATGGAGCAGCGGGAGGAGTTCGTGCGCCTGGTATTGGAGGGCGCCGCGTCCGGCGGCATGCCTGACGTGTAGGCGCCTGCTGGCAGGCGATCATCCTGAGCGGCGCCGGAAAGAAGGTCGCCTGCCAGCAGGCTCCGACAAATGCAGCCTGCGGCACGTCGTCCTCAGCGCAGGAACTGCTTGTAGAAAAAGACGGCCGAGATGAGGAAGCCGATGGTGGTGATGATCTGACGCACACGACGCTGTGGGATGCGCTGCGCATAATGCGCGCCGACAAAGTAGCCGACGAGGGCCCCCGCCGTCATGACGGCCGCTTTCGGCCAGTCGATGAGACCGACGGCGATGAAATAGATCGCCGCAACGAGGTTGATGAGCGAGGCCAGCACGGTCTTCAGGGCGTTCGTCTCGTGGATGTCCGTCAGTCCGAGGAACCCGAGCGAGGCGAGCATGAGAATCCCGATGCCGGCCCCGAAGTAGCCGCCGTAGATCGCCACGCCCAACTGGTAAAACACGGCCAATCCGACCGCGCGGCCGTGGGGATGAGGCGGCGCATCCGAATCGCCGAATCCGGCGAAGCGGCGGAAGGTGCCCTGCAAGACGAACACCACGGTGGCGAAAAGGAGGAGAAAGGGGATCAAGCGAGAGAAGATCTGTTCGCCGGTGACCGTCAGCAAAATGGCGCCCACCAGCCCGCCAACGATACTGACTGGGACGAAGCGGGTCAGCCACGGACGCACCGAGGCCAGCTGCCGGCGGTAGCCGTACACGCCGCCCAAAGTGCCGAGAACCAGCGCGAGGGTGTTGGTGGCATTGGCGACCAGTGAGGAGGTGCCCAGCAGCAACAAGGCCGGGAAAGTCACGAGCGTGCCGCCGCCGGCTACGGCGTTCATCAAACCCGCCACCGTGGCCGCCACCACCAGCATAATCGCTTCACCCCAGGTCATGCGCCACACCCAGTGCTCAGCTCGGGCGTTTCGCCCACAGGCGCAGCGAAGCGAGGAGGAAAGCCTCGAGCGCGGCGGATTCGTTCAGGTTGAAGCGGAGCAGACCGGCGTAGCGTTCGAGTTCCTGCACGGCGCCGGTCAGCGCGCGGCGCAACGCGCCGTCGCCCTCCACCAAGTGCGAACGCCCGAAGGCGACGGTCATCTGTTCGATTGCGGCGAAGAGTTTCTGACGGATGCCATGGGCGATGCCCGTCTCGATCGCCACCTGTTCATCCTCGTCCAGATCAGGCGGGAGTTTCGCTTTTTGGGCCTGCCAGACTTCGCCCGTGGCGCCGGCGAGAATGGCGTTGAATCGCGCCACCAAACCATAGAGCGCGAAGATCTGGTCGGCGACGGCCGGCCGGCCGGCGACGCCTTCCACCAGCCGCCCGAGCCAGGCCTGGTAGTCGGCCTGCCAACCCGGCAGGTCCGGGTGGGCGAGCGGCGTTGCCGACGCGGCGAAGCGGAAATGCAGGCAGCGGCTGCGAATGGTGGGCAGCAGGGCGTACGGCCGCGCCGTGAGCAGCAGCAGCGTCGTGCGGCCGGGCGGCTCCTCGAGGGTCTTGAGAAAAATGTTGGCCGAGGCCGCGTTCATCCGGTCCGCTTCGCAGATGATGGCCACCTTGCGGTGGCTCACCGCGGGCGAGACCTGCAGCTGGCCGATCAGATCCCGGGTGGACTCCGCGGAAATCTGGCGCATCTTGCCGGTGGGTCGGAGGGTGAAACAATCCGGATGCCCGCTTTCGCCGAAGCTCCGGCACGAAAAGCCGTCCGGCTCCCCCGGTGGATTGAGCAGCCGGTCCGCGATGGCATGTGCCACGAGCATGAGCGTGTCGAGGTCGTCCCCGTGCAGCAGCAGGCTGTGCGCGAGACGATCGCGGGCCAGCGCCTTCTCGATCACCGCCACGGCGGGAGTGCCCACCAGCGGCTCAGGCCAGGAGACAGGAGGCATGGATGACAGTTGGATTCAACTCCTCGCGTGGGGCCACCCAGCGGCGGTAGGGCGCGTGATCCTTAACGCGCCGCTCGGCCCGGGTTGCGGGGACGGCGGGTTAGGGATCACCCGCCCTACCGCCAAGTTCGCGGGCATCTTCACAACCCGATCCGTTTGCGCACCTCGCCCCAAATCAGGCCGTTGATCTTCTTTTCCGGCAGGGTGCCGTCGACCACGAAGAAGCGTTTGGGCAGGGACCGCGCGAGCATCAAGTAGCCTTCGCGGACCTTTTTGTAGAATTCGATGTTCTCGCGCTCCATGCGGTCGGGCAGATCCGAGGCGCGCTGGTGAATGCGGGTCAGGCTCGTTCTCGTCGGGACGTCGAGGACGATGGTCAGATCGGGGAGGACGTTGCCGACGGCGAACTGGTTGATCTGCTGCACGGGATCGAGCGAGAGGTTGCGGGCGACTCCCTGGTAGACCGTGCTCGAATCGATGTAGCGGTCGCAGAGCACGGTGACCCCCTTGAGGAGGTTGGGCGCGATGATCTCGCGCACCAGTTGGGCGCGGGAGGCGGCGAACAGGAGCAGTTCCGTCTCGGCGCACATTTCGTCGCCCTTGGAATTGTGGACAATGATGTTGCGCACCTGCTCGCCGATCTCGGTGCCGCCGGGTTCGCGGGTAGACACCACCGCGAAGCCTGATTCCTGCAGGCGTTCGGCGAGGTGGGCGATCTGCGTGGATTTGCCGCTGCCTTCCGACCCCTCAAATGAGATCAGGATGCCGCGACGTCGGGCACTGGTCGCGGGGCGACTCTGGGTCGCACGAGGCGCGCGGGCGGGTGGAGCTGGTTTTTTCATCGGAGAGGGAGGAGAGGCTTGGCCGGAATGTTACCGCGGTAGGAGCGAGCTCGCTCGTTCTGCGGGATGGCAGAACAGACGAAGAATCGCCTGCAAGCAGGCTCCTACACTGTTCAGCTAATGGATTCCGGAATACCGGGGGATAACATGGTCCAAGGGAATGGTCGCGGTTCAACGCCACTGGGTGAGAAACGTCTCGAGATCGCCCAGCGCCGGGCTGCGCCCGGTGCGCACGTAACAACCCGAGGTGCAGACGCCCAGCCCGAGGCAGGCCTCCGGGCCGAGGCCGAGTAACTGACCGGTGACAAATCCGGCGTTAAAATGGTCGCCCGCGCCTGTGGTGATGAGCGGCTTGGTCGTGTACGGCCCCGGGATCCACCAGGTGTCGTCGCGGGTCGCGCAGGCAGCGGAATCCGTGGGATGGATGGCCACGGTGCCGAGGTCGAGTTTCTGGCGGATCTGGCGCGCCATCGATCGCAGGCCGTTTTCGTCTTCTGTTTCGCGGCCGAAACCGAGCACGGCGAACACCTGCTGCGCCTCCTTCAAATTGAGACCGAGGGTGACGCGTCCGAAGGCCTGGAAGCGGCTGATGGCGCGCAACACCACCGCCAGGTCGGAGGTGGATCGCTTCTCCGGGTCGGCCAGGTCGAAGAAGAACACCCGTTCCCGCGGTGGCAACGCGGGGAAAACCCGCCCGGCCAACTCCTCCAGGATCGCGGTCATGTTCGGGATCATCGTCCAGTTGACCAGCGCGACCAAGTCAGCCCGCGCCAGGCTGTCCAGCAGCGCGCCTTCCCCCATCACCTCCACGATCCGCGCGTACGTGATCTCGTCGAAGCTCTTCATCATGCCGAGCATGATCTTGCCATCCGTGAATTCCACCGCGGTCGTGAACGCCGGTTCGCAGAGGGAGACCACCTCGGCGCGGCGGGCCATCTCGTGGAAGACCGGATGCAGGGCAGGGCGGCCGAGCGCGCCGATGCATGTGAGGCGCAGGCCGGCGGCAAGCAGGGCGTTGGCCATGATGGGACCGTTGCCGCCGAGCTTGTCGAGCAGCGGATAGAATTCGATGTTCGTGCTCTTGCCGGCGGCGCCAAGGACGCGGCGGCCGAATTCCTCGATGGTGGCCATCGACTCGAAGGCTTCCCCCTGCCCGTGGCGCGTGGCCACCGGATGCACGATACAGTCGACAAACCCGTCGAGGCCGACCAGGGCGCATTTGCCGCTGATGGAGGCGCGGCGGGTCCGGAGCTCGTCCAGGGTGCGGGTCTTGAAATCCATGAGGGGAACAGGGCAACGAAAGCGCAGGCCGGGGGGGTGCCGCAATCAGATTCGCGCCGGCGCCGTGACCATTTTCGTTGCGCGATCGCGCGGCGCGCGCCAACACTCGACTCCATGTCCCTGTTCGCCTTGTTCCCGCCTGTGCTGGCGACCACGAACCCGTGGCAGCTGTTCGTTCGCTGCGACCCGGTTGGCCAGGTCATTACGGTGCTGCTCGCCGTGTTCAGCCTGATCGCCTGGACGATCATGTTCGGAAAGCACATGGAGCAGAAGAACCTCGCCCGGCTGAATCACGCGTTTGAGCGCCGCCTGCGCGAACAGCACACGCTGCTCAACCTGCCGGAGGGATTCACCGACCGACGGTCGATCCCCTACGCCGACCTGTTCGCGGATGCGATCGAGGCCTACTGGCGGGCCGCGGCCATCGGCAAGGAGAAGGGGGAGGACACGCTGCGGGCGCGCCTCGAACACGCGGAGAACGCCCTGCAGCGCGCCCTCGCCCGGCAGACGCTGCACTACGAATCGAGCATGATCTTTCTCGCCAGCATCGTGTCGGGGGCGCCGTTCCTCGGGCTGCTGGGCACGGTCTGGGGCGTGATGGAGGCGTTCAGTTCCGTCTCGGTGCAGCAGACGGCCAGCATCCAGACCCTGGCGCCCGGCGTGTCCGCCGCGCTGCTGACGACGATCGCGGGCCTCCTCGTGGCGATTCCGTCCGTTTTCGGCTACAATATCCTGCTCGGGCGCTCGCGCCAGTTGATTACGGAGACGGAGAACTACGCCAGCAGTCTGGCCGATCGCATCGAACTCGAGATGCAGAAGTGAGGGAACACCCATGGCCCGCACCTTTCGCCGGCAGACCCCGGCCCGCCCGATCGCCGAGTTGAACATCACCAACCTGGTCGACCTGGGCTTCACGCTGCTGATCATCTTCATGATCGCGACTCCGCTGATCCAGCAGGAGCAGACGATTGCGGTGAACCTCCCGACCGAGGTCAAACGCAACCAGCCGCGGCCGCCCGCGGACATGGAATTCCAGCCGATCACCATTGATCGCAACGGCGTGTACTACTTCGGCACCCGGCGGGTGGATTACAAGGAGCTGGAAGCCCTCGTGGCGGGCCTCGGCCTGCGGGCCAAGCAGCCGGTGATCCGCATCCGCGCCGACCAGACGCTGCAGTATCAGCAGGTGATCCGGCTGATGAATCTGCTGATGACGAACAACCTGACCCGGATCACGTTTGACACCCAGTCGGACTGACGATGCACGAGCGGGCGGCCAATGCCTTCTTCCTCTCGACGCTGCTCCACGGCACGGTGGTGGCGTTGGTCGTGGCGCTGGCGTTTGTGGCGCACCGACAACGGCCGCCGGCCGCCATCTTTGAACTGGTGGCGGGCCCGCCCACCGATCTCGCGGCCACGGAGGCGCCTGCCCTCGGCAGCCCGGATGGCAGCGTGGAGGTCAAAATTCCCCGGGTGCCGGCCCATCGCGTGCTGCCCGAGCCCGAGGAACGCCAGGCGCAGGAGGAACGGGCCGCGCCCGCCCGGTCCGAGCCGCGCTCCACGCAGGAGTCGCGGATGACCTACGACCAATACCTGAAGAAGTATGGCCGGCCGCCGACGGCGAAGCCCGGGTCGACCGGCGCACCCCGGCCGATCGCGACGCCGCGGATCAACCCGAAAGGTATCGCCGAGGGCGTATTGGGCGGATCGCCGAATTCGAAGGGCGGCGGTGGCGGGCGCGCGATGACGGCCGAGCTGCACTCGGCCTTGGACGCCTATTTGGCGCGCCTACAAACGGCACTGCACCAGAATCTCGAGAAACCGCCGGGTCTGTCCGACCTGCTGTCGGCCGATGTGGAGTTCCTCGTCGCGGCGGACGGAACGCTGACGCAGGTCCGTATTTCGCGTTCCTCTGGAAACGCCGGCTTCGACCAAGCCTGCGTCGAAGCGTTCAACCGCGTTGGATCGATCGGGCCGAAGCCCGACGGCAAGTCCGCGACCTGGGGAATGAGATTCCGGATGAAGGACGAGTAAAAAGTCCTTGCCTTCAGAGGCGAAACTTTGATCGTACCGACTCTCGCAGTGGGCTCGTAGCTCAGTTGGAAGAGCGCCGCAATGGCATTGCGGAGGTCGTCAGTTCGATCCTGATCGGGTCCACCACTTTACCCAACGCGACAGGAAGCGCCATCGGCCGACTAAACCCGGCACATGGCGCTTTTTGCGTCGGAAAGCCTCGGCGACACGGCGCGACTCCGAACGACTGATTTTGACCCGTTGCGAATATCATTTGGGAACGTTTTGGGGAACAGTGTTTCAGTTTTAGGTCGCTGTGCCGCATGGCTTCCATGACCACGCGGGGATGTTCGCCATTCAACACCAGCGCCGTCCCGAGAATCTCCCGCAACGCGTGTAGATCAACTCGTCTCCCCGACTCATCGACGAAAGCGATTTCCGCCGGAGCCAGATCACGCTGGACCGTCTCCACCTCGGGAACCATATGCGGGAACACGAGCTGCAACGGCGCCGCATCTGCCGGCCGCAACGCGCGCAATCCGCGTCGCGGTGACGCTTGGGTTCCCCCGCCATGCCAGGATGTCACCGTTCGGCCCAGCGCGGCGGAGCCGCAACCAGAGCCGGCAAGGTGTAATGTCGCATCATGCCTGGAACGGCATCCTCGATCGTCGGACCACGCGGCGCAAACCCGATGGCCGGACGAAGCCGCGAGCCGGATTGACCCTTGACCTTGGCCGTAAGTGTAACATAAATGTTTCACCATGAAGACAGCCTCGGTTCGAGAAATCCGCCTGGCGTTTCCGGCGGTGCTCAAGGCGGTGAAAGACGGCGAAACCGTGGCGATCACGTCCCGGCGCAAGATCGTCGCGACCTTGGGCCCACCGCCGGCTGTCCCGGCCAGGAAGCGGCCGTGGTCCGATCTCGCGCGCCGCCTGGCGGCCCAGCCTGAGCGGTCCGCGTTGAACCTGGCGGAAATCCTTTCCGCGGATCGCGATGACGTACGCTGACGCCTCGTTTTTGGTGTCGCTGTACCTACGCGACGCAAACTCGGCCGCCGCCGTGGCGTTCGTGAAAGGCCGACGTCAACCGCTGGCCCTCACGGCACTGCAGCGGCATGAGCTGCGCAACGCACTTCGCCTAGCGGTCTTTCGGACGAAGACCCATCCCGTCCCGGTCACCGAGGCCGAGGCGCGCGCTGCGCTCGCGCAAATCGACGCGGACCTCAACGCGGGAGATCTGGTGGAATGCGCGTTGCCATGGAGCGAGGCGATGTCCGCCGCGGAACGCCTCGGTGGCGCCCACACCATGATGCTCGGCGTACGCGGGATGGATCTGCTGAATGTGGCGGCAGCGGTGGCGACGAAATCCCGGGTGTTTCTGACCTTTGACGCACGCCGGCGTGCCATCGCGCAGGCAGCAGGCCTCAAGGTGCTCCCTTGATCGCACCGGAAACGCCCGGGGTGCTGGGGTGACGCAAAAGTCCACAATCCCGTCGTTTGGCGGTGAACCCCGTACTCATCCCGGATGCCTTTGCAGATACGGCAGATCGGCAGCAATCGCTCGAGGTTCTTCGGCGCCAGGGCCTTTTTCCGAGGGCGGGGACGACAAGAACTTAACTTTCAGGCTTCCAAGCCGAAGAGAGAGGGAAAACTATGGCGACTGGTACTCCCTCTGCACCCGAAGTGGGCGGCACACCCGTTTATGCCCTGACGGCCACCGAAGTGCTGCGCCTGGGCCAGCGCTTGCCCTCCAGCCCGCAGGTCTTTAACCGCATCAGCCGGTTGTCGAGCGATCCGAACTCGAATCTGCCCGAAATCGCCCGGTTGGTGAAACTCGACGCGGCGCTGGCCTTGCGGGTATTGCAGTTGAGCAACGGCGCCTACTATGGGT
>Ga0182011_10001914_pt1 | contig 17974 bp, 13 predicted proteins | sample 711E1DmetaG_FD_120481 | JGI IMG/M metagenome (GOLD analysis project Ga0182011, IMG submission 120481) | Permafrost microbial communities from Stordalen Mire, Sweden - 711E1D metaG | ecosystem: Environmental > Terrestrial > Soil > Wetlands > Permafrost | place: Sweden: Stordalen | collected... | reverse complement strand
TTGTTTAGATTTATACTTTTGTTTCCGCTTTGCGGGATATAGTCACTTCGTTTCTAAACTTTTTACTTCTTATCGTAATTATAAATATCCTTCCACATCGCAGTGAGTCTTTTTCTGACATCTTCTTCTTTAGGGTTAGCTCCGGGATCATAAAAAACGGTTCCCTTTATTTCTTCAGGCAGAAAATTATCAGAAATAAAATTTCCTGAATAGCTATGTGCATATTTGTATTCTTTTCCATAACCAAGGTTCTTCATGAGAGTCGTAGGGGCATTCCTGATATGCAATGGTACAGGAAGATCCCCTTCGGATCTGACGGTAGCGATAGCATTATCAATTGCCACTATTGATGAATTGCTTTTCGGAGACGTAGCCAGATAAATCGCAGCTTCCGACAGAATAATACGTGACTCCGGCCATCCGATAACATTTACAGCTTCAAAACAAGCCTGTGCAAGAAGCAATGCATTTGGATTGGCAATACCGATATCCTCTGCGGCAAGGATAAGCATCCTTCGTGCTATGAACTTGGGGTCTTCACCTCCTTCAACCATTCGTGCGAGCCAGTAAACTGCCGCATTCGGATCACTTCCCCTTAGAGATTTTATGAACGCGGAAATAATATCATAATGTTGTTCACCATTCTTGTCGTATAGCGCTAGATTCTTTTGGACATGTCTCAAAACCATTTCATTGTTGATAATGATTTTTTCAGGAGATAATTCATCAGCTTCTGAACTTACGACAAGTTCAAGAGCATTGTACAATTTTCTTGCATCACCGCCTGAGACTCGAATGAGAGCTTCGTGTTCCTCAATTTCAATGTCGTATGCTGCAAGGTAACTGTCTTTTTTTAAAGCTTTGTTCATTAATGTTAAAAGTTCCTCCTCTGTCAACGGTTTCATCACATAAACCTGACACCGTGAAAGAAGCGGGGAAATGACCTCAAAGGAAGGATTTTCAGTGGTTGCTCCGATGAGGGTAATTATTCCCTGCTCAACAGCGCTCAGAAGAGAATCCTGTTGTGATTTATTAAACCGGTGAATCTCATCTATGAACAGGATTGGGTTCGGCTGGTTAAAAAACTGCTGATTTTTTGCTTTTTCGATTGTTTCTCTCACATCCTTAACTCCTGAATGTACAGCGCTCAGATGAAAAAAAGGTCGTTTAAGAGTGTTAGCAATGATCCCGGCAAGAGTTGTCTTTCCCACCCCGGGAGGTCCCCATAAGATAAAGGAAGGAATATTTCCCGATTCAATCACTTTCCTCAGAACCGCATTCCTGCCGACAAGATGTTCCTGCCCGCAGAACTCACTGAGTTCCCTTGGTCTTAGCCTTTCAGCAAGTGGTTGATTTGCCAGCATAATAAAAATGTTTGCGTAAAAGTAGTAAAACAATTTTTGTTCTCACAGATTTTGTCAGCGCCATCGTATTAATAGGTAGTTTATTGGTATTATTGTGTTATGAAAAGTAATGAGACAGGAATAAGGGTATGAGTACGTTGAACAACCAAATTATTTTTGCTATTAATATAAACAACAATGAATAAACTTATTACCATCTTCTCAGTCCTGGTACTATTAGCGTCATGCTCTGTAAAATCGGGGAAAGAACATAGCAGATTTATTGAAGGTCGAAATATTATTGTTGACAGCGGTATGGTCGTCTCCGCTCACCCGCTGAGTTCACGTATTGGCATCAGTATTCTGCAGAAAGGCGGAAATGCAATTGATGCCGCAGTCGCCACGGAATTTGCTCTTTCTGTATGCTATCCTGAAGCCGGCAATATCGGTGGAGGTGGGTTTATGCTGATCAGGACAAGTGATGGTAATACAGATGTGATTGATTACAGGGAGAAAGCTCCGTCGCATGCATCGCGCGATATGTATCTTGATAAATCAGGCAATGTAACAGAAGGGCTGAGTACCGATACTCATCTTGCCAGCGGAGTCCCAGGCACTGTGGACGGAATGTTAAACGCCCATTCAAAATATGGTAAACTGCCGTTTAAAGAGGTAATTCAGCCGGCAATCGATCTTGCTGAAAAAGGATTTCCTGTAACGAAGAGGCAAGCTGCAGACCTGAATGCAAACAGGATTTTATTTATCGGCAGAAACGTTTTCAGACCTGCTTTTGTGAAGGATTCATTGTGGAAGGAGGGAGATATTCTCATTCAGAGTTCCCTCGCTGAGACTCTAAAGAGAATAAGGGATTATGGTCGCGATGGATTCTATTCCGGAAGAACAGCCCGCCTTCTGGTCAGAGAGATGAAAAGAGCCAATGGGATTATATCGGAACAGGATCTGAATGAATACAGATCAGTTTCAAGAGTGCCCCTTACCACCGACTATAAAGGTTATAAGATTATTACTGTACCACCTCCTTCAAGCGGAGGGATTATTCTTATCCAGCTTTTAAAGATGATAGAACCATATCCTGTAAAGGAATGGGGGTTCAATTCCTCCCAGACAATTCATCTGATGGTGGAGGCCGAGAGAAGAGCTTTTGCAGACAGATCGGAATACCCTGGCGATCCTGATTTTGTTAAAATACCTGTTGGTCAGTTGGTTAGTAGAAAATACCTCCTTAACCGTATGAGTGATTTTAATAAAAATAGAGCTTCCCTTTCACTGGAAATAATGCCAGGCTCCCCGGAAGGATATGCAAGTGAGGAAACTACTCATTATTCAGTTGTCGATGACGCAGGAAACGCTGTTGCTGCGACTACCACTTTAAACAACTCGTTCGGCAACAGTATTGTTGTTGACAGTGCAGGATTTATACTTAATAATCAGATGGATGATTTTTCTGTAAAACCAGGTTTCCCTAACATGTACGGACTGGTGGGTGGTGAAGCCAATTCTGTTCAACCCGGAAAAAGGATGCTGAGCTCGATGACTCCGTCGATTGTAGAAAAAGAGGGGAAGCTTTTTCTTGTGTTAGGATCCCCTGGAGGTTCAACTATTCCCACAACGGTTTTCCAGGTAATTGTTAATGTGCTCGATTTTGGGATGAGTATCGGGCAGGCAGTCAATGCAGGAAGGTTTCATCATCAATGGTTACCCGACTGGATTAGCTTCGAAAAAGATGCGATTGACAGCATTTCTTCTAAAAAGCTTACAGATATGGGTCATATATTAAAGGAACGCGCATCAATAGGCAGTATCAATGCTATCATGATACTGCCCGGAGCTAAAATAGCCGGAGGCGCTGACAAAAGAGGCAATAATTCATCCTGTGGCTACTAAGCAGTATTGTGGTTCAATATTTTTTACTAAATTGCCTCAAATTTATTTTCTTTAAAAAAAATAAATTAATACTTTTAACAATTGATTTTAATTTTTTGAAAATAATCGGGTTATAGTTATTGTATTTGAATACTTTCAGATATATTCAGTTATGAAAAAAACTCTGCTTATTGTAGTTATCATCCTGGCAGTAATTATTGCCCTGCCAGTAATTAATCTGATCCGATGGAGTGTTCAATCGAAAAAGCCATTGGATATAATTATAGTTGATAAGACTGTTCCAACACTCGAACGTGAACATCACAAATCATTTAACTGGATTCTGACTAACAAAAGATTTGTAAAAAAAGAAAGTAAAACAAGTTATTCCTATAAAAAAGATTATTTCGGTTTTTTCCCCCAGAGACCTCTTCGTGATCACAAATGGGACAGAAATGATTATAGGCTCACAGATCTGATTAGTCTGGCAGACAAAAATGATGCAATATATTTTGCAGATACCTACGGAGTCTTTTTTAATGATTGGTACAGAGGCATAAATAAAAGCCGCAAATCGAGAAAAATTTATGGTGGACTTAATAATAATGACTTTCTGCTTCTTAAAGAAATGAAAGACAGGAATAAACTCATTATTATGGAATATAACTCTTTCGATTATCCAACAGCACAGTTTGAATCTGTCAGAACACAGGAAAAACTTGGAATAACTTTCTCGGGCTGGACCGGAAAGTACTTCAGCTCTCTTGATACCACAATCAAAGATTTCCCTGTATGGATGACTGCTATGTACCGAAAAGAGTATAAGATGCCATGGAAATTTACAAAACCTGGAGTTGTTATTCTGAAAGAAAAAGATATAGTTGTCCTCGAAGAAGGGAAACAACTGAAGAATTCGTTGCCCCAGATAATAACAGATGAAGCCTCCTCAAAGAAATATGGTGTCGTCCCATCAGTTGCATTTGACCAGTGGTTTGATATTATTGACCCTCTTCAGAATAACGTCATTTCAAAGTTTAAGCTTGATACAACTCCATTAGGTGATTCTCTTTTAGTTAACAATGCATTACAGAGTGAGTTCCCTGCAGTTGTTCAGGATCCGGTGACACAGAGAACATATTATTTTTCAGGAGATTTTGCAACATACAATGTACCTTACTGGACTGCCAGGATTAAAGGTGTTGAAAAACTGAAAGGAATTCTCTTTTCCGATAAAACGGATGATACACGAAGATTCTTCTGGCTTTATTACAGGCCACTTATCAATGGTATTTTCAACGATTATTATGCCTCTTTAAGTAAAAAATAATTAACCTGAACCTATTTTTAAAAAGTACAGGCTTGTAAAGACCTGTACTTTTTTTTGCTATCAACATTGCCAACTAGTCTTGCATTTTTTTTGCGCATCTTTTGCCTCCCTGAAGTGGGGTTAATTCTCAAAATGGATTTCGACTTATTCAACAGCCCCGTCAACATAGCAGGCAAAGGGGTTTTGTATAGCATAAACAGATTCCTTTAATTGGAAAGGTGTGCAGTGGCCAATGGGCATTGCAATCTATGGCGCAAATATTATCTTTGCCTTATATGAAGATCTCAGATGAATTTACAATAGATCTTTAATTTTCATTATCCTTAAGGACCCGGAGTTGATCGCTTGTTTCGCGTTTCGCGTTATTGCAACCTAACCATACATGAGCCCTGAGCTCTATGCCATCTTCCTCAATTTACGCAGTAAATCAGACTTTGATGATAGGATACTGGACCCTCGGACTCTGCAGGTATCAGCTCATCTGCCCATACAAACTGTGACGGCTTCTCCTCGTATTTTTTATGTTCCTTTGAACAGAAAATACAGCCCTTTGTCTTAATAAAATGTAGTTGGGCTTCTCTCACGGCATCCTTATCTGAACTGAACTCACCAAGGTAGATCCTCTTTTTATCATCCGGCAAGAATGGACAGCCTTCCTTATGGACGGCGTGATTCTCATTTATCTGGGGCCTGACAGCCACATAATATTTTGCACTCATTCCTTAGCGATTTTGAAATTAAATTAACTTTCAGATCTCAAGCTATACTCCCAATAATGGGACGGTTCATTTTATCCTTTTAATTAATTACAGAGTTTTATCGGGTTAATGGGAAAATTGTTACCATGGACTGGGATTTTTATTGTGAAAGTAATGGCATAAGGGCATAAGGACATAAGGGTGTAATGGCATAATGGCATAATAGCATAATGGTATAACGGCATAACGGTATAATGGCATAGTGGCTATTCAGTCTTTCAGGATTTTTGGAAGAGATAAGATGTTAATAACTTTTATATTAATTTATATGTCAGTGCTTTAACGGTTTTAATTAACTTCCTGTTGCATAATAAAAAATAGTTCTCAGGTAACATTTAATTGCATATCCCGATAAAACATCAAACTTAAACTTAAACTTAAAACTATAAAATCATGAAAAAAGCAGACAAATCAGCAGAAGCAATCAGGAATTTTGATCAGTTAGTTTCTAAATTATCGGGGAATGAGATATTAAACCTTCAGGCTATGAGCCATGTAAGAGGTGGAAATGCGGATGGTGAAGCTAATGGAGGCGTGCAAATAATTATTATCCCAAAATAAGACTCAAAAGGCAGAACTATTTTTGTCAGTAAAGGAGCGTTCCAATTAATGGTATGCTCTTTTATTTTTTTTGTGCATCAATTTTTCATTAATTTGCTTTACAAATAATGTATTTATGAGGGGTTGATATAATTTCATATATTGAAAAAACTCGTTTTACTATTAGTTATTTTATTTTCTCTTGCTTTTTTGGATTATGCAGCAGCGCAGGAACCAGATTTCAATACACTTTTAAAAAAATTCTTAAAATATTACGGATCCGGAGACATTCTGAATGCTGAAAAATCCCTTAATTATATCCTTGAATCGAATGACACTCTTAAGAAGAGTAGGTTATTAGCTATATATAATAATCTTGGGGTAATAAGTATGACGTTGGGTAAGTATGACAAGGCACTTGAATATAATATTAAAGCGGAATCTTTAATCAGTAAAAATGATCAGAACTCTGCGGATGTGGCTGCCATTTATAATAATAGGGGATACATTTATAACATTAAAAAATCTTACAATGTTGCTATTGAATATCTTGAGAAAAGTATGAGGATCTACCTCTCCCTAAGTGCAGGTAATAAGAAATTTCTTAACAGTTTGTCACAAGTGTACGTAAACATCAGTATAGCGTATATAGAAACAAAAAAATACTTACTAGCCTTAAGTTATCTTGAAAAGAACGTAAAACTAAGTTCAAAATATGATATATCAGGATTACCCTTTACATATCTGAATATTGCCAAGATATATGTTAAAATAGGCAACTCAAAGTTAGCAGAGGAATTCTACCTTAAAAGCATTGCAAATTTTATAAATGAGTATAATAAAAATTATTACAGGTTAGCTGATGTTTATTTCGATTATGGTTTGTTTCTTAAGTCTGAAGGTAAAAATATAAAAGCACTTGATATACATAAAAAAGCAATGGCAATTTGTGTGAAAAATTATGGAGACAAACATACAATTGTATCTTTATCTTATAAACACCTTGCAGACGATTACATTCATTTAAGCAACTTTGATTCGGCTCTTTATTATTATCAGAAATCCCTAATAGCTGTCGTCAAAAACTTTAACAACCCCGATATTTTCACGAATCCTTCGATCGATTCCTCCCTTTTTGATATCCGGCTCCTCGATAACCTGAAAAGCAAAGCAAAGGCTCTTGATCTTTTTGCAAGTGAGCAAAGTGACCCGGTAATGAAGCTTAAAACCATGACCAAAAGCCTTGAAACAATGGAGCTGGCGCTTCAGCTTATCGACAGGATCAGGAATAATTATATGTCGGAAGAGAGCCGTATCTACCTGGCTGAGAATGAGAAAGAAACATATCTTTTTGCTACTCAGCTGGCTTATAATTTATATTCGACCACTCATGATAACTCACTGGATTATAAGATGTACGCCATTGCCCAGAAAGCAAAAGCTGCAATATTGCGAAATGAGATAACCGGAAATGAACTGCTCTATTCCACCGGCATTCCCGACTCACTTCGCGAAAAGCAGAACAGGTTAAGTGGAAATATTGCAGCTTATGATAACCTTATCCTCGAAGAGAACCGCAAGTCAAAACCTGACAGCGCTAAAATTTCGCTTTGGAAAGATGCTCTTTTTGATATGAACCGTGATAAAGAAAAAGTAACCGGCGAAATGGAAAGAGTTTTTCCCCAATACCACGATCTTGTCAGAAAAACAGAACCCGTTTCTGTGAAACTGATTCAAAAACAATTAAAAAAAGATGAGACCATTGTCGATTATCTCCTTTCAAACCAATATTCAGACGGTAAAAGAAAGTTGTATGTTTTTCTGATTTCACGCGATCGTCTTGACTTCCGCGAACAGTGGCTCGATTCACTTTTTGTAAAAAATGCGGAGATCTTAAGTAAAACATCAGATCCTTTGTCACCATCCGGATCGCAAAACATCGGTTATATTTCCTGTACCGGCGCCCTTAATTACATGTATCTCAACCTTATCAAACCTGTTGAAGATCTTTTCAGGGGAAAAAAACTAATTATCATCCCCGACGAAGAGATAGGATGGCTTTCCTTTGATGAATTTCTTAAAAACAAACCCGGACCGGGTCAAAGCGATTATGAAGGTCTTCACTATCTCATTAACGATTATACTTTCTCTTATGGTTACTCTTCATCGCTGATATTCAGTAAGAGCAGTAGTGAAATGAGAGGTGCGAAGGTGCTTGCATTCTCTCCTGATTACCGGAACACGAGTCGCTCCGATAGTGCAATGTCTTCGCTTCGGGGAGCGGGGATTGAAATTGCATCCATCTTCAAATGGTTCAGGGGTAAAAACTTTAGTGGTGATAACGCCACGAAAACAAATTTTATCAGTGCATTGCATGATCCTGCCATTTTTCACCTGGCCATGCACTCCATGTCGGACAGTATAGACTCGAAGTACTCTTACCTGATGTTCGACACTCACAAGCTTTCCGCGGCGGATTCCAAACTTTATAATTATGAGATAAGTCTGGCCAGGATACAGTCGCCCATGGTTGTCCTGAGCGCCTGTAATTCAGGTACAGGGACATTATATTATGGCGAGGGATTGATGAGCCTTGCACGTGGTTTCACGCTTGCAGGAGCATCATCGGTGATCAAAACTACCTGGGACATAAATGATGAGGTCAGCGCAGCTATTATGACGCGATTCTATTTTCATCTTTCAAAAGGAAATGAAAAAAATGAGGCTATGCGTCTGGCAAAACTTGAGTATCTGAAGAGTTCTTCTCCTGCATTTAAAAATCCATATTACTGGGCAGCCTATGAGGTACTCGGCGATAATGAACCGGTAACACGAAATTTAGTTGTTTATGTGATTATTATTGGTCTGATTATAATAATTTCCGGAGGAATGGTGTTATTCTATTTTAAACGGAGAAGGATTGTTTCTGACCGCTCCCGGTAGAATCCATCTGACCTGGCGAGATATTCAAAACATTCAGCGGCTTTCACTTTATTGGCTAATTTAAGATATGCGAGACCCATAAACCATCTTGCTTCCTTTCCATACTCACCTGAATCATTTACAACTTTTATAAACAGATTTATTGCCTGGTCATAATTCTTTAGAGCAAGCTGCGATAAACCCAGGTAGAAACTTGGTGAGACAGCGGAAGGATCATTCTGTAATGCATTGGCAAACATGATTGCCGCTTTCTGGTAATTGCCTGCTTTATAATTTTCTATTGCTGAAGAAAAGTTGTCTTTTTCATTAATATTCAAACTCCTTGTCACAGGTGAAACTGCATCGAATGGTCTATAATATAAGTTAAAAAGCTTCTCAGGATTTGAAGTGGGAAGAAGTGTTCTTATCAGTATAAAGAGGCCGATCATAGCGGCAGCTGAAAGTGAAGCATACCTTGCGAAGAGGCTTATGCCAGTTCTCTTTTTGCTCACTTCGTTCATGGATTGAACAGGTTCGAGTGAAGAAGAATTAATTGTGCCGGTGATAAAATCTTTGATCTCTTCGGTTTTTTGATCTTTTATACCCACCTTTTGTTTTTTCTCATGCCATTCCTTAACCCACTCAGAAGTTATTTCGTTAAGTTTATTATCGTCTATCTCCTGTTTTATTGATTTTATCTCTTCAGAGAGGTCCCTTTCAGATTCTGTTATAGATAGTATTTCCCTGATAAATTTTGTATTCTCTTTATTTCCCGACAGGTTGTTATTATAATCTGATATCATCTCCTTAACTGTATCCCTGGCATCTGAAATAGCATGGTCATTTTTAATTTCTTCAAGGTCCATTCGTCCCTTCATATAGTCACTTATGGTTTCAAACAGAGCAGAATCGTTGTTGTCAGCCATCAGATCATCCTCAAAACCAATTCTGGTCGATTTCCCATTAATATTTCTGATATGCTTGTTCATTTCTATTTATTATCCTTGTTGTTAGTTGCTTGTTACTTATTGTTGATTGCTGGTCTTGTTTTTTGTAATTGCTGATCTTCACTTTTTTACTTTTGTCTTTTGTCTTTTGTCTTTTGTCTTTTGTCTTTTGTCTTTTGTCTTTTGTCTTTTTCCCTCATGCCTCACGCCTCTAATGAACAACCTCCCTGGCTGCAATCTCAGTCCTTTTAATCTGTATATAATCCGGATGTCTCTTTACCCTTTCCGTAAGTTCACTCTGAGCCTCACATTTTTTCTTCCTCACATAGCCATAAGTATAACCTAGCTTATCTGCTATTTCCCGGGGCGATTTCTCCTGCCAGTAAAGTGTGAGTATCTTTTTACTGATCGGATCGAGCGTTTTAAAAACATCCTGTATTATCTGTTCATACAGTTGATAATCTATCATATCCGTAAAATCTTTCTCACTTTCCGACTCACTTCTCCTATTAAGGTAATTAGCTGCAGCCTGACGTTTATCGAGGGCAGTTTTCCAGAGATGCTCACATACACAATAGAGGAATGTCTTGAATTTGCAGGTAAGGTTAAATTTTTTATCATCTAGTTTCTCGAGCATAATGATAAGACCGTCCTGGAAGATATCGCGTGCATCTTCATTTGTACCACCCTTCTGGTAAATCATCAGCCTTATCATTGGCATATACCTGTCCGACAGCCAGTGAACCACATAGCTTTGACGATTTCTAAGGCATTCTATGATCTCATTATCAGTGTACTCTTTCACAGTAATTGATAATTTCTGCAGATTCTTTCATTAATAATTCAAATATACTCATTTTTTTAATTCACAACTGTTTAATAAAAATTGACTTAAGATAATCATAAATAAATAATACTGAATTGTTGGAAAATCAATACAATAAAAGAATTTACTTGTTCTCAATCATAGAAAAGTACGGACTCACAGGTAACAATTTGCCACCTGTTCCTATTAAACTATGTTTAAATCCTTACTATGCAAGAATTAAAATTGTAAGGAGCAGATAATGTGTGCTTTGCTGATTCCTTAAAACGGGATTGACAGAGTTGTTTTCTATTATTTTGATACAGTGAAAGAAAAAAAAATAAAAACAAATACGATAATTATGAGAACTGAAGCTTCTCCCGACTATCTGAATAACCGCTTTAACAAAGAGGTGGAAGAACAATTCAACATTTCAGCAGACCTACTGAGCCAGGCAATAGAAAATGCAGATGGAGTACCGTACCAGCTCATCTTCGGTACTGGTATCGGTGATGGATATTTTTTGAACATGGGATTTGGAGCAAAACAACTTTTTGGTATCTCGCCAGGTGAGTTCACCGAGAAGCTTTTTCAACAGATGATTGAAGAGATTATCCCTGTAAGTGAGGATATCCCGTCCGACCCTTTCGAAACGCGTGAAAAAATTATCAGCGGGGTAATTCACAAATACAACGCAGAGCTATTAGTGAGGACTCAGGATGGTGAGAAAAAATGGATAAGGGACAGTTCCGTACCTGTGATTGACGATAAGACGGGTAAGGCTACGGGTTTACTGGGGATATTTTTCGATATCAGTGAACACAAGCAGACTCTTCTTGAGCTTGGAAAAGCCATGGACAGGGCAACTGAGAGCGATCGTTTAAAAACGGCATTCCTGAATAATATACCTCATGAGATAAGGACACCTTTGAATGCAATCGTCGGATTCTCAACTCTGGTGAACGAACCGGGACAACTAATGCAGAGCCGTCTTGAGTTTCAGGAGATTATAACCCATAGCTCAGACCATCTCCTTGAGATAGTGGACGATATTGTTGAGATCTCAAAAATAGAAGCAAAGATCATAAGGATCATAAATAAGGAAGTAAATCTCAACCAGATGCTCCAGAGAGTCTATGACAGATTCAAACCTGAAGCAGCTGAGAAGAATATTCTTCTGAGATATGATGCCCCTATGGATGAAAAGGAGATCATCATTACAACAGACGGGTATAAGCTATTCCAGTCTCTTAACAACCTGTTAAGCAATGCAGTTAAATTTACCTTTGATGGAAAAGTTGAATTCGGCTGCTCTTTTAAAGATGATAAGATTGAATTTTATGTTTCTGATACCGGAATCGGCATAGGGGTGGAACATCAGCCAAATATCTTTAAACCGTTCTACCAGGCTGAGAGCAGCAGTACAAAGAGGTATGAGGGTACGGGTTTGGGATTATCAATAGCGAGGGCTTATATTGAGTTGCTGGGTGGTGAAATATGGTTTACTTCGGAGCCCGGTAAGGGGTCGGTATTTTGTTTTAATATACCCGGGCCCGGCAAAAATTCTAACCAGCCCTGATACTCATGATATATATTGAGTAGTCATTACTGACTCCGGCAACCTGCCCGGATAGAATTATAATACAATCTGGCGCAATTTTTGCGGTCATACCAGGAGAAAATATGGGTGAACCCCTAAATATTATTTTAATTATGTACCTTGACTTCGACTTCGGACAGTTAGGCTCATTTTCTACAAAAACAAATAAATTATGAAAAATTCACTAATTTTTTTAATTCTTATATTCGGATTAAATCTTTATGGGCAATCAGATTCAACTGAAAAGGCTATTCTATATAATAAAATGTTATCCAAAGAGATAGAGCAGTCTGAATTCGCAAGAATAGGCACAAGATGGAACCAGACAATGAAAGAAATAAAAAAATATCCCGATGTGCCTTTAGATCAAAGCGGACAGGTCCACTATTCATTTCTCAATAAATTTACAGGTTTGAATAAAGAAAAACTTTTCACCCGTACCCTTGAATGGCTATCAATAAGTTATGGATTGTTTCCGCAATACATATATTCTAGTCTGGAAGACGGGAAAATAATTATCAGGAACAGTCTAAATCTTTCCTCTGCAAATTCATGTAATTATGCAGCTGTAATTTCAATAAAAAATGAGAAAGTGATGGTAGAAATTACAAATATCGGTTATCAAATGTTCATTGAAGGATATTATTCAAATGATAATTGGATACCTGAAAAAACTGTAACTCTGGGTATAAATCAAATTTACCCGGTAATCCTGAAAAACCCTTCTGACTGGAATTCAAAATTAATTTTACTCAAGTCTACAAATGAACTTTTTAATACCGAGAATGAAAATCTTTGCAACTATATTATCAACTATAATAACCCTGATGCTTTTTAGCGCAAACTGAGTTAATACGGGGTATTGAATGATCCAAAGCCATGGAGCGGCCGTATTCGTATTTTGTTGAACTTATTTCTTCAGATAGTTTTTCAGGTGATGCCCAGCTTTACACGTTTCTGGTTTTTGTCAAAATTTACTTTTAAATTTAGACTGATTTTTTGTTTAGACATCACTGGTCAGGAAAGGTGTGCAAATATTAACTTTTAAAAATTCCGGATTAAATAGTTTGGAGCCGGAATTTATTAATGCATAACACATTATTAAGAACCGGAGAACATTATTACAGGAATTATTGTTTGTCAATATATAATTGATCGATGAAACTATGAATAAACAAATCGAATATTTCCAGAACAAGCTTGATTATGAGCTGGATCCTTACGACTTATTTGCTTCTCTTGAAAACGGAGAAGACATTATTCCATTAGATGCAAGAAAGTTAATTGCTTATGAAGAAGAGCATATCCCGGGTGCTATAAGCCTGCCTCACAGGGAGATTGATGAAAAGAGTACCCGTTACCTCGATAAAACAAAAATTTATGCCTGTTACTGCAAAGGAACAGGATGCAATGCTTCAACAAGAGGTGCTTTGAGTATGTCAAAGCTCGGTTTTAAGGTAAAAGAGCTCTTTGGAGGAATTGTATCGTGGAAATCTGACGGATATGCTACTGAAGGAACTCATAGTACAAAGGGTCTGATGATTAAAGGTGCATATCAGGATGGTCTTTAAATATTGGATTTCAATATAACCAGATCACGAGCTGTACCTAGGTTGCTTTTCCTTATTTTCATTTAAGTTTTCTTAAGCAAATCGACTGTCCCAAAATCAGCGGTGATATATCACATTTCCTTTAAGTCTTTGTAAATTTTCAGCCTGATAAAGAAAAAGATTCTTCATACTATTCAATCTGATTTGAAAATTTATTACTTTTAAACTTTGGTGATGGAGTTTATTATTAATTGCCGCAAAAAGCTGAGAACTCTTTTCTTGTGAAAATATTATATGAGTTTTTAATGATCATTAAAAATAATTTTGCAACATCCGGTTTCAGACAAAAATTACTTATAAATAAACTATAATAATTATGAAAATTGTAAATGTATCCGCAATGGAAATCCTCGATTCAAGAGGGAACCCGACAATTGAAGCAAATATTACACTTGAAGATGGAACAAAATCGCGGGCTATGGTGCCCAGCGGTGCATCCACAGGTGAGCGGGAAGCCTGCGAGTTAAGAGACGGGGATAAAAAAAGATATGGCGGTAAAGGTGTTTTAAAAGCTGTTGAGAATGTAAATAAGATCATTGCCAAAGAAGTTGAAGGTAAAAACATCGTTAGTCAGCGTGAACTTGATTATATGATGATTGAACTTGACGGAACGAATAATAAATCAAAACTAGGGGCAAATGCGATTCTATCAGTCTCTATGGCTTATGCACGGGCAGAAGCCGAAAGTGCAGGTATCCCGTTGTATCAATATTTAGGCGGGGCGAATGCTCATCTTTTACCAGTTCCTTGCCTTAATATTATCAATGGCGGAAAACACGCAGATAATAACGTTGATTTTCAGGAATTTATGATAGCCCCTCATGGAGCCGAGACCTTCAGGGAAGCCATAAGGATGGGAATAGAGGTGTTCCATACTCTAAAAGCAGTTCTAAAGGCAAAAGGTTACAGCACGGGTGTTGGGGATGAAGGCGGCTTTGCACCTGACTTAAAATCAAATGATGAAGCTATTGAGGTAATCCTCGAAGCAATAAATAAAGCAGGATATAAACCGGGCACGGAAGTAAGTATATGCCTGGATCCTGCAGCCAGTGAACTGTGGGAAGATGGGAAATATAAACTCTTCAAGAGCACGGGTAAATTTCTTACAAGCGATGAAATGGTAAAGCTCTGGGAAAGCTGGGTTAATAAATATCCTATCGTCCTTCTTGAAGACGGACTGGCTGAAAATGACTGGAATGGATGGAAAAACCTTACAGACACAATAGGCAATAAAATAGAAATAGTCGGGGATGATCTCTTCTGTACAAATAAAAAAATACTTGCAGAAGGAATATTGAAGGGAGTTGCAAACTCGGTGCTCATAAAGCTTAATCAGATAGGTACAGTCACAGAGACCCTCGAAACAATTGAATTGGCTTATAAAAATAAATACAATGCATTTGTATCTCACCGTAGTGGAGAGACACCGGACAGCTTTATTGCTGACCTTACAGTGGCTGTGAATGCCGGGCATTTGAAAACAGGCAGTGGCTGCAGGGGTGAAAGGATTGAAAAATTCAATCAGCTGATGCGAATTGAGCATGAGTTAGGTAAATACTCCACATTTGCCGGGAAGAAGGCGTTTAAAAACGCATAATCAACAGATCATCAGATCGGCCTGCCCGGTCTGTCACCTTCCCCGGAAATACAGTCAGGAAGCAAGTGAATTGTAGCTACTGTTTTAAAATACAAATTAAAGCCTTGTCAATTTTCTGACAAGGCTTTACACTTTAATAGCTTAGAACAACTTAAGAATAAGGCCGGAACTTAAATCCAAATGTTAATATTTCATAATATTTCTGGATAGGCAGTTATAACTGTTTGTAATAAGGTATTACACCTTATCTTTGTTCACAATTTTTAAAAGCAATATTTTATTAAATCAACGCAAAGAGATAATTATGGTAACTATCTTCCATAATAATAACTTAAATAATAACATTATAATACACATTAATAATTTAATATACAGAATTAAATGAGAACTGCTTTTTTGAAGATTTGTTTTATGGCAATTGTGTTTGTCTCATGCAGTCATGACAAACCAAAGACTGATGTTGGGAAAACAATAAAGGAATATTCTGTGCTTACAATGGTGTCAAAATCTGTTACTGTCCATCAGGACTTTCCGGCAACCATTCAGGGTCAGAGAGTGATAGAAATCAGGCCCATGATAAGTGGTTATTTGAAGGAGATATATGTAAATGAAGGCGATCATGTAAAAAAAGGCCAGCTTCTTTTCAAAATAGATAATCCGCAATATGACCAGGAGGTGTTAACAGCCAAAGCTAGCATTAACAGTGCTGTTGCGAATGTTAATTCCGCAAAAATGGAAATTGACAAAGTCCGACCTTTGGTTGAAAAACAGATTGTAAGTGATTTCAGGTTGCAATCGGCTGAACTTACTCTACAGACAAAAGAAGCTGCCCTTGAACAGGCAAAAGTTGCTCTTGCCAATGCCGAGACGAATTTAAGTTATACTACACTAAGAAGTCCTCAGGATGGAATTATTGGTATGATCCCTTACAAAACAGGAGCCCTGGTAGGCAGTAATAGTTCTGAGGCTTTGACCACTCTCTCGGATATCAGTGAGGTATTTGCATATTTTTCATGGAATGAGAAACAACTTCTCAATCTGCTTTCTGATTCCTCAGGTGAAACAATAGAAGAAAAAATAAAGAATATACCTAAGGCAACTCTTATTCTGGCAAATTCAGCGAAATATCCTTTGAAGGGCAGAGTTGAGATGGCCAGCGGTCTTATTTCAACTGAAACCGGTTCAGCTACCTTCAAAGCAGTGTTTGCTAATCCGGAAGGCTTGATTAGAAGCGGCTCCAGCGCAACAATCAGTATCCCTGAGGTGAAAGACAGCATTTTAATAGTACCGCAAAGTGCTACTTATGAATTGCAGAACAAGCGTTTCATTTTTACTGTAGGTCAGGATAATAAAGTATCTGCAGTTCCTATTACCTCGTCGCCGAGCGATGACGGGAAATATTTCTTCGTATCTGAAGGTCTGAAAGCCGGGGACCGGGTTGTTATAGAGGGCGTGAGTTCGTTGAGAGATGGAATGACAATAATTCCAAAAGAAACCAATGCTGTAAGTTTCTACAGCAAAATTAACTAGTTGTTTTCATAGCAAAACTAATCAGATGTTTAAAAGATTTATAGAACGCCCTGTTCTCAGCACAGTGATTTCTATCATTATTGTAATGATTGGAATACTTGGTCTTATAGAATTACCGATTTTACAATATCCCGACATAGCTCCTCCTACAGTTCGTGTTTCGGCAAATTATGCAGGAGCTAATGCTGAAGTAGTTCTGAATAGCGTTATTATTCCTCTTGAAGAACAGATTAATGGTGTAGAGGGGATGACTTATATGACTTCGAGCGCTACTAACGATGGAAATGGTTCAATAAGTGTTTATTTTAAGGTAGGTGCTGATCCGAACATGGCTGCAGTGGATGTTCAGAACAGAGTCTCTTCGGCTTCAGGTATATTGCCTGCGGAGGTTACACGTGCCGGTGTTTCAGTAAGAAAACAACAAAACGGAATGTTGCTTATATCAGCTCTCTACAGCGACAACCCGGCCTACAACCAGATCTTCCTGCAGAACTATGCCGAGATAAATCTTATCCCAAAACTGCAACGGGTAACAGGTGTAGGAAGCGCAGGGGCATTCGGCTCGATGACATATTCAATGCGCATCTGGCTGAAACCGGATATAATGTCAGTGTACGGACTTGTACCTGCCGATGTAATTTCAGCATTAAATGACCAGAGCATAGAAGCAGCACCCGGAAAATTCGGAGAACGGGGCGACCAGAGCTTTCAGTATGTCATTAGATATACCGGAAAGCTGAAAACATTGGAAGAGTTTGGTAATGTGATCATTAAATCTCAGGATAATGGACAATTCCTGCGGCTGAAAGATGTGGCAAGAATAGAATTGGGAGCCCTTTCATACAACAGCGATATGTTAGTTAACGGTAAGCCTGCCACCAACATTGCTATCAGCCAGACACCCGGATCTAACGCCAGGGATGTAATCAGCGAGTCAATAAAAGTGCTTGATGAGGCTGCCAAATCGTTCCCTGCCGGAGTACACTACACGAATATGGTCAATGCCAATAAGTTTCTTGATGCTTCAATAGAGAAGATTATCAGGACTCTCCTTGAAGCTTTTATACTCGTATTTATTGTAGTATATCTATTCCTTCAGGATTTCCGTTCC
>Ga0182011_10001913_pt1 | contig 17988 bp, 9 predicted proteins | sample 711E1DmetaG_FD_120481 | JGI IMG/M metagenome (GOLD analysis project Ga0182011, IMG submission 120481) | Permafrost microbial communities from Stordalen Mire, Sweden - 711E1D metaG | ecosystem: Environmental > Terrestrial > Soil > Wetlands > Permafrost | place: Sweden: Stordalen | collected... | reverse complement strand
GTAATATTCTTTCAACTTTAAGCGACATGTACTAACTTTGTTGAAGTACCAAAATTAACAAGATTATGCGTAAAGTTCAGTTCTGGTTCTGGTTACTTATACTCTTCATCCTGGCAGAGCCGGGTTGCAGGTCACAGGAACACGTTGCAGTTGTTCCGCCGGTCGACAGACCCACCGCTGCTGCAGGAAGTTTTTATCCCTCCGATCCTGTGGAATTACGGGCGATGCTTGCCGACCTGTTTTCAAAAGCCAAAGCCGGGCAGGGAAAAGATGTCCTCGCCGTGATTTGCCCTCATGCAGGATATGAATTTTCAGGAGTCGTCGCGGCCAGCAGTTACAGGCAACTGGACCCGGATAAGCAGTACGACAATATTTTCATCATCGGATCAAGCCATCATGTATCGTTCATGGGAGCCTCCATCTATAACCAGGGTGATTATGTCACCCCGCTTGGAAAGGTCAAAGTAAATACCGCACTTGCCAATAAGCTGATCAAAGAGAATGCTGTTTTCACGTTTAACCCTGATGCAGATAAAAACGAACACAGTGTCGAGGTACAGGTCCCCTTTCTTCAATATTACCTGAAAAAGAGCTTTACGCTGGTTCCCATCATCCTGGGAACACAATCGCCGCAGTCATGCAAAAAAATCGGCCAGGCGCTGAAACCTTATCTCAACGGGAGGAACCTGTTTGTGATCAGTTCCGATTTCTCCCATTATCCGCCATACAATGACGCCATCCCGGTAGATAAAAGAACCTGTGATGCAATCGTATCCAACTCGCCGGATCAGCTCCTTGCCGCGCTTAAGGAGAATGAGAACCTGAATGTTACCAACCTTGCCACAAGCCTCTGCGGATGGACCTCTGTATTGTCTTTTTTATATATGACCACAGGGGATCCGGGTATCACATTTACGCCGGTTTATTATCAGAATTCCGGCGACGCAAAATACAATGACAAAAGGGAGGTTGTCGGTTACTGGTCTATCGCTGTCACGGGGAAAGAAACATCTCCCCTGCCCACCGGGACTTTTACCCTGAATACCAAAGACAAGAAAGAACTGCTGAAGATTGTACGAACCACCCTTGAACAATACATCCGGAACCACACACAGCCGGAGATCAGGGCAGGCGGATTCTCTGAAACCCTGAAAACCCCTTCCGGGTGTTTCGTCACGCTCAAGGAAGATGGCGCATTGAGGGGTTGTGTCGGGCGGTTTACCGCTGAGGAGCCACTCTACAAGGTAGTCCAGGAGATGGCCATCGCATCCGCTACCCAGGATAACCGGTTCCCGGCTGTGGATGCAACAGAGATCAGCAAACTGGAAATCGAGATCTCGGTACTGTCACCCATGAAGAAAATAAATTCGATTGATGAGATCGTGCTTGGGAAACATGGGATCTATATAACCAAAGGATACTTTTCGGGCACCTTTCTTCCGCAGGTAGCAACTGAGACCGGATGGAACAAGGAAGAGTTTCTCGGGCATTGCGCCCGCGACAAGGCAGGATTGGGATGGGACGGCTGGAAGGATGCGGATATCTATATCTATGAAGCAAACGTCTTCTCCGAAAAAGAGATCAACGGTCGCAAAGACTGACAAAGTCGCAGTATTCGCATCGTTTCACATCTTCCGTCTGCATGAAGGGAATATTCAGATCATAAACCTCCGCAAAAACTTCTTTCAGGATCCCTTCAAATTCATGGAGACCTTCGGGCGTGATGGGAGAATCATTTTTATCACCTGAAGACAACGACGGCACCTCCATGAACCCGTCATTCAGTTTCCGGAGGGAAATGATCCCTGCCCGGATCCCTGTAATTTTCTCCCCTGGTTTTTTAGCAAACAACCAGGCATAGGTATAAAGCTGAACGATCTTTGCAAGGTCGGGTTCCTCCCGGAGTTCCTGCCACCCGGTAAATCTGAGGTCTGAAGATGCAACGCTTCCGCTTTTATAATCGATGATCTTCCAAGTTTCCCTTATTTTATCGATACGGTCTACCAATCCTTTCACCCTGATCAGGAGACGATCGTTTTCGAACGGAATATCCATTTTATATTCGAGGTATTGCTCCAGGTACAGCACTGTTATTGGATCCCCGTTTTTCAGTCCCCTGTCCGAATCCTCTTTTTCTTTCTGCAAAAATTTCTTTACCAGTATCTTTGCCACCTTAACGAGCAAGAGGTTCTTCCCGTAAGCTACATCCGATCCTTTGAACTTTTTCTCAAAAGCCTTATCGATGGCTTCCCCGTATAGGTCAAGCATCGCATCCACATGCTCCGGGGTCAATATCAGACCCTTATTTGGAATAAAAAGTTTATGCAGCGCTTCATGAATAGCCTGTCCAAGGACCTGCGAATCTATGGTCTCTTCGGTTTCCTTTTCTTCTTCCAGACCGATGATATCCCTGAAATAAAATTTGAGGGTACACTGGATATAATTATTCAGGGCGGTCGGCGAAAATCCTTTTTCCGCTTTTTCGATTAATTTCTTCCTGATATCCCCGGTTTTCGGGACTGTGACGGCCGGGAACGGAAGGGATCTTAAAGGTGAAGTCACCAGGATATCCTCCTCGATCCGGATGCCGGGATTGTACACCCTCAGCTCCTGGATGATCTGTTTGATGAACCGGCTTTTTTCACCTCCGCCCAGTTCATCACTTTCAGTGTTGTATAGCAGGTCAACGTGCTTTGCCCTTTGGAGCAAGCGGTAGAAATGATAGGCATAGATTGCATTTTTCTGTTTGTAAGTAGGAAGATGAAATTGGCGACGGATATCAAACGGAATAAATGATTGTGCGGTTTTTCCGCTTGGGAGCAGGTCCTCATTGACAGACAGCAGGATCAGGTGCTCAAAGTCGAGGGTCCGGGTTTCAAGCATCCCCATCATCTGCACGCCCCGTAAGGGTTCCCCGTAAAACGGGAGTGAGGTATAGCCGGCAAGCTGGTTGAAGAGGTTATGAAGGATCTTCAGATTTTTAACAGTTGAATACTTTTTATTGAGCACCGATAGGCGATGGATGATCTTCGAAAATGCATAAAGGAATTCCACTTCTATTTCAGCAGCTTTGGGTAATTTTTCGCCATCATTTTCAAGGAATCCATCCCGTAAATGGGCGATAATCCTGCGCAGGCAATCGAGGGCCGCATCCGTATCATTCCAAGAATCAAAAACCGGCTCGAGGAATCCGAGAGTCTCGCCGAATAAACCGGTCCCAGTGCGGAGGAGATCTTCCTTCCCCATGAATACCCTTGTCCCGCTCCGGATTCCGGCTATCAGTCCATCAAGGACAAAGGCATTGTCCTTCATCAATGCAGCCGACATCCTGGCTGCATAAGGATGCTGCAAAATCCTGAGGATGTCCCGGTAATAGAATTTTTCAGGTCCCTGGTCTTCGGATCTCCCAAACCGGTCTGTATTTTCATGCATCCTGAAAATAGTGTCGAAAAGGTCGTAGACCGGGGTCTGCCGTAAAGGTAATCCCATGGTAATATTCAGGTCCTTAACCCCGGGGGGCAATGAATTGAGGACAGGCAGCAGGAGCTGCTCATCCATCATCACCACGGCAAGCTCTTCCGGACGGGCTCCTGACGCGAGCGTTCCGGCAATCAATTCGCCACATCGTTTCGCTTGTCCCACATGAAAAGGAACTCCCGTGATTCTGATGGTCTGGGTGGAAGCTGCAAAGTTTTTATCGATCCAGTTAAATGGAAGATCCTTCCATTTTTTCTTCCATGATCTGAGAAAATATCCGGCTTCCTGTTTGTCATCTTCCAGGTAATATGCATCCGAATCCCACAGTAATTCTGCTTCCCCTGATAAGACCAGCCGTTCGATGATCACTTCTTCGGCTCTTGTTAGTGCATTGAACCCTGCGAAAATAACTTTTTCCCACTTGAATCTCTCCTGCAGGGAGGTGATGTTTTCTGCGGTTTTCCGGAATAAAAGTCCGGGCCACGCAAGATCCGAAGCCAGTAAGCGGGCTTCCAGCTGATCATGGTAGATCAGCAGGGAATTAAAAAAAGCGAGGTATTGCTTTTCGAAATCGGTAAGCGGTTTATTTTCAAGGTTCCAGACCGATAAGGCCTTGGCTTCATTCAGGAAACCGAACAGCTCCTTTGCATCGACAAGGTAGCTGTCGATCTCATTGAAATCTCCGAGAAGCTGTTGGGCCCAGCTGCAGAATTCATCGAAGGGCTGGGCATCCTTTCCTTCGAGCGATTGGTGGATCTCGTGCAATTCAAAAAGGGCCTGGATGGTATCGCATACATGAAGGCCGGAAAGTTCGACAAGGAAATCTTCGATAGAATAAATTGAAGGTGACCAAACTGTTTTGCCAAGAAGGTTTCCCAGGTATTTCTTCAGGAACAGTCCGGCACGCCGGTTGGGCATGACAATACAGAGCTCAGGAATATTATTTCCATACTTCTCTATCAGATAACCGGCTGTCCGTTCCAGGAATTTTTGCATCAGGTCTTAATTTTTTCAATAGGTCGTAGATCACTATACATTAGCGGTGGATTTCCCGGCATCCCTCCATACCGAATCATCATCCTGGTATCCCCTGATCAGCCGGGTTTCTGAGAGACGGATGTAAAGATCCGTCAGGGAAAATTTTCCTTCCTCGGTGATCATGCCGAAAATTTCCGGATTAATGATCTGTATTCCGCTGAACCCCAACAGTTCAAAAGCCTCCGGTGATTGGGAAGTTACCCTTTTTTCACCCGTAACCAGGTTTGTCCACCCGCACAATCGTCTCTCATGATCGAACAGAAAGTACCTCGAGGTTTCTCTTTTTCTCACGGCAAGGGTTGCAATCGCTCCTGACAGGATATGATATTCCATCATCTTTCCGAAATCAAGACTGGAAAGGATATCAACATTCCTGACAATGAAAGGTCCGCCATCCCTGAAAAACGCCGCTGCCTTTTTAACCCCGCCACCTGTATCGAGTAACCGGTCTGTTTCGTCGGAAAGGACTATTTTCAATCCGAAATTCTTATTTTTTTCAAGATAACCGGTCACTTGTCCGGCGAAATGATGAACATTGACGATGATCTCCTTTACTCCACAGGCTTCAAGATGCCGGATGGCCTGCTCCAGCAAGGTCATTCCACCCACCTTCACAAGTGCTTTTGGCATGGTATCCGTAAGCGGTCGTAGCCGTGTACCCAGTCCTGCAGCAAGGATCATTGCTTTTGGAGGAGGATGTATCTTCGAGGTTGCCACGCTATTTCCTTATTTCTGTATGCATAAGCTGTATGTCTATGGCAAATTTGGTTTTCAGGTGCCGGGCCAGCTCCTCTGCGCAATACACCGACCTGTGCTGGCCGCCTGTACAACCAAAGCTGACTTCCAGGTTTATGAAACCCCGTTCTATATATCGCTTGACGCTTTGATCCACGAGTGAAAAGGCATGGTTCAGGAATTCATCGACTTCGTGTTCTTTTTTAAGAAACTCCATGACTTTATGATCTTTCCCGGTAACCTGTTTATATTCTTCAAATCTGCCGGGGTTTGGAAGTGCGCGGCAGTCGAAAACAAATCCACCTCCATTCCCGGTTTTATCTTCCGGGATACCTGACCTGTATGAAAAACTAGTGATGGTAACCTTCAGCTGGTTCTCAGGTGCCTGATAATGCCGGAATTCCGGATTTCCCACGATGCCTTCCAGCACCTGGTAAAGCATTGGCAATTGCAACGGGAATAATTTGTTCTTCAGGAGATATTCGAGATTCCCTGTCGCATAAGGGATGCTTTGAAGGAAATGCGGTTTGTTCTCATAATATCCCCTGAAGCCATAGGCCCCCAATGCCTGGAGTATCCTTATCAGGACGAAACCATAATAGTATTGATGGAATGTCTTCCTTTCGACCGGAACGTATTCTGAAAGTACATCCAGGTAATATCCCAGTAATTCTTGTCGTACCGGTTCGGGAACCGAGGCCTTCGCATCGTATAACAGTGAAGCAATATCATACTGTAAAGGGCCTTTCCTTCCCCCCTGGTAATCAATGAACCAGGGATCATTGTTGACCAGCATGATATTCCTCGACTGGAAATCCCGGTACATGAAGTGATCGTTTCCGGCCGAAAGCAGGAACCTGACGAGCTGGTTGAAATCGTCTTCCAGCTTCTGTTCATCAAAAGGTACGCGGGAAAGCTTCAGGAAATAATATTTGAAATAATTCAGATCCCACATCATCGACTGGCCATCGAAGACCTTCCGCGGGTAACATTTTGTGTAATCCAGATCCTTCCCGGCTGTGACCTGGAACCGGGGCAGGCACCCTATGACTTTCCGGTAAATATCCATGGCGGCTTGCGGAAAATCATCCGCTGAAGAACGTATCCCTGAAAGAAAGCTGAACAAGGTTTCATCTCCAAGATCGGTGAGCAGGAAGACCTGCCGTGATCCGTCCACAGCGAATATTTCAGGCACACGTAATTCCTGCGACAAGAAATGATTGGTAAAGGAAAGAAATGCCTCATTCTCTTTGATATCCTCATTGATCACTCCAATCACAGGTTTGAGATCCGTCTGGATACGGTAATATTTCCTGTACGATCCTGAGGCAGGCAGGAATGTAATCTCCCCCGCTTCCGTCTGGGCCCACCAGCGGAAAAGCTCCCTGATTTTATGTTGGTCGGTTATCATTGATCCGTATTCGTTTACATAGATTAGAATAGTTCCTTATTTCCCTACCCTGAAATGAAAGGGAAATCATTAATAATGTATGGATGATATTTTACTCATTATCAACCAGTCCTCAATTTATCTCCACCAGCCGCACATTTTGCTCGATGAAGACTAAATATTTTTTTACGTTCCGATACCCGAGCTCATTTAATAATTTCCCGTAATGAATAAGTTGTTTGGTGTATTCTTCTTTGGGTTTGCCGGTCTTGAAATCCAGTACAACGGTTTCGTCGTCGTAGAAAATGATCCGGTCGGGGCGGTATACATGACCGTCCTTGCTCAGGATCTCTGCTTCATTCCTGGCTTTGTTTTCCTTTTCAAAAAACCGGTTGATTCCGGGATTGGTTATCACTGAACGGATCTCTTTTAACAGGATCTCCTTCTGCACATCTTCGATCAACCCTCCGCTCATCATCCCGTCCAGCACTTTTTCTTCATCGCCTGCGCATAGGATCCTGGATAAAGCCGTATGAACAAGGTTTCCCCATGTCCTGTTTTTCTGGGGATCATTCACATCCCATGATTCCGGAGCGCTGGTCCGGATCAGGACTTTCTCACGCCAGTCGGCCGAAATCATTGAAGTCAGCGACCGCCTGTTCAGGGATGGAAGGATGTCTTTCCGTTTTACAGCCGTTTCGGTTCCGAACTCATAGGTATTTGTTCCTTCTGTCCATAAACCCTGGCTCTTCAGGTAATGAAGAAAAAAGGAAGAAGGTGTGTCCGGCAGGGCAGTTTTCACAGGCGGAGCCGGAGAAAAAATGTAGAGCCGTTCTTCGGGCCTTGTCATGGCAACATACAGCAGGTTCAGGGAATCGAGTAGGGTTTTGTCTTTTTCTTCGGTAGATTGCAGGCTGAACTGCGTCTTCTCAACAGCGCCCCCGGTCTCAAGCATGGACGCAGGAAGTCCGTCAAAATCATGTGGCGGAAGATCTACCCACAGGTATTTTTTAGTATACATTTTTTTCTCCGGGAAGAAAGGAAGGATGACCACAGGAAACTGTAAGCCTTTGGCTTTGTGCATGGTCAGTATTCGTACCGCATTCAATCCCCCGGGCATGATAATGGAGAAAGTATCCTTATGTTCGTCCCACCATTCCAGGAAATCCACTGCATTTGAAGAATGTTTGCGGGAATATTTCTGGACCGTATCCAGGAAAAACTGTATATAAGGATCTGCAGTTGCATCCGGATAAAAAACCCTGACCATTTCTTCAATGGCATCGTATACCGGGCGGGTCTTCAGCATTTCCGGGTTCAGATGGATGTCATTTTCTTCCAGCAACCCGAACATGAATTTTTTAAGCGGCCCTTTCAGCGGGATCCTGACCATGACATCGTGCAGCGCCGGAGAATTTAATTTTCCTCTTCCGTACAAATAAGTAACAAGTTCGGCAATCAGCACGGACCCTGAAGATTCATTCAACATCCGGGTGAAACCAACAAGAAAATTCACCTCTGCCGAATGGATGAGCAACAAGGATTCGGCGGAGACTACATCCACACGATGGGCCAGCAGGAACCTTGCGATCTCGCTTCCTTCCTTATTTCTGCGGCAAAGGATCGCGATGTCCTGCTTTCGGTATCCTGATTTTTCCAATTCCCCGATTTGTTCCAGTATCCTTGACCAGAGCGATTCCCTGAACTCCATCCCTTTCAATTCCCTGCCGGAGAATTCAAAACGGATATATCCTCCCTCCGACCCTTCCTTTGCATTTTGTTCAAGCCCTTCGTAGACAGTTTGTTTGGACTCTTTCAGGAATGATCTCATCACCCCAAAAAAAGAATTATTGAATTTGACGATCTCCTTTTTTGACCTGAAATTTGTTTCCAGCGATACCTTATGATAATGGTCTTTAAGGATTTTTTCGCGATCCCTGATCACAGGGTTCTTTTCACTGCCCGGGATAGAAGGAAGTTCAGCAAACTGTTGAACATCGCCATTCCTCCAACGGTAGATAGCCTGTTTTCCATCCCCAACGATCAGGTTGAAATACCCGCTGGAAAGTGAATTCTCGACCAGGGGAAGAAGATTATGCCATTGCAGTACGGAAGTATCCTGGAATTCATCAATGAGGATATGGTTGAATTTTTCGCCCAGGCGTTCATAGATGAAGGGTACCGGTTCCTTCAGGATGAACCCTGAAATACGTTGGTTGAATTCCGAGATATGAACGATGTTATTCTGTTTCTTGAATCCGTCCAGTAACCGGCCGATCTCGTTCAGAACGGCCATTGGATAAAGGGTTCTGAGTATAGCGAGGTCAAGATGGTATCGGCTCTTTCCCCTGTCGTAATGTGCATGGATCTCGTTGTAAATGGAGGTCAATTCAGGTTTGAGTGCCAGGATACTTTCCACTTCAGCAATCCCGGCACCAGGACTTGTCCACTTATCTTCCTCCATGGTCTTCAGAACATAGGAATTTGGATCAATGGCATCCATCCTCCCCTCTGAAAGTTTCATAAAATAAACAGGGATCCCTGCTCTTCCCTGGTAAAACGCCTGGGAAGGAATATTTTTCGCGCGGATAAGGGCTGTGGCCTTCTCCGAAAAGGTCCTGATCGTCTTTTCAAAAGTGGCTGCTTCTTTCTTCAGTGTACCTGCAATCCGTGAAAAATCAGGGAGCGTGAGATCCCGTAACTTTTCGAGGTATTCCTTCCCGTCTTCATCGAGAAGTATCCTGGCAAAATTCAGAAGGATACGGTCGATATTCCAGTCCTGTTCATCATCCATCCTGCTCTCGATGAAGCGTACGAGAAGATTTGTCAGTCCTTCGTCTTCCCCGATCTTGTCCATCAGCAGATCCACTGCCGTCGTGAGAAGTTCATCGCTGTCGACTTCAACATTGAAGTTCACCTGAAGTCCGAAATCATGCGCAAACGTTCGTATGATCCTGTGGGAAAAGCTGTCGATGGTACCGATACTGAAGTCGGAATAATCATGAAGGATAAGCCGCAGGGACTCTTCCGCATTGACCCGTATCTTTTCCGCTGGAAAGTTCAGTTCAGTAATGAGTGTTGCCAGCAGGCCGGAATTCCCGGATGCGGGCTCCTGACCGGATGGCAATGAGAGATTGTGCAAACTCTCTACCACCCGTTCTTTCATTTCATTGGCAGCCTTATTGGTAAAAGTAATCGCGAGGATATGCCGGAATTTATCCGGTTCAGGCAACACCAGCTTCAGGTATTCCTTCACGAGGGTGTACGTCTTGCCGGAGCCTGCCGAGGATTTGTATACTTTGAAGGACACTTAAAATTGGATTTTGCGTGTTAGGTATTACGTTATAACTGTTTGTCCTTTGCTAATATCCTTTGGATTTATCTTTTTTAAAGAATTCTCCCCAATTGGTAAAATCACGCTGGTAGGAAAGACCGAGGCCCTGTGTATAAGGTGCATTGTTGTTATCCAGCAAATCGATGATGGTATTGGTCCTGTTAAAGGCCCGCAAACGCCACCTGCGGTTAAGCGTCAACAGGTATTCCAGTTTAATATCCCCCACAATCGTACTCGCCTTCTGGGCGGTTGTGGCCGGGTTAAGCGAATTCACACCGAATAGTCCGTCGATAAGCAGGCGTTCGTTAAAAAGCTGTGTGGAAACCGCCACATCAAATTCCTGGCCGGAATATACTGTTGAACGGCGGTAATCTACGCCGATGTTCACATCCTTGGAGACTTTGGAGATCAGTGAATTCACCTGGCTCATAAAAAAGGAGAGGGAAGTGGACCCCACATCAAAATTCCCTGCAGTATTTCCTTTTATAGATTTAAACTGATTGAACACCAGAATATTAAACATCTGCTGGTTCATCTCTGCCACATTGTTCGTATCGATGCCGGCATAAACGATTCCCCGGGTAGTTTCGTCGACATTTGGCAGGTTGAGCCCGAAGGAAATGTCCGGGTTCATAAGGGAGCCAGTCAGCCGGATCACGCACTCAACAGGAATCCTGATGGATTGTTGATCCGGATTTGAGGCTAAATCACCCAGCGGCACCCTCGTTCTGTAAACACCGCTCATGTTGATCATGGCATTGGCAGGATCGCCCGACCAGCGGATCGTGCTTCCATCATATATCGCAAAGGCCATTCTGACAAGGTTCTTCACCTGGAAATGGAATGATCCTTTATTAATCACATAGGTTCCTGAGAGATAAAATCCGGTTGTCGGGGTCATCCCCATCGTGAGACTACCGGTCCCGGATCCTTTGATATTACCTATCTGGTCAGGGAAACTGACATCGACATCCGCAGAAGGTCTTACCAGCAAAACGAGGTTAAGTGACAAACCTTTCGGGGTGGTCAGTGTGGCGACCTGCTCATGAATCGCTGTGTCTTTCGATGGATTCGAGAAGATGATATAATCGTTTTGGCTGATATCTGCTGTAGAACTGATGGGAATAAAAACATGCGTACCTCCGCCCGTCTGGGCTTTTACGACGATGGAAATATTGTCGGTAGGCCCTGTTATCCTGATATTCCCGGTTGCCCTTGCCGTACCGTAAAAAATATTATTCTGGGCATACGTATTCCGGAAAGCTGAGAAATCTTCAGCATCAATATTCAGATCAAGCGCCAGATCTTTGAAATTATGATGCGTGATCTTCCCATTGAGATAGGCTTTGTTCCCCAGTGAATCGTATATCGTGATGCGATTGAAGTTGAAAGATGAACTGTCGATGGTAACCACATCGGCAAACGAATAGGCAACATTCAGGTAGTTGATCTTGAATTCGGTCCGCATCAGGTTGAGTTTTCCGGCGATCTGCGGATGGTCCGACGTCCCCCTGATCTTTACATCTCCTGAAACAAGACCACTTACCTTCGACATGAACTTGGCAACGAAGGGAGATACCAGTTTAAGATTCAGGTTAAGCAGACTGATATCGAAATTCATATGCCCCTTTGGCTCCGCCAGATAGTAACTCCCTGTCACCGACAGTGGAATGTTGGTTCCGGCATTGCCTGTATAATAGATCTTCGAATCCACATCGAACCGTTTGTCCTTGTCGTCGTATAAAACCTTGAAGGTCGCATCGCCCATGAGCTCCTTGCTGACGGTCAGTTTATCGATCCTCAGATCCGAAAGTATTCTCGGGGAATGGGTGATATTCACAAGTTTCAGGTTCCCGCTGAGAATTCCGTCGATATCGATCTGTGAATTCCCGGTCAGGTAATCAAGGTCAGAAATATCTACACTGGAGAACATCACCCCAAGAGTGTCTTTTGCCTGACTGGATATTTTCCCATCCAGTTTCAGTTTTTGTTCATCCGATTGAAAGGTAAGATCATGAAGCATTACCGATGAAGAATCAATAATCACCTCGTTATCCCCGGCAATGGCCCAGTATCTCTTGTCAATAAACATATGAAACTGAGTCAGTTTCACTTCGAGCTCAGGACTTTTGCGGAAATTAACGAAACCTCCCAGGGTGCTTCTGTTTGCAAATGAGAGCCATGAAAGGTTGTAAAAAATACTGTCGTGGTGCAGGTTGGAAACGAGGTGGAGGGAATCCACTTTGACCATCGCAGAATCGGGGTTGTTTTCTTTTTTCAGAAAAAACCGGCTGCAACCCGTTTGAATGTTCAGGTTATCCTGGCGGCTGGTTGCATTGATGAACCAATTGTTAAAGTGCATATCATACACCGCGATATCCGGAGCAGAACCATTCAGGACAATCTTTCCTTCGTTCTCGTTATAATAACCATCCAGTGTTGTCCCCGGGGAAACTCTTAAAAAAGGAAGAAATACTTCTTCGAGGGAAGCAACATTCTTGATCCTGACACTATAATTGATCAGCTGATTGGTAGATGGATGATGGTTGATCAGGGAATCATTCAGTTCAAACGAAGCAAGGTAATTCGTGATGAAGGTCGTCAGGGAGGGGACCATATCGGAGAAATAAAAATTCCCGGTAAAATCGGCATCAAGGAAGTCAGACTGCAAATGGTAAGATTTATTGTTTTTCGCGTCCCTGGCAGTCTGTAATGAAAGATGATCCATCTTTATGGTATGAATTCCTTCACGGTACTTCGTGTTATCCAGAAGGATCGTCCCTTCGATATTATCCAGGTTATTTCCCGTAAAATTTGCTTTGATCCGGCTGGATATCTCATCCAGGGTATCCCGCTTCAACAGGTTTAACCTGAACAATTGCGCATGATTCAGGGTGGATGTAAAATTGAATAGCGGCAATGAGTCACTCATATCCACAAAGCCATTAAAATCAAGTCCAAGATTGGGATCATCCACATTCATGCTGCCGGTAAATGTTTTATCGTCAAGCCTTCCCTGCAATGACATGTGACGGTAGTTGTATTTGTTGAGTTCGATCGAATCGATCCAGACATTCATGGTGACAATCGCATCCTTCAAAGTGAATCCCCAGCCGTTCAGATCTGCCCTCAGCGTAACCGGTCCCAATAAATCTTTCTTATTGAACATTTCACCCAGTTGAAGGCCTGCCAGATCTGCCTCCCCGTTATAAAAGAGGCCCTTTACCCCTTTTTGCTTCCTCAGGGTAAGATCCGTGGCAAGGTCCCCGATCCCGGTATGTAACCTGGCTGTTGCCACGAAATCATTATAAAAACCCGTAAAATTGCCTTTCAGATCGCAGGTTCCTGCATTTTTAAGAAATTCCGGGATCTCAATATTACTGACAGAAGCAGGAAGGTTGAAGGCATGGATATCTCCAAGATTGGTTGTGAATTTCTTTATGTCAAGATCAACAAACGTTTCCTCCACATTGGGCAAACCATTGGCATGGATATTTCCATAGAACATGGTTTCGGTCCCCAAAGCAAACCGGAAATCCTTGGCCCTGAAATTACTGACGGTTCCTTTGACATCCCCTTCGATCTTGAACCGGTTCTTCATCGAATAAAGGACCGGGGCAAACGTACCGATATCCTGAAGATCAAAGTAAGAAGGGTTGATCGCAGCCTTGATATTCACTTTGTTCAGGAAATCCGTGTAATCGTTCCACCGCTTGTACAGGAAATCGAAACTCAGGTCGAGGTTGCAATGATTGGTTATCAATTTCAGGTTATGGGCTTTAAGGAAAGCGGGCCCTACCTGGAAATCACCGCTCATGGAGTGGATGGTAAAACCCGACCGTTCGATGGCGGAAAGGCTTTTAATAGTTGCATTCATGGTATCCCCATCGGGATGAAAACCTGTAATAAACAGGTTTATTTTGTTCACGTCAATATTCGTGTAATCCATGCCCGCAGGGGCAGGCAGATGGTTCTCGTCCTGGAAATGGAACCGGGTATCGACCAGTTGCACTGACGAAACATAGATCGACCATTTTGGAGCCGGTGTGATACCGGTTTTTTTTGAAGGTTTTGCCGGTGCAAAATAATCAATGATGAACTGCAGGTTCAGCGAAGTATCCCCTTTGTGGGTGATGAGCTGAAGTTCCCCTTTGTCAATATATACCCTTCTGACGTTAAGAATCTTTTTTGAAAGGCTGATCCTTCCGGGAATCACGCTCAGCTTATGGGCCGAAAATAAGTCTGCTCCGTGCCGGTCGAGGATCCTGATATCTTCCAGAGAGATCCCGCGGAAGAAGGAAAGGTCGAATCCGCCTATCCTGATCTCCGTTTTTAGCTGACTGGAAAAATACGAAGAGGCAAGTTTTGCTGTCAAACCCTGGACCCATGTGTTCCGAACCACAATGTAAATGCTTGTGACTAAGGAAATCAGCACAACCAGGATATAAAACACTATTTTCGTGACCTGTTTTATGGTAATTTTGTATTTTAATTCAGCGATGCAGCTTAACGGTTTATGACTATGATTTACATTCTGGGCATAGAGTCTTCCTGCGATGACACAGCCGCAGCTGTTACCGGGGATGATCACATACTTTCAAATGTGACGGCTAACCAGGATGTTCACAGAAACTATGGCGGTGTGGTTCCCGAACTGGCTTCGAGGGCACACCAGCAAAACATCATTCCCGTGATCCAGGCGACAATACAGAAAGCAAATATACGTAAAAATCAACTTTCCGCCGTGGCTTTTACACGAGGTCCCGGCCTTTTGGGATCCTTGCTTGTCGGAGTATCTTTTGCCAAATCGTTTGCACTGGGATCAGGGATCCCGATCATTGAGGTGGATCATCTCCGGGCCCATATCCTGGCGCATTTTCTAAGAAACGAAAAGAGTATCGCGCCTCCCCCGGCTTTTCCGTTTCTATGCCTCACCGTTTCCGGCGGACACACACAGATCGTGCTTGTGAAGGACTATTTTACCATGGAGGTCATTGGGATGACCATTGATGATGCGGCGGGGGAAACCTTTGATAAAGCCGCAAAGATCATGGGTCTGCCCTACCCCGGCGGTCCCATGATCGATCAGCTGGCAAGGGAAGGTGATCCGCAGGCTTTCAAATTTGCCAGACCGAATATCCCAGGACTGAATTTCAGCTTCAGCGGACTCAAAACCTCATTTCTGTATTTTCTTCGTGATCGGTTGAAGGAAGATCCCGGTTTCATTGAAAAGAACAAAGCGGATCTGTGCGCTTCCATTCAATCGACGATCGTTGATATCCTGATCCGGAAAATGGTCTCTGCCGCCGGGCAAACCGGGATCCGGGAGATTGCAATTGCCGGAGGAGTTTCTGCAAATTCTGCCTTACGTGATGCCTTCCTGAAAGCCGGTGAAGAGCATTCATGGAAAGTCTTTATTCCAAAACTGGAATACTCCACCGATAATGCCGCCATGATCGCAATTACAGGATATTTTAAGTATCTGAAGAAGGACTTTGCGGACCAGTCAATCGTCCCCTATGCCAGGAGTACATTTTAATTCCTATCCCCGGAACAAAGCGTGTTATTTCTTTCCCTTGCTTTTTCAAGGGCTTCCTTCCCTTCGACAATGGAAAAATAGATCAAACCTGCAGAGCCGATGACATCGGCATAGACAAACCCGGTAAGTTGGTACAACCCGCTGGCTATCAATAGAACAAGTGACATATAGATGCAAACCTGGCTGCAACGGGCATCTGCAAGAATAGCACTTGAATTCAGCTTCTTCCCTACCCTCCTTTTTGCAATAATCAGCCAGAGCATGACCACAATGGATATCGAAGAGATGATGGTCCCCCACAGCGTACTTTCGGGTTTATGGTGCATAACGATATTGACTACGATCCCTGCTGCCAGCCCTGCCGTCAAGGCAAAAAAGCTGAATCCTGTGATCTTGAGTGCACGGATTTCAAAGGTACCGGGCTGGGTCTCCGGGTGCCGCCGGATCCTCAGTATCATCTGGAATATTCCCAGGCCGGAGATCACTTCAATGAAACTGTCGATCCCGAACCCGAACAAGGTCAGCGTCTCACCTTCATAACCGGTCCAGAGACATACCACTCCTTCGATCACATTATAGATGATCGTGAACAGGCTTAGGAATAGCGCTGTCTTGTAGAAGCGGCTTTCATCAAGGGTCATGACCGGGAAACTTTATTTGGGCTGTTGTACTTCAAACTTGTCCTGGTCACTGAATTCGAAGGTTTTCCGGGAAGAATTATAATGGAGATAACCGAGAATTTCCATGTCCTGCGGCATATGGTAAACGATGTACTGGTTCATAAAAAAGTCAAACAGGTAATCAGCATTCTGGCGTCCTGCATAGGCTGCAAGATCGTAGATATCCTTCACTTTAAGGGAATCGATACGGTACCGATACCTGAGTGTCCCGGCCATGTCGTTATAAATAAAATTACCATTGAAGCCATCGGAAGCCGTAAAGCTGGAATATAAAACGGTTTTCTTTGGTCTTACTGCATTGTATTTATTTACTTCAAACCAGGATGACGCATCAACGGCATTCAGATCGAAAGACTTATAGAAAACAGAATCCCCAATGGGTTCCGAATCTTCATAAGGAGAAAAGTACTCATCAAGTTGCACCTGTGCCATGCTTACTATGTAGGCCTGGGGTTGTACGCGCAGGATGGTATCCACATTCCCGTCCAGGAAAACGGTAAAACCGATCCCGCGAAGCTCGTCGATGAATGAATTCACGTATCTATCGAGAAAGCTGGAATCATCTATGTTGCGGATAAAATTGCTGCTGGCAACTAAACTCGAATCCTGCTGAGGCCCGGTCATCGAATCAAAGCCGGGTATCTTTTCCCCTTTATGGTTGTACTTGTACAGTGCCTGCGGTGCATGCAGATCGATACAGATCTGCGGCGCTTTTGAAAGAAATTCCTTTCCCAGCTTTTTTTCGATCGTGCAGGATTGCATGAAAAGACCAAGAAGGATTCCCGGCAAGATAATCTTCAGATATGTTGTCTTTATTTTCAAGTTCTTAGGATAAGGTTAATTTCATTCATCCGTTTGCCGGGTTCAGAAATGGGTTAACATTTTTCAAGAAGTTTGGCGCCAAAAGCCTTTCCATAGGTTCTGCATTTCTCCAGCGTTGCTTCATGTGGTGTAAATTTAACCATCAGTCCGTCGTCAAAAAGCCTGAACTTCAGGTTAGCCAGGTTCGTATTCATGAGCCGGGCACCTTCCCCGCTCCAGCCATAAGACCCGAAAGAGGAAGCAAGCTTCCCACGGTCCCGGATCGGGCTGACCAATGCAAACACCTGGTAGATCGGTAACAGTATATTCTGGTTGAAAGTCGGACAACCCAGGATAAGGGCCGAAGACTGTATCAGTTTCTGTTCGATGATCCCGGGATCCATTTTTTCGATATCACAAAGATCAACCTCGATGTCACCTGCCTGTTGTATCCCTTCCGCAATGGCTGAGGCGATTAAGGCAGTATTATTATATGCCGAAACATAAGCAAGCAGCACCGTATTCGGCTTCGGTTCCTTAAGGGCTTCTAATGCGTAGTGTTCGGAAAGATCGACGTATTTCTTCCAGTTGCTCCGGAGGATCATCCCATGACCGGTACAAATAGCTTTGATCTTAAGTTCACGGACCTTTTCCACTGCCTGGATCATGAATTTACTGTATGGCTTCATGATCACATTAAAATAATAACGGAAAGATTCGTCGAAATCTCCGGCAAGGTCATCGAACATGACCTCATCGCAGTAATGTTCTCCGAAAACGTCACAGGTAAATAAAAGTTGGTCTTCCGGCAGATAGGTAAACATCGAATCGGGCCAGTGCAGATTGGGCGCACCGATGAACTCAAGGCGTTTATTGCCGAGATCCAGTGATTGCCCGTCTTTCACAACGATATTAGGAAACTCATGGACCAGCAATTCGTTCAGGAAACGGATGCCGTTCCCGCTCGCAACTACTTTGGCTTTTGTAGCCAGAT
>Ga0182011_10001910_pt1 | contig 18026 bp, 15 predicted proteins | sample 711E1DmetaG_FD_120481 | JGI IMG/M metagenome (GOLD analysis project Ga0182011, IMG submission 120481) | Permafrost microbial communities from Stordalen Mire, Sweden - 711E1D metaG | ecosystem: Environmental > Terrestrial > Soil > Wetlands > Permafrost | place: Sweden: Stordalen | collected... | reverse complement strand
GGGAGTTTCTGGTATATCGCGGGAGGCTCGACGTGCGTTAGCTCAGCCTTCACGGAAGCCCAGTACGGGCAAATCTCAGCGAGAGGAAATGCTGGAGTCCCCTCGAATTTCGTGCGACCGAGCTTCGGGACGGCATCCAGCTGCATCGAACCGATTTCCGCGGCGTAGTTATCCTCGAGATCGCGCCAGATATCTTCTGCCTCTTGTTGAGTCCCGGCACTTCTCGCTGCGATGAAAAGCGCCCAAGCTTTTCGGCATCGCTCTGCCCGTGCATCCTCGCGCTGCGGATCGCGATCCAAACCCAACAGCTCCCATTTTGCCGCAACATCGGCGAGGAAATCCGGCGGAGGGTGGTGGGTGCTATGCTCGATGCAGTAGAAGAGATCCTCCGGCATGTCTCCCGCTGGCGCAACTTCCTTGATCTTGTAGCCGCGCTTGATGGCGGCCGATAGCATCTGGATGACATCCGGGGCGCGGGGCACGCTGGTCTCAAGGGCGATATCCTCGACCTCTTTTTCTACGAGACAACGGACCTCTCCCGCGGCTCGTGCTTGAGAACGTACATGTGCCTCGGTATCGGCGAACAATTCCCCCTCGGCTGGGGGATCGACGTCGATTGCCACTAAAGTGGGCACCTCCTTGCGGAGATGTTCGATTGCGGTTGTCCGTCCTGAACCCGGCAGCCCTCGTACAAGATAGACTGTACGGTGCTGGTTCAATACCTTAGATCATCGCCCGCGAGTATGGGCGCATGCAAGCGGGAAAACCCCTCAGCAGGGCGCAATTTTCAGCGGGCTGCAACCGCCACGACCCTGGTCCCAGTTGTCGCCTTCGTCATCCTGAACCACGAATGAAGTTCCGGAGTGCATTCATGGCCTACGGAAAGCGTTGAGCATTCGCCGTAAGCATTGGTGAGTGCCGTTCCGCGCCAGCCGCGACTTTCCCACAACTGCACCGCCCACGGGGGAGATGTATGCACGATGCGCAGGAGACGTTGAGTGGTCCTCTGGTCGAGACGACTGCCCGCCTCAATATCCCTCATTACGTGGAACGCCCACCGATGGCTCGTAATCGCCGTCACGAGGGGCTGCCAAATATCAACAGGGATGCCGCGCTTGCGAAGTACCAACGCGGTCAGGTACGAATACTCCTCCGATTCGAGCAGTACGTTCCGAATCTCTGGCTCGATCGTGGCGATCGAGTGGCAAGAGACGTACATGAATGCCCAGCCGGGCGACTTCGTGGCGTTCTTCTCGGAAAGCCCCTTGAGGTCATCGCGGCTCACTCTCTGCGCCGGCGGCGTCAGGCGGTAATGCCGGTTCGGATCCTCCCCCAGCCTCTTGATGTACTCTTCCTCGGGGTGGAAGGGGGCCCTGCCATTGAAACGCAGCCACCGCAGCAGGCGCTCTGCTGATTCTGGGTCCTCGAGCAACTTTGCCTCCAGCAAGGGCGCAAGCCCATCGTAGTGGTTGGCGAGGGCGCGGAAGCGAGATGAAATATCTGACAGGATGCGTTCGCAATCCGGAACGGGGATTTTGCCCGCGATCATGAAATCCGACGCAAACGCCGGGTACCAGTGCAGCCGGGCTACGGTGACATCGTCAAGGGGCCGATTGGCAGCGTGGGACGCTTCCACCTCTGTGGCCAGGCGCTCGTGTGCGAGACTGGCGTGCCACCCCTGAAAGATCAAATGTGGCGAATCGATGTAATGTTCGTAGGCCAGGCCGTTCATCAGTGGTGGGGATCGGATTGGGAGAATTCCGGAATGTGCGGCGTTTGCAGCAACGGGCGGGGCGCACTGTCCGGCGTGTTAAGAAAATCGGTTTCGTCGAAGCTCAACGTCCCCTGTATACCCTGCGGGATTGGCGCCGGACGGATGTTGATCTTGGGCATGGCGGCGGCCCTCCGCGCTTGTGCGTCGATATCTCCTTGTGCGAGATCGTCGACGCGCTTCGATTCCTGGGCTTTCCGTTCCTCGCTAATCTCTTTCAACACTATGACCATGACCTCGCCGGCGAATCCATCCGTCAGCGGATTCCAGGACTGCATGCGATCATTCATCTCGGTCAGCACGTCATAGTTTTCCGTGAACTTGTTCGTGGATTTGCCAAACTGTTTTCTGGTCCTGAACGTAGACTCGGCCCACTGGTTGTAGAGGTCCTTCAGTTCACTCGCCAACTCTTCGCCGGACAGATCCGCATTGACGGGGGTCCTGGTCAGGGCGCACAAGCCGAGGTAGTCCGGTCGCATGGCGTTACCTAGTTCATCCGGATTGTGGCAGGGGGTCGTAAACCATGCCTCCGCATCGCTACGGACTTCGTCCCACTCCAACGGAGTCATGTTGGGCGGGTGGGCCGTCTGCCCCCGGGAGACACGGTCGAGTTCGTCAACCATACTCGCGTAATCGAGCGCGAATTCCGCCTGGAATCCGGTCGGGATGACATTCTTCGGAGTGTGACGATTGAGTGAGTCCCCGATCCTTTCGCAAACTTCAGGGAAGAAACGGGCGAACGTGGTCTCTGCCGGATTCCACTCAGGCACAGCGTTGAGCACCTCATCCTTGTCCTCTTGGCCGTCGTAATGCCGCTCGACAGCCCTCTTAACCATTCCGCGCAGCTGTTCATTGCGCGCTTCAAGATCCGGCGCCGGTTCAGACACTTTCTCGGCCAACGCGGCGGACAATGTTCGATAATCCGGATGCTCCGGGGTTGAAAGAGTCGGAGAGCCATTGCTGACATAGCCAGATACTTCAACCGCAACGTCGAAAAACTGCCGCTCTTCCGTTATGGGCTCTCGGGTCATTTCGTTCTCCGTGTCGCCCCGTTTGCCCTTTGCGTCAATAGTAGGGTTTCCCTCGAACTCATCCTCGACTTCGTCCTCGCCCTCGCCGGGATCATTGGCGTCATTGGGCTTCAAATCGGAACTCAGCCGGTCGCCCGCGATATCGCGTTCGCTTTCCATCACGTCAGGCTCTTCGTCGGAAGAGCCACCTGACGGAGGCATCGACCGATTTTGAACCGTAAAGTCCGAGGCAACAACGATGTTCTTCGCCTCAAGCACCTGTTGAGAAACGTGTCCGGGAAGCTGCGTTTGGCATTCCTTCAGCCAGTCGCGCCGGAGGATGCGCCCGACATTCGATTGAATATACGCATGAATTCCTCCCTTTCCCGGATCCCACGCTTGAATGATATCGTTCGTCGAGTGTTCCAGGCCTTTCTTGCTTACCGTCTTGTTCCCCTTGGAATTCCGATTCCACAGCCGGTTCCGAAGATAAGGGAGCAGCATATCGCGAGAGAAAGCCGGAGAGCCCTGCAGCGCGCCTGCGATCCGGTCCCCCGAACACTTCATGATCAGTGCGTCAAAATCTTCATCACGCCCCACGACCTTTTCCAAGAGGGCCTTCATCTGGCCTGCAGCCTCCTTGGGTGTCGACCCAGGCGTCGGCTGGGCGTGAGCCGGTAACTTCAGGGAATCCGAGATGATCCCCCAGTCCTGGCGCGATGCGTCGTTAGCCGGAAGAAGGCGGAAGGCTTTCTTCTTCGGCGACGCATTCTCCGGAGTGCTGATGTCGATACCAGGTGTCACTGGGGATATTATGGAGCCCATATACCCCAATTCTAGTGGGTGCGCGCGAGGTTAGCGGACAGGCACACCCTTGTCCCCCCGGGGGACACCCCGCAAAGGCGCCATAGCTGTGATTTTCGGGCTCTATCCCGGGGTTGTGGCTACTGTATTTTACTGATTAATACGTCGAATTAGCGCCGGTTGTAGTCAGGCAAATGGAGCAGTTTCACCTATCGATTCCCCCACAATTGACCTGGTTTTGCGTTTTTTGCCGACTGATCTACTCCCCGCCGATGATTTGCCGAGAATCCTCCCCTCCCGTCTTTTCTCCTGAAATTGAAGCCAAGCTGTGTGCAGACCTGAAACTGCTCCACGCGATGGCGCTGAGGGATGCGGCGAGCATCGCTGTATTGCCTCATACATGGCAACACGCCGCGCACGGGCTTGACTGCAAAGGCATCGCGTGGCGACTCGACCCAGCCATGTTCAATTCCACATGGCATCCAGTGTTTCGCGAAGGCGTGAATCGAAAGCTGGCGACTGACGCCCTGATTGCATTCTGCCAAACCGGCAACGGCTGCGCACTGCGAGCAGCGAAGTATCTGGCCCTCCATTTTTCGGGTGCATCCATCCAGGACCTCCGATCACGCCTCGCTGAGATGTACCGATCCAATCGCGCGCGCCAATTCGAGCGATGGTGGAGCTCTTGTCCCGTTCCCGTCCGTGATGCCACATCCGTTAACCTCTTCAATTCTCGTGCGCAGCTAGCGGAGCGCAGCGGCATCAATGTCTATTCGTGCGGAGCAAGGGTGGTGAGCATGTTCTACCCCCAACTGCGGGTAGTCCTTGAGAGTTTCTTCTCGACCGAGCGCCCCGCCGAGAGCCGCGAAACAGGCGAGAACAGCAGTTCCTTTTTCAAGGGATGCGGCACACTCGAGTGGCCTGCTCCGCTGCGCGCATCTCTCCGTGACCGGTTGCGCCCGATGGCGACGGCAATGACCAGCGCGGTCGCGATAGATAGCCAACTCGACCCGTGGGCAGTCCTCTCGTACTTGGTGACCAATTTGCCGTCTGAACTGCTACACGAGGCGCAATGTTACCTCGGGGGGATGCAGGAAAAGCTGATTGGCAAGATGGCTCTATCCGGTTTTCCGCTGCTGTATTGGCGGGATGTGGCCCAAGGAGCCACCGCCAGTTCCGAGTTGCCCGAAGGGCGCCGCTCCGAAATCACCCCTCCTGAGGGCGCCGCGATCTACGCCGCACTCTATCAGATAGTGGACCAGGGGAAGGTCTGGTTGAATAACCCTGATCTGGGAAAAGACCTGAAACCCACTCCGAAGAGCCCATACAGAACCTCGGACCAGATGCGCGCCGATCTGAAGGCCAGTATCGCAGCCAGGACCGAGATGTCGACTGGCCGATTGGGCTTCGAACACATTTCCGCATTGCGGCTAAAGCAATGGGTTGACGCATGCGACAAACTCCTTGAGCACGCCGACCTTCCCCAGCACGCGTGGGGAATATCGGTATATGACATGCAGGCAGCGCGCGCCAGGTTTGTTGAGGAATCTCAGGAGATCCACTCACTCCTCTATTTGCTGCTACTCAAAAACAACGGCTTGGTCGGCAAACTGGCTTCCCAGTATTGCAGCGTAAACGATTCCTTCGGGAATTCCCATGATTCCCAAAATGTTTACGCGTTCGTTCGCGAAGAAATGCTTCGGTCGATCGCGAGCTTCGACTACCGCAAGGGGTCCCGCTTCAGCACCTACGCGGTCAACCGAATCAAGTTCCAACTCCGTCGTTCGCCGCAGATGGAGCGCCAGCTGGTCAAGCTCAGCTCCGACCAGACGACCACACAGGCGCGGCTTCACCGGTTGGCAAAAAGCAGTGAACTCGAGGAGAATGATCCGGATTACTTCGGAGACATCGCGGACCGATACAACGAGCAGTTTGCCAAGGGAGGCCGGACACGGGTACTCCCCTACCAGGTACAGGAACTTCTTCGGGTCGGAAGGCTTGTTTTCGTTGGCCCTTCCGATGATGACGATGACGATTCGCCGGCGCCGGTGCAGCTGGCGGCCGCCCCCGGCACGTCGTCCACTCCCACCCCGCAGGACATCATCAACGACCTGAACACTATTCGCGCCCGAGTGAGCGCCCACACACCCCAGGAGGGCCTGGCATTGGCGTTGCTTCTGCGCGCGAGCCCCTACGAGACGGCACGCGCCCGGTTTAACCGCTCATTGCTGGACGATTCCAAGCAGCGGATAGCCGGGATCATCAACCGGCAGGCACGCAGGGTTGACTCCAAAGGCTCCGATCCGGCGTCACGCCGGGTACTCATTACCCGTGGAAACCTATCGGAAAAGGCCATCCGGACCAAACAGGGGGATGAGATCGCCCGCGATGAGCGGCGCGGCGTTGTTCGCGTTGCCGATTGAGTCGGCGGCCGCCCCCATACTTGAAGGGTGGCATTATTTGATCCAGTAGCATCCCCGGGAGCCAGTCACGACGCTGAGCGTTTCGGGCCGTCGCCATTCATGCCCTTAGGGGGTACGATCTGTCACCCTATCTTCTGGTTTGGCGTGATCTGGGAGCTGTTTGCTTTGAGCGCCTCGTTCCGTCGTTTGCTGTGGGAGTTCGATTTCTCGCTATGGCACAGGTTCTTGGTTTGGGCGTGGCACTACACGAACCACGACCCGTGGGTCCCTTTCATTTTCATCGTCGAGGCGGTCGTGGTGGTATTGATCCGCTATTTCACGTCGTATTACGCGCTCAACGACGACTACATCTACATCCAGACCGGGCTATTGAGCTTCGGGTCCCCTGGGGGGCCTCTGCGTGTCTATTGCGACCCCATCCCCATGTCGACCATAGTCGACGCAAACGATCAGAAAGGGCTCATCGGGTTCATTACTGGGACTGGCACCCTGTTCGTAAAGAGCTCCGAGGCACCGAACCGGGTTATCAAGCTGACGTGGGTGCCTCATGTAAACCGCGTGCAACGCGCGATTCTGGCTCGGGCCGGGGTTCGGACTGCCCGGATATTGAGTACGATGCGCTCGAACTAACCCGCTATCCCCGCCACTGATGGCAGCCATCTTCCACGGCCCCGCTACTTTTGGGTCCGTTTTGGACGAGCGCGGCGCCAAACGGGGGAAGTCCTGCCTAAAACACCTGCACCATCTTGTGACATGACCACACCAAATCAGGCTGCGACGAGCGATGACTCGAAGGCGACCCCCGGGGGGGTACCCGTACTCGGCGGCAATTCCATGCTTCCGCTGGGTGTTGTTCTCGACGAATCCACTCGGGCGGCGATCACGGATATCTCGCGCCGGCTCACTGAGCCGTTTCCGGAAAATGAGATCGAGTGGCTCCTCAAGGATGGGGAGGTAGCGCGCGTGGGGGATAAGTTTGTGGGCCGCTGCTTTGCGTACGTTACCGCTCGCGCCGTTCAGGAGCGGCTCGACAACATTTTCGGAACTTTTTGCTGGGCGACGCGCATGCACCCCACGAACTTCAATACGGCCACGCGCTCTGGGATGATCTGCGAATTGTCGATCTACGTACCCGCTTTCGGGTGGCTGACCAAGGCGGATGCCGCAGACCTCTCGAACATCGATCCGGTCCGGGGTGGCGCATCGGGGGCGCTCAAGCGCGTGGCGGTTCAGTTTGGAATCGGCCGGTATCTGTACTACCTTCCCAAGGCGTATGCGCATTTCCACAGTGGCGGAATCAATCGCATTCGTGTCGATGGGCACGATCTGCGCTGGGATCCTCCGCTGCTCCCGCCTGAGGCGCTGCCGGAGAAGGATCGTCCGGCCCGCATCCAACTCCTGAAGGAGCGCGCGGCGGCGGAAACTGAGGCGATCGCCGCCAAGGAGGCGGCGATCAAAGAGAAGGCGGCTAGCGACGCCGAGGTGGCCCTGGCGGCCCAGAAAGCGGCAGCGGCGACCGAGAGCGTGCCCAAGGATCCGTCGTCCATTCCGACTGCTGTGCAACCGGCGCCGACGGCCACGACCTCTGCAGTGGTGGCGACGACACCCGCAGCGCCCGCATCAAATCCGGCTCCCGCGGTCACCATTGCGCCGGCGATGACGACCCCGGCGGCGAACGCCGGGACTCCCCTTACTGAGACGAAGCGGACGGACGTGAAACCCACCGGCAAGCCCGTGCTGACTCCGGAAATGATTCAATGGCTGCGCGAAATCTTCGGGGAGAACGAGGCCCTGAGCGTCGCCTGCCTCCGAAACAAGGGATTCCTGCCCGCCGGGGCTACCAATCTCCTTCAGATCCCGGTCAGCAACGCAGACGCTCTGCGCGGCCAGGCTCCGCGGGTCGCCGCCCGGATGAAGCGAGTCTTCGCTGTCGCCAAGGTGATTGCGGGCCGGGACGCGGCGGCGACGACATACTTCGTCGGCCGCAACCTGGTGCGGTCGGACCAACCGTGGTATGCCGCCACCGACGAAAGCCTCGACAAGGCGATCGCCGCCGGCGAGCCGTTCTCCCGCCTCTTGGCAAAACTCACCGCCACTTCACAGGGGCAGCAAGAGCAGAAGGCGGCATAAATTCGCCCTCCATCTTGTGGCTCAACCCTTCAACCTGAAAATCAGCTAAATCATCATGGCCTACCTCAATAAAGTCCTCCTCATTGGGAATCTCACTCGCGATCCTGAATTGCGCGTTACGCCGAAAGGCACAGCAATTTGCCAGTTTGGTCTCGCGGTGAACCGTCAGTACAAGGACGAGTCCGGCGCGACGCGCGACGAGACGGCATTCGTCGACATCGAGGCGTGGGGCAAGCAGGGCGAGCTTGTTTCCAAGTACCTCAAGAAGGGCAGCCCTGCCTTCATCGAAGGCAGGCTGAAGTTCGACTCCTGGGAGGATAAGCAGAGCGGCCAGAAGCGCAGCAAGCTCAAGGTCGTGCTCGAGAACGTGCAGTTCCTCGGCAGCGGCCGGCGTGAGGAAGGTGGCGAGCCCGCCGATGCTGGCAATGCTGGCGGCGACGCCGGTCGTGGTTCGGCGCCTGCGCAGGCCCCGGTTCCTGCTGCGGCTGCGGCCGGCGGCGGAAATAAGGTGGACGATGACGTGCCGTTCTGAAGTGGTGTGTTTTCTTCTGTCAGCATCTCCATTGGGGTTTCGTTCCATGGTTAACCCCAGCGAAACTCTTCAACTTGACAGCGTTTCCAGCCCGGCATCGGCCGGGTGGAAGCTTCCCCAATTCGACAGGATATCTCGTGTTGAGCAGTGAACGGACATCGACTGCCTTCGGTGCTGTGTCGCGGTAAACCATCCCGTTCGCTAAACGGAACGGGCTTTGACGAATGAAACCGAAAACACAGCAACATCTCCAAGCCGACTCGCAAGAGTCGGCGACAGAGCGCTGTGCCCGGTCCACGTCGGCGAAGCCCACGTTTACCAGACCAAGCGGTGGGGCAACCCGTCGCTACGTTGCCATCAAGTCAAAGACTGACTCCGGGGTGCTTCACCAGCCCCGGACTCTCAAAGCCCCCGCAGCAGACAAGGCGCGGGATCGCTCCGAAACGGGCGGGGGCGGCGGCGCAAGCCGCACGCTGGTTGGCAACATGGTCGAGGTGAGCGGAGCCGTGCAAGCGGCTCCCGTCACCACCACCCGCTCGCGGGGTGGTGAGAACGCTGGCCTTACGGCCGGCATGTCAGGCCGAGTCTTTGTGCTCGGCAAGGATCAGCAGCCGCTCATGCCCTGCCACCCGGCCAGGGCGCGGTCGCTGCTCCACGCGGGCCGCGCGGTCATCCACCGCCGCTTCCCGCTTGTCATCCGGCTTAAGGACCGCGCAACAGGCGCGACCCAGCCGGTTCTCGTGAAACTCGATCCCGGCGCCCGCACCACCGGCATCGCTGTTGTCCGTGCGGAAACCAACAACCCGAAAGTCCAACATCTCCTATTCACGGCGGAACTCGAACACCGCGGCACCCAGATTCGCGATTCGCTCACGCAGAGGGCCGCGTTCCGGCGCGCCCGACGCGGACGCAAAACCCGCTACCGTGCGCCACGGTTCCTGAATCGCGGCGGCGATAAGCGCGGATGGCTGCCGCCGTCCCTACGCCATCGGATTGAGACGACAGAGTCGTGGGTCGCCAGGTTCCGGCGCTGGGTTCCCGTCACCGGGATCGTATCCGAACTTGTGCGCTTCGACACACAGCTCATGCAGAACTCGGAGATCGCCGACGTGGAATACCAGCAGGGCGAACTCGCCGGCTACGAGGTGCGGGAGTACCTCCTCGAAAAGTACGGACGTAAGTGCGCCTATTGCGACAAGGAACACCTGCCTCTGCAAGTTGAGCATATCGTCCCGAAGGCGCACGGCGGCTCCAACCGCGTCAGCAACCTCACGCTCGCCTGCCCGGCATGCAACCATGCCAAAGGCAGCAGCACGCTGGCCGAGTTCCTCGCCGATGACCCGGCACGAGTCCGCCGCATCGCGGCACGGGCCAAGGCTCCGCTTGCCAGCGCAGCCGCAGTCAATGCTACCCGATTCGCCCTCCTTGGGGCGCTGCGCGCCTCCGGGCTTCCTGTCGAGTCCGGCACCGGCGGCCGGACCAAGTGGAATAGGACACGATTTGGACTACCCAAGACGCACGCGCTCGACGCGGCATGCGTGGGCGGGGTCGACTCTCTGACCGGCGGCGCTATGGGCTCCATCGCAGTCCGTTGCATGGGCCGGGGCTCGCGCCAGAGAACCCGACTCACGGCACAGGGATTCCCGAGAGGTTACCTCTCACCAGCCAAGGAGCACTTCGGCTTCCGCACCGGCGATATCGTCTCTGCGGACGTTCCAACCGGCAAGAAGGCCGGTACTCACTTCGGCCGTGTCGCTGTTCGGGCGACCGGCTCGTTTAACATCCAGACCGTCCACGGCACCGTGCAGGGCATTCGTTACCGCCATTGCCGCAAGATCCAGTCCGCTGACGGCTACGCCTACAATCTCCAACCCCGCGACGCTTCCTTCCGCCCCGTAAACGGGACGGGTATCCGCGGCGTCACTTTTTAATCACCGCCGACCCTTACGAACACGTGCCGGATTTCGTGTTGGATGCGAGGCCCTGGACCGTAGCTCCTCAGTCATGGCTGAAACAGCATGGCGCTGGCTTTCTTCTAGTCGGGCGCGACATCACCGAGGTTCCTGCCGGAGCGACGCATATCGCAAACTGGGTATGCACTTGACACAGGGACATTAGCGGGCGTTATTCAGAGTTAATATGGGAGAGGGGTACCCCGAGAACCGCCGTGAATTCGATATGATGTTTGCGACCAACGAGGCGTGCATGACTTACCTCGGGAACCTACGGTGGAAAGGAGGGTTCGTGTGCCGAAAATGCGGCGGCACAACCGCCTGGATTTTGACGCGTGGCGTTTGGGAATGCACAAAGTGCGGTGTTCACCGCAGCCCGACCGAAGGGACGCTGCTTCACCGCACACGCTTTCCGCTAAAGACATGGTTTGACGCCGCATGGCACGTGTGCGAACAGAAGAACGGAATGAGTGCTCTTGGGCTCCAACGGGCGATGGGCTTTGGGTCCTACCACACCGCATGGGAATGGCTCCATCGCATGCGTCACGCGATGGTACTCCCGGGCCGGGGCAAGCTGACTGGAGAGGTTGAGGTCGATGAAACTTTCGTTGGAGGCGTCAAGTCGGGGAAGCGTGGTCGGGGCGCGGTTGGGAAATCGCTCGTTCTGATCGCAGCCGAGGTTCGGGGCTCGGCCATCGGACGAATCCGCCTCCAGGTAATACCCGATTCGAAGGCCGAGACCTTACTCGATTCAGTGGAGGTTCTGGTCGAACGCGGCAGCGATGTCGTTACTGACGGCCTTTCGGGGTACACTGGCTTGCCGACCAGGGGGTTCAATCACACCGTTTCCCGGCAAACGCCGGAATTGGGGCGCAACCTGCTGCCGAAGGCTCATCGCATCGCGTCTTTGCTGAAACGATGGATACTCGGTACCCATCAGGGTTCGGTTGGAAAGGACCATCTCCAGTGCTACCTTGATGAGTTCGTCTTCCGTTTCAACCGCCGGTCATCACAATCCCGTGGTCTCCTATTCTATCGCTTAATCACACGAGCGGTTGACTGTCGTCCAATCCCCAAAGAGTGCATCACGTGATCGGTTAGAACTTTCCCTCCCTATGTGCCCGACATCCCTGACGTTTTCACACTCACAAATCGATCATCGCCTGCTTCTCCTAATAGAAGCCTGTATCCGCAAGATTGATCAGAATCCGCAGTTGCTCACCCATGTTAAAAGAAACATTGCGCGGCAACCTGACCAACGTATTCGGGTACAATGGATCAACCTATTAGGAAGCCCGTGGGAGCAGTTACGCCAACAACTACTTGATCCCTCTGACCGCGGCGCGCGGTTAAGGCAGGACGCCCCGTTTGCTGGCATCCTCTCAGGCAGAGAGAGACTATCCATTTTTAGGAATTCGTCATTATGACCCGCGAACAACTTGAACATATCATCAGGGCCTCCGGAAGTATAACGGACGAGAAAGTACTCCTGATTCTCGGCAGCCAGTCGATTCTTGGGGCCATCCCAGAACCGCCTCCGGAACTCTGCCTCTCTACCGAGGCGGATATCTGTCCAATCCGAACCCCGGATAAGATCGATCTAATCTCGGGTTCAATCGGGGAATTGTCTCATTTTCAGGAGACGTTCGGCTATTATGCACACGGACTGCCCCCCAATGCTTGCGCCCTGCCTATCGACTGGGAGAAGCGATTGATCGAAATCTCTAACCCTAACACCAACGGGTTCGTCGGACTTTGCCTAGCGCCGCTTGACATGGCTTGCGCTAAGCTAGCCGCCGGTCGTGAAAAAGACATCGAATTCGTGCAGGCGATGCTAACCCATCGCCTGCTTGATCTCGATCAACTGTCGAGCAGATCACAAGACATCCCTACTGAAGAACAGCGAACCGCAGCGTCTAGAAACCTCGCCATCCTCCGCGGCCGCAATCGAACAATGAGGAGCCTGCGCGAGCCAGAAATACCGACGGACGAACATCCCAAATGGGGATGAATTAACACGCCCAAAGCGATCAAATGGCGCCGCTATATGGATTAAGGCAAGGGGAGGCCCAATTTCGCTAAAGCAATTCCTTCCATTGAAATCCTGATCGCTAGTTCAGGAAAACTTATGCGCGGAACGCCATTCCTAGGGACCTGTGTCTAGTGCATACCCCGTTATCGCAATAGGGATGTCTCGGTCCGGTCACATGCACGCAGTGGTTGTCACCGATCAAGTTATCGATCCTGGCGTCTTCAACCGTCCCCTCGCTGAGTACCCGCGGCACAAGCTCGTTATCCTTCCGCTGGCCGACGCGCCGTATCTTGACGCTGAATTTGCCGCCCAAATGGCGTAGGTCGACGTTCCGAATTGTATCGCACGGATGATTGCGCTCTAGCGCGGCAACCATTTGAGCCGCGTGCCGCGGAAGACACTCAATGACTTCCCCTGCGCAAACGAAAAGGCCGCGGCGTCAATGCCGCGGCCTTCCGTTTGCATGAGACCGAACCCCTAATTCTGCGGAGGTTGTGATGCCGGAGCGTTCAAGACAGCGGCGAAAATTTGAGGGGTGAGATTAGGCCGCAATGCGGGCTCGAATGTGAGAACAATCGACGTTGTTGCGCTTTTGGTGGTCGAGACTGGCTTGACGTACACGGTGGACCCATCCACCCGAACAGAGAATCCATTGGAGACCCGCGCTTTCGCGATTTTGGCTGAACCGGGGAGATTGATCGCAATCGACTTTTCATCGAGTTTTTCCCCTAGTCCCCAAATCAGGGCTTGTTTGTCCGCGACTGGGACATCACCGAATTGGATCGGGATGTTCTTTGAGATCACCGTGCTGACTCCATCCTGCTTGATGAGGGCGAATGCCGTCAGTGCGAGCCCGTTTTGCGCGTTGCTGGAGACAGTTACGATCTGGTGGGCCTCTTTCCCCGGGGCGACCACGATGGGTTCGCTCAGCTTGATGAAGCAGATAGGCGAAGTGCCGACGTGTGTGATTTCTGCCGGCTTCGTGCCCGTGTTGGCGAAGGTCACATCAACGTCAGAAGATGCATTGGTGCTCGTGAACGGAACGAAACCGCGCAGGTGCATCTCCACCGAGCAGTTCAGATTTGCGATTCCTTCGGACGGGATAACGGGGAGAGCCACTTTCATTGGCATCGTCATAGAGGCAGACGTGCTGCCGGCCACGCCCGCGGGGCTGGCGTTGGTCGTGTGAAGGCTGACGGTCTGGGCGGCGGCCGATGCAACAAGCGCGAGGGCCGAGATCAGGATGATGTGCTTCATGTGGGATTCGTGGTGGATATTCGTGATGTGTACTGATGGCTATTATAGGGCACCTCTCCCCTTGATTCACCGATCGGGCTGGGTGTCGTGAGATTTCGTCGGTTTCCGCCGCTACCTGTGGTTCGGCGCCTAGGGGACCCCCGGGGGGGTACCTGGAATCCACCGCGGCCATGGCGGCTTGCGCAGAGCGCCACTTCCTGGCTACCCGAATGAAGGCACGGAACCGCCGCCACCGGAGGTAGTGGAGCACGTTGTACTTGCTCGGGCCCGGTCCAAACGCTTTCCAACCCCTGGGACGGTCCAACCACGGATGTGAAGTCGCGCCCGTCGCATCGTGGTCGTAAAGCACGAGCGCGTTGTCCGACCGGACCCACCGATCTTCAGCGATCATGGTCCATGGAGCAGCGGCTGACATGGCTCAGGCGTGGATCTGCGGCCCGACGCAATTGGATGGCTCGACCCTTGGGACCGGAATCTGGCGCAGATGAGGGAGGGGCAAATCCCCAGGATCCACTTCGGACGCTTTCGCGGGAGCCGTCTTGCTCATGCCGGGGAGCGCTGGCGTTGCGATCTGCGACTCCACGGTCGCGCTCTTCTGTGCTTCCCGCTCGGCGGGCGTCTGCACCTTCCTGTTTGCGAGCTCGAACTCATCGCGGCACTTCGCCCAGTCGACGTCGACAAATTGCTTGCTGTTGTTCTGGAGTTTAAGCCCGGACACCGTCGCCTTCTGCACACCACCGGCGGGCTGCTGGTCGGACGCTTCCTTGTCGGCCCCATTCATTTCCAGCTGGAAGCGCGCTTCCCGGCGGTTCTGTGCGAGCCACTTGATGACTTCGTAATCTTGTTTGGACACTTCGATCTCCCCAAAGACCGACGCCTTCTCACCGGGAGCTTGCTCGCCTTTCGCGACCAAACGGAACGGCCCGTCAGGGCCAGGCCTCTTGTTCTGGGTGAGTCGGACGGACGATTTGCTCCAATGAGGCGCATCCTCCGCTGGGGCGGAAAATCCGATATCCTCGGGCTCACTGCCCATCTGAGGCGTCGGCTCGCTCTTTTGCGATGGGACGGCTGCCGGGCTAACCGCGGCTTGCTGCTGAGTTTCATGCTCCAGATGCGCCGCCGCCGCAGAGTCCGCGGAACTCGTAGAGCTGGAGTTGGGCTGCTGTTCGGCAAATTCATCGCTCAGATCCGGCACGGCGGCGATCCGCTCGACCACTCCAGGGGGGATACCGAAAACGTCTGGCCCCTCCGGCTGCGTGGCCACAACGGGAGTAACCGGCGCCGGCGCGAACGGTGCCCGCGTCTCAGCGTCGTCTGCACGTTCTACATGCGCGGATGGGGCTACCGGTGCGCTAGCAACTGGCTCAGGCTCCTGCACACTCTCGGTGGGAACATTCTCCACGGGTTGTGGACCGGTGAATGACTCCAAGTGCTCCCCTTGTTCAACGGCATGCGCGGCAAGTTCATTATTGATGTCCGCCATGCTGCTTTCCTCGCCGATAGGCGCCATCTGGGCGACCTGCCTGGACACCTTTCGCGCAACGGGCGGCGGCCCGAACTTCTGCAGGCGCACGAGGGGGCGGCCCGTGTTCCGGCTCATGGCCTCCATCGCGGGCAAATACTCAATGCCGACCGCATCCATTTCCTCGAGAAGCTCCGCGATCCGCAAAGCAGCATTGCACTTCATATCCACGGCCCGTGTGAGGTTGTCCGAGAAACGCATCTGCGCTCCTTGTTCAGTCACACTCAGACCTGCTAGATTTAGGTTGGGCGGCAGACCGACCGCTTGCGCTGCCGCGCGGTAATCGGGCACTCCGGGGATTCGTGGAGGCACTGCCGCGGGCTTGCGACCGAAAAGGCGACCGAGGAAGCCGGGGCTTTGGGGTGGTTCAGGTTGAGCCGCTGGATCAATGCCCTTCGCCACTGCATCATTCATCGCCTCGCCCCAGGTTTGCCTCAGTGAGGCATCCCGCAGCCCCGTGTACGCGCGACCAAGGGGGGTGCAACGGTGGATACGATGCGCCGTCCCATCGCAGGTCAGAATGACATGATCTCCGTCTTCGTAGATGGACTCAATGCTCGCCAGCGTACCTGAAGAATCCGTTGCCATGGACATATTATAGGCCCACGCCCCCCGTCGAACGGACACTCCGCCTTTTCTTCTGCCTATAATGGACACATGGCTTTTACACAGCGCCGCTTCCTCCAGCTCAAACCCTCTCAGCTCACGCTGCCCATGGCCTTTCCCCAACGTGAAAACCCGCCACCACTTTCGATTCTCAAGGAAGAAATACTGGAATACGATGGACTACTCTTCCCTTTGATTGTGCGCCCGCAGTCGAAGGATCAATATCTTGTGCTGGACGGCCGGCGGCGGCTGCAGGCTGTTTGGGAGCTTCAGGACGAAGGGCATGAGAAGATGCTGCGCTGGCTCCCCAGCTACGTGATCGAAAGTACGGGGCCTGTTATGGATCTGAAGCTGTTCTTGTTGCTGAATAAGCATGCGGCGATCGGGGTCGGGGAATACGAGCGCACGCTCGCCCTGATCGAGGAAGCTGACGCGGTCGTGCCTACTCAACGAAGAAGAACTTCGTGATCCCAACTTTCCCTCTCCACCCGTCATTTTTAGCCGACCAAGCGCTCGACCCGATCAGGCGGATGTCGGGTCCGCTCGGTCTGCCACATGTGGCCCAGTACGTATTCTACATGAAACGAGGCCGTTTTTGGGCCTCGGACGGAGTGAATCACGCCCCGATTAATCCGGCCGTATTGAGCTACCTGGAACCCGTTTTTGCAGCGACGCTTCAAAAAAAAGGGAGGGGGTCGCTATTTTTAGCTATTTCTGAGGACCAAGTTGGACGGTATGGGATAGTGACAGACAATAACGCGTTGCGAGCCTCTCTTGTGGACTTTGACAGAGCTCTCAGCACAGCCTCCAAAACAAACTTCACCGATCCCGAAAATGCGCTCCCTCCCGGACCAAAGCAACTTGCACATCCAGGCTCCGTTCCAGTGCCGCCTCTACCCGGATCTGATCGGGGAGCTGGCAATTGACGACATCTTCCGGCGCTCTCCAGCGACCGAGCGCGACGCGAATGAAATCGGCCGCCTCTACCGGAGTTTCGACCCCAAGGATCCTTTTGCCTCGATCGAGAAGATCCTCTCGCTCTACTCGGGACCGTCAGAGCGGTACTACTTCGGTGCCGCCCGGTTCCGGTCGAGCGCTCAGATCGTCCACTTCGTGATGGAGGGAAACTCTATGCTCCGCGTGCCGGTGGACTCGGAGGGGCTGTTCGATTACTTCTTTCAATCGGTCAAGGACTGGCTGGTCGAGAGCGGAGTGTCTCCGACCGACGTCATGAACAATCTCCTGCCGCCGCTCCTCCCTGAGGGGGAAGGACAGCCCAGTGCCGTTACTTCTCGGTGGGTGATCGGTTGCGAGCGCTCGACGAGCAATCTTGTGATTTTTGACTCCAAGGGGCCGAATGGCGGCCAGGATTGCCGGGGGTTCCTCGCGGGATCAAACAGCATCCGGGCGGTCGCACTGCCCAACCTGAAGCGGAACTCTTGAACCGCCTGTCCTCAATCGCCGGACCATCATCCGACATGTCTTCTCAGCAACCTTTCCAGTCAGCATCTGTGCTTCCCCCGCACTTCACCGTCGAGGGATTCCAACGTGTTGCGTGCCAGCCATCGTTTCTTCCTGAGACGTTTGCGCGCCTCAATCGATCTGGCCCGATCAGTGGCCCGATCTTCTTCAAAAAATTCGGCCGCGGAGAGCGATCGGCGTGCATCATTCAGCGGAATAGCCCAATCCTCATGGTTGCGCATGTCGACAGCGTCACCAATCCGGCCACCGACGCGCGAATTGCGGATGGGCGTCTCTACCACAACGCCATTGATGACCGACTCGGGGTTGAGAGCAGTTGAAGTATTTATCTACTTCTATACACTTATGTATTGATTATGGCAAGTATGAAGTAGAGTATTTAGGGATGAAAGCGACACAATCGGGCACTTCTTGCGCATGAAACTCTCTGTCTGGGCAGAGCGACAGGGGATTGGGTATCAGGCGGCGTGGCGGATGTTCAAGAGCCACAAGCTGCCGGTGCCGG
>Ga0182011_10001908_pt1 | contig 18034 bp, 9 predicted proteins | sample 711E1DmetaG_FD_120481 | JGI IMG/M metagenome (GOLD analysis project Ga0182011, IMG submission 120481) | Permafrost microbial communities from Stordalen Mire, Sweden - 711E1D metaG | ecosystem: Environmental > Terrestrial > Soil > Wetlands > Permafrost | place: Sweden: Stordalen | collected... | reverse complement strand
GCCGTTTGGCTTCGGCCGCGACGTGCGCGTGGTGATGGATCAGGATCTGGCCCAATACCAATGGATCTGGGCGGCCGCCGGCACGGAGACCGCAGTCCTGCGGGTCGCGCCGCGGGTACTGCGGATGCTATCCAACGCCATCGTGGCCCCGATAGCCTCCACGTCCTGGCTGCAGGCCGCCGCCCCGCATTTCACGGACGGATTCCTCATCCCTGCCTGGAAGAGCGCTTTCTGAGGCTATCATGAATGGGAGGGTTTCCATCCTCGCGACCGGCCCGAAGTCTACCTAGAGTCTCGGGTAGTGGGTGGGCCCATTTCGCATCTAAGCCAAACCGAGGTCGCCTGGCGCGACTGAAACGATCGACGGGTCGTCCTCCTCTCGACCCGTCGATCTTTCTGTTTGGGACCGCGCTTCGACTGTGGACCCGGGACTACATCGCGACCGGCCGCTACACTCGACTGAACTGAAGCGGAGGAGGCTCATGTCGCAGCTGGGCGGGCGCGTCGACGCTTTCCTGGACGAGTTCTTCCACCTCTATCCCGTGTCGGCTACGGCCATCGGAATGCACGCTGTCGACGGCGAGTGGCCCGACCTGACCGAAGCGGGCCGTGCTGCGCGCATTGCCTTCGCCGACCGCTGGGAACTCGAGTTGCGCGGCCTCGCGGATGGCGATCTCACGCCGGACGAGCGCATCGATCGCGACCTGCTGCGATCCGAGGTTGCGGCGCTCCGCTTCGACGAGACCGAGCTGCGCGAGGACGCATGGGACGCGCTTGGCTACGTCTACCTGCTCGGTGGTGGCATCTTCCCGCTCCTGGCTCGTGACTTCGCGCCACTGGCCACGCGGCTTGGTTCAGTGGCATCGCGGCTGGAGGGCGTTCGCGCTGTGTTGGTGGGGGCCCGGCACGAACTTGGGAGCATCCCGAGCCGGCCGCCGTCGCGGCTCCACACGGAAATGGCAAGAAAGCAGCTACCGGGGATCGTGGCTCTGGCCGAGGATGCCGTGGCGCAGGCCGAGGCCGCGGCCGACCAGGCGGAGATCGCGGAGCTCCTGCCGCGCCTACGGGCCGCCTGCGCGGAGGCTGTCGATGCCATCGCGGCCTTCGACCGATTCCTGTCGGATTTGCATACACGCTCGTCTGGTGAGGGGCGGCTCGGTGCCGAACTGTACGGGGCCAAGCTGCGCCACACCTTCCGCTCGGACCTTACCGCGGAGACGATCATGGCCCAGGCCCGCGTCGATTACGAAGCGGTTCGCGCCGAGATGATCCGGATCGCCCGCGAGATCTGGGGCCAGTGGGTTCCAGGCGAGCCGCTCCCCGCCGCCGCCGCGGGAAGCCAGGACGCCGCCGACTCGCGGACGGTCGCCGCCGTCACCGCCGCCATTGGTCGGGCCCATCACCCGGCCGCGGAGCTGGTCGAGTACTGCCGCGAAAGCTACCGTGGCATCGTCGAGTTCTGCCGGAGCCACGACTTCATTGCCGTCCCCGACGAGCCGCTAGAGATCGACTGGACGCCGCCATTCATGCGGGAGTTCGCCGGGGCGATGCTCGACTCGCCGGGACCGCTCGACAAAGGGCAGAAGACGTTCTACTTCATGACCCCGCCGCCGCAGGACTGGACGCCCGAACAGGTCGACTCGTACCTGGCCGAGGAGAACGATCGGCAGATCGACCTGACCACGATCCACGAGGGGACACCGGGCCACTACTTGCAGCTCGTCTATTCGAACCGCTGCCCTTCCATCGTGCGGGCTGTTTTCGGCAGCGGCGTGTTCATCGAGGGTTGGGCCGTCTACGTGACGCAGGTCATGATGGACTTGGGCTTCAAGGCGGACGATCCGGCCCTGATGCTGATCCACTGGAAGTTCTACCTGCGGGCCATCACCAATGCCATGATCGACATTGGCATCCACGCCGGCTCGATGACCGAGCAGGAGGCCATGGATCTGATGGTCAAGGGTGGCTTCCAGGAAGAGTCCGAGGCGAGCAAGAAGTGGGACCGCGCCCGGCTGACCTCCACCCAGCTGTCGACCTATTTCGTCGGCTCGATGGAAATGTGGAACCTGGAGCGCGAGCGACGGATCCAGGCGGCCGTGGCCTCAGGCGATCCCCGGGGCGCCGCGGCCGTGCCGGTGCCGCGCGTCGTCGGCGGCTTCGGCGAGACGCCCGGCTTCTCATACAAGGAGCACCTGGAATCGGTGATCGCCCACGGCTCGCCGCCCATTCCGCTCATTCGCCGCATCCTGCTGGGGGACTAGAGGCGGGCTGCGGCGATAGCCGCGGGAATCGAAACGGGGCCACGACGATTGCGTGGCCCCGTTGTTAGTAAGCCCGGCTGGCTCGATAGCCGGCCGCTGCCGGCTCGAATTGGGCTTGTTACGCGATCCGTCGACGCCGGAACGCGATGGCCAGAAGGCTCACAAGGAGGGCGAGCAGACCGAGAGGCAGGAACCAGATCGTGCTGCCTGTCGAGTCCGATGCGGGCGAGCTGCTGGTGCTGGTCGGCGGGGCCGTGACCCCTTTGACCACTATGGTTGGCGCAGGCGTAGCCGGGGCGGGCGTAACCGGAGCGGGTGTAGCCGCCGGAGCCACGACCTGGACGGTGGCGGTGCCGTCGCCGCACTCTGGGTCCGGCACGTTGGCCTGAGCCTGCGGCGTTTCCACCTGCGGGTAGTAGATGCAAGCATTGCCGCCGGCCAGACCCGGAGTTCCGACGTCTGTCGAAGCCGGATTGGCGGTACCGGTCACGACGAATGTCATGACGTCACCTATGTCGGAGGCCGGAATGAGGCTGCCGAAGCCGGTCCCGAAGTTCGCCAGGGTGCAGTCAGTTGGGTTGATCCTGCTTGCCGTGTCCGAGCAGGTCACGCCGGTTGGCGTGAACCACGTGGGCACGAGTCCGAGCATGGGCCCGTAGTGGTCCGCCTCGCCACCGTTGTTGAAGGTCATGGTGGCCGTCAGGGTCAGGGGCGTGCCGCCAGCCACTCCAGCGGTGATCTGGGGCTTGTCCCACGCGAGCACGGTCGTCGCCGTGTCGACGTAGGTGCGGAAGACCAGGTCGGACGGAGAGACATTCAGGTCGACCCAGTTCCCCGCCGACAATCTCAGCGCGACGCCACCGCTGTAGCTGTTGGCCCCGTTGTCGTGGAAGATGTAGGAGTGTGTCCCAGTCGTAATTACGATGGCGTACTTGGTGCCGGTCAAGACCCTGTACGGAGTCGAAAACGAAAAGTCGATCCACTGGCGGACGGAGTAGTCGCTGCCGGTGATCGATGCACTTGCGGTGGCCAGTTGCGTGCCGGTCGGCAGACCTGCGCCATCCACCGATTCGATATACACGGTGAGGTTGTCGGTGACTGAATTCCCGCCGTTGCCTGCCCCCATGCCCATCCAGACGTCGGTCAACGTCCCGGTCTTGCCGGCCGTGAAGGTCTGGGCCGCGGTCATGCTTGGCGCTCCCCAATTGGCGCCGACGTCCTGGGACTGATCGAGGGTATTCGGAATGTTGGCCAGAGCCGACCCCGGCACAAGGCCCGCGAACAAGAGGCTCGCGAATACGGCAAGCAAGGGACGTTTCATGGCGAGTGGCACTCCTTGGTTTGAGGACGAAGCCCTGGACGAGCGACGACCTACCAGTCGCGCTCCCGATGAACCTACCCAGTATGTGGACGTCTATCGCTATGTAACTATCTAATAGTTGACAGACCCACACAGCGGGCCAGATGACCGACTGGACGCAACACGCGGTTCGCCGCCGATCCCGCGCATCCGCCGCATCCTGCCAGCGGCATGGGCGGCGACAGCCCGAGTTCAGGCTGCCACAATCTTCGTGTGAATCCCGCGAACCCCCACCCTGGCGCCCTAATCGTGATCGAGGGCATCGACGGCTCAGGATCGACCACTCAGTCGGACATGCTGATGCGGTGGCTGGCGCGGGTCGGCATCCCGGCTTCGTTCACGAGCGAGCCGTCGAAGGGGCCCATCGGAGTCGTACTGCGACGGCACCTGGGCAGGCAGATCGAGTTGGGTGGGCCGGAGGCAGAAGCGCTGGCGTTTGCGGCCGACCGAATGGACCATGTCGCCAACGAGGTCGTGCCCACCCTGGCGCGGGGCGAAACCGTCGTTGCCGATCGCTACTACCTCTCGAGCTTGGCCTACCAGGCGCTGTCGTGCGATCTGGGCTGGCTTCGCGAGGTCAACCGCCTTGCGCTGCGGCCGGACCTGACGGTGTTCCTGTCAGTGCCGGTGGACGTTGGAGTGGCACGCTTCAGCGGCCGAGCCACCCGCGAGCGGTTCGAGGAGGACCGCGATCAGCTGGAGCATATCGCGGAGAAGTACGACGAGGCGATCGCCGCGCTCCGGCAGGGTGGCGAAGAGGTGCGGGTCATCGACGGGACGCGCTCCCCGGCCGAGGTTCACGCCGACATCGTCCGGTTGGCGGCGGAGATCCTGGGCCCGCGGTATCCGGGCGTCGCAATGGAGGTCGCCTGAGGCGTGGCTCGGCGCTCCGCGGCCGGCCGTTCGGCGGCCGGTCGTTAGCCTCTGCGGGCCCCTCCTAGTTCCATAGCATCGCGCCGGCTGATGCAAGGAAAGAGGGGAGGGGTTGCGGCCTCGAACTCGGTGGCTGGCACTCAGCCTCCGGCTGCAGCCTCGAGTTTGTCGAGCTGGTAGCCGGCTGCCTTCGCCGCCTTGGCCAGCGTCCCGGTGAGGCGCTCGGCCGCGCGGAGGCGTTTGGCGACGGCGGGCTCGACGGCGGCCCCGGCTCCTCCGTCAGACTCGGCGGCTGCGTCGAGCGCGTCCAGGGCGAGCATCCACCACAGGACCTGCGCGAACGACTCGCGGTTGAACCAGCTGACGCCTTCCCAAACGTTGACGCGGATATAGGGCCGAACGGACTCGTTGGCGACCAGCGCCCGGACCAGTGCCGGCGCCCGCTCGCCCGCCGCGAGCTTCGCCACGGATGACGGTAGCGGCAGGTGTCTCAGGATCCTGATCAGCGCGACGAGCCGCCAGGCGGCACCGTCGTCGAGGCCAAGCTCGACGAAGACCGAAGCCTGCACCGCCCCGAGCTGGAGTTCGTCGATGGCGGAGTCGGTGTCGTCCGGCGCGGCGACGGTGGCGATGGCTCGAGATACCAGCCGGCCGATCAGGGCAAGCCAGGTCCACTCGTCGACGAGTCCCGCGCACAGCCGCTCCTGGCCCAGCCGTGGCAGGCGGAGGGCCGCCTCGAGGCCGGTCCGGAACACGTCGGCGGCGCTCTCCACGTCGCCGGCGGCTCCGGTCACGTCGACCAGAGACCGGAGCACTTGCCGAACGTAGCCTCGGGAATCATCGAGGAGGCCGGCCAGCTCCGTGTCGATGTCGAGCGGAGTAGTGCCCGTCGATTTGGCCGAGCCGGCCGCCTTGGGCTTCGCGCCGGCGGTAGCTGTCGTGGCGCTCTTCGTCCCGCCTTTCGGTGCCGCGGCGCGAGGCCCGCGCAACCCGAGATCCAGGGCCGCCGCCCCCGGACAGGCCGCCGCCGCCCGAGCCGCCCCAATCTCCGCAACGCGACGCAGGATTCCTCTCTCGGTCAGGCCACGCACAGCGTCGTGGAGTGGCTGAAGCTGCATGTCGCGCATCGCCGCCGCGACGCTCGGCACTCCGCCGCCGCCCAACCGCTCGGCCAGCCGCCCGAGCAGCCCCGAAGGCCCGTCCTCGACCTCGTGTATGTCCAGGAAGACCTGGCAGCCATAGGCGTGCAGTTCAACGTACAGCCCGTCGCGGCACACGTCGGAGGACCGACGCAGGAACTCCAGCCCGGATCGCTGTTCCCTCAGCAGAGTCCACCAGTCGCCGTCCGGATGCAGGCCCAGCCCCTCGCCAAGCGACTTCTGGACGAGCCGGCGCCCGCCGCCGTCGGCCACCGAATACGCCACCGAGGTCTTGATCCAGCCCTTCGCCTCGGCGAAGCGATTGTGGTAGACGACCAACGCGCGCTCGTCGCCAAATCGGTTGGAGTAGGCGAAGACGTCTTCGTTGACCCAGCCGCCCGGATCGTAGACGTCGTAGAGCAGGAAGTCGGCCATCTCAGCGAACAGGTAGCGGCGGTGGAAGAGCGGGAAGATCTCGCGCTCGTGGCGCTCGATCAGCCAGCCGTCGGCGTGCTCGTCGCGATAGGCCCGCCGGTACTCCATGCCGTACTTCTCGGCGAAGCCCTCCACCTGACCGTGCCCGATCATCGGCAGGCCCGGCATCGTGGCCATGAGCGTGGCCACACCAAAGTACTTGTCGCCCTTGCCGAACTGGTCGACCGCGGTCCGCTCGTCCGGATTGCTCATGAAGTTGACGAAGCGCTTCAGGACCTCCGGGTCGAATTCGATCGTGTCCTTGATGACCTGGCGGTAGCTCGCGTTCTCTTCGTCGCGGAGCATGTTCATGAAGGCACTGTTGTAGACGCGGTGCATGCCGAGCGTCCGGACGAAGTAGCCCTCCAGCAGCCAGAACGCTTCGGCGAGGAGCAGGGTGTCCGGCACTTCAGCCGCGACGCGATCCACGACTTCCCGCCAGAACTCGTTAGGCATCTTCTCGTCGAAGACGGCGCGAGTGGTCGCGTGCTCGGCGCGGGAGGGAATCGCGCCGCCCTGCCCCGGCTCCGGGAACCACAGCCGCTGGATGTGGCGGCGGGCGAGGGTCATCGCGGCATCGAAGCGGATGATCGGGAACTGACGCGCCACGTGGAGGATGGTCTGGATGACGGCCTCGCGAACCTCGGGGTTGAGGTAGTCCAGTTGCGCGGTGTCGTTCCACGGCATGCTCGTGCCGTCGTTGCCGTGATAGATGTATCGGGCGTCTCCGGTCCAGTTGTCGGTGCGCTTGAAGACGACCGCGGCATCGGTCGAGTTCCAGTAGTGATCCTCGATCTGGATCGTTACCCGCTCGTCGTCCGACAGGTTTCCACCCGTGAAGGAGTAAGAGGGGTACGGCGAGTCGGGCAGCGACAGGAACCAGTCGGGATGCTCGATGACCCACCGGGAGTCGATGCCCATGTGGTTTGGCACCATGTCCGAACTCAGGCGGATGCCCCGCCCGGCACATCGGGTGCGGAGCTGCTGGAAGGCTTCCTCGCCGCCGAGTTCGTCGGCGATGCGATAGTCCATCAGCGAGTACGCCGACGCGGCCGCATCCGGATTGCCTCGCCACTGCTTGATCTTCTGGCTTGCGGCGGAGCGTTCCCAAAGGCCGATCAGCCACAAACCGGTGAAGCCCCGTCGCGCAAGTGCCTCCAGCTCCTCGTCGGGGATCTCGTCAAGACGGTGAATCCGGCGGCCGTAGCGCTTTGATAGCTGGTCGAGCCAGACGAACGTGGTCTTGGCCATCAGCACGACCCGCGGCATCCACTCGCGGTCCTGGCTGAATCGCTCGTACTCGTTCTCCAGGCCGCCCAGGCCCGGGCCATGGATCGCGGCCGGAGGGCCGGGCGTGGGATGCATCCGCATCCAGAGCGCGACCTCTTCCTCGTGGATCACGTCCAGGCTCACGATCAGCCGGTCGAGGAAGGGCGTGAGAACGAGGCCCCATCGAGTTCGAATGTATCGAAGCTGCCCGGCCAGCGAGTCCGGCGAGGCGATCGCCGGCGCGCGCAGGAAAGCGATGAGAGAGAGTCCTTCGGGCCCGAAACCTGGCTGGCCGTCGAAGAACTCCCGCAAACCGGCGATCACATCGCCATAGGCGGTCCGTTCGGCCAGCGCGGCGTCGTCGAACAACTCGTCGAAGGTCTCGAATGCCGGGTTGACGTTGGCCAGCCACAGCATCAGCAGCTCTTCGAGTGCGATCTCGCGGTTGGAGTAGCCCTCGGTCTCGCCCGCGAGGTAGGTCGCGGCCGGCTGCCCGTCTCGGGCAACCACGAGCGGCGGGAACTGATCGATGAACTCGGCCAGCGCGTGGTCCAGCGCTTCTGGGTCGATCTGGGCGGTAAGGGCCGCGACCGCATCCGCCATGACCTTGGGGTTGACGGTCCGGCGGTAGATCTCGACGGCATGGTGGAGGATCTCGTCGATCAGCCCCATGGCGTTGAGTTCGGCCGCGTGGACGACACGATCGGGGTGGCGCTCGGGATCGGCGCGGTCGTTCATGCGCTTTGCGAAGGCCCGCGCCGCAGGAAAGTCCGGGACGATGACGTTGCCGCTGGTCTGGAAGAGCGCGCCGTCGAACTCGTAGCGGACGCGGGCCGCCTTCGAGATGTGGAACTCGAATGCCACGAGAGCGCTCCGAACCTGTCAGCGGAGCCGGCGGCCCAGGGCCCGAGCCGTTGGCCGGTCCGGGCGAGTCTATCAGGGCCGCGCGCGGCAGCCGAACCCGAGGGGCGGGAGTCGAACCTCAGCGAGTGGGCTGGCCCGCCTCCGCGAGGGCCTCGTCGTAGATGGCGGCGCCGTCGATGCGCCGCGATGGCGAGGTGAAGAGCGACAGGTCGTCGCGAAGCAGGCCTTCGAGGTCCGTGCCGGCTGCGTCGTCGATCAGCCGGGCGGCACGAGCCGCGCACAGCAGAACGTGCTTGGTCTCGAGTCGAATCGGGTCGCCCCAGAACCAACCGTCACTGGCGAACATCGCCAGGCGCCAGCGCTCCGCGTCCATCAGTTCCAGGAAGCGTTCGCGCTGCTGGGCCGTTGCCAGCGGAAGCCGACCCCGGGCGAAGTCCTCGCGGTTCACCGCGCCGAAGACCACGTCCACGTAGGCGTCGCGGGCCTGCCACAAGGCAGCCGGTTCCATGAAGTCCGCGGCGAGACCGCCGGCCACGGTATCGATCGCGGCGGCGAGCCTCTCCAGCGCGACGCGGAGGGGCCCTTTCCAGCGGCCGTCGGATGCGTCGGGGCACTCGGCGGTCCAGCGCAGAACGCCGTGGTGGCAGCTCCACGAGGTTCGTTCGGCGATCTGGGTCGCCGGGAACGTGGCGACGGCCGCTCCGCCCACCACCTGACCGAGGGTCGTGACGTCGAAGCCGCGTGCGGGGGCGCTTGGTCCCGGGTTGACGAGACGGGCCAGGAATAGGTCGCGGAATTTCTGATGGTGGCCGTAGAGCTCGCCGTCCGTGGCGATGACCGCCATGCGCGGGGTTCCGTCGGCGAAGGCCGGGCCGGCGAGGCGGGGCATGATCCTGTCCCGGGCGAACGCGTCGGCGTCCATCGTCGCGTCGGATTCGAACGACGCCGACGCCGACAGGGCAGCATCGTAGAAGACGACCACGATCGATCGACGGCCACCCAGGTCGACGCGGTAGGGCCGGCGCGTGTCCAGTCGGGAGTCGACGGCCTGCCATGGCGCGAGGATCGTATAGCGGATGCCCTCGTCCACCAGGATGCGGAGCGTGGGCAGATCGACGGCGGTCTCGGGGAGCCAGATGCCCGTGGGCCGGCGCTCAAACCGCAGTTCGAAGTCGCGCAGTCCCCAGCGGATCTCGGTCCGGCGGTCGGCCAGGGATGCGAGAGGCAGGATGGCGTGGTGATATGCCTGCGCCATGGCGTTGCCGCTCTCCGGCCCGCCGCGCCCGGGTACAACGTCGGAGGCGACGAAGCCACTGTGCGTCGGGGCATCGTGCTCGGCAAGCCAACTCGCCAGCGTCGGCCCAAGGTCGTAAGAGACATGGCGCAGGTTGCCGTGATCGGAGTTGGGCTTGTAGCACTCGGCGTCGATGCGAGCGTTCCAGTCGCGGTACGGCGCGGCGGCGGGCTGCGGCGCGATATCGCCGGTGAACGGATTGCGGCGCTCGGGCTGATAGAAGTGGCCGTGGACGGCGAGCTTGGGGCGACTCACTCGGCGGATGGTAGCGGAGCCAGACCGGTGGGGCACTCCCCGGCAGGAACTCCCCGACCGAGCACCCCGGTTGGGGCCGTCTACTTCGGCTCGCCACTTCCAGGTAGAAGAGATCGTCCGGTACGGCCGGGCAACTGCAATTTCCCGGCCGCCGGGCTACTCCGCCGCCGCCGGCTGCTCGGCAGCCGCGTGGTCGATCGACTGGGCGACGTCGAAGCGAACGGAGTGGGTGGCGCGCTCGCCTGGCGCCAGCGACACAGGCCAGCGGAAGAGGAGCGAGCTGCCCTGGTAGACGCGCTCGAAGCCACCCTCGGAGTTGGAGACGGTTTCGACCGGGTACCACGTCACTCGGGCGGCAGGATCCGTCACCGCTTCGACGCGGACGCCCTCGAAGTCGTTGCCGAAGGCGATGCCGCGGGCGGGCGCCATGTCGCCGGCAGCGTCGTGCGGCGTTCGCTCGCCGGATTCAGTCTCATAGTACGCCGCCGGGTTGTGGCCGCCGCCGAGCAGGTTCAGGTTCCACTCGATACACAGCTCGAAATCGAGGGCCGTGTCGCCGGGGTTCTCGACGGTCGTCTGGAGCGTTAGCGTCGGTGTCGACCGGTCGGGACTGACAACGTAGTTCTTCTCGACAACGAGCGGTCGCTCGACGAGGCCAATGGTGACGGAACCGAGCCGGCGGGCGACCACTCGATCGACGGTGAGTGTCACGAGCTCGTAGGCGCCCTCGACGAAGCCGCCCAGCTCGAGGTATGTGGCGGCCACGAGCTGCGCCCCGGTAGTCGAACCGTCGAAGGGGAGCAGGTGAACCAGGCCGCTCCGGCGCTCGTGGCGGTCGTAGTGCAGGAACGCGGCAAGGCCGGGTTCCTTGGTCGTGATCATGTCGTGGATCGTCTTGGGGGCGTCGCTCGCGGCCGCGCTACCGCCGGCAACCACCCCTTCGCCGGCCAGCGCCTGCGCTTCCGTCGTGCCCGTGGCCGCTTCCTGGGCCGCCTTTTCGGACTCGACAAGACGGGCGTGATACGCCTCTGGGCGCCGCCGCAGCACCGACGCCAGCGCCATGCGGCTGGCCCGCAGATCCCACGTCGAAATGCCCGCGCCTTCGGCCAGGTCCACCACCACGGTCTGGCCGCGCGCCGTGACCAACACTTCGTCGATCGCGTCCAGGTCCGTGTCCGCCATTCGGGCGCCGTAAGGTTCGCCCCCCGCCGCCGCCTCCGCGGCATCGGCCAGGTCCTCGGCCGCGATGAGCTGAGCCAGAGTGGCCATGCGCATGTGAGGGATGTAGATGCCGCCGAAGAGTCCGTGCCAGTAGCAGTCGTTCGACTGACCCTGGTACAGGTGGTCGATCGCGCGCGAACTCGCGAGCGAGTTCGCGTAGGAGTTCACCAGCGAACTCCTCGTGGCGGCCTCTCCCGGCCCCGCCCCCGCCATCGCCTCGACCTTGTCGGAGACCCGCAGCATCTGCTTGTGCAGCTCGTTGATCTCCCGATAGCGGGCCATGTAGTTGCGCCAGAAACCGCCGCGCAGGAAACGCGCCTCGGGCAGCCCCTTCTCGCGTGCCCGCTCGAGCAGTCGCGTGAAGACCGGCGTTTCGTCAGGCGGTAGCACCCACTCGGTCATCTCCACGTACGAGGCGGTGGGGAAGTAGACCCGCCGGGTCGGCGGCCGGCTCTCCAGCCACTCGGATGGCTTGACCGTGGACAACCACTCGCCGTTGGACTCGATCGCCTCGAAGCAGCGATCCACCCAGTGTTCCGTGTTCCAGCAGTACTCGAACGTGCCCGGCCACGACCCGAACTTCTCACCGTCGTCGCCCATCATGCCCACGAACCGCCCGTCCTCGGTGCGGCGATCGGCCAGATAGGAGATCAGATCCTCGACCGGCTTGAACGGGATGCGATACCGCAGGCCCTGCTCGGTGCCGAAGACGGTGAGGCGGGCCCCGCGGTCGTCGGTGGTGAAGGCCGTCCACATTTCGTCTTCCCGGATCGATGCCGCGCGCAGGTGGTTGTCGTCCAGGACGGTCCAGTCGTATCCGGCCGCGGCGAGGTCGTACGCGAGCGACGGCTCCCAGACGCGTTCGGCCAGCCACGCCCCTCGCGGCTGCATGCCGAAGAGCGCCTCGACTTCGCCGCGCATCCGGTGCAGCTGGCCCTGGCGATCGCGGTCGGGGAGCGTAACCAGGATCGGCTCGTAGTAGGCGCCGCCCACGATCTCGACCTGGCCTCGGTTCACCAACCCGCGTATCTGATCGAGTGCTTCGGGTCGGTTGGCTGTCAGCCACTGCAGCAACGGTCCGGTGTAGTGCAGGCCGAGCCGGATGCCCGGGTGCCGCTCCAGGGCATGGAGCATCGGGGAGTAGGCGTGTTCGTACACGTCTTCGATGACCCAGCCGAAGTTGCCGACAGGCTGATGGTTGTGGATTACGAGCGCGAGCGAAACGCGGCCGCTCAATCCCGCCTCAGCCGGCTTCGGTGTTGGTTCGGCGACCGGCCTGCTTCTTGACCGGCACTCCGGCCGCGGGCAGATACATCATCTCGACGTACTCGTGGAGCATCCGGATCGTCGAGAACCGCCAGATCGTGCTCGCGATCGATCGTCGCATCTCGGCCGTCCAGCCTTCGGGAACGTCGTCTTGGTTGCGGCCGTAATAGAGCGGCACGACTTCCTGTTCGAGCAATCGGTAGAGGTCCTGAGCGTCGTTGTAGTCCTGCGCGCCGTCGTCGGGATTGATCTCGCGACCGCCGATGGCCCAGCCGTTGTCGCCGAGCCAGCCTTCGTCCCACCAGCCGTCCAGAACCGACAGGTTCACGACTCCGTTGGCGGCCGCCTTCATGCCGCTCGTTCCCGATGCCTCGAGCGGGCGGCGCGGGTTGTTCAGCCACACGTCGACGCCCTGGACCATGAACCGGGCCACGCGCATGTCGTAGTCCTCGAGGATGAAGACTCGACCGCGCAGCTGAGGCGAGCGGGACCGGGCGAAGATCTCCTGGATCACGCCCTGGCCCGGCCTGTCGGCCGGATGGGCCTTGCCGGCGAAGATAATCTGGACGGGCCGCTCCTTGTTCCAGAGCAGCCGCGAGATCCGGTCCATGTCCGAGAAGAGCAGGCTGGCCCGCTTGTAGGTCGCGAACCGCCGAGCGAAGCCGATCGTCAGGGCGCCGACGTCGAGAACGTCTTCCAGTTCCTCGAGCGTGCCGGGCGACTCGCCGTGCCTGGCGAACTGGTGGCGCAGCCGGTTGCGGGCGAAGATCATCAGTTCCAGCTTCTGGCGCTGATGGGCTTCCCACATGTCCACGTCGGGGATCTGGTCGGTGCGCTCCCAGAACAGGTCCGTGTCGTTTCGCGCGTCGACGTTGTCCAGTTGAGCGCCAAGGTAGCGCTCGTACACGTCCCGCATCGGCTGCCCGACCCAGGTGGGCATGTGGACGCCGTTGGTCACGGCGAGGATCTGCTTGTTGCCCAGGCCCTGCCAGGTGTTGTTGGCGGTGACGCTGTGGAGCTTGCTGACCGCGTTCGCGGCGTTGGACAGTCGCAGCGAGAGCGCGGTCATGTCCAGCGACCGGCCGTCGCCGTCGATGCCGCGGGCCAGCTCCAGGATCCGATCGATCGGCACGCCGCCCGTACCTTTGCGCCCGTCGCCTTCGAATAGTGGCCCGGCCACGCGCCGAACCAGATCGGCATCGAAGCGTTCGTTACCGGCGGCTACGGGTGTGTGGATCGTGAAGACGCTGTTGGAGCGGACGCGCTCCAGGGCATCTTCCAGAGCCACTCCCTGGGCCACTAGGGCGCGGGTCCGTTCCACGAGCAGGAAGGCGGAGTGGCCTTCGTTCAGGTGCCACACTTCGGGTGTGATGCCGAGGGCCTTCAGCGCGCGGACGCCACCGGCTCCAAGTACCAGTTCCTGATGGAGGCGCATCTCGCGGCCTCGGACATACAGGATGTGGGTGACCGGCCGGTCCGACTCGGCGTTGTCGGGAATGTCCGTGTCCAGCAGCAGCACCGGGACGCGTCCCACCTGGACGAGCCATACCGCCGCGAACAGGTCGCGCTCGGGCAACTCGACGGAAATCGTGAGTGCCTCGCCGTCCTGGCCGACGACGCGCAGGATCGGCAGCTTCGCCAGGTCGTAGTCCGGGTAGGCGTGCTCCTGGTGACCGTCCGCGTCGATCGTCTGGCGGAAGTACCCATGCTTGTACAGCAGACCGACGCCGACGAACGGCATGGCCATGTCGCTCGCCGACTTGATGTGGTCACCGGCCAGAACACCGAGACCGCCGGAGTAGATGCCCAGGCTCTCGTGGAAGCCGTACTCGGCGCAGAAGTAGCCTATCGGGCCCTTCACCGCGGCGCCGTATTCCCGGTTGAACCAGTGCTCGCGGCCGCCGGCCATGTAGCGGTCGAACTCGGCGAGCACCTGGGTGTACTCGGCCATGAAGGCCGGGTCGTCGAGCAGCTCAGCCCAGGCGATCGGCTGCGACAGGACTTCGACCGGATTCCGATATCGCGACCATGACAGGCCGTCGATGCGGCTGAACAGGCCTCGCGCGCGAGGGTTCCAACTCCACCACATGTTGTACGACAGTCGGCGCAGACCCTCGAGCTGCGGGGGCAGCCGGAAGGAGGCGCCCGGGAGAGTGGGAACCTGAATTGCGTGTTCCATCTGTCACCCCATGATATCCGACAGCGTCTCGCGATTCGTTTCTTAGCAGCCCACGTCAATTCAGGGTGGGCACGGGGCCGAAAGCGCAGGCCTGCCAGCCGCGCGAGTCTGGCTTTGACTACTATGGACCCCGCGCACTTCCAGCCCTCCGCGTCCCCACAGGAGCGAACCATGCGGGTCGTCTGCATCGCCGCCGAATGCGAGCCCTGGGCCAAGACGGGTGGCCTGGGGGACGTGGTCGATGCTCTGGCACGGGCAGTTGGGGCGACCGGCAAGGTTGCCGACGAGATGGACGCGGCCGCGACGGCCGCGGAGGCGAAGGAAACGCCGGGACGCAAGCCTCGGGTGCCGCAATCGCAGGTCTGGATGGGCACCGGCGCGGTGATGGCCGTGGGCAAGGGTGAGGCAGATCGGCCCGGGCACGTCGAGCCGCCGGTGGACGTATTCCTGCCCCGCTACCGCGGCGTTGCCGTCCCGGACGGGGCCACGAGCAGACCTCTGGCGGTACCAGATCCGCTGGCCGAGGACGGCACCACCGAGATCAACCTGGTCGAGTTCGAGGACCGCGGCAATCGCGTCCGGCTGGTCGACCACCCGGCCGCCTTCGATCGCGAGGGTTACTACGGCGACTCGAGCGGCGACTACCCGGACAACGGCTGGCGGTTCGGGCTGCTTTGTCGAGCCGCGATCGAAGCCTTGCTGGTCGACGAGCGCCCCGTTGACGTGCTGCATCTCCACGACTGGCAATCGATGCCGACGGTCATCCTGCGTGGCTACGCCTACGAGGGCTATCCGCTCATCTCCCGAGCGGCGGTCATGGTCACGATTCATAACCTGGCGTACCAGGGCTGGCTGACCCGGGCACAGGTCGCTCAGATGCTTTTTCCGGATGAACTGAAGCAGGCGATGCGGCCCGGGTCCGATGGAATGATTCTGCTGCGCGAGGGGATCCTGCTTGCCGAGCTGGTCAACACCGTCAGTCCGGGCTACGCGCAGGAGATCGTTCGGCCGGCCTTTGGCATGGGGCTCAACAAAGAGCTTTCCGGACTGGGACACCGATTCGGCGGCATCCTCAACGGCCTCGACACGGCGGTCTGGAACCCGGCCACAGATGCGGCACTGGCCGCGCCCTATTCCCGGGCCGATCTTGCCGGCAAGGCGGCCTGCCGCCGGGCGCTGCTCTCCGAGCTGGGATTCGATCCGGACGACGCGAGTCCGCTGCTGGGTATGATCGGCCGCCTCGACCCGCAGAAGGGCTTCGACCTGCTCTCGGGGGCCGCCCCGACCCTCGTCGATGAGGGCGCCCGGCTGGTGGTCCTGGGCACGGGCGACCCCGATCTGGTCGGGGACCTCCGGAAGCTGGCCGCCCGGCATCCGCGGTCTGTGGCCGTCGTCGACGCGTTCGACCGGGGCCTGGCGCGGCGCATCTACGCCGGAGCCGACATGTACCTGATGCCGTCGCGCTTCGAGCCGTGCGGCCAGGGCCAGATGATCGCGCTGCGGTATGGCACGCCGCCAATCGTCCATCGGACCGGCGGGCTCGCCGACACCGTCCTGGACATCGACGAGCGGCCGGCCGACGGAACGGGCTTCGTCCACGACGCGGCAACCACGAAGGCGCTCCTGGATGCCTGCCGGCGCGCCATGAACCTCTACCGTCCGGACGGAGGGGATTGGGCCGCTCTCCAGGACCGGGGCATGGCCATCGACTGGTCCTGGGAAGCCGGCCCGGCGGAGCAGTACGCCGCCTCCTATCGGCGGGCCGTCTCACTGCGTCGCGAGCACCGCCGCCAGCTGTAGGTCGAATCGCCGGCGCAGGACCCTCGAACACCGCCGCCAGACCGCGATCTGGCGTACTGTGGGGGCACCCGGGGTCGGGTCGCCAGAGGATCGTCACAGCCCAGATGTCCACAACGCCATGCGACGTTCTCGTCGTGGGTGCCGGAGCCGCCGGATTGACCGCCGCGCTCACCGCAGCCGAACGAGGCGCGAGCGTGCTGATGCTGACCAAGGGCCACGCCCCCGACTCGAGCAGCTGGCATGCGCAGGGCGGAATCGCGACTGCACTCGGCGACGACGACACCACAGCCCTTCACGCCATCGACACCGAGGTGGCCGGCCGCGACTTGTGTCGGACCAGCGCGGTCCGGGTTCTGACCGAAGAGGGACCCGAGCGGGTTCGGGAGCTGATCAAGATCGGCGTCCCGCTGGACCCGGACCTCAGCATGGAAGGCGGGCACTCTCGGCGGCGGGTTTCCAGCGTGGAAGGCGCGGCCACGGGTTGGGCCGTGACCAGCGTGCTGGGACGGCGAGCGGCGCGGACGGAGGGGATCGCTATTCGCGAGGCGACGCACGTGCTGGCGCTCTGGGTCGCGGATGGGCGGTGCCTTGGCGTACTGACGCCGGAGGGCCCGATTGCCGCTCGCGCAACGGTGTTGGCGATGGGCGGTGCCGCGGCGCTGTGGGCACGTACCACCAACCCAGAAGGCCAGATCGGCGACGCCATAGCGATCGGCCTACGTGCTGGGACGTCGGTCGCCGACATGGAGTTCATGCAATTCCACCCGACAGTGCTGGCCGGTTCGCGGCTGCTCTTGACCGAAGCCCTGCGCGGCGAGGGCGCGACGCTACTCGACGATTCCGGCGAGCGCTTCGTGGATGAGCTCGCCCCGCGCGACGTGGTTGCCCGGGCGATCGTGGCCAAGGGCGGCGCCTTCCTGGACCTGCGCGAGATCGATCGATCGCGTTTCCCGGGCCTCATGGTCGAGATCGAGAAGGCCGGCTTCGATCCGGCGCACCAGCCGATCCCGGTCTCGCCGGCCGCTCACTACACGATCGGCGGCATCGTCTCGGATCTGGAAGGGCGGACCGATCTGGCGGGCCTCTTCGTCGCCGGCGAATGCGCGGCCACCGGCGTCCACGGCGCCAACCGGCTCGCGTCCAACTCGCTGCTCGAGTGCCTGGTCTTCGGGCGGCGCGCCGTCCTGGCCGCGCTCGACGAACCCGCCCTGCCTGCCGTGCTGCATCCGGCCCCGGAGCCGCCCCCGGCACGTGTCGCCTCGACCGAGTTGCGCGAACAGGTGTGGCGCGAAGCGGGCGTCATCCGCGATCCGGACGGATTGGCGGATCTCGTGACCAGCCCCGATCCGGTTGCCGCTCTCGTGGCTCGTTTCGCCCTCGCCCGGCACGAAAGCCGCGGTGTCCATTACCGTATCGACGCCCCGTCGGCGGACCCGGCTTTCGAGGGGCACTTCGTCCTGAAGCCGGGCAAGGATCTCGTCCTGGAGCATTGGGCATGACCGCCACTCAGAAGCCGGCCACGACCGGCGCCGTGACGGACGGCGCCGGTTCGACCGCCGGCGACCCGGCCACTAACGCTCCTCGCCGCCAGATCCGCCCGCCGGACCCAGAGGCGGTGGCCCGGGTCGTGGCCGCGGCACTGGCCGAGGACCTCGCACTCGGCGATCCCACCACCGACGGACTGTTCGGACCCGAGGCCACGGCCACGATGTCGCTCCTGGTCAAGGAGCCGGGCATCGTCTGCGGGCTGCCCATCGTCGCGGCCGTCTTCGCGGCTCT